>ERZ795041.860-NODE-860-length-10442-cov-5.760085_pt1 | contig 10442 bp, 6 predicted proteins | sample MGYA00375125_ERZ795041 | MGnify/ENA primary metagenome ERZ795041 (study PRJEB30170, sample SAMN03074214) | activated sludge metagenome | biome: Common Effluent Treatment Plant; feature: Wastewater; material: Activated sludge; isolation source: activated biomass in a...
CTCATGAGGGACGGGATATCGACGCGAGCGCACACGGCCTGCAGCACAAGACTGCCGGCCGGACATCGAACATCCGATGAAAGATCGAGAATTGGAGCGGGCGATGAGATTCGAACTCACGACCCTCACGTTGGCAACGTGATGCTCTACCCCTGAGCTACGCCCGCGTCCGAAAATAGGGTATCGACGCGCCGCATGACGGCGCGCCGCGCTTTATTGCTCAACCGTCGCCCCTTTGCAAGCGTCTTCCGGCAGGAACTGTTGCTGGCGTCGAATGTGGCGCAGAGTGCCGGGACGAGGGGGAAGGCGCCCCACGCCGGTGCGGGCCGCGTGAGCGGGAGCCTCTGACGGGGCTCGCAAAATTCGCCGACCCCCACCATATTGCCAGCCTGCGGTGCGGCTGCGAAGATTCGGATAGGGACCTTGAGGAGTGACGCGATGGATTTGGGAGGATTGAAGCCCGAGGGGGCTTCGGCCGCACAGGGCCTCATCAAGGACGGGACCTCGGCAGGCTTTGCCAAGGATGTCATCGAGGTGTCCCGGCAGGCGCTCGTTCTGGTGGATTTCTGGGCCGCCTGGTGCGGACCCTGCAAGCAGCTGACGCCGATCCTCGAGAAGGTCGTGGCGAGCTACGGCGGCAAGGTGAGGCTCGTGAAGATCAACACCGACGAGCACCCGGCCATCGCCGGCCAGTTGCGCATCCAGTCGCTGCCGACGGTCTATGCCTTCCGCGACGGGCGCCCACTCGACGGCTTCATGGGGGCCCAGCCCGAAAGCCAGGTGCGCGCCTTCATCGACCGCCTCCTGGGTGAGGATGCGGAAGCCGATCTCGCGGGCGTCCTCGAAGCGGCCGAGGCGGCGCTGGAGGAAGGCGACCTGCAGGGTGCCGCCGAAGCCTTCGCAGCCGTCCTTCAGGAGGACCAGCAGAACCCGCAGGCTCTCGCCGGGCTCTCGCGCTGCTATCTGATCAGCGGGGACGCGGCCCGCGCCGAGCAGACGCTGGCGCTCGTCCCGCCCGACAAGCAGTCGAGCGCGCCGGTGCAAAGCGTGCGGGCGGCCCTTGAGCTCGCCAAGCTCGCCGGGAAGTCCGATAACAGCGCCGAGCTGGAGCAGCGCCTCGCGGCCGATCCGGCCGACCATCAGACGCGGCTCGATCTCGCCGTCGCGCTCGCCGCGCGCGGCAAGAAGGCCGAGGCGCTCGATCACCTTCTGGATCTCGTCCGGCGCGACCGCAACTGGAACGATCAGGCGGCCCGCAAGCAACTCGTCCAGCTCTTCGATGCCTGGGGTCCCAAGGACGACTGCACGCTGGATGGCCGTCGCCGCCTGTCGTCAATTCTGTTCAGCTAGCCGGGATCTCGCGCGGTCGCACGGGCCGCGCCGCATCACGCACCAGTCTCGAGAGGGAGACAGACGTGGCCTTTGCCGATCAGTACCGGCGCCCTGCCGATCTTCCGCCGCGCCTTCCGCTGTTCCCGCTCAGGGGCGCGATCCTGCTGCCGCGCTCCACGCTGCCCCTCCACATCTTCGAGCCGCGCTATCTCGAGATGATCGACGATGTCATGGGGGGCGCGCGCATGCTCGGCATTGTGCAGCCGGCAGGAGGCGACGACGACGAAAGCCCGCCGGGCAAGGACGTGCCGTTGCGTCGCATCGGCGGTGCCGGCCGCGTGACGAGCTATCAGGAGCTGGACGACGGCCGTCTCGCCATCGCCGTCACCGGCGTCTCGCGGTTCGAGATCGTGGGCGAGGCCGAGACCGGGCGGCCCTATCGCACGGCCACCGTGAGCTACGACCGCTTCGCCGGCGACCTGACGCGAGGTCTCGGCGAGGACCAGGTGGATCGGGCGCGCCTGGTCAGCGCCTTGCGCGCCTATCTCGAGGACAACAACCTCAAGACCGACTGGTCCGTGATCGACCGTGCGCCGAGCGAGTTCCTCGTCAACGCGCTCTGCGTGATGGCGCCTTACGGGCCGGAGGAAAAACAGGCGCTGCTCGAGGCGGCCGATCTCAAGACGCGCGCCGAGGTCCTGGTGGCGCTCGCCGAGATGGAGAGCGCGACGCGCGGCGGCTCGGGCGGCACGCTGCAGTGAGGAGGCGAGAGATGGCCGAGGAGAGATCCAGCATAACCCCTCCGGAGGAGCCGGATCCCAAATTGCTCGAGCTCCTGGTTTGTCCGGTCACGAAAGGTCCGTTGACGTATGACCGGGCGGCCCGCGAGCTTGTGAGCCCCAAGGCCCATCTGGCGTTCCCGATCCGGAACGGCGTGCCGCTGATGACGGTCGAGGCAGCCCGGTCTCTCGACGAGCCGCCGCCCGCGCCCTCGTCGTAAAATTGTCTCCGAATAATGATTGATTGCGTGACGAGGGGCCGAAACGCGAATTTAGGCTCGAATGCAGGACTGACCGACATCGTTGGTCGGCGTCACCGGACGGACTCCCATGAGCATCGCACGCCAATCCAAGGAGCGCGGCCTCGCAAGGCGGCTCGCCGGGCGATGGCAAGAAAGCCCGGTGTTCAGCGCGGCCCCGCGCGGCCTCCTGACGTTTCGCACGCTAAACGAAAAGGCGCGCACCAGGGGCTTGACCTTCGCTCGCAAGCTCCCGCCGAAAGTCTACGGGCGCATCGGAGACCTCGAGGTGCGCCTCGCCCAGGGGCGCAAGGACATCCTGCGCGCCCAGCGGCTGCGCTACGAGGTCTTCTACGAGGAGATGAGCGCGACGCCGAGCATGATCGCCGGCATGCGCCGCCTCGATCAGGATCCCTACGATGCCATCTGCGACCATCTGCTCGTCGAGGACCGTAGCGCGGAAGCCCGCGCGCAGGCCGACGCCTGGGCGCGGACCCGACGGCCCCACGTTGTGGGCACCTATCGCTTGCTGCGTCAGGACATTGCCGAGCGTAGCCTCGGCTTCTACACGGCAGGCGAGTACGACATCGCGGCGCTGATCGCAGCCAGGTCGCCGCGCTATCGGTTCATGGAGCTCGGCCGCTCGTGCGTGCTCCGGCCCTACCGGACCAAGCGATCGGTCGAGCTGCTCTGGCACGGGCTCTGGACCTATGTGCGCGAGCACAAGGTCGACGTCATGATCGGCTGCGCGAGCTTCGAGGGCACCGACCCCGAGGCCCACGCCATGGCCCTGAGCTTCCTCCACCATCATGCGCTTGCGCCGCCCGAGTGGCGTTGCCGCGCGCGGGACCACCTCTACGTGCCGATGGATCGCATCCCGCGCCACGCGATCGACACCAAGGCGGCGCTCAAGGCCCTTCCCCCCCTGATCAAGGGCTACCTGCGGCTCGGCGCCTTCGTCGGTGACGGGGCTGTCATCGATCGCCAGTTCGGCACCACCGATGTCCTGATCGTGCTGCCGGTCGAGAACATCGACCCGCGCTATTTCGGCCATTTCGGCACGCCCGACGAGTTGAAAAGCCGCATCTCCGTCGAGGTTTAGGCGGTCCGGTAAACGCGCTTCCCCATCTAAATCCGTCGGCCCGCTCGCCGCGGGGTTTCCAATCCCGCAGCCGACCGGCTATCCGTTGGCCGGGACCAGAGGGAGCCGGCGACGCATGGCGAGGCCAGGACGGCATCGGGACGAAGAAGCAGCACGCCCGGAGGCGGCCAAGGCGGCGCCATCCGCTGGCGCGACACAGCCGTCGCCCTTGGCCGTCGGCGAGGCGACGCCCTCCATGGCCCAGTTCCTCGAGATCAAGACCGCCAACCCGGACAGCATCCTCTGGTACCGGATGGGCGACTTCTACGAGCTCTTCTTCGACGATGCCGTGGTTGCGGCCCAGGCCCTCGGCATCGTGCTCACCAAGCGCGGCAAGCACCAGGGGCAGGACATCCCCATGTGCGGGGTGCCGGTCCACCGCGCCGACGAATACCTGCAGCGCCTCATCCGGCAAGGCTATCGCGTCGCGGTCTGCGAGCAGCTGGAGGACCCTGCCGAGGCGCGCAAGCGCGGCGCGAAGGCCGTCGTCCGCCGCGATGTCGTGCGCCTCGTCACGCCGGGCACGCTGACCGAGGAAACGCTGCTCGATGCCCGGACCCGCAACTATCTGACGGCCCTCTTCCGCGCGCCGGGCGGGGCGCCAAGCGGACCGGACGCCCCCCTCGTCGGCTCGGATGCGACCGTTGCCCTTGCCTCCCTCGACATCTCGACGGGCGAGTGCGAGGTCGGCGAGGCGCTGGGGCGCGATCTCCCCGGCGAGCTCGTGCGGCTTGGCGCGAGCGAGGTCATCGTCGCCGACGCGCTGCTCGCGGACGGCGAATTGAAAGCCTGGATCGGGCGCGCAGGCGCGGCCGCGACGCCGGTTCCGGCCGCGTCCTTCGACAGTCTCGCGGGCGAGCGCGAGCTGAAGGCGCGTCTCGGTGTCGCCGACCTCGGCGCCTTCGGCGCCTTCAGCCGCGCGGAGCTGGCCGCGATCGGCGCCCTGCTCCGCTATGTCGACCTCACCCAGATCGGCAAGAAGCCGGTGGTGCGCGCCCCGCGCCGCCTCGGGCGCGAGGAGACCCTCGTCATCGACGCGGCGAGCCGCGCCAGCCTCGAGCTGGTCCGCGCCACCTCGGGCGAGAAGTCCGGAAGCCTGCTCGACGCCATCGACCGCACGGTAACGGGCGCCGGCGCCCGTGAGCTCGCCGCCCGCCTTGCGACCCCGCTCACCGACGTTCGCGCCATCGAAGGCCGCCTCGATGCGGTGGCGTTTCTGGTCGGCGAGGCGCCGCTGCGCGACGCCATCCGCGAAACGCTGAAAGGCGCACCGGATCTGGCGCGCGCCGTCTCGCGGCTCGCCTTCGGCCGCGGCGGCCCGCGCGACTTGCAGAGCATTGCGCTCGGGCTGGCGGCGGCCGGCGAGGCCGCGCGCCATCTCAGGGGGCGCCAGGGCGGCATCGGCCTGCCCGACGAGATCGCGCGTCTCCTGGCCCGCATCGAGGGGCAAGGCGCGGAGTTGCTCAGGATGCTGACGGCCGCCCTCGTCGACGATCCGCCGCATCTGAAGCGCGACGGCGGCTTCGTGCGGAAAGACTACCGGGCGGCCCTCGATGAGGCCGTCGCGCTGCGCGACGACAGCCGCCGCGTGATGGCTGAGCTCGAGGGTCGCTACGTCGAGCTGACCGGCATCCGCACGCTCAAGGTGCGCCACAACAACATCCTCGGCTACTTCATCGAGGTGACGCAGACGAACGCCAGGCCGCTGACCGAGCCGCCGCTCGCCGAAACGTTCCGTCATCGCCAGAGCATGGCCAACGCCATGCGCTTCACGACGGCCGAGCTGGCGGAGATCGAAGGCCGCATCGCCTCCGCCGCCGACCGCGCGCTCGCCATCGAGCAGGAGATCTTTGCCGAGCTCGCGGCCGCCGTCGCCGGCGAGGAGCGCACCCTCTCCGACGTGGCCGCGGCGTTGGCCGAGCTCGACCATACGGCAGCGCTTGCCGACCTCGCCCATCATGAGCGCTACGTGCGCCCCGTGATCGACGCCAGCGATGCCTTCGAGATCCGCGGCGGCCGCCACCCCGTCGTCGAGCAGGCGCTGCAGCGCGCCCGCGCCGGCCCTTTCGTCGCCAACGATTGCGTGCTCGGCCGCGGCGGCGTGGAGCGCCCGCCGGGCTTCGACGAGATGCCGGACGCCCGCATCTGGCTCGTCACCGGCCCCAACATGGCCGGCAAATCGACGTTCCTGCGCCAGAACGCGCTGATCGCCATCCTCGCCCAGATGGGCTCGTTCGTGCCGGCGGCGGAGGCCCGTATCGGCGTCGTCGACCGGCTCTTCAGCCGCGTCGGCGCCGCCGACGATCTCGCGCGCGGCCGTTCGACGTTCATGGTCGAGATGGTCGAGACGGCGGCCATCCTGAACCAGGCCACGGCCCGCTCGCTCGTGATCCTCGACGAGATCGGGCGCGGCACGGCGACGTTCGACGGCCTCTCCATCGCCTGGGCCGCCGTCGAATACCTGCACGAGGAGAGCAAGGCGCGGGTTCTGTTCGCCACGCATTATCACGAGCTGACGGCGCTCGCCGGCCGCCTGGCGTCGGTCGCCAGCGTCACCATGGACGTCAAGGAGTGGCACGACGAGATCGTCTTTCTGCACCGCGTCAAAGCGGGTGCGGCGGACCGGTCCTACGGCATCCAGGTCGCAAAGCTCGCTGGCCTTCCGGAGCCCGTTATCGCGCGCGCCCGCGAGGTGCTCACCCTGCTCGAGAAAGCGGACCGCCGTCGCGGCCAGGGCAACGGACCGCTCGAGGAGCTGCCGCTGTTCGCGGCCGCCCGGCCAGCCGGCTCCCCGGCGCCGCGGGGCCCGGCCCCGGTGGAAACGGCGCTCGACGCCATCAATCCCGACGAGCTGTCGCCCAAGGCGGCCCTCGAGACGCTCTATCGCCTGAAGCGGATTCGCGCGGGCGAGGACGGCCCGTGACGGTTTTTCTTCGAAAGGACGCGAGCCTGGACCATGATCGCCTCGGACGTGATCCGCCCGAAGCCTGACGCAAGGGGTCTCGTCGAGAGGAGTGAGACAGCGCGGGTTCCGTTCGAATAGAAATAACCGCGCTTCAAGAGAGCGAATGATCCAAGATCGTCCAATGGACAAACCAACCTTCCCGCCGGCGCCCTATTTCGATCCTGAGGAGCAGCGCGAGACCCTGACGGCGCTGTTCAAGGCGCACGGCGATGCCGCCGAGGCGCGCCCGGCCATCGTCGAACGCCTGAAGACGCTCGTGAAAGCGGCGCGCGGAACGGCCCGTCTCCAGCTCGAGGCGGACGGCAACGGCCGCCGCTGCGCCACCGGGCTTGCGCGGTTCCAGGACGAGCTGGTCCGCCTGCTCCACGACTACACGGTTGCGCATGTCTACCGCGCCACCAACCCGTCCGAAGCCGAGCGCATGGCGATCGTCGCGACCGGCGGCTACGGGCGCGAGATGCTGGCCCCCGGCTCCGACATCGACCTGCTGTTCCTGCTTCCCTACAAGCAGACGCCGTGGGGCGAGAGCGTCGCCGAATACATGCTCTATCTGCTGTGGGACCTGGGCTTCAAGGTTGGCCACGCGACGCGCACGGTCGATCAGTGCGTGAAGCTCGCGCGCGAGGACCTGACGATCCGCACGTCGCTGATCGACATGTGGCTGGTGCACGGCGACACGCGGCTCTACGGCGAGCTCGAGCAGCGCTTCCGCGACGAGGTGATCCGCGGCTCCGAGCGTGCCTTCATCGATGCCAAGATGGCCGAGCGCAGCGAGCGCCATCGCCGCGCCGGCGAAAGCCGCTACCGCGTCGAGCCGAACATCAAGGACGGCAAGGGCGGCCTGCGCGACCTTCACACCCTGCACTGGCTCTCGAAGTATCTGCTCGGGCACGAGGTTGGGCCGGAGACCGTCGGCCAGGGCATCTTCACCAAGGAGGAGGCGGCGACCTTCAGGAGGTGCGAGAACTTCCTCTGGACGGTCCGCTGCTTCCTGCACTTCTACACCGGACGGGCCGAGGAGCTGATCTCTTTCGACATCCAGCCCGTGCTGGCCGAGAAGCTCGGCTATCGCGACAAGGACGGCCTGCGCGCCGTCGAGCGCTTCATGAAGCACTACTTCCTGATCGCCAAGGACGTGGGCGATCTGACGACCATCCTCTGCTCCGCGCTCGAGATCCAGCAGTTGAAGAGCTCGCCCCTCCGCGAAGGTTTTTTCAACCCGCTGTCATGGATGACACGCCGGCAGATCCGCGAGAAGACCGACTTCCGCATCGACAACGGCCGCATGAACATCGCCGATCCCGATGTCTTCAAGCGCGATCCGGTCAATCTTATCCGCTTTTTCGCCCAGGCGGAGAACACCGGCACGTTTCTCCACCCGAACGCGATCCGCCAGCTTCGTCATTCGCACCGGCTGATCGACGATAGGCTGCGCAACGATCCCGAGGCCAACCGCATCTTCCTGAAGCTGCTCACCGGACACGTGAACCCCGAGGCGACGCTCCGGCGCATGAACGATGCCGGCGTGCTCGGCCGGTTCATTCCCGAGTTCGGTCATGTCGTCGCGATGATGCAGTTCAATATGTACCACCATTTCACGGTGGACGAGCACCTGATCCGCACGGTCGGCATGCTGACCGACGTCGAGCGCGGCGGGTCGTCGGATGACCTTCCCCTTTCGACCGAGATCATCAAGACCATCCAGAACCGCCGCGTGCTGTTCGTCGCCGCGTTCCTGCACGACACCGGCAAAGGCCACATCGAGGATCATTCGATCGTGGGCGCGGGGATTGCGAGGAGGCTCTGCCCGCGCCTCGGCCTCACGCCCGCCGAGACGGATACGGTCGTCTGGCTTATCGAGCAGCATCTGACGATGAGCAACATCGCCCAGAGCCGCGACCTCGGAGATCCGAAGACCGTGCGCGATTTCGCCGACATCGTGCAGAGCCCGGAGCGGCTGAAGCTCCTGCTGCTGCTGACGGTCGCCGACATCCGCGCCGTGGGCCCGGGCGTGTGGAACGGCTGGAAGGGCCAGCTTCTGCGCACGCTCTATGCCGAGACGGAGCCGCTCCTCTCGGGCGGCCATACCCAGACCCCGCGCGACAAGCTCGTGGCCAACGCCCAGTCCGAGCTGCGCGCCGCACTCTCGGATTGGCCGACAGACGACGTCGAGCGTTTCATCGGCCGCCATTATCCCGACTACTGGCTGCGTACGGATCCGAAACGCCAGATCGAGCACGCCCGATTGCTGCGCCGCGCCGAAGCCGAGGGCCGGTCCTTCGCGGCCGAATGCAAGACCGATGCCTTCACCGCCATCACGGAGCTGACGCTGTTCGCCCCGAACCATCCGCGCCTGCTCGCCAACTTCGCCGGCGCCTGCGCAGCCAACGGCGCCAACATCTCGGGCGCGCACGTGACGACGACGCGCGACGGCTATGCGCTCGACACGTTCGTGCTCGCACGCGGCACCGGCGAGGACGAGGACGAGCTGCGCCGCGCGCGCCGCATCGAGGAGACCATCGCGCGGCTCCTGCGCGGTGAGACCTGGGTGACGGCCCTTCTGTCCAACCGCCGTCCCACCCCGCCGCGCGTGGAGGCATTCACCGTGGAGCCGGAGGTTTACGTCAACAACGCGCTTTCCGACGTGTTCACGGTGATCGAGGTTGCCGGCCGCGACCGCACGGGCCTCCTCTATGAGCTGACCACCGCGCTCTCCGACCTTTCCCTCGATATCGCCTCCGCCCACATCGCGACGTTCGGCGAGAAGGCCCTGGACGTGTTCTACGTCACGGACCTGACCAACAAAAAGATCGAGAACGAGGTGCGCCAGGACGCCATCAGGGAGCGCCTGACGAAGATTTTGGAAGGACCAGAATCAGCAAGCTAGAACGACGACTGCCACCAACGTCATCCCGGTCTTTGCCGGGATGACGGATTCACGGAGGCGCTCGTCGCAGCACAACGGCTAATGCGCCGCTTCCCAGTTTGCCGCCGCCTTCGCGTCCACATGGATCGGCACTGAGAATTCGACGGCCGGCATCGCGGCGCCTTCCATCACGCCCTTGGCCACGGCGATCAGCGTCTCAGCCTCCCGCACCGCAACCTCGAACACGAGCTCATCATGCACCTGGAGCAGCATGCGTGCCGTTTCGAGCTTCGCATCGCGAAGCGCCGGCCCCATGCGCACCATGGCGCGCCTCAGGATGTCGGCCGCGCTGCCCTGGATCGGCGCGTTGATCGCCGCGCGCTCGAGGTTGCCGCGCACGCCGGGGTTCTTGGTGTTGATCTCGGGGTAATGGATGCGCCGACCGAAGATCGTCTCCACATAACCAGTCTCATGCGCGCGCTTCTTCGTCGCGTCCATGTAGTCGCGGATGCCGGGGAAGCGTTCGAAATAGGTTTTGATGTAGGCGCCCGCCTCCTCGCGCGAGATGCCGAGCTGGTTGGCGAGACCGAACGCCGAGATGCCGTAGATGATGCCGAAGTTGATCGCTTTCGCGCGCCGCCGCACGTCGGGCGGCATGTCGCGCACCGGCACGCCGAACATTTCCGACGCCGTCATGGCATGAATGTCGAGGCCGTCCGCAAAGGCGCGCTTGAGCTGGGGAATGTCGGCGATGTGCGCAAGCACGCGCAATTCGATCTGCGAATAGTCCGCCGAGACAAGCACGTTGCCCTTCTCGGCGATGAACGCGGTACGGATCGCGCGTCCTTCCTTGGTGCGGATCGGGATGTTCTGCAGGTTGGGATCGTAGGACGCAAGCCGCCCCGTCGTCGTCGACGCCAGCGCATAGCTCGTGTGGATGCGCCCCGTCTCGCCGTGGATGAAGGCGGGCAGCGCGTCCGTATAGGTCGAGAGCAGCTTCGAGAGCTGCCGCCATTCGAGCATCTTGTTGATGAGCCCGCGCGCGCTTTCGGGCACGTCCTCGTTGGCGGCGAGGTCGTCGAGCAGCCCCGCGCGCGTCTCCCACTGTCCGCTCTTGGTG
>ERZ795041.861-NODE-861-length-10440-cov-5.137699_pt1 | contig 10440 bp, 12 predicted proteins | sample MGYA00375125_ERZ795041 | MGnify/ENA primary metagenome ERZ795041 (study PRJEB30170, sample SAMN03074214) | activated sludge metagenome | biome: Common Effluent Treatment Plant; feature: Wastewater; material: Activated sludge; isolation source: activated biomass in...
TTTCCTAGCGCGAAGTGGATTCCACTTCGCTTGAAAACGCTCTAGGCCGGCGACGACGGCGCGGCGGCGAGCGGCATGTCCGGTGTGCTCGCTTCCTGCACCAGCGGCGGTGGCGCAGCCGGGACGCTCGTGGTTGCCGCAGCCATTCCCATGCGCGTCAGCATCTCCTCGCAGAGCTTGCGCACGGCCGCCCCCGTGGCGCCCGGATACTTCGCGAAATAGGAGCGGTCGGGCGCGTGGAAGCGCGCGGCCTCCTGCAACGCGATGGAGCGCGGGATCACCTGCTCGAACACGCGGTTCTCGGCATTGCTCACCAGCCAGGCGTGATAATCCTCCTCCGTCGGCGAGCCGATGTCCTTCATGTTCACGAGCACGCCGAGGTTCTCCGCAAATCCCATCTCCGGGTTCAGCGCCTTGAAGCGGCGGAACACCTCGAGGCCGCATACGGAGATATAGTCGGCCTTGGTCGGCGAGATATGATAGTCGGCTTCGCGCAGCCAGCTCTCCGTCAGCACCGACAGTCCCGGCGGGCAGTCGATGAGAATGATGTCGAACACGCGGCGCGCCTCGCCGAGCAGGGCGGAGATGGCCGCGCGCAGGCGCCCGTGCTGGCTTCCCTTCGACACCTCGCGCTCGAACAGCGTAAGTTGCATGTCGCTCGGAATGAGGAAGACGCTGCGCGCATCGTCGACATCCGACACGTTCCTGACGATGAAACGCAGCCAATCGACGGCCGCATCCTGGAGCACGCGCGCGACGAGGAAATCGACGATCGTCAGGCCGTTCTGCTGCAGGCGATGCAGGTTCGGGATGGTCATCAGCATGCTCGACACCGAGGCCTGCGAGTCGCTGTCGATCACCAGAACGTTCTTACCGTGATAGACCGAGAGCGTTTCGGCCAGCGCGAGCACCAGCGTCGATTTGCCAACGCCCCCCTTCGTGTTCATCACAGCAATCACATTGCGCATAACGATGCGGGGCCTCCCCTGCCCCAATCTCCGCTGCCGCTATCCGATGTGCGTCGAGATTGTGGCGGTCTCGCGAAGCGCGCGCGGAAATCGTATTCCGGTCGGCGCGGCGCGCCGTCAAGATGCGACGGCGGCGCGGGTCAACCTGCTATAGGATGCGTTTACCACGCGCGGACCCAGGCCACGCCGCCGCTGCGGACGAGGACGGGGGTGCGTGCGCGCACGATGACCGGCGGATGCTCGTAGACGATGTGGTGCGCGGGCCGCACGGCGACGGCGCGGTCGCGGAGCACATAGACCGGCGGCGTCACCACGCGCACGCGCCGCCCGGGGGCGACGACCACCTGGCGCGGCACGCGCTTGACCTCGGCGGGTACGAAGACCTTGCACCGGCGCTCCCCGTAGGGACCGGCGACGGTCTTCCAGCGATAGCCCGCGCGCCGCACGACGATCTCCTGCATCACGGTGCGGGTGACGGGCGGCGTCATGACGTAATCGACGCGGCGTGGGGCGACCTCGAAGCGCTCGGTCCGAAAGACGACCACCGGCTCGGTCTCGACGACCCCGTAGCAGTCCCCGCGGCAGGCCAGTGCCGGCGTTGCGGCCGCCAGAGACAGGGCGAGGACGAGGGCGAGACGCGCGGACGAGCAACGCAACGGCATGGGAGAAATGCTCCAACAGGGAGCTTCGAAATTACCTGCTCGAAACGGGCAACGCGCGCGCCCGATGGTTCCTTGGTTAATCGCAAGACATTGAGCGGGTGTATGATTTAATTAATCCGGAGCGAAAGCTGCGGGGGCCCATCCCGGCGTGTCCGCGATTTTCCGATGCCCGGCCGTCTGCTAATGCTTCCTCTCCCTATCGCCTGTTCTGTCGTTATCGTGCTTCCGGCCGCATTGCTGCGTCATCCTGTTCAGACCCACTCTTTGAGGCTCATGTCATGACCCCAGCCCTCCGCACGTTCCGTCCGTTCGCCCTGGTCGCCGCCGCGTTCGCAGCGCTTGCCCTCGGCGGCTGCGGCGTCAACAACATCCCGACCTTCGAGCAGAGCGCCAAGGCCGCCTGGGCCGAGGTGCAGAACCAGTACAAGCGGCGCTCGGACCTGATCCCGAACCTCGTCGAAAGCGTGCGCGGCTTTGCCGACCAGGAGCGCAAGGTGCTGACCGACGTCACGGAAGCCCGTGCCAGGGCCGTGAGCGTGCAGGTGCCGGCCGACATCCTCACCAACCCGGACGCCATGAAGCAGTACCAGGACGCGCAGAACACGCTGGGCGGCGCGCTGCGCCAACTGCTCGCGGTGGTCGAGAACTATCCCGACATCAAGTCGGGGCAGAACTTCCTGGCGCTGCAGAGCCAGATCGAGGGGACGGAAAACCGCATCTCCATCGCGCGGCGCGATTACATCCAGGCCGTCCGTCAGTACAACACCGAGATCGCGACGTTCCCGGGCCGCCTCTGGAAGATGGCGCTCTATCCGTCGGCGCAGGAAATGGCGACGTTCGACATTCCGGCCGAGGAGCAGAGGGTGCCGAAGGTCGATTTCGGCACGAGCAAGTAGATCCTTTCGGTCGGATGGCGCTCCTTCCTCTACTTTCCATTGACGGGGAGGGTCGCCGTCCTCCTGAGCATGCTTTCGGCGTGCATCTTCCTGGGCATGCCTTCGGCATGACGTGCGAGGCGGGGCGATGACGACGGACCAACGTGAGTTGCTTGGCTTCTCCCCACCCCTGGCCCCTCGCCGCAAAGGGGAGGGGGGATGTCTGCGCTGCCGCCATGCAATGATGCGGCTGGCCATCGCGATTCTGCGGCTCGTCCGAGAGATCTGTGAGCTGGACGGTGGTGTCCATCTTCGACGGATCTGGGCTCCGGCCTTCGCCGGAGTGACGGACTGTTCGTGGCAACGGGATTGCCCATCTCCAACGTCATCGCGGCGAAGGCCGGGATCCAGACACGTCAGAGCCTGGCGCCGTGACTTCGCAATCCCGCTCGCTCTCGCGCTGGCCGTGATGTTGCTCGCGTGCGGTCCCTCACGGGCCGCGCCGACGTTCCCGGCGCTCACGGGGCAAATCGTCGACACCGCGGGCCTCCTCTCGGCCGAGGACCGGGCGGCCATCCTCGCCGATCTGCAATCGCTCGAGCAGGCCTCAACCGACCAGCTCGTCGTCGTCACCGTGCCATCGCTCGGCGGCTACGAGATCGAGGACTACGGCTATCAGCTCGGCCGCCACTGGGGCATCGGCGAGAAAGGCAAGGACAACGGCGTCCTCCTCATCGTGGCGCCCAATGAGCGCAAGGTCCGCATCGAGGTCGGGCGGGGGCTCGAGCCGGTCGTCACCGACCTCATGAGCAAGATCATCATCGAGAACGCGATCCTGCCGGAGTTCCGCCACGGCAACTTCGGTGCCGGCATCCGCGCCGGCGTGCGCGACGTCAAGGATACGCTGCTCGGCGATGCGGAAGCCGTGAAAGAGCGCGCGCGCGGCCTCGACGCGGGCGACGGTCCCGACTGGCTCGGGCTGTTCATGATCGCGGTCTGGATCGCCATCTTCCTCTATATCCTCTACGCGCAATCGCGCTACGCCGCGCAACAGCCGCAGACCATGGGCGGCGCGGCCCAACGGCGCCGCGCGGGGCGTGGCCGCGACAACGGCATGATCGTCTTTCCGGGCGGGGGATCGGGACGCTGGGGTGGTGGCGGCTGGTCGGGCGGAGGAGGCGGGTGGTCTGGAGGCGGCGGCGGCTTCGGCGGCGGCGGCGGATCAGGAAGCTGGTAACTCGGGATATTGCGATGAGACCGATGTTCTCGGAAGGCGACGAGCAGAGGATTACGGAGGCGATTGCGCGGGCCGAGAAGGCCACGTCGGGCGAGATCGTCGCCGTCGTCGCGGCTGCGAGCAGCTCCTATCTCTATGCGCCCTTCCTGTGGGCTTCCGTCGTCGCGCTGCTGGTGCCCTGGCCGCTCATCCTGTGGACCTGGTGGCCGGCGGCGTGGATCTATCTGGCGCAGGTCGCCGCGTTCGCGGTGGTGCTCGGCGCGACGCTGCCGCGGCCGGTTCGCTACTGGATCGTGCCGGGCTCCATCAAGCGCGCGCGGGCGCATCGGCGGGCGATCGAGCAATTCGTCGCGCAGAACCTGCACACGACCTCCGGACGCACCGGTGTTCTGATCTTCCTCTCGCTCGCCGAGCGGCATGCGGAGATCGTCGCCGACGCCGCCATCGAGGCGCGCGTCGCGGCGGGCACGTGGCAGGACATCGTCACACGTCTCACGGCTCAGTTCACCGCCGGCCGCCACACGGAGGGGTTCGTCGCAGCTATCGAGGAGGTCGGCGGGCATCTCGCCACCCATTTCCCCCCGGGCTCATGCGATGCCAACGAACTCCCCGATCATCTGATCGTGCTGGATGTAGACTGAGTGTCGCGACGTGCTGCCTTTCGGCATCCATGCAAGCGTCCATCAACGCGAGGGACGTCGCGCGTTCTGACTTTACGCGAGGGTCAGGACGACCTTGCCGGCGGCTTCGCGGCGGTCGAGGACGCCGATGGCCTCGCGGATCTCGGCCAGCGGATAGGTGGCGTGAATGCGGACGGAGAGCTTACCCTCCGCGACCCAGCGCAGGACCTCGACCATGTTGGCGCGGTGGCCGGCCGGATTGCGTCGCACGGCCTCGCCCCAGAAGATGCCGATGGCGTCCGAGCCCTTCAGCATCAGCAGATTGAGCGGCAGCTTCGGGATGTCGCCGGCCGCGAACCCGACGACGAGGAAGCGCCCCTCCCAGGCGAGCGCGCGCACAGCGGGCTCGGTGTATTGTCCACCAACGCAATCATAGACCACGTCAACGCCGCGGCCGCCGGTCATCTCCTTGAGCGCCTGCTTGAGATCGACCGCGTCGTAATCCACCGTCTCGTCGGCGCCGGCCGCCCGGCAGATGTCGAGCTTGTCGCCGCGGGCCGCCGCGATGACACGGGCGCCCATCAGCTTCGCGATCTCGACCGCCGCCTGGCCGGCGCCGCCGGACGCGCCGAGCACGGCCACCGTCTCGCCGCGCTTCAGGCGCCCGCGGTCCTTGAGGCCGTGAATGGCCGTGCCGAAAGTCACGCTGACGGCGGAGGCCACCACGTCGGAGACACCGGGCGGAACGGGGATCAGGCTCTCGGCGGGTACGGCGATCCGCTCGCGCGCGCCGCCATAGCCCACCGCCGCCGCAACGCGATCACCAACCTCGACGTCCGTCACCCCGGGGCCGAGGCTCTCGACGACGCCCGCAATCTCCCCCGACGGCGAAAACGGCAGCGCGGGGCGTGTCTGGTATTTCCCACGCGTGATCAGGGTGTCGAAGAAATTGAGAGCGGCCGCGGTGACGCGGACGACGACTTCGCCGGGCCCGGCCACGGGATCGGCGATCTCCTCGACCACGAGGGCCCCCGGGCCATCGAGGCTCTTGCAAAGGGCCGCCTTCATGTGTGACCTCCCGAAACCGGATTCCCGCCGCTTCTCCTAACGGGAGAGCGCATCCTAAGCGAGCCCTTTGATGATCACGCCAGCCGCCCCCTCTCCCTGGCCTCCGAAATCCCGCGGCTACTTCGCCATCGGCGCCGAGCGCTCGTCGAAGGCGCTGAACCTCGGCAATCTGCTGCGCTCGGCGCATGCCTTCGGCGCAAGCTTCACCTTCACCATCGGCGCCCAGTACCAGGCGCTCGAAGCGCGCGCCGACACCTCCAAGGGACATTGGCACCTTCCGCACTACAACTGGGCGGCCCCTGGCGACATGATCCTGCCCAAGGGCTGCAAGCTGGTCGGTATCGAGCTTCTGGACGAGGCCATCGCACTGCCAAGCTTCCGCCATCCGCTGCAGGCGGCGTATGTGCTCGGGCCCGAGCGCGGCTCGCTCTCCGAAGCGCTGCTCGCGCGCTGCGATTTCACCGTCAAGATCCCGACCAGCTTTTGCGTCAACGTGGCGATGGCCGGCGCAATCGTCATGTACGATCGCGTCAAGAGCCTTGCTCCGTTCGCGGAGCGGCCGATCTCGGAAGGAGGACCTGCGGGAGCGACCGGAGGCGTGCGCGCCGACGGCCACCGGAAGGGACGGACGGACGGGTGACAGGACGGCGCATCACCTCGTATAAGAAGCGGGGATTCGCCAGCTAATGCGCGCCCAGGGGGCTGACGACCGTCGCATGAGACCGCTTCTCGCCACGATTTTCCTTCTCGTCGTTCTCGGAACCTTCCGTTGCGCGCCCGGCCTTGCGCAGGAGGCCGAAGAAGGCTCCTTGAAAACCGGCGCTTACGGTGACTGGCTCGTGCATCGGAACGCCGGCGATGGGCCGAAGATCTGCTTTGCCGCCTCGCAACCCAAGATCAAGGAGCCCGCGGGCGCCAATCGCTCGAAGGTCGTGCTCTACGTCTCGGCGTGGCCGAAAGACGGGGTCAAGGCCGAATTCTCCGCCAAGCTCGGCTATCGCATGAGTCCGGAGGCACCCGTGTCCGCCACGGTCGACGACACCGCCTTCCGGCTCTTCGCCGACGAGGATCGCGCCTACGTTGCCGACGCCGCCGAGGAAGCCAAGCTCATCCAAGCCATGAAGACGGGCTCGAAGCTCGTTCTGCAGGCGACCTCGACGCGCGGCACGCGGACGACCGACACCTATTCGCTCGCCGGCTTCGGGCAGGCGCTCGAGGCGATCACGAACGCCTGCCAGTAAAGGCTCACGGCGCTCACCCCCCTCACCCGGAAGCGATACGTCCATGCGAAGCATGGCTCCGCCATGACGGGGAGAGGTCGCGCACGCAAGCGCGCGAGTGAGGGGGAGGGACAATTCCATCTGAAACGGAACGACCCTTGAGAGTTTCCGTTTCAGATGGAACAGCGGTTCGACATGCGCAAGCCCGTCTGGACTCCGGCCTTCGCCGGAGTGACGTTGAGTTTGCGTAGCCCGCCTGCATACAAATGACGTCATCCCGGCGCAGGCCGGGATCCAGACACGCCAATTGCTCGCATGACCATGTTTCCACCTAAGTCGGAACGACCCTAGGGACGGGCGCGGCCGGGGTTGCGGAGCTGAATGTAGAGCGCCCCCTCGCCGCCATGGGGAACGGCGGCGGTCGTGAAGCTCACGACGATGGCGCGCAGCTCAGGCTCGGCGAGCCACATGGGAACGTTCTTGCGCAATACGCCGCGCTCGGGAGCCGACCAGCCATAGTCGTCGTCGCGCGGCTTCTGCGGCCCGCCTTTTCCAGTGATGACCAGCACCCACTTCAAGCCGCGCCCGAAGCACGAGATCAGAAACCGGCGTAGCGCCGCGTGGGCTTCGTGCTGCCGCATCCCGTGCAGGTCGATACGGGCATCGATCTCGAACTGTCCCTGGCGCAAGCGGCGCGCGGCTTTGCGGTCGAAAGACGCCAGACCGGGCGTCGCTTTGCCGCTTGGTTTCGCAGCCGCCGGCGGCGTTTTCGCATCGCGCTTTGCCGCGCCGTGCGGTGCGGCCATGTTGGTCTTTTTCGATTTCGGCGCGAACGGGGGCGTTTCGTCTGCTTCGGTGACGCCCGGATGATGGCGCCCCTTCCTTTGGCGCAGTGGCTTCAGCGAGGCGGCAGTGTGCTCCCAGAGCGCTTCGTCCTCCTTGCTGAGGTGGCGGCGCCGCGGCGGGTGGGGCGGCTTGCTCATGACGTTCCGTCCGGCGCCCCGCCGGCGCGCGGATGCAGCACGAAAAAGCGGCCCGGATGCTTGGTAGCGCCGGCCAGCTGGCCGGCCTCATCGCCGGAGCCGAAATAGATGTCGCCGCGCTCGGGGCCGCGGATCGCGGAGCCCACGTCCTGCGCGATCATGAGCCGCTCGAAGCCCGGCGCGCCGTTTCCCGTCTCGAGCGTCGGCGCGCGGACGTAGACCGGTGTGCCGATGGCGTGGAAGCCCGTATCGACGGCAAGGCTGCGTCCGTCCGACAGCGGGATGCTGCGCGCGCCGAGCGGACCGTCGGCCTCGTTGGCAAGCTCGCGGAAGAACACGAAGGAGCGGTTCTCGCGCATGGTCTCGCGGCCGCGCACGGGGTCGGCCGCAAGCCAGGTCTTCAAGGCGGCGAGCGTCATCTCGTCGGGCGTGAAATGGCCGGCGTCGATCAAGACGCGCCCAACCGACGTGTAGGGATGGCCGTTCTTGCCGTCGTAGGTGATGCGGATCGTCCGGCCGTCAGGGAAACGGATGCGGCCCGAGCCCTGGATGTGCATGAAGAACGTATCGACGGGATCCGTCATCCAGACGAGCTCAAGGCCCTGGCCCGAGAGCGCGCCCTCCTCGATCTCGGCGCGGGTGGCGTAGGGCTCGACGCCGTCCGCCGTCCGGCGCGCGTGCGTCAGGCCGTCGGCGAGCGCCCCGCGCTCTTCCTCGCGCACGAGGTTCACGAGGTCCGGCGGGCGGCGATAGACGGGGATGCGGAACGGGCCGTTGGGCGTGCGCGCTCCGGCCAGCACTGGTTCGTAATAACCGGTGAGCAGGCCCTCGGCGCCATCGTGGACGACGCGGTGGGGGACGAAATGGCGTTCGAAGAAGGCTCTGGCGTCGTCCCGCGTCGTGATGCTGGCCTGGCATGCGACGGCGCGACCGGCGACCGCGACCAGCGGCGCATCATCCACTTTGGTCCCGCCCGCCCCATCCGCTGCGCCCGATCCGTCAAGTGCTGGGGCGGAGCGGAGAAAGGCCCGGAACGCCGCGAGCTGATCGTCCCCCTCCCAGCCGGGAAGCGCGGAGAACGGTACGGGCTCGAACGTCGCGGTGACTCTCGCCAACTCAGACGTTCGGGCTCCAAGCGGCATGGCGCGGCATCGGTTGGCGGCGGGACGGGTCGTTCAGTTCGGCGCTTGCGTTCCCACCAGCTTCCAGTTGAGGTTCCGGCGCGCGTCGCGGGTGGACACATCGCGCGAGAACGTCCAGATGTCGGTCACGTCCTTGATGCGCTGCTCGTCGCCTTCGATCACGGCGCCGGACTTGTCGCGGGTGGCGCTGATCAACTGGCTGACGAAACGCACGGTGATGCTGGCCATGCCCTTGGGGCTGACCTCGGCTTCGAGCATGTCCGCCTTGTTGATGCCGACGAAGCTCTGGTCGATGACGTGGCCGCGCTGCTCGCGCTCTCCGATCGCGCGGCCGAAGCTGTCGAGCACGTCCGCCGAGAGGAGATCCCGCAACAGGCGCCGGTTGCCCTCGGCAATTGCGGTGACGATCATCTCGTAGGCCGCCTTCGCGCCGCGCAGGAACTGCTCGGGATCGAACTTGGGGTCGAGCTTCAGGATGGCGGTCAGGCCATTGGCCAAGGCCGTATCCGGACCGGCAAACGACTTGATGCGCTCCTCGACCTCGGCCACGGATACCGCGCTCTCCACCGGCTCCGGCTCGCGCTCGCGCCGCGGCAGAGCGACCACCTTGTCCGACGGCGCAGGCGCCGCCGTTTTCTGGAGTGCCTCGCGCCGGCGCTGATCGACGCGCGCCTCCTCGTCCCCCGTCTTGCGGCCGAGCACGCCGCGCAGCTTCACGATCGCGATAACGGCAACGATGAGGGACAGAAGCGTCAGTAGATTGATTTCGCCATTCATTCTCGGCAACTTCCTGGCAAGGCCCGCGGGACCGGGGCGTTTGCACTGATGTAAGATCGCTCTTGAGATCCGTCCAGGCGTACCGTCTTCCGGCGGCCGAAGATCGCGGAGGGCCGCGCATCGGTGGCGCGCAGAGCGTGCCTCTCAACTTAGGCCACAACGAGAAGGAAAGCCAATATTCTTGCTGTCAGGACCGTTTACGGCCGCGCCCGGGAGGTATTGCCCAATTGCGGGACCCGGCCGGCCGTGATAGCCACCACCCCCATCTGCAAACCCCTGGCAAGCCGATCCCGCCCCGTCATACGCTTCGGCCTGCCCTCGCAACTCAAGGCCCGACATGACAGACAAGGCAAAGCCCGCCCCGAAGGGCGGCGACGGTGACAACGAGGCCGCGCAGGCGCCGATCGAGGTGCGCATCGTCGGCCAGTTCATCAAGGACCTGTCGTTCGAGAACCCGAACATCGAAAAGCTGCTCGGTACCCCCGGGGAAGGGCCCAACATCAAGCTCGAGATCAACGTCGGCGCAAAGCGCCTCAAACCGGATCTCTACGAGAGCGCCATCGACTTCAAGGCCGTCGCCTCCGCCAAGGAGGGCACCGTCTACGATCTCGAGATCGTCTATGCCGGACTGTTCCAGATCAAGAGCATCCCCGACCAGGCGATCGAGCCGTTCCTGCTCGTCAACTGCCCGACCCTGATCTTCCCGTTCCTGCGCCGTCTCGTCGCCGACCTGACGCGGGAGGGCGGCTTTCCGCCCCTGATGCTCGATCCGATCGACTTCGGTCAGCTCTTCATCCGGCGCATGCAGGAGCAGGCGGCAGCGGGCGCGCCGCAGAAGCCGAATTGACCTCCGGGCGGCGGCCGATGGGCCGCGCGCTTTTTTTCAGG
>ERZ795041.863-NODE-863-length-10387-cov-4.587011_pt1 | contig 10387 bp, 8 predicted proteins | sample MGYA00375125_ERZ795041 | MGnify/ENA primary metagenome ERZ795041 (study PRJEB30170, sample SAMN03074214) | activated sludge metagenome | biome: Common Effluent Treatment Plant; feature: Wastewater; material: Activated sludge; isolation source: activated biomass in a...
GAAGAGGCGCTGCGACTGGGCGTCGTGGGGCCGACGGCCCGCGCCTCGGGCGTGGAGCGCGATGTGCGCATCGACGCCCCCTACGTCGCCTATCACGACTTCCCGGTCAAGCTCATCACCCTGCCGACGGGCGACCTGGAGTCCCGCTTCCTCGTTCGCCTGGATGAACTGCTCGAAAGCTACCGGGTGATTCGGGCGATCCTTGGCGCTATGCCGGAAGGAGAGCTGACCGTCAAACGGATGCCACGCAAGATAAAGCCAGGCGAGGTGATCAGCCGGGTGGAAGCGCCACGAGGCGAGTTGTTCTATTTTATTCGCAGCACTGGCGGGGAGTCGCCCGACCGCATCAAGGTGCGCACGCCGACGCTGTGCAACATGGGATCGGTGATCACCCAGGCCGTCGGTCACCATCTGGCCGACGTGCCGATGATCCTGGTCGGCATCGACCCGTGCTTCTCCTGCAACGACCGCGCCGTCACCCTGCGCGAAGCGGGACGCAATGGGCAGGAGAAAACCTGGTCGTGGGCGGACCTTCGTCGCTACGGCATCGATTATTACCGGCGTAAAACAGGTGAGAATCCATCATTGGGATAAGGGATCATCACATGACCATCGTTCGTGACCTGATTTACCTGATGTTTTTCCCGGCGGGGCTGGGACTCATCGCCGCCGGGCTATTCTATCAATGGGTCGACCGCAAGTTGCTGGCCCGCTTTCAGAACCGGATAGGGCCGCGCTGGTTCCAGCCATATGCCGACGCGCTCAAGTTGCTGGGCAAGGAAGAGATTCAGCCGCAAGGGACGAACGCGCTCCTGTTCGCCGCGTTGCCCATCCTGGCTCTGGCCGGGACGCTGACGGCCGCGCTGGCGGTTCCCCTGTTCGGCTTGCCGCCGGTCTTCAGCTTCCCCGGCGACCTGATCGTCTCGCTCTACCTGCTGAGCCTGCTGACGCTTTGCACCGGGCTGGCGGGGGCGCAGACGCGCAACCGCTTCTCATTGACCGGCGCCTTGCGGGTCTTCACGCAGATGTTCGCCTATGAGGCCCCTTTCATTTTGGCCCTCCTCAGCCCGTCCATCGCCCTGATGATCGCCGGTGAGTCGGGCAGTTGGCAGATTTGGGAGCTGGCGCAATCGGCCGCCGGTCGCCCGTGGTTTGTGCTGACCCTGCCGTTCACGTTCATCGTCGCCATCATCGGCCTGATGGGCAAGCTGGAGATGCCGCCGTTCGACGCGCCGGAGGCGGAGACGGAGATCGTCGCCGGGGCGCTGACCGAGTACAGCGGCCGCGGGCTGACGCTCTTCACGCTGGCTCGCGCCACCGCGCTGGTCATCGGCCTCATGTTGGTGACGGCGCTCTATCTGGGAGGCGTCGGCGAAGGGGCGTTGGCGCCGGTTGTGTTTACGGCCAAGTCGTTCGGGCTGTTGATCATCGTCGTCATGATGCAGACGGTTCTGGCCCGACTGCGAATCGACCAGACGGTGAGCCTGTGGTGGCGCATCGGTTCGGTGCTCGTTATCGCCCAATGGTTGCTGATTCTGGTCATCAGGGTGTTGCGATGAAAAAGATAGGCATGGTCACCGACATGATTCGCTCGGCGTTCCGTCGTCCGGTCACCGAGCTTTACCCGGTCGAGCGACGGCCCGCGGCCGAGCGGTTCCGGGGCCTGTTGCGTTGGCATCCCGAGGACTGCACGGGCTGTGCCCTGTGCGTGAAGGACTGCCCCGCAGCGGCGATTGAACTCATCACCGTCGACAAGGCTACAAAGCGGTACGTCCTTCGCTATCATATCGATCGGTGCACGTTCTGCGGCCAGTGCGCCTACTCCTGCCGTTTCGATTGCATCACGCTGTCGAACGACGATTGGGAGCTGGCCGATTTGGGACGCGGCCGTTTCACTATTCTCTACGGAGAGCCGGTAGACATTGAGCAACTCGCCCTGGAAAACGAGCTTGAGCCGGATTTTGACCCGGCCTGATCGCTCCCTGCCGCGTCTGGCGCTGGTGGGAGTGGGTCAATCCCTGTGCGGGGATGATGGCGCGGGGCCGGCGGTTATCGACCGGTTGAGGCAGTTGATTGAGCCGCACGACTGCCTCCTGCTCATCGATTGCGGCCACGCGCCGGAGAACTGCTTCGGCCCCATCATTCGTTTTGCCCCCGACGAAATCCTGTTTATCGACGCGATCCGGCTGGACGAGGCGGCCGGGGCGATTCGCTGGCTGTGCGCCCACCAGGCCGACAGCGCGGGCGGCAGCACCCACACTCTGTCGCTGGGCCTGCTGGCGGTCTATCTGGCGGGCCTCACCGGCGCGAACGCACACGTGCTGGCCATCTGCCCGGCCAACATGGCCTTCGGGGAAGGTCTCTCGCCTCCAGTACGGAAGGCTGTGGAGGATGTGGCCGGGGCGATCGCCGGCTACTGGCGCAACGCCGCCACCGCCTGCTCGGCGATAGTCCCGGGTGGGGAATCGGTCGTCAACACCTGAAAGACGGCGTCGCCGATCACGTCCATCACCCGGCTGGTCTCGTTGACGGGCATGGCCCGCGCGACCTCCGATTGCTCCTCCGGAAACCCGTAGTATGGGTCGTTCGCGGCCAGCAGGGCCATCGCGCTGCGTCGGGCCGGCATCACCTGGCTGCGCCCGCTCCACAGGGCCAAATTATCGGGCGTGGTCAGGTAGAGGATCAGATCGGCCGCCGCCGCACTGCGGGCCGGGTCGCTGGTCGTGATGGCCCATGCCCAACTCGTTGTCAGGGGCACCAGCGCGCCTTCAGGGCCGGGGACGGCCGAGAAAGCTTGCGGGGCGATGAACGACAGATCGGCCGCTCGTCGCCCAAGGTAATGATTGGCGCGCATCCAGATCGTGTTGCTCAACCCCAACTGGTAATATTGCCAGGCCTCATCGAGCGTCTTGAGCTGGTAACTTTGCAGCAGGTTGCCCTTGTTGACGGCGATCTCCGCCAGCGCCCGCGCCAGCGGATCGGCCTCCAGCGCCACCTGGCCGGACTGATTCACCAGCGTCCCGCCCTCCGCCAGATAGAACTGGAGGCCCAGCATGGCCCCCTCGCGGCTGTCGGCCGGGAACACCATCGTGTGGTTGGTGTCGGAGATGAACCGCGTCCACTCCAGCGGGATCGTCCCGGTGACGATAGTGGTGTTATAGACCAGGTGCGTCAGCCCCGCGGAGGCGAACGGGTAGCCGTACAGATGGTTCTCGACCGCGATCTGGGCCGCCGGAGCGGGGAAGATGTCGTTGATGAAGGCGGGATCGATGAGGCCCTCCAGCGGATAGAAGAGGTCCCGCACCCGCGCGTCGGCCAGTAGCGACGTGGGCACGGCGACGACGTCGGGCATCACGCTGGGGGCGACCCCCCGGCCGGTGCGCAGGTAGTTGACCATGCTGCCCGGCCCTTCGACAGGTTTTTGCTCGGTGATGATGTCCAGATTGGCGTGCATCGCGCGATAATCGCGAATCTGATTCGCCAACTCCTTGGCTCCGGCTTCCGTGCGCGCACCGATCTCCGGCGGGATCCACAGGCGCAGGGACGAAACCGGCGCGGGCGGCTGGGGGGTGGTGGAAAGCACGGGCGTCGCCGGCGGCAATGGCGTGGCCACCGAAACGGTAGCGGCAGGAACGGAAGTCGGCTCGGCTTCGGGGCTGCCCGGCAAGTTGCCGCAGGCGGCCGACAGCAGGACAAGGAGCAACAAGGTAAGGACCAGTCGGCCAGGCCGATTTTTCAGGTATGTCATAGTTGAATCCAACCCAGTATACCATCGTTGCCGAAAGTTGCCTTTTCGCCGATTTTGAGCTACATTGTGGGCGATGTCATTCCTGTCAGGCTTCACCATGCGGATCGTGCAAACGCACATCCTGGCTTCCAATTTCGGGAAGCCTTCTCGAAGCACGCCTGGCGGATGATTATTATGTAAAGTGGTAAGTTGGACTCTTTTCAGCCGGGCATAACAACCCCGGCTTTTTTTATTTTGGGAGGCAAATATGGCCGAGATCATCGTCAAACTCGACCACATCGGCGTCGCACTGGCCGGGCGGCCGATCTTTTCCGATCTCACCTGGGAGATCCAGCGCGGCCAACGAGTCGGTCTGGTCGGCCCCAATGGCGCGGGCAAATCGACGATCATGAAGCTCATCGCCAATGAGATTCCCGCCAACGAGGGGCAGGTGTTCCGCGTCTCCGGTCTGACCTGGGGGCGGCTGGAGCAGGAACCACGTCTGCCCGCCGGCCGCACGGTTTTGCAGGAGGCGATGTCCGCCCTGCCCGAACTGGGCGAGATCGAACGGGAACTGGACCTGCTGGCCGACCGCATGGCCCAGCCGGACGTCTACAACGACCCCGTGGCGCTCGAGAAGGCCATGCGAAATCAGGAGCGCCTGCTCCACCGCTTTGACCAGCTCGACGGGCTGCGCTACGAGAGCAAGGTCAAGGAGACATTGACGGCGCTGGGCATGGGCAAGGATCGCTGGTCGACGTTGACCGAGCATTTGAGCGGCGGGCAGAAGAAACTGGTCATGCTGGCCCGGCTGCTGGTTCAACAGCCGCAACTGCTGTTGCTGGATGAGCCGGATAACCACCTCGATCTGCCGGCCAAGCGGTTGCTGGAAGAGACGATTCGCGATTATCCGGGCTGCGTGATCATCATCTCCCATGACCGCTATCTGCTCGACGGCCTGGCGACCCACATCGCCGAGCTGGAGAGCGGCCGATTGACGACCTGCATAGGCAATTACACCGCCTACGCCAACGAACGCGCCATTCGCCGCTTGCGCCAGCAGCAGCTTTATGCCGCGCAGCAAAAGGAGATCGCCCGCATCGAGGCGGCCATCGCCCGGTTTGAGCTGTGGGCCTCGCTCGTCGTTAACGAACGCCACATCCGGCAGGCCCGCAGCCGCCAAAAGATGCTGGACAAGATGGACAAGATCGAGAAAGTGGCCGAATCCAGACGAATGACGCTGGAATTAAGCGGCTGGCGGGGCAGCAACAAGGTGCTGGAGCTGGTCAATGTCGGCCGCACATTCGACAACGGCGTCACGCTGTTCAACGATCTGAACCTGACGGTTTGGCATGGGGAGCGCGTCGGCCTGGTGGGGCCGAACGGCGTGGGTAAATCAGCCCTGCTCAAAATGCTGCTCGACCCGGAGAGCGCCACGTCGGGCGAGATCAAAATCGGGCCCAGCATCCAGATCGGCTACTACGCCCAGGAGCAGGAGACGCTCGACCCGCAGCAAGACCTCATCACCTGCATCCGGCAGGCCGCCCCACTGACGCGCGAGGCGGCGGTGGCCTTCCTGCTGCGCTTCCTGTTCAGCTACGATCAGGTGCAGCAACCCATCGGCAAACTGAGCGGCGGGGAGCGGAGCCGGTTGCAATTGGCGCGGCTCGTGCTGCAACGGCCGAATCTGCTGTTGCTGGACGAGCCGACCAACAATCTCGATATCCCGGCCATCGAAGTGCTGGAGGATACCCTGAACGAATTCAACGGCACGGTGCTGGTTATCTCCCATGATCGGTATTTTCTGGACAAGGTGGTGGATCGCATCGTCGAATTGCGCGACGGGGTATTGACCGACACGCTTGGCGGCTACACCGACTACCTGGCCGCAAAAGACGGGGATGAGTGAAGGATCGTATCAGCCTAATCGGCTGTATAATGGGCCAAATCATATGGGGACATGCAGATGAAACAACCGGTAGAAACGATCAGCCCGGACACATTCCGGGGGAAGGCCGCGGCCATCGAAGCCGAGGTGAGCAAGGTCATCGTCGGCCAGGGCGAGGTCGTCCGCCACGCCCTGATCGGCCTGATCAGCGGCGGCCATGTGCTGCTGGAGGGCGTGCCCGGGCTGGGCAAGACGATGCTGATTCGCTCGCTGGGCCGGGCGTTGCCCCTCGAATTCGGCCGCATCCAGTTCACGCCCGACCTGATGCCGGCCGACATCACCGGCACGGAGATCATGGAGGAGCGCGACGACGGTCGCCGCGGCTTCCGCTTCCAGAAGGGGCCGGTCTTCGCCAATCTGGTGCTGGCCGACGAGATCAACCGGGCTACCCCCAAGACGCAATCGGCCTTGCTGGAGGCGATGCAGGAGCATACCGTCACCGTCGCCAACACCACCTATCCCCTGCCCGCGCCCTTCTTCGTGCTGGCCACGCAGAATCCCATCGAACAGGAGGGCACCTACCCCCTGCCCGAGGCGCAACTCGACCGGTTTCTGTTCAAGGTCAACGTCCCCTTCCCCTCGGCCGAGGACCTGGCCGAGATACTCAACCGCACCACCGCCGGGGACATGGCCGCGCCGGATTCCGTGGCCGGTGGCGCCGACCTGTTGGCCATGCAAGCCCTGGCCCGCCGGATCCCGGCCCCCTCCACCGTTAATGAGTACGTCGCCCGGCTGATCGTCGCCACCCATCCCGGCGCCGGTCCCAGCCGCCCGGTAAACGACTACGTGCGCTATGGCGCCGGGCCGCGCGGCGGGCAAGCGTTGCTGCTGGGGGCCAAGGCGCTGGCGTTGTTCGACGGCCGCTATAACGTCAGTTTCGACGACATCGCCGCCATCGCCCCGGCCGCGCTGCGCCATCGCCTGCTGCTCAACTTCGAGGGCCAGGCCGAGGGCATCAGCCCCGACGACATCATCGCCGATCTGGTGCGGGCCGTCCCGCGCGACCCGGCCGGAGCCTAACCACCGCCCATGCGCCTGTTCGACGACGCCGCCCTGCGCAAACTGGAGCAACTGACGCTCTCGGCCGATTCGGTGCGCGCCGGGGTCATGAAAGGCAACCGGCGCAGCCGCAAGCGCGGCACCTCCATCGAGTTCGCCGACTATCGCAACTACACGCAAGGGGATGACCTGCGGCGGCTCGACTGGAACGTCTTCGCCCGGCTGGAACGGCCGTTCATCAAGCTGACCCAGGAGGAGGAAGACCTGGCCGTCCATATTCTGGTGGACAGCAGCGACAGCATGAACTGGCCGCCCGCCGAGGACGATCACGATGCGCCCGACCACAAGCTGCGCCTGGCCATGCAACTCGCCGGGGCGCTGGGCTACATCGGCCTGCTGTCCGGCGACCTCGTCTCGGTGGCCCTGTTCGACAGCGGCGGCCGTCGCAACTGGGGGCCTTTTCGCGGGCGGCCGAACGGCTGGCCGCTGATCAGCTTCCTCGAGGTCAACTTCCGGCTCCTGACGAACGAGACGCCCGGCGGCGAGCGGCGCACAACCCTCGACCTGTCCCTGCGTGACTATGCCCTGCGCGCCCGACGGCCGGGGTTGTTGTTTCTGATCAGCGACCTGCTCTCGCCGGGCGACGTCCGGCAGGGGCTGGATACGCTCCTGTCGCGCGGCTACGAGATCGCGCTGCTCCATGTCCTGTCTCCTGGCGAGCTGTCGCCCGACCTGAGCGGCGATTTGCGGCTGCTGGACGTCGAGACGGGCGAGGCGGCCGAGGTCACGCTCGACCCGCTCACGCTGGATGAATATGCCACCCAACTGGCGCAATGGCGCGGGCAGATCGAGACGTTTTGCGGCGGGCGAGGCATCCATTACTCGCTGGTCGCCGCCGATACGCCCTGGGAACTGCTCATCGCGCAAGGGTTGCGGCGGCAAGGAGTGGTGCGCTAGGGATGTCGTTGCTCGCTCCGGCCGCGCTGGCCCTGGGCCTGTTGGCCATCCCTATCATCCTGCTGTACATGTTGCGGCTGCGACGACGCGAGCAGGTCATCAGCAGCACCTTGCTGTGGCGCGAGCTGGTGCGTGACCGCACGGCCAACGCCCCCTGGCAGCGGCTGCGGCGCAATCTGCTGCTCCTGCTGCAACTGCTCATTTTAGCCGCGCTGGTGCTGGCCCTGGCACGGCCCTATTGGCAATCGGCCGCGGGGGTCGAGGGCGACCTGATCGTCCTGCTGGACAGCTCGGCCTCGATGCAGGCCAACGACGGCGAGAACGGCGCGACTCGCTTCGACGTCGCCCGAGCCGAGGTCGAGCGGCTGATCGACGGCATGAGCGGCAGCGACCGGATGACCCTCATCGCCGCCGGGCGCGCACCGGTCGTCCTGGCGGCCATGACCAGTGACCGGAAGCTGCTGCGGCAGGCTCTGGACGGGGCCGCGGCCGAAAACAACTCAGCCGACTGGGCGGCGGCATTCAGTCTGGCGGCGGCCTCGTCGCAAGGGCTGGCCGAGCCGCGCATGGTCATCGTCTCCGATGGCGGCCTGCCGGAGGCGTTGCCGTCGCTGCCGGGCGAGGTCGAATTCATCCCCGTCGGCCGCAGCGACGAGAACCTGGCTCTGTCGGCGTTGGCGGCCCGGCCGGGCGAGGCGGCGCTGGACCTGCTGGTCACCGTGGCCAACAAGGGACAGGCGACCGGGCAGGCATTGCTGAGCCTCTACATCGACGGGGCGCTGTTCGACTCGCGGCGCGTGACGGTTGACGGGAATCAGGACAGCCACCTGACGTGGTCGATTCCGGCCACGGCCGAGGTGATTGAAGCCCGACTGGAACCGGCGACGGGCACGTCCGATTACCTGAATGTCGATAACCGGGCATGGTCGGTCAGCGGCGGGCAAGCCACCCGGCGGGTGCTGCTGGTGGGCGAGGAAAACCTGTTCCTGGAGCGATTTTTCGCCGTCATGCCCGGTTATGAACTCGTGCGGATGCCGGGGAGCGACTTCGAGCAGGCGGCCGAGTCCGGCGAAACGTTCGACCTCACCCTGTTCGACGGCGTGCCCGTCCCCGCGACGTTGCCGGAGGGCAGCATCCTGGTCGTCAACCCGCAACCCGGCGGCGAGGGCGACCCCGCCCCCGCCATTCAGGTGACCCGCACCTTCCCCGCGACGGCCGTCACCTACCTGGCCAGCAGCCCCCTGCTGACCGACGTGGACTGGCGCGGCATCAACATCGCCGAGGCGCAAGCCGTCGAGCCGAACGGGCTGGAGGTTGTGGTTGCCGCCGAGGGCGGGCCGCTGCTGCTGGCCGGGGAGATCGACGGGCGGCGCGTGGCCGTCCTGACCTTCGACCTGCATCGCTCCGACCTGCCGCTGCAAATTGCATTTCCGGTTATAATGGCTAACATCACCGATTGGTTGAATCCGGGGCGGATGGTGACGATTGGGGAAAACCCGCAACCCGGGACGGTCGTCAGCCTGCTGCCGAGCGCGCGCGCCGAGTCCATCACCGTCACTTTGCCCGACGGCACGGTCACGGAGATGGCTAACCCGGACGCGAGCGGCCCGATTTTGTTCAGCGACACCGGGCAGACCGGCCTGTACACGGTGACGTACCGCCTGGGGCCGGATGACATACGGTCGGAACAGTTTGCGATTAACTTTTTCAACCCTGAGGAATCGCGCATTCGCCCGGCCGACACGATCACGCTCGGTCAGGAAGAGATACGATCCGGCGGGGACGGTTTTTTGAACCGGCGAGAAATTTGGCCCTGGCTCTTGCTGGCCGGGCTGGCGATTTTAATGCTCGAATGGTGGATCACGTACCGGCGAGGGGCCAAACGGCCATCATTCCTTAAGGTCAGATGAGTAGTCCAATCCACGACAGCGAAATGGAAAACGGCCAACCGATGCCGGCCCAACCAATGGATCGGTTGCGCGCGGCCGCCGGTCGCCTGCCGCTCATCCTCATCGCGGTCATCGCGCTGGTGGCCGTGGGATTGGGGTTGTTCGCCTTTTCGCTCTCCGGCGGCAACAACCGGCCGCTTTACCCCATCCTGCCGACGTTCACCCTCCCGCCGGGGACGGCCGATTATCAGGCCCATGAGGTCGGCTTCGCCGAACTCAACGGCGACCCGGCCGCCTTCCAGAACCAGCGCCTGCAGGTATCGGGCAGCTACACCCGCATGCCCGCGCCGGAATGCCTCGATCACTCCGGGCTGGCCATTCGCTGGAGCCTCGTGGCCGACGATCTGCAGCTCAACGCCGTCGGTTTCGAGAACCTGCTGCGGCTGGTCGAGGAAGGGATCGAGATGACCATCGTCGGCACCTGGCGCGTCTATCGCGGGCCGGTGGGCTGCGGCAAGGAGCCGCCCGACGGGGTCGTGTGGTATCTGGAAGTCGACCGTATCCTGGAGCCGAACCCGCTGCAAGGCTCGGTCGATCCGGCCCTGACCGTCGTCGTCGGCACGCTGGAGTTCCCGGCCTCGGGGTCGGGCGGTGATACGCTCGGCGAGGTCGAAATCAGCCCCACGCTGGAGGGCGGCGATATAGTCAGCCCCACGGTTACCCTTGATCCCAACCAGCCCCTGCCGGGCACGCCACCGCCCTTCGACACGCCGCCGACTACGGGAATGCCGACCGCGGCCTTGCCGGTGACTCCATTGGCGACACCGGGGCTGACGGGAACGCCCGATCCGTTGGCCACTCCCGGCC
>ERZ795041.864-NODE-864-length-10364-cov-4.485207_pt1 | contig 10364 bp, 8 predicted proteins | sample MGYA00375125_ERZ795041 | MGnify/ENA primary metagenome ERZ795041 (study PRJEB30170, sample SAMN03074214) | activated sludge metagenome | biome: Common Effluent Treatment Plant; feature: Wastewater; material: Activated sludge; isolation source: activated biomass in a...
GCACGATCGCGCACGGCGCGCTGGTGCAGGTGCTGCAGTCGCGCTTCCGCATCCCGCTCGACTACGAAGTGGTCGGCTTCAACAACATGCTGAACTACGGCTCCGATCGCCTGCGCTTCCCGGCGCCGGTTCCGACGGGTTCGCGCATCCATGCGCGCTCGCGGGTGAAGGCGGTCGAGAAGCTGCCCAAGGGCATGCAGATGACGATCGAGATCGCCACCCATGTCGTCGGCAGCGAGCGGCCGTCGGTCATCAACGATCTCGTGATCCTTTACATGTGAGGCGCCGCCGTCCCGCGGCGCTCGATGTGCAGTTGTTCCTGTAGTGCGCAGTCGTAGGACCTGCAGTTTCGTTGCATGGTTGTCCTCCTCTCTTCCAGGCCGCCTCCCCGCAAGGGTTGGTGGCCGTTTTTTTGAGGGGCGGATGGAGAAGAGATCCAGGGAGGAATCGAGTTGACGACTGAACACCATGAATGGGGTCCGATCCTGCGCGACCTGCAGCAGCGTCGCGATACGGCCGAGGCCATGGGCGGCGACGAGAAGGTCCTGCGTCATCGAAGCGCCGGCAAGCTCGATGCGCGCCAGCGACTGCTGAAGCTGTTCGATGCCGGGAGTTTCGTGGAGCTGGGGGCCTTCGTCGGCGGCATCGCCCCCGAAGGCGGCGCGCCTGCGCCGGCCGATGCCCTGGTGGCCGGCTTCGGAAGGATCGACGGCCGGCCCGCGCTGGCAGGTGCCGAGGACTTCACCGTGCTCGGCGGCTCTATCGGCGACGGTGCCGCAGACAAGCGTTATCGGCTCACCCAGCTCGCGGCGCAGGAGCGGGTGCCCCTGGTCTTCATGCTCGAGGGCGCAGGGCACCGCCTGACCAACAGCCATGCGGGCAGGCGCCCCAACGACCTCCAGGGGCTCGCCGAACTCTCCGGCCAGGTCCCGATCGTGTGCCTGGTCATGGGCGCCGCCGCCGGGCACGGCGCGCTGACCGCCCCCATGTCGGATTTCGTCGTCATGACCGAGGCGGCGTCCCTGTTCGCGGCGGGCCCTCCGCTGGTCAAGGCCGCCACCGGCGAGGTGGTGACCAAGGAGCAGCTTGGCGGCCCCCAGGTGCATGTGCTCGTCTCCGGCGTGGCGCACAACCTGGTGGCGGACGATGAGGCGGCGATCGCGCTCGCGCGCCGCTACCTGTCCTATTTCCCTGGGAACGCCTGGGAGCGGCCGCCGCGGAAGGCCGCTGGCGACACCGGCGAGCGCCGGCTGGACGGGATTCTCGATCTGATCAGCCCGAATCCGCGCAAGCCGTATCGGATGCGAAACGTGGTCGAACTGCTGGTCGACGAGGGCAGCATGCTCGAGATACAGCCGAAGTTCGGCGCCTCCGTGGTGGTGGCGCTCGCCCGCCTCGGAGGCCGCAGCGTGGGCATCGTCGCCAATGACCCCAGCGTGATGGCGGGCACCATCGATGCCGACGGAGCCGACAAGGCGACCCATTTCATGGACGTCGCCGGCGCCTTCCATCTGCCCATGATCTTCCTGGCCGACAACCCCGGCGTGATGAGCGGAACGCGCGCCGAGCAGTCGGGCGCACTGCGCCACGCCGCCCGCATGTTCGTCGCGCAACACCGGCTCCAGGTTCCGAAGCTGCATGTCACCTTGCGCAAGGCGTTCGGCTTCGGCTCTTCCGTGATGGCGATGAACCCCTTCGATGGGCAGACGCTCAGCCTGGCATTTCCCGGGGTGACGCTGGGCTCGCTGCCGGTGGCCGGCGGGGCGGACTCGGCCAAGCTGGATGCGGCCACCCGCGCACGGATAGCGGCAGAGCAGCTGGAAGGTGCCTACCGCCTCGCGGACCGCATGGCCTATGACGACGTGATCGATCCGCGCGAGCTGCGCAATGCGCTCCTGCGCGGTCTGGCGCTCAGCGAGGGACGCTTCACGCAGGCGCCGCAACCGGCGTCCGTGGCGGGCATCCGGCCATAGGGGCCACGCCGGGCCGCGGCGCGTCTCGACATCATCGATTCCGCTGCCGTGGTCATCCGCCGCGCGCCGGACGCGCGCCTGCTCGCCCCCGGCGCGCGTCCGTTTTTCGTAGTCTCAACGGACGATGATGGCGCGGCCCGCTGTTCGCACAATGCTCCCACGTATCCGACCAATCTTTGGGGGCAGCAATGATCGACATCCGCGGTTTGGCCTACTTCGTCGCGCAGATCGACGACCTCGCCGAATGGAAGCATTACGCCGAGAACGTGCTCGGCATGATGACCTCGGCCGCGCCTGGCGGCGGTCTGTACGTCAAGATGGACGAGCGGCCCTTCCGCATCCTCGTGGTGCAGGGCGCCGAGCGCCGCTACCTCGCTTCGGGCTGGGAGCTTGCGGGCGAGGACGCCTTCAAGGCTGCGCTCGCCGAGCTCGACGCCAAGGGCGTGGGCTACGAGCTCGCCGATGCCGCCACCGTCGCCCAGCGCGGCATGCAGGCCCTCGCCGTGGTGAGCGACCCCTCGGGCAACCGTCACGAGCTGTGCTGGGGCCATCTGTCGGACTGCCAGCCCTTCGTGTCGCCGCAGGGCGTGCCGCGCTTCCTCACCGGTGACATGGGCCTGGGCCACACCGTGATGCCGGCGCCGAACTTCGACGCCACCGCGGCCTTCTTCCGCGACGTGCTCGGTTTCGGCCTGTCGGACATCTTCAACTTCCGTCCCGACCCCGCTGCGCCGCCGGTGCGCATCCACTTCCTGCACTGCAACAACGCCCGCCACCACAGCCTGGCGATCGCCGAGTACCCGGTGCCGAGCGGCTGCGTGCATGTGATGGTCGAGGTGGATTCGATGACCGAGGTCGGCCGCGCCCACGACCGCCGCATCGCGCACAAGGTGCCGCTGTCGGCCACCCTGGGCCAGCACCTCAACGACCGCATGATCTCCTTCTACATGAAGACGCCCTCGGGCTTCGACCTCGAATACGGCTTTGGCGGCCTGCAGCTCGACTGGGATCGCCACTCGCCCTTCGAGTTCACCCGCGTCAGCATCTGGGGCCACGACTTCGGCGTGGGTCAGCAGGAACAGGCCGCCTGAGCGCGGCCGGCAACAGGAAAGAATCCATGAACAAACTGATGACGACGGCGGATGTCGTCGACCAATTGCGCGATGGCATGACCATCGGTTTCGGTGGCTGGGGCCCGCGGCGCAAGCCGATGGCGATCGTGCGCGAGATCCTGCGCTCGGACGTCAAGGACCTCACCGTGGTGTCCTACGGCGGCCCGGACGTGGGCATGCTGTGCGCCGCCGGCAAGGTGAAGAAGCTGATCTTCGGCTTCGCGACCCTCGATGCCATTCCGCTCGAACCCTGGTACCGCAAGGTGCGCGAGGCGGGCAAGCTCGAACTGCTGGAGCTCGACGAGGGCATGTGGCAGTGGGGCCTGCGTGCCGCCGGCATGCGCGTGCCCTTCCTGCCGACGCGCTGCGGCCTGGCCACCGATGTCACCAAGCTCAACCCCGAGCTCAAGACCATCCAGTCGCCCTATGACGACGGCGAAGTGCTGCTGGCGATGCCGGCCTTGAAGCTCGACGTCGCGCTGGTGCACGTCAACGTCGCCGACCAGCTCGGCAACACCCTGATCCAGGGCGGCGATCCGTACTTCGATCACCTCGTCGCACGTGCGGCGGACGCCTGCTACGTGTCGGCCGAGCGTGTCGAGGAGCGCCTGGCGCTCACCCCCGACCAGGCCCGCCTCAACACCTTCGAGCGCTACCTGGTGAAGGGCGTGGTGCACGCGCCCTGCGGCGCCCACCCGACCACCTGCGCGCCCGAGTACGGCTGGGACATGAGCCACTTCAAGCGCTACGTCGCGAGCGCGGCGGAAGAGGGCGGCTGGCAGGCCTACATGGACGAGTTCGTCACCCCGGGCGAGGCCGCCTACCAGGACAAGAACGGCGGCATCGAGCGCATGGGCAAGCTGCCCCTGCCGGTGTTTTGAGGAGCGCGAGCGGCATGAGCAACAACACTGAATTCACCCTGGCCGAGCTGATGATCGTCGCGGCTTCGGAAAGCTGGCGTGGCGACGGCGAGGTGCTGGCCTCGGGCATCGGCGTGATCCCGCGCCTGGGCGCCAGCCTGGCCAAGCTCACCTACGCCCCCGAGCTGCTGATGACCGACAGCGAATGCTTCCTGGTCGAGGAGCCGATCCCGCTCGGCCCGCGCGGGGACTACGTGCCGAAGTACTCCGGCTACATGTCCTTCGAGCGCGTGTTCGAGTGCGTGTGGGGCGGTCGCCGCCACGCCATGATCGGCCCGACCCAGATCGACCGCTTCGGCCAGACCAACCTGTCGGTGGTGGGCGATTACAGGAAGCCCAAGGCTGCCATCCTCGGCGTGCGCGGCCTGCCCGGCAACAGCATCAACCACATCAACTCCTTCTTCGTGCCCAACCACAGCAAGCGCGTGTTCGTCGAGGGCGAGGTGGACATGGTGTCGGGCGGCGGCTTCAACCCGGCGCGCTGGGCACCCGGCATGAAGCAGGACTTCATGGACATCCGCCGCATCGTCACCGACCTCTGCGTGCTGGACTTCGAAGGTCCGGATCACGCCATCCGCGTGCGCTCGCTGCACCCGGGCGTCAGCTTCGACGAAGTGCAGGAGAAGACCGGTTTCCCGCTGCTGAAGGCGCCGGAGATGGGCGAGACGCCTCATCCCACGGCCGCGCAGCTCGCCAAGGGCAACCCCCCCGGCATCCGCGCTGCCGCCTGAGGCCGCAAAGGAAGAAGCAGAGATGAGCGCCCCCGACCAGAACTTCGTCACCCGCCCCGACAACGCGGTGTACGAGACCGACAGCCCGGTCCAGTACGCCGTGGCCGACGGCATCGCCACGGTGACGATGAGCCGTACCGAGTTCAACAACGCGCAGAACTCGCAGATGACCTATGCGCTGGACGCCGCCTTCCGCCGTGCGGTGGATGACGACGCGGTCAAGGTCATCGTGCTGCGCGGCGATGGCAAGCATTTTTCCGCCGGCCACGACATCGGTACGCCGGGGCGCGACATCAACAAGCCCTTCGACCGCGTGCACCTGTGGTGGGACCACACCAACAAGCCCGGCGGCGAGTACCTCTACGTGCGCGAGCAGGAGGTGTACCTGAACATGTGCCGGCGCTGGCGCGAGCTGCCCAAGCCGACCATCGCCATGGTGCAGGGTGCCTGCGTGGCGGGCGGGCTGATGCTGGCCTGGGTGTGCGACCTCATCGTCGCCAGCGACGACGCCTTCTTCCAGGACCCGGTCGTGCGCATGGGCATCCCCGGCGTGGAGTACTTCGCCCATCCCTACGAGCTCAATCCGCGCATTGCCAAGGAGTTCCTGATGACCGGCGACCGCATGGGCGCCGAGCGTGCGTACCAGATGGGGATGGTCAACCGGGTGGTGGCGCGCGCGCAGCTCGAGGCCGAGACCTACGCGCTCGCCGCGCGCATCGCCAAGCAGCCGCGCATGGGCCTGGCGCTGACCAAGCAGGCGGTCAACCACGTCGAGGACCTGCAGGGCAAGCGCACCGCGATGGATGCGGTGTTCGCCTGGCACCACTTCGCCCACACCCACAACGAACTGCTGTCGGGCGACAAGCTCGGCGGCTACGACGCCAAGGCCATGGCCAGCGCCAACAAAGAGGCCGCCCGCGGGGACAAGGCATGAGCTCATCCAACATCCGTACCGATTTCTCCGCGCTGCTGCGCACACCGCTCACCGAGCGCCTCGGCTGCCGCTACCCCGTCATCCAGACCGCGATGGGCTGGGTGGCCGACGCCAACCTGGTGATCGCCACCACCAAGGCGGGCGGCTTCGGCTTCCTCGCCGGTGCCACCATCGACGCCGACAAGATCGAAGGCGAGATCAAGAAGGTCATCGCCGCCACCGGCGGCAGCAACTTCGGCCTCAACTTCCACATGTTCCAGGAGAACGCCGCGCAGTGCGTCGACCTGGCGATCCAGTACAAGCTGCGCGCGGTGAGCTATGGCCGCGGGCCGGACAAGAAGACCATCGCCCGCTTCAAGGAAGCCGGCGTGCTGTGCATCCCCACCGTGGGCGCACTGAAGCACGCGGTCAAGGCGGTCGAGCTCGGCGCCGACATGATCACCATCCAGGGCGGCGAGGGCGGCGGCCACACCGGCGGCGTGCCCACCACCATCCTGCTGCCGCAGGTGCTGGCGGCGGTGAAGGTGCCGGTGATCGCCGCCGGTGGTTACTCCACCGGGCGCGGCCTGGCTGCGGCGCTGGCCGCAGGTGCGGCCGGCATCGCCATGGGCACGCGCTTCCTGATGACCACGGATTCGCCGACACCGCCAGCCACGCTCGAGCGCTACGTCAAGGTCGACGACCCGCAGAAGGTGCGTGTCACGCTCGCGGTCGATGGCATGCGCCACCGCATGATCGGGACCCCCTTCATCAACAAGCTCGAGGGCGCCAGCCCGATGGGTCGGCTGCTGATCGCGCTCAAGAGCGCCTGGCACTGGAAGCAGCAGACCGGCATGAGCCTCGGCCACATGCTCGGCGTGTTCCGTCAGGCGCTGAAGGAAGACCCGGGCGCGGTGTCGCAGACGGTGATGTCGGCCAACCAGCCGGTGCTGCTGCAGCGCTCGATGGTGGACGGCTTCCCCGACGAAGGCATCCTGCCCAGCGGCCAGGTGGCGGCGGCGATCGGCAAGCTCGAGAGCTGCGAGGACGTCATCCACGGCATCGCCGCCGAAGCCGAGGCCTGCCTCGCCGCGCTGTACGCCCGCCTCGACGACGCGCGCGGCACCGAACCCTGCAAAGAGACCGCGGCCGTCGCCTGAGCGCGCAGCCCGAGCCCCACCGCAACCCCAGACCCGACAAGAGACCCAACGGAGCCCGATAACGTGAGCCAGGCCTTCCAGACCATCATCGAGGGCGGCATTGCCGAACTCGTCATCAACAAGCCGCCGGTCAATGCGCTCGACAGCAGCGAGTGGTTCGCGCTCGCGCGCCGCATCGACGAACTCGGCCACGACCCCGAGGTGCGCGTGATCGTGATCCGCGCCGAGGGCCGCGGCTTCTGCGCCGGCGTGGACATCAAGGAGCTCGACGCCCACCCCGAGCGCATCGTCGCGGTCAACGGCGGCAACTACGCCACCTTCAAGGCGGTGCACCGCAACCCGGTGCCGGTCATCGTCGCGGTGCACGGCTTCGTGCTCGGCGGCGGCATCGGCATCACCGGCGCGGCCGACATCGTGGTCGCGTCCGACTGCGCCACCTTCGCGCTGCCCGAGGTCGATCGCGGCGCCATGGGCGGCGGCGCCCACCTGCAGCGCCTGTTCCCGGTGCAGAAGGTGCGCTACCTGTTCTTCACCGGCGAGAAGATCGGCGCCCGCGAGGCCGAGCGCTACGGCTTCATCGAGCGCATCGTGACCAAGGCCGAGCTGCGCGGCGCCGCGCTCGAGATCGCCCGCAAGATCGCCGCCAAGAGCCCGGCCATGATCCGCATCGCCAAGGAGGCGCTCAACGGCATCGAGGACGGCAACCTGGAAGACAAGTACCGCTGGGAGCAGGGCTTCACGCTGCAGGCCTACACCAGCCCGGACTCGGCGGAGACCCGCCGCGCCTTTGTCGAGAAACGCGAAGCCAAGTTCTGAGGACACCATGGATCTTGCCTACACCCCCCGGCAGAAAGCCTTCCGCGAGGAAGTGCGCGCCTGGCTCGCGGCCAACCTGCCGCGCGAGCCGCTGGCCAGCTACGACACCCGCGAGGGCTTCGAGCAGCACCGCGAATGGGAGCGCAAGCTGTTCGACGCGCGCCTGTCGATGGTGATCTGGCCCGAAGCCCTGGGCGGCCGCGGCTGCGACCTCATCGAATGGCTGATCTTCGAGGAGGAGTACTACGGCGCCGGCGCACCGATGCGGGTGAACCAGAACGGCCAGCTGCTGCTCGGCCCGACGCTGATCGAGTTCGGCACCGAGGCGCAGAAGGCGCGCTTCCTGCCGCGCATGGCCTCGAGCGAGGACATGTGGGCGCAGGGCTGGTCCGAGCCCAATGCCGGCTCCGACATGGCGGCGATCACCAGCAAGGCGATCCTGTCGGCCGACGGCACGCATTACGTGGTCAATGGCCAGAAGACCTGGTCGACGCGGGCGAGCTTCGCCGACTGGCTGTTCGGCCTGTTCCGCAGCGATCCGGCCTCCAGCCGCCACCACGGCCTGTCCTACCTCGCGGTGCCGCTGGACGCGCCGGGCGTGACCATCCGCCCGATCCAGGCGCTCAACGGCAAGCAGGCCTTCGCCGAGATCTTCTTCGACGACGTCAAGGTGCCGGTGGACAACCGCATCGGTGACGAGGGCCAGGGCTGGCACGTGGCGATGGCCACCGCCGGCTTCGAGCGCGGCCTGCTGCTGCGCTCGCCGGCGCGCTTCCAGTACACCGCGCGCAGGCTGGTCGAACTGTACAAGGCGAACCGCGAGGTTGCTGACCGCGACCCGAGCATCCGCGACGCGGTCATCGAAGCCTGGACCGGCACCGAAGCCTACGCGCTGTCGGCCTACCACACCGTCGGCCGCCTGGCGAAGGGCGCCCGCATCGGCGCCGAGGCCAGCACCAACAAGATCTACTGGTCCGAACTCGACCTCAAGATGCACGAGACCGCGATGCGCATCCTCGGCCCCTTCGCCGAGCTCACCGGCGACGCGCCGGAGGCGGTCGAGGCCGCGCGCTGGCTGGACGGCTTCCTGTTCGCCCAGGCCGGGCCGATCTACGCCGGCACCAACGAGATCCAGCGCAACATCATCGCCGAGCGCATGCTCGGCCTGCCGAAATAAGGAAGGGGCCGCCATGGACTTCACCTTCACCGACGACCAGCTCACCTTCCGCGAGGCGGTGAGCCGCTTCCTGATGACCGAGGCCGCCCCCGAGCGGCTGCGCGAGATCTGGGACACCGACACCGGGCGCTCGCCCGAGCTGCGCAAGAACATCGCCGAACAGGGCCTGACCGCGCTGTCGGTGCCCGAGGACTGCGGCGGCCTGGGCATGGACGACGTCGCCTGGGCGCTGATGACGCAGGAGCTCGGCTACTACGCCCTGCCGGACTCGCTCGCCGATGCCGCCTACGTCGCCGCCGGCCTCATCACCGCGCTGCCCGTCGGCACCGCGTCGCGCGAGGAATGGCTCAGCCGCATCGCCGAGGGCAGCATCCGCATCGCGGTCGGCCATCCGGTCAACCCGCTGGTGGCGGATGCCAACCCCGCCGACCTGCTGTTGCTCGCCCATGGCGATGAGGTGCATGCGGTGCTGCGCGACCAGATCGAGGTCGAGGCCAACGCCAGCATCGACTTGTCGCGCCGCCTGGCGCGCGTGCGCTGGACGCCCGCCACCGCCACGCTGATCGCCGACGGCGAGGCCGGCCGCGTCCTGTGGGCGCAGACGCTGAACCGTGGCGCGCTGTCCACCGCCGGCCAGTTGCTCGGCCTGGCGCAGCGCATGCTCGACCTGTCGGTCGACTACGTCGCCCAGCGCAAGCAGTTCGGCAAGCCGATCGGCAGCTTCCAGGCGGTCAAGCACCATCTGGCCGACGTCGCCACCAAGATCGAGTTCGCCAAGCCGGTGCTGTACCGCGCCGCCTACGCGCTCGCCCACGGCGAGGCCGGTGCCGATGCGCGCGTCTCGCACGCCAAGCTCGCCTGCGGCGAGGCCGCCTGGCTGGCCGCACGCCACGGCATCCAGGTGCACGGCGCGATGGGCTACACCTGGGAAGTCGATCTGCAGATGTTCATGAAGCGCGCCTGGGCGCTCGATGCGTCCTGGGGCGACCGCGGTTTCCACAAGGCGCGCGTCGCCGACGCGATCCTGGTCGAGGGCGCGGCCCTCGGCCCCGGCCACACTTTCGAGGAATGAAGATGGCGCAAGCCTCCAATCAAGCCTACATCGTCGATGCCCTGCGCAGCCCCACCGGCAAGCGCAAGGGCGGTCTGTCCCACGTGCATGCGATCGACCTCGGTGCGCATGTCCTCAAGGCGCTGGTCGAGCGCAACGCCATTCCCGCCGATGAATACGACGACGTGATCTTCGGCTGCGTCGACACCATCGGCTCGCAGGCGGGCGACATCGCGCGCACCGCGTGGCTGGCCGCCGGCCTGCCGCTGAACGTGCCCGGCACCACGGTGGATCGCCAGTGCGGCTCCTCGCAGCAGGCGGTGCACTTCGCCGCGCAGGCGGTGATGAGCGGCACGCAGGACGTGGTCGCGGTCGGCGGCGTGCAGACCATGACCCAGATCCCGATCTCGTCGGCCATGCTCGCCGGCCAGCCGCTCGGCTTTCCCGACCCGTTCTCGGGCAGCAAGGGCTGGAAGGCGCGCTTCGGCGACCAGCCGGTGAACCAGTTCTA
>ERZ795041.865-NODE-865-length-10355-cov-2.604466_pt1 | contig 10355 bp, 6 predicted proteins | sample MGYA00375125_ERZ795041 | MGnify/ENA primary metagenome ERZ795041 (study PRJEB30170, sample SAMN03074214) | activated sludge metagenome | biome: Common Effluent Treatment Plant; feature: Wastewater; material: Activated sludge; isolation source: activated biomass in a...
GTACTGCACACTGGCATGGCGTACGGACAGCGCGGATGAAATTTGCAGCCTGGCGGTGGGCTCAGTGCGCTCGCGATCTCGCCTTGGATGAGCTCGGCTGAAACCCGATGCTCCGGGTCCGGTCGCGGCACGGCCGCCAGCAGCGCCTGCGTATACGGATGCCGCGGCCGTGAAAACACTTCCTCGGTCGGGCCGGCCTCGACCAGATTGCCGAGGTACATCACCGCCACGTGATCGCTGAAATGCTCGACCAGCGCGAGATCGTGCGCGATGACCAGGTACGTCAGACCGAATCGTTCCTGAATATCCGCGAGCAGATTCAGGATCTGCGCTCGTATCGATACGTCGAGCGCCGACACGGGCTCATCGAGCACGATGAACGCCGGCTGCAAGGCAAGCGCGCGAGCAATCGCGATGCGTTGGCGCTGACCGCCGCTGAACTCGTGCGGATACAGCTTCGCCGCGCTGGCCGGCAAGCCGACGATGTCCAGCAGCTCATCGAGTCGCTGTCTGAGCGCATCGCCGCTCAGCAAGCGATGCGCAAGGATCGGCTCGCTCAACAGCGTCGCCACGCGCAGGCGAGGATTCAAAGAAGATTGCGGGTCCTGAAACACGGCCTGGACCTGGCGGCGATAGCCCTTCCATTCGCGCCGGTTCATCGTCGCGAGATTCTTGCCATCGAAACGGATCGAGCCCGATGTCGGCATCTCCAGTCCCAACATCAGCTTGGACACCGTCGTCTTGCCGCAGCCGGATTCCCCGACCAGCGCAAACGTATCGCCGGAGGCGATCTCGAAGCTGATGCCGTCGACTGCACGGACCGCGCCCGCCGAGCGCGACAGCAGCGTGCCGCGCACGGGAAAATGCTTGATCAATCGCTCGACGGTAATCAGGCTCACGATTTCAACAACCAGCACGCGGCGGTTTGGCCGGGTGCTGCCTCGAGGGTGGGCGGATAGCGTTCCTCGCAGATCGGCATGCGATGCGCGCATCGTGCCGCGAACGCGCATCCTGGTGGCCGATCGAGCAGATTCGGCGGCTGGCCGCCGATCGAATACAAGCGCCGCTGCTTCTCGCCCAGCCGCGGGATCGATTGCAGCAGGGCCTGCGTGTACGGATGCGCAGGACGCCGATAGATCTCGCGTACTTCACCGGTTTCCACGATACGCCCGGCGTACATCACCGCGATGCGATGACAGACGCTCGCGGCCACGCCCAGATCGTGCGTGATCAGAATCAATCCCAATCCCGTGCTCTGCTGGATCTCGCGCAGCAGTTCCAGCATTTGCGCCTGGATGGTGACGTCCAATGCGCTGGTGGGCTCATCGGCGATCAACAGTCGCGGCGCGCAGGCGATGGCCATTGCCGCGACCACGCGCTGGCGCATGCCGCCGCTGAACTCGTGCGGATAATCGTCGAGGCGCAGCTCGGGCGAGGGAATGCGCAGCCGTCGCAGCACATCGATGGCCGATTGCCGGATGCTTTTGTCGTCCTTGGCCAGGCCGTGATAGCGAAACGGTGCGCCGACCTGGTCGCCGATCGTGAACACGGGATTGAGCGAGGTGAGCGGATCCTGCGAGATCATCGAAATCTGCCGGCCGCGATAGTTCTGCGCCATGTCCTCTTCCGACAGGTTCAGCAACTCGGTCCCGTCCAGGCGGATGCTGCCGGCGACGATACGTCCACCAGGCTGGGGCAGCAGCCGCAGAAAGGACAGGCTCGTCATGATCTTGCCGCTGGCCGCCTCACCGATGACGCCCAGCGACTCGCCTGCGTGGACTTTCAGATCGACGCCATCGATGGCTTTGACGACGCCGCGCCTCAAGAACAGATAAGTCTTGAGCCCCTCGACCGACAACAGTGGTTCCGTATTCGGCGTTGCGTTCGACATGTCAGGCCTGCCTGCGCATCGGGTCGAAGGTATCGCGCAGCCAATCGCCACAGAGATTGGAGGCCAGGCACGTCAGCATGATGGCGATGCCCGGCAACGTGATCACCCACCAGGCGTTCGCGATATAACCGCGCGCATCGGACAGCATCAGACCCCAGGACACATCCGGCGCCTGGATGCCCAGGCCGAGGAAGGACAGCGACGCTTCGAACAAGATGACTTGTCCGACCTGCAAGGTCGCCAGCACCAGCAGCGTATTGAAGATATTCGGCAGGAAGTGGCGCAGAAAAATCGTCGGTGTGCCGCAACCTGCCACCTTGGCCAGCGCTACGAAGTCACGCTCCTTGAGACTCAGGATCTCGCCGCGAATGATGCGCGCGTACCAGGTCCAGTACGTCACGATGATCACGATGATCACCGTGCTCAATCCCTGTTCAAGCACGGCCGCGAGCACGAGCGCAAGGGCGAGGGACGGAATCGACATTTGAATGTCGACGATGCGCATGATGATCGCATCGACGATGCCGCCGAAGTAGCCAGCAATCATGCCGATGAGCGCGCCGAGCGCACCGGAGAGCACGATGGCGTAGGCGGCCACGATCGCCGCCGTGCGCGCGCCCGCGATCAGGCGGCTCAGAATGTCGCGGCCGAGATTGTCCGTGCCGAGCAGATGCTGCAGCGTGCCGCCGGCCTGCCAAGCGGGAGGACGCAGCGCCGCGGCGAGATTCATCTGGCTGGCATCGTGCGGCATCAGCCACGCGCCGAAAATCGCAGCGATCAACACCGCGAACAGAATCGCGAGCGGCCCCCACGGCAGACTTGCGGCCCAGTGCCGGTATTTGACCGCCGGCTCGAGGCTTGCCTATTGAGTGGCCGATTCAGTGGTCGTTTCAGTGACCATGACGGATGCGTGGATCGATCTAGTGGTAGCTCAGGTCCACGAGCAGATTGGACGTGACGAACAGTATCGAAGTGATCAGCACGCCAGCCTGCACGACAGGAAAATCGCGTGCGAAGACGGCCTCGACCACGGTGCGTCCGAGCCCGGGCCAGGCGAACACCACCTCGATGATGAACGCGCCGCTCAGCATCGAAGCGAAGTACACGCCCATGATCGTGATCAACGGCACTAGCGCATTGCGCAGCCCGTATTTCCAGATCACGACGTTCTCCGGCACGCCGAGCGCACGTGCGACACGGATATAGTCTCGATCGAGTACGTCGAGCATCGCCGAACGCACCACGCGCGTTTGCGCCGCGACCGGATACCAGCCCAGCGCGATGGCCGGCATGATGAGCTGCGCGAACGTGCCGCGCCCGAACGCCGGCAGCCAATTGAGCTGTATGGCGAAGAAATAAACGAGCAACAGGCCCACCCAGAATCCCGGCATCGCCTGCCCGAGCATGGCGAACACATTGCCGAAGCGATCAATCCACGAGCCGCGGCGCACTGCCGACAGTACGCCGAACGGCACCGCGATCACGACGCTGAACAGGAGCGCGGCCAGTGCGAGCTCGATGGTCGCGGGCAGCCTCTGCATGACCAGCTCGAGCGCCGGCATCTGCCAGCGATAGGACTGCCCGAAATCACCGCCGATTGCGTGGCGCGCGAAGATCACGTACTGCTCGAAATAGGAGCGGTCGAGCCCCATGTCGCGACGCGTCTGCTCGATCAGCGACGGCGGCGCTTCCACCGGCAACAGCATGGCGATGGGATCGCCGGACAGCCGCGAGATGACGAAGATGACGATGCTCGCACCGACGATGCTGAGCAGGCCCTGCAGGATTCGTTTGATCAGATACATCAAATATTCGTGGTCGAAACTCTCGATCGAAAGCTTGATTGCTCCAGCCACTTTCCCCGCAGGCGGAAGAAAGCGGCATGGGGGAGCTATATCAGCCCCCCTTCCCAACCCTCCCCCGCTTGCGGCGGAGGGTCTCGCAAACGATTCCGGCCTATTCCGTTGTCTGAGCCGACGCCGGCTCAGAAGATTTAATGCCGATCTCCTGCATGCTGCGCCAGAACGCATCCGGCCAGGGCTTGAATTCGACTTTGTCGGTACGCCAGGCGAACGTCACGTACGGTCGATACGTCGGAAGGCCGCCAAGCAATTGCTCGTGCTTGATACGTGCGATGCGTTTCAGCAACGCAGCGCGCTCTTCCGGATCGAAGGTGCGGCGCTGCGCCTTGATGAGCTCATCGAGCAGCGGATCATCCGTGTACGAGTAGCTGCCGAACCCCGCGCCGGGCTGAAACGAATGCACATGTCCCGTCCAGGCGACGCCGGGGTCGTTGCCGGCGCCGTGCCCCCACATCCAGCTGACAACGCCGTCCATTTCGGGCGGCGCGTTACGACCGCGGCGGCCGATGTTGAGCCACGCCTGATACTCGAGCCCGACAACCTTACAGCGAATGCCGACGGCGGTCAGATACGCAAACATGGCCTCGCCGACTTCCTTGATGTTGACCTCGCGCGGCGTCGTCAGGTTGTAGCACGGCGTGTCGAACCCGTTCGGATAGCCTGCCTCGCGCAGCAACGCACGCGCCTTGTCAGGGTCATATTCATAAGGCAAGAGCGTCGGGTCATGACCGCTGCCGCCGCTGCCGATCTGCGTGTAGCGCTCGCCCTGGCCGAACAGCACATTCTTGATGATCGCATCGACATCGATCGCATGCGCCACGGCCTGGCGCACTCGCAGATCGTTGAACGGCGAATTCGGCATGTGAGTGTTGAACTGCAGGAACATGTTGTTGGGACTCACGTAGCTCGCCGTCGTAATGCCCGGCGTTCTGCGCACGTCCTGGATCATTGCTGGCGGCACCGCATCGATCCAATCGACCGCGCCGGTCTTGAGCGCGCCGATGCGCGTCAGATCCTCCGGAATGACTTTGATCGTGAGATGCTTGACGTGCGGCCGATGTTCCTGATTCCAGTAGTCCGCGAATGCCTCCAGCTGCAAGGATTCGTTGACCTTGCGGGAAACGAACTTCCACGGGCCGGTACCCACCGGCGCGCGCGCGAAGCCATCATCACCGACCTGCTGGAAATAATGTTTCGGAATCGCCCACAGGCGCAGCACCGGGTAGTCGCTGACATACGTCACGTCGGGCTCGTTGAAGTGCAGCCGGAAATGCAAGTCGTCGATGATTTCGAAACGCTCGACCATGGCCTGGTTGTGCGACCAGCGGCTGATCTTGGGATCGCGCTGCCGCTGGAAGGCGAACTCGAAATCGTGGGCGGTCAGCGGATCGCCGTTGTGAAATTTCACGTTCGGCCGGATTCGCACGTCGATGATGGTCTTGCCATCCTCTTCGAGGACTTCCCAGGACTCGGCCAGCCAATTGATGAACTTGCCGTCTGCGTCGACGCGCACCAATCCTTCGAAGATCTGGGAAATGAAGTAGTAATCGATGCCAGCGGCGCTTTTCGTCGGATCCATATCCGTAGCCTCGCCGGCAAATGCCAGCGTGAGGCTGTCCGTTGCCGCCTTGTCGTTCGCAGGCAGCCATAGATATCGGCTAACGACGATCGCGGCCGCGCCCACGACGAACGCAAGAATCAGAGTGCGTCTACTCATCGCTCCCTCTCGAAACAGTGAGGCCGCAGTCAACCACACGCAGTGCGGATAGAAAAGAGCCGACCCTCGGTTACCCGAGGGTCGGCTCGATCACTGGCCTCTATCGCTGGAGTTTAGAAGCGGAAGCGAAGCTGCATATTCCAGAAGCGCTCGTCGCCCAGGAACTCAGTGCGCGCCAGTCCCAGATTCGGATCGGCGACACCGATGCCGACCACGTAGTCGTCATCCAGCAGATTGCTGCAGTTCGCGTTCAGCTCGTAGCGGTTGTCGGCTGAGCGCCAGGTTGCACTGGCGTTGACGACCGTGTAAGCGTCCATCTTCCATGTGTCGGTATTGAAGAAAGACCAATATCTTTCACCCGCATAGTAGACATAGCCACCCAGGTAGAGCGTGCCCGCCGTGAACGGGATGCCGTAATACCCGGCGAGGCTCGCCTTGTGGAGAGGTATGCGGGCAAGTTGGTTGCCTTCGATGCTCTGTTCCTTCGGCCGCGTCGCGCCCGGATTGTTGGGATCAGGGATGGTCGGATCCGTGAAGTCGACCAGCAGGCCGTTGATCCTGGTGTACTCGCCGTGAGTATAGGTGTAGTTCGCCCGCACCCACACATTGGAGGTCGGCGTCCAGGTGCCTTCCAATTCGATGCCGTAAATTTCGGTATCGACGTTGTTGTAGCGAGTCGACGGAATTCCCGGCAGACCGCTGATAGGATTCGGCGCGTAGACGGTCAACGGAATCTGCATGTCCTGGTAGTCGTTGAAGAACAGGGCGACTGTACCGAAGAACGCACTCCCCACCGACTGCTTCCACCCGAGCTCGTATGCATTCAGACGCTCGGGGTTCGAACGGTTGCTCGTCCCTGTTGAATCGGGCACTACGCTGTCGAGCGACAAACTGCTCGGCTTCGAGCCGCGTGAGGCGCTGAAATACACATCGGCTGCATCCAACACCTGGTATTCGAGGGCAACTCGACCCGTGACTTCGTAATCCCTGACCGTCGTGTGAGCACCATTGACCAGCGGCGTGACGTCACCGGTGGCGAACGTATCCCAGTAGAAGCTGTGGTACGCATTCCTACCCGAGCTCTCATCCTCCGTGTAGCGTATGCCCGTCGTCAGCTGGAACCTGTCCGTGAGATTGAACGTCGCTTGGCCGAACGCGGCGAGCGACTCCGTCGTAAGAAGATTGCGTTGACGGTAGGTGTCTCTGTTGAAATTCTCCGCGATCGGAGCACCCACTTGAACGGCGTTGTTATACCAACGGTAGGTAGGGTTCGCCAGTTGCGGCTGGTTGGGGTTCGAGACCCGGTATCTGGCGTCGTAGTGAGCCCTGGAGTAATACAACCCGAGGTTCCACTCGCCCCAGGAGGCATCGTTACTCTCCATGCGCAGCTCATGAGAGTACCGGTCGGCGTCGGTCAAGTAATGATCGATGATCGAAGTGCTGATGAAGAGGCCATTCGCCACTGCCCCACCCGGATTGTTGGGGCCGGTGACGAAGCCGATACGTGAGGTGGCATCGTAATCGCCGCTGCCTTCCGAGGTGTACGCCTGAAAACCGCCGACGTAGTACATCGTGACCGGACCCAAGTTCCAGTCCACGTTGAGGATGTGCACCTGGTTGTTGCGGAGCTCGTCCCAACCATCGACGTCTACGTCGATCACCCGCGGCTCCTGCGGCGGTTGGCGATCGTAGTTGTAGGTCACGTTGGGAATGTTCGATCCCTGGAACGCCACTGCATTGTTGTAAACGGCAGGCGCCGTGTAACCGCGCTTGTTGTCGTACGAGAACGTGCTGGAACGAAGCAGGAAGTGCAGGTTGTCGGTAACCTGACCATCGAGCTGCGCTTCGATGTACAGATTCTCGAGAGTGAATCCAGCCTTCACCGGACCAACGTTTTTCTGCAAACGCTGGGGCTGAGCGAAGCGTTGCGCGCTAAAGCGCGCGCCATAGTTGTCGGACAGCGGCCCTGAAATGGTGAAGCCTTGCGTATTCCAGTCGTAGCGACCGTCGCCCAGCAATGCCTGGCCCAAGAACTCATCCGTCGGACGACGGCTGATGAGATTGGCCGCGCCGCCGATGGCGTTGGTGCCATAACGCGTGCCTTGCGGGCCGCGCAGGATCTGCACGTTACCGCCGATCAGCGTGTTCTCGCCGATCACACCGGAGTCTGGCATATAGAAGCCGTTGACGAAATAAGCGACCGGCTCTGTGGTTCCCAAGCTGGACGTCGGCGTGTTACGGCCCACGCCGCGAATCGTCACGCCCCGGTCCGACAATTCGATGCCCGCCGTCAGGCGAAACATGTCCGTCGCGGTAGCCGCTGCCGTCAGGTTGCGCTGTTCAGCGTTGAATTCCGTCACGGAGATGGGTTGCTCCGCGATGTTTTCCTGGTAGGTCGTTGCCGTAACAATGACCTCCTCCACTACCAACCCCTCGCGCCTGCTCTCCTCGGCCGCAATCGCCATCGTGCCGGCCGACAACCCTGCCAGCAAAACCGGCGTGGTTGTAAGCCAGTATCGGAGACATGGCTTGCCAGAAGTTCTTTTCATTTCTGTATCCCTCGTATGTGTAATTTGAGAGTCGAATCACCGATTCAGGTGATCACACGATCACCCGACATTTTTTTATAGTCGGTATGTTCAATGTTGATCTTCGCGCTCGATATTTTCAAGCCGGAGCCTCATAGTTATAGTGTTTTTTGCAGGTGTGGGCAGCGCACAAATCATGGGGTTTGGTTTTTTAGTAGCGTCAGTACCTATTTAGGCGTTTACCTTACGCCCTTTTGAGTAGATTACTCAACACTTCCAGTCCAGTGAAGGCCAGGCGTACCGAAACGCAGTGCGCTACCCTGCAGCGACATACAAATTCACCGCCTTCAGCGACGGCGGCAATAAAGACAATCAAGGGTGGATAAATGAACGATCCGATTGCGGCAGTGCGGCAAGCGCCTTCTGGAAGCATCGCAACATCATCCACACCAGAGAGCTATCGCTACTACGCCGTCTGGCTTCTGTCCTCCGAGTACATGCTCAACAAGCTCGACAGGACGCTGCTGACGCCGCTGATCGAGCCAATCAAACTCGAATTCCAGCTATCCGATACGCAAATGGGACTATTGGGCGGCATGGCGTTCGCTTTGTTCTACACCACACTCGCGATGCCGCTGGCTCGATTGGCGGACCACATCAATCGGGTCAACATCGTTTCCATCTCGATTGCCGTTTGGAGCGTATTCACCGCGCTCACCGGCCTGGCGACAGGCTTCTGGACGCTGCTCGCCGCCCGCATCGGCATCGGCGTCGGCGAGGCCGGCTGCAATCCCGCGTCTTATTCCATCATCAGCGACTATTTCCACGCCAAGCGCCGCGCGACTGCGCTGGCGATCTTTCATGCCGGCGCCTCCGTCGGCGTCTTCATCGGGTTCTTGGTGGCCGGCTTCGTGCTGAGTCATTACACCTGGCGTCATGCGTTCTTCATCGTCGGCATTCCCGGGCTGATACTGGCGCTGGTGGTCAAGCTCACGCTGCGAGAGCCGCAGCGCGGCATGTCCGATGAGCACCAGGTAGCGCATCACGTCGCGCCACCGGCACTGCACGTTCTGATGGAGCTGCTGCGCAAGCCGGCCTTCCGCAACATGGCGATTGCCTGCGCGCTCAACAATGCGGCGATCTTCGGCATCGGCACCTTCATCCCTTCATATCTGATCCGATCGCACGAAGTCGCCGCCAGCGATGCGTCCTACATACTGGCCTTCGTACATCTTGCCGGCGGCTTCTTCGGCACGTTCTTCGGCGGCATGCTCAGCGACCGTCTCGCGAATCACTTTCAGGATCGACGCTATTACCTGTGGGTGCCCGCCGGCTTCATGGTGCTGTACTTCCCGCTCGCGCAGATCACCTACGGAACGCACGACGTGTACGTCGCGATCGCCGGCATCACGCTCACGCAGATATGCATGGTGGTGTATCTGTCTCCCTGCCTGTCCGCGCTGTTCGGAATGGTCGGGCTTCGCGAACGCGCACTGGCCAGCGCGTTGCTGCTGCTGATACTGAACTTCATCGGCATCGGACTCGGTCCGTATGCTGCGGGTCTGATCAGCGATCTCGTCAATGCAAGCCTGGCCAACCAAGGCATGGATGCAACGCAAGCAACCGCCGAAGGCCTGCGCTGGTCACTGCGCGGCATGACGATCCTGGGAATTTGGGCCGCCCTGCACTACTTCCTCTCCGCGCGCAGGCTGAAGCAGGATTCGCTTCAATAGACGATGGGCGATCGGCGATAGCGGATAGGTCCAGAATCCCCTCCCCGCCGCGCGGGGGAGGGTCAGGGAGGGGCAGAGAAGCACCTCGGCAGAACCAGCCGAGTCAGTTGTCCGCTCTCGAACCCGGCCCTTCTGCGAAGTGCCGCTCGTTGTCGTTCCCTTCTCGATGCGAACATCCATGACGATTCCCTTTTCCATTCTCGACCTGGCCCCCATCACCGAAGGCTCGGATGCCTCGCAGGCGCTACGCAATTCGCTCGATCTTGCACGACACGCGGAGCGCTGGGGCTTCAAGCGCTTCTGGCTGGCTGAGCATCACAGCATGCCCGGCATCGCGAGCGCGGCCACCGCCGTCGTCATGGCGCACGTCGCGGCGGGAACCACGACGATTCGGATCGGCGCAGGCGGCGTCATGCTGCCGAATCATTCGCCGCTCGTCATCGCCGAACAATTCGGCACCTTGGAATCGCTGCATCCCGGACGTATCGACCTCGGCCTCGGGCGCGCCCCGGGCACCGATCAACTCGCCGCGCGAGCGTTGCGCCGCAATCTCGCGACCGACCCGGAAGCCTTTCCGCACGACGTCATCGAGCTCATGGAATATTTTCAGCCGACCTCGGCGAA
>ERZ795041.868-NODE-868-length-10343-cov-3.797434_pt1 | contig 10343 bp, 11 predicted proteins | sample MGYA00375125_ERZ795041 | MGnify/ENA primary metagenome ERZ795041 (study PRJEB30170, sample SAMN03074214) | activated sludge metagenome | biome: Common Effluent Treatment Plant; feature: Wastewater; material: Activated sludge; isolation source: activated biomass in...
TTCGCTTAAGCTCGTCGAGGACGGGATACTCACGCTTCAGGAGATGATCGAGAAGATGACCTCCATACCTTCCGGGATACTAAACCTCGGGAGGGGGACCCTCGAAGCCGGTGCCCCTGGGGACGTCGTCATATTCGACGCCGAAGCGCCCGTGAAGATAGACAGGACGAAGTTCCGCTCGAAGAGTAAGAACACACCGTTTAACGGTTGGGATTTAAAAGGCAAAGTGCTTTATACGATAGTCGGGGGCAAGGTGGTGTACAGCGCCTGAGGTCCGGGCGTTTTACTCCTCCTCCACAAAGCACACTTCGGGGTATTTCCTTCCCACGGATTTCCAGAATTCGGTTGTTGTTTCGTCGAGACTATATTTCGGGTTCACTTCGACGAGCCCTGTGTCGAGGTCGATCTCGACCATCGTCTCGTCCTTCTCCGTAAGAAGCGCGAACTTCCTCGGGCCGATTATCTTGTAGTTGGAGACTATCTTCTGCTCGTCGCCAATGTTGAGCCCTACGGTCGGCTCCATGTGCACCTCGGGCTCGTCCGAGGGAATCTCTATGGTCTCGTCCACACCGCTTACGACGCTCCCGGCTTTCTGGGTATGGGCTGCCTCGCCCTCCGCTTTTGGAGCGGGCTGCTGCCTCTCGGGCGGCGCGGTCTCCCTCACGACGATGCGTTCCGTAACGGGCGCTCCGTCCCGCCCGAGGTCTATAGTTATGTTCTTGTTGGTATAGAGGAGATAACTCGAAATCCCCAGAAGCACTGCCAGAATGAGAATTAAAAAGTTCTTGAACATTGTCCGCCGCTCTCGGGGCTGTGGGCCCGTTGTTTCATCCTCTCACAAAGTATAACCTGCGGGGCCGGCGATTTTTATTATTAATTTTTGTTGTATAAGCTTATCCCGCCGGACGCGATATGAACGATTCGATCCCCAGAGACAGGCCCCTGTTCAACAGGGATTTTAACCTCGTAACACTCTTTATCTTCATATTCTTTTTCAATTACCACGCCTTTATACTCCTGCCGCTCAGGATAGAGGAGCTCGGCGGCAGCGAATCCGTCATAGGCTTCATCATGGGCGCAGCGTCGATGGCTACCATACTGACGACGCCCTCCGTCGGGATACTCATAGACAAATGGGGGAGAAAGCCGTTCCTCATCGCGGGCGGCATACTCATATCGCTGTCGACTATTCCGTTCGCGTACCTTCACACGATAGACTTTCTCTTCCCTCTCCTCCGGGTCCTCCACGGCGCCGCCCTTTCGCTCAGCTTCGTCGCTGCGGGCACGCTCATCGCCGACGTGTCCTCTCCCGGAAAGAGGAGCCGCGCGATAGGCATATTCGGCATGTTCAGCGTCATGAACTTCGCCCTCGCGCCCTACGTCGGCAAGCTTATGGTGGACGCATACGGCTTCGACGACTTCTTTATCTTCTGCTCCGTCCTCGGTGTGCCGGCCCTCATGGCCGCCGTCTGGATAAGGGAGCCCCGCGTCCACCGGGGCAGCGAAGTCGTGCGCGGCTCGTTCGTGGGCGCGCTCAGGAGAAGGGGGGTTATGGCGGCGGCGTTCGCCCTCGTCGTCGCCGGAACAGGCTTCGTCCCCGCGATAACGTTCGTCCCGATATTCGCCGTAAGGATAGGGATAGGAGCGTTCGAGCTCTTCTTCATAACGTATACGGTCGTCATACTCGCCGTGAGGATATTCTTCGGATGGCTCCCGGATAAATACGGGAAGAAGCTCGTATCGATCCCGGCCCTGTTCGTGTTCTCGGCGAGCATCGCGGGGCTCGGGCTTGTGACGGATTCCCTTACGCTCGTCGTCGCCGGCATATTCTTCGGAGCGGGGCACGGGCTCTTCTACCCGGCTATATACGCCCTTGTCATAGACCTCACGCCGGACGAAGACCGCGGGAAGGCCGTTTCCATATGCAGCGTTGCCTTTACGTTCGGCGGGATGCTCGGGGTGTTCGCGTACGGCGTCATCGCAGAGCTCGAAGGATTCCGCGCCATGTTCGCCATCGCCGGGGCCGTCTGCACAGCCGGGTTTCTCGTCTTTGCGCTCTACGGGAAGGACTCGCGAAAGGCCCCTCGAAGCGCATAGGGTTTCAATCCCGTATTTCACCGGTAATCTATATCATCCTTTATCCGGAGGTATTCGATGCCCGACGAAGATTTTTACATCAAGAATTTTCCAAGAGTGCCGTTCTGGGAGCATATCGGGATAGAGATTGCGGAGGTAAAGCCCGGCTACGCCAGGCTCGTCATGGATACGCACGAGAACCTGACCAACCCCTACGGGTACACGCACGGCGGGGTGCTGTCGACGCTGGCCGATTCGGCGGCGGCCATAGCGCTCGTCCACGGGCTCGACCTCGAGGAGAAGCGCCTCATGACGGTGGAGCTCAAGATAAACTACCTCAACCCCGTGGTCGGCGGCGTCATAGAGGCAAAGGCCAGGGCGCTCCGCGAGGGCAGGATAGTGCCCGTAGACGTCGATATTTATAACGAAAATGTACTTGTTGCCAAGTCCATAGCCACGTATATTATTCTGGACGCCAAGAAGGATTAATCTTCAATTTACGGTTAAAATACAGAAGCTTCCGGGGACGAGGGCGCGTTGACTGCGCCGTCCTTTTGGGGTAGAAGCATAGATTCGACCATGGAAAACGAACAGTACGAGCAGAGAAAAGAAAAGCTCAATGAACTTAGAGCCCTGGGAATAAATCCATACGCTAACGGATACAGGCCCGAGCACCTTGCCGGGGAGCTCCTCGCCAAATACGGCGATGCGCCCACCGAGGATTTCGAGAAGCTCGAGGACGTCTTCACCCTCGCGGGGCGCGTGGTCGCTCTCAGGGACTTCGGAAAGAGCCTCTTCTTCCACATAGCGGACAGGTCGGGGCGCATTCAGGGATACATCAAGGCCGACGTCGTCGGCCCGGACGAGCTCAAGCTCTTCAAGAAGTACGTAGACCTCGGGGATTTTATAGGAATCGAGGGTAGGCTCTTCAAGACGAAGACGGGGGAGCTCACGGTCAACGTAAGCGGGTTCACGTTCCTTACGAAAACCCTTCATCCGCTCCCCGAAAAATGGCACGGCCTCAAGGACGTCGAGATGAGGTACAGGCAGAGATACCTCGACCTCGTGTCGAACGCGGACGTAAAGAACATATTCCTTACCAGAAGCAAGATAATAAGCCTCATACGGAGGTTCCTCGACGAGAGGGACTTCGTCGAGGTCGAAACCCCCATACTCCACCCCGTCGCGGGCGGGGCGGCGGCGCGCCCGTTCAGGACGCACCACAACGCCCTCGGCATGGACCTTTATCTGAGGATAGCCCCCGAGCTTTACTTGAAGCGGCTCGTCGTCGGCGGGATAGAGAGGGTGTACGAGATAGGCCGCACGTTCAGGAACGAGGGGGTCTCGACGCAGCACAACCCCGAATTCACGATGATCGAGTTCTACCAGGCCTACGCGACGTTCGAAGACCTCATGGACCTCACCGAAGAGCTCATATGCTCCCTCGCCATGGAGCTCAAGGGCTCGCTCGTCTTTGGGTACGGCGAAGAGACGGTCGATATGTCGAGGCCGTGGAAGAGGATGAACATAACCGAAGCCCTTGAAGAGAAGCTCGGTAAGGATGTCGTTGCCGACGACGCGAAGCTCTTCGAGAAGGCCCGCTCCATGGGCCTCGACCCCAAGGGCATCAGGGGCAAGGCCATCGTCGAGATATTCGAGGCGCTCTACGAGCAGAGCCTCGTAAGCCCGACGTTCGTCTACGGCTTTCCGCTGGACGTCTCTCCGCTCGCGCGGAAGAACGAGGCCGACCCCGAGCTTACCGACAGATTCGAGCTTTACATAACGGGAAGGGAAATCGCGAACGCCTTTTCGGAGCTCAACGACCCGATAGACCAGAAAGAGAGGTTCGAGGGGCAGCTCGAGCTTAAATCGAAGGGGGAGGAAGAGGTGCACGAGATGGACGAGGATTACGTTACGGCCCTTGAGCACGGCATGCCGCCGACTGCCGGCGAAGGCATAGGCATAGACAGGCTCGTCATGCTCTTTACCGATTCTCCTTCCATCAGGGAAGTTATTTTCTTCCCCCACCTGAAACCCGAATGAGCTACGAATTTTTCATAGGACTCAGATACCTAAGTTCCAGGCGTAAGCAGAAGTTTACGTCCATCATAGGAATCATATCCGTCCTCGGCGTGATCATAGGCGTCATGGCTCTGAACGTCGTCCTCTCCGTCATGGGAGGGTTCGAGGAGGAGCTCCGCGACAAGATACTCGGCGTCAGCTCTCACGTCGTGGTGCTCAGCTACGAAGGGCCGATGCAGGATTACGAAAAGATAGAAAAGGACGCGCTCGCGTTTCCGGGCGTCGAAGGGGCAAGCCCGTTCATATACGGGCAGGGGATGCTCGCGAGCGAAAGGAACGTGTCCGGCACCGTAGTCCGCGGCATAGACCCGAAGACGGCCGGGAGCGTTACGAACATAGAGCAGGCCATAGGGCGCTAATCTCGGCGTCCTCGAGGGCGACGAGGTGAGCCTCGTCTCGCCCTTCGGAAAGATGGGCCCGTTCGGGGCGACGGCCAAGGTCAAGAAGTTCGAGGTCATAGGCATATTCGATTACGGCATGATAGAGTACGACTCTTCCATATCCTACGTCGGCCTCGATGACGCGATGGAGTTTTTCGACATGGCCGGACAGGCGTCGGGCGTCGAGGTGAAGGTCAACGACATCTACGCCGCCAGGACCATAGGCAACGAGCTCGCGGCGTCTCTCGGCTTCCCCTATTACGCCAGGAACTGGGAAGAGGTCAACAAGAGCCTCTTCAAGGCGCTCAGGCTCGAAAGGATAGCCATAGCCATATTCCTCGGGCTCATAATCCTCGTCGCGGCGCTCGATATCGTGAGCGCGCTTACGATGGTGGTGATGGAGAAGGGGCGCGACATTGCAATATTGAGGGCGATGGGGGCGACAAGGGAAGGCATACTGAAAATATTTATCATAGACGGCATGATAATAGGAGTGGTGGGCACGCTGCTCGGCAGCCTCTCGGGATACGGCATCTGCTACATGCTCAAAACGAGCGAGACGATAAGAAAACTGATTCCGTTTGACAATAATGTCTATCCTATTTCCGAGTTTCCAGTTAAAATTGAACCGTTTTATTTTATTACAGTTGCGGTTTGCAGCTTATTGATATGTTTTATAGCGACACTCTATCCATCATTTCAAGCGTCTCGAAAAGATCCGATTGAGGCACTGAGGTATGAATAAGGAATGGACATTCGAGTACGAGACTTGTGGAAGGTGTTCGAGACGAGAGGCGGCAAGGTAGAGGCCCTGAAAGGAATAGATATAGATATCCCCGGAGGAGAGACGCTCGCGATAGTAGGTGTCTCGGGTTCGGGGAAAAGCACGCTACTTCATATTCTCGGAACGCTGGAGCGCCCCTCGGACGGGCAGGTGCATTACGGCGAGACGGATGTTTTCCGGCAAAACGAGACGGAGCTTGCGGCTTTCAGGAACAGGGAGATAGGATTCGTGTTTCAGTTCCATTACCTTCTCCCGGAATTCAGCGCCCATGAAAACGTAATGATGCCGTGCCTCATAAACGGCATAGCTATGGAGCAGGCGAAGGATATGGCTTTACAGGTTTTAAAGAGGGTGGGGCTCGATCACAGGCTCGAACACAGGCCCGGGGAGCTTTCGGGGGGCGAGCAGCAGAGGGTCGCGATCGCGCGGGCCGTCGTGCTCAAACCGAAGGCCATTCTGGCCGACGAGCCGACCGGCAACCTCGACCTCGACACCGGCGCTTCTATACTGGATCTGTTCCTCATGTTAAACGACGAATACGGGATATCGTCCGTGATAGTTACTCATAATATGGATATCGCCAAGCGGCTACAGAGGAGAATAAGGCTTTCCGATGGAAAAATCGTCGATGCGAATTAGCGCCTTCATGAACGGAGCCGCCCTTGTGGCCGTCGTATTAGTGCTCCTTTTCAGCGTGCAGGTAAGGCCTGCAATACCGCAGGACGCGCCTCCGGCGGGCGATGCTGCGCCTGCCCCCGCGGCGCCGGATGCAGGCGGCGCGGATGCGGAGGGCGAGGCCGAGGTCCAGGCAGCCGCTTCGAAGACGATCGCCGCGGTGAAGATAGAAGGCAACAAGAGAATAGCGAGCGAAGCGATAACCCTCAACATAACCTCCAAGGTCGGCGAGCCGTTGTCCGTAGCCACCGTTAGAGAGGATATAAAGAAGATCTACAACATGGGGTCTTTCGAAGACGTTTCCGCCGAGACGGAGGACGTGCCGGGCGGCGTCGACCTCATATTCATCGTCAAGGAAAAACCCGTCGTCGCCGACCTCAGGATAGTCGGAAACGACGATATAAAGAGCGACAAGATACTCGAAGTCATAACCGTCAAGGAAGGGCGCATAATCGACCTTTCCAACGTCAAGAAGAGCCAGGAGGCCATAAGCGAGCTTTATTCACAGAACGGCCTCGTCGGTACGGAGGTTACATACAGCATCGAGCCCGAGGCCGAAGGCACTGTAAGCGTCACTTTTGAAATAAGAGAAGGCAAGAAGGCGTACATAAAGCAGGTCAATTTCGTTGGAAACGAGAACCTTCCGACCAAGGTCGTCAAGAAGGGTCTTTATTCCAAGTCCAAGGGGATGTTCTCGTTCATTTCGAAGAAGGGTCTTTATAACCCTCAGGAAATAGAGGGCGATTCCGACAGGATAAGAACTACTTACATAGATAACGGCTACCTCGACGTCAAGGTCAGCAAGCCCGAAATCGTCTACAGCGACGAGAAGAAGGGCTACATAATCACCTTTAAAATAGACGAGGGGAAACAGTATACGGTCTCGGATCTTTCCTTCGCGGGCGACTTGGTCGTGCCCGAAGAAGAGCTCATGGCTATACTGAAGCTAAAGAACGGCGAGATATTCAGGGGCAGCCTCCTCGCCGAGGACATCGCCGCGCTTACGACCTTTTACGGCGACAAGGGCTATGCCTTCGCGAACGTCGAGCCAGGGTTCAGGCTGGACAGGCAGAATCTCACCGTCGCCGTCAGCTTTAAAATCGAGAAGGGCATCGAGGTATACGTAAGACAGATAGACATTATCGGAAACACGAGGACGAGAGACAAGGTTATAAGGCGGGAGATACCGATACAGGAAGGGCAGCTCTTTAACGCGACCGCGGTCGAGGCTATAAAGCCTAGGGTTACGAGGCTCGGGTTCTTCGAGGAAAACGTCGAAGTCGCCTCCGACAGGGTGCCCGGCAAGGAAGACGAGATCGATCTTAAGGTGAAGGTGGTCGAAAAGCCCACGGGGTTCTTCAGCGTCGCGGGCGGATTCAGCTCGGTCGAAACATTCATCTTCGCGGGCCAGATACAGGAAGCGAACCTCTTCGGCTACGGAAAGAGGATAACCCTTAACGCGCAGATAGGCGGCGTGACCCAGCTCTTTTTCGTCAATTACCAGGACCCGCACCTCTTCGATACGGACTGGACGATGGATATCCTCGTCTTCAGAACGGACCGGAGGTTCAGGGACTTCGACAGAAAATCGTGGGGAGGGAGCCTTTCCTTAGGGCGGCTTCTCTGGAGGAACCTGTCCGGGACGCTCACATACAGGATAGAAAACGTCAAAATCGGCGACGTTGACAGCGACGCCAGGCTGATCATTACGAATTCCGACAGAACAATCAGCAGTCTCGGTGCGGGGCTTATATGGGATTCGAGGAATAATTTCCTCGATCCGAGCGCTGGAAATTTAACCCGTACTGATGTAGAGTATGCCGGAGGTCCGTTCGGCGGAAATACGGACTTCATAAAGTACGGTATTTCCTCGAGACAATGGTTTCCACTGTGGTGGAGCACGGTATTTACGATCAGGGGGCAGTACGGGATAATCGATTTCAGCAATAACGGGAACGACCTGGTCGGCGGCGAGAGGTATTTCCTCGGCGGTCCTAACTCACTCAGGGGTTATGGTTTCAGAAGGGTTGGGCCGAGGGTTCCGACGGCGGACGGGGATTTCGTTATAATCGGCGGCGTACAGGAGCTTCTGTTCTCGGCCGATTATGTGTTCCCGATTATGCCTTCCGTGGGGCTCCGGGGCTCGTTATTCTTTGACATGGGAAATGCGTTTAACGATGGTCAGACCCCTACTCTGAACCCGATGGACCTCAAAAAGGACGTCGGCTTCGGTGTAAGGTGGGTTTCGCCGCTCGGTCCTCTAAGGCTCGAAATCGGGTTTCCGCTCGGCGACAGGCTGCCCGGAGAAGACGCTTACGAGATACAGTTTACGGTTGGAACGTTATTTTAAACTCAAGGAGGTTTCAGCATGAGAGTATTTTTTCTTATCCTTGCCATGGTATTGATGACGCCGGTGTTATCCTATGCGCAGGGTGCAAAGATCGGGGTCATAGACCTTCAGATGGTTATTGCCAATTCGAAGGCCGGGAAGGCCGCGAAGAGCGCCTTCGAGGCTGAATTCAAGCAGAAGCAGCAGATTATCGAAAGCAAAAGCGCCCAGCTCGAAAGCCTTAAGAACGAGTTTATACAGAACGGGCCTGTAATGAACGAAGCGACGCGTAAACAGAAGGCAGCCCAGATCGAAAACCTCGACAAGGAGCTCCAGAGATCGCGTGCCGACTTCAGGGACGAGCTTCAGAAGAGGGATTTCGAGCTTCTGGAGAAGATACTCAAGGACCTCGACGGCATCCTTCAGTCCATCGGGCAGTCCGAGGGATACACGATGATAATCGAAAAGACCGAGGGCGGCGTTATCTTCTCGAATCCGTCAATAGATATAACGCAGAAAGTCATACAGGCGTATGACGCGAAGAACTGATGGCCTGGACGGATTCTTAATCGTACAAGGGAGTTAGAGTTATTTTGATTGACAGGGAAGGTATCAAGGGGCTAATCCCCCACAGGGACCCGTTTCTTTTCGTGGACCGGGTTGTCGAGCTCGAGTCGGGCGCGAGGATAGTGGCTACCAAGACTTTCGGCCCCGAGGAAGGCTTTTTCAGAGGGCACTTCCCGGGGAATCCGATAGTGCCGGGCGTTATTCTGATCGAGGCCATGGCTCAAACGGGCGGCGTCCTTGTATATTCTTCGTTTACCGAGGAGATAAAGGCGGCGGGTCAGTCCGGGGCATATCTCGCGGGGCTCGAGAAGGTGAAGTTCAGAAAAGTGGTTTATCCCAACGACGAAGTGAAGATGGACGTGAGGATTACGAAGAAGCGCTCGAGGCTTATAAAGTTCGAGTGCGAGGCCTGGGTGGGCGACTCCAAGGTTACGGAAGCCGAAATTACGGTGTCTCTTTATTAATTGGCATTTTAATCGGTTCTGAATCTTGACAATATGCTTCCTGTCGTGTTACAATAGGTGATTTTATACACGGGCGAATTCTATCTGTCTTTCATTATATAAATGGAGAACCAGTAAAGTCAGGGAATTCTATACGGCTGGCGTAGCTCAGTTGTAGAGCAGCTGATTTGTAATCAGCAGGCCGGGGGTTCAAATCCCTTCGCCAGCTCCACAGGAAAAATGTCGCAAACAGAAAAATTGTCTACGAAGTACCACGGAGGGGAGGTGGCTGAGCGGTCAAAAGCAGCAGACTGTAAATCTGCCGGTGCAAGCCTACGTAGGTTCGAATCCTGCCCTCCCCATGGCACTAATATGAAAGGTATAAAGTTTTTGTTTTTCAACATCACAAATCAGATAGTCAGTGACTACAACGCATTCCAGGCGGGAGTAGCTCAGTTGGCTAGAGCATCAGCCTTCCAAGCTGAGGGTCGCGGGTTCGAATCCCGTCTCCCGCTCATAGGATTCACAGCCCACGTAGCTCAGCCGGCAGAGCACATCCTTGGTAAGGATGAGGTCAGCGGTTCAAGTCCGCTCGTGGGCTCCACTCGCTATCTGAAAAGAGCCGTTTTTCCAACTACGTAAGGAGGTAGTATCGATGTCGAAGGAGAAATTTGCGCGGAAGAAGCCGCACTTGAACATAGGGACGGTAGGACACGTGGACCACGGGAAGACTACGCTCACGGCGGCAATAACGAAGGTATTGAGCAACACGGGCGGTGCGAAGTACGTGGAGTTTTCTGATATAGACAAGGCGCCTGAAGAGAGGGAGCGCGGTATAACTATCAACATAGCGCACGTAGAGTACGAGACGGCAACCCGCCACTACGCACACGTAGATTGCCCCGGACACGCAGACTATGTAAAGAACATGATCACAGGAGCGGCCCAGATGGACGGAGCGATACTTGTAGTAAGTGCTCCAGACGGACCTATGCCTCAGACAAGGG
>ERZ795041.869-NODE-869-length-10342-cov-25.692233_pt1 | contig 10342 bp, 18 predicted proteins | sample MGYA00375125_ERZ795041 | MGnify/ENA primary metagenome ERZ795041 (study PRJEB30170, sample SAMN03074214) | activated sludge metagenome | biome: Common Effluent Treatment Plant; feature: Wastewater; material: Activated sludge; isolation source: activated biomass in...
GTGCTGAATCCGATGCGAGGGATTTCGATGGCGAGCCAGATTCCGCTGCACCCAAGGTGCATCTTACCCGGAAACGAGGTGGTGATCCCCGGCCGGCTGTCGGCCGCCACGAAATCGTTCTACGATGGCCCGGCTATTGAAATAACTGTCGCTAGTGGGCGCGTCCTGACCGTCACCGAGAATCACCCGATATTGACTCCAGGTGGGTATGTTGCGGCCAAGCTCCTGCGCCAGGGCGACTATGTAGTTAGCGCACCCGGCGCTGACCGGATAGCGGCGGCCGTCAACCCAGATGATGACCACCGACCAACCGCTATTGAGGAGTTGTTCCGTTCGTTTGAAGAATCGCCGTTTGTGGTCGCCGGCCGCGTGCCAGTGGCCGCCGAAGATTTCCACGGCGATGGGCGGGTGATCTATGGTGACGTCGATGTTGTATATGCCGATGGCCCTCTGGCACGTGGCAGAAATACCGCGCTCGGCCAGCAGGGAGATCAAATGAAATTCGGCGACAACTGCATGGGCCTGAGTTCTTTCCTTCCCCTTGGCTTGTCGGAGTTTCTCGTCGTGGGAGAGCGTCCGGCCGCGAGTTGCTTCGTGCGCAGCAGCTACCTGGAGGGTCCTGTCCATTGGAGACATCTGCGACCATTTGAGCAGCTCAGCTTCGGAACGGCCGCGTGGCTGGATGCCGGCAGCCAGCAGACGGCGGCGAATCGGGGGCCGAGTGACGCCCAAGCTGTCGGCGATGGCCTTTTCGGATTCGCCGGACAGGTAGCGGCTAACAATGGTTTCTGTGTCCAGGGGAAGCCGATTGACGCTTCTATCCTGGAATACGCCAGCCCGGCGCATGAAACGAGCGATAGCGCCTTGCGACACACCTTGCTCGCGCGCGAGTTTGTTGATCGATTCGCCGGAGATATAGCGGCGGATGAGGTCGTCGGGATCAGGGAATTCGATTTTTCTGGACACGTTTACGATCTCCAATGTGATGATTACGAATTGTACATTACATCAGGTATTGTTACTAGTAATTGTAGATGTTATTACTCGCCCATTCAGGACGGATGGCTGAAACCGGCGCTGATCTGGACGGGGTTTGCGGTGGGGTTGCTGGATGGAGAGTGATATGAACGATGAGGTTGAGGCTTTGAAGGAGAAGGTGATCGCGATGCGGGGCGACCTGGCGGCCGTGCGGGCGCAGCGGGATGCGTTGCAGGCGGCGCTGGATGAGGAAAAGAGGGAGAACGGGGTGTTGCGGGCGGAACTGTGGGAAATGGAGGCCTACGCGAGGGATGTATTTGAACTGTACGAGAAAACCGGCAGGTCGTTAAGGCGGGCGATTGGTGAGAGGTCGCTGGTGGACGGCGGCGTGACTTATAGCATGGAGAGTGATGAATCATGAAGGTAGCGGCGAACGGGGTAGCGATGGTGGCATGGGGCAGTTTTCTGGCGGCGTTTTGGTTCGGGCTGTTGACTGACGCGCGGCCGCCGTTTAGTGTGTTTTTTGCGATTGTGTTTTTCTCGTTTTTGGTGGGGGTTTTCGTGCCGGCTTATCTCATTTATCTGGGCGCGCGGGAGGCGCCGGGGGGTAACAATGACCGAGCCGGATGAGGAACCAGTAGACGAGGCGGCCGAGTTGCCGGAATGGGTTGAAGCCCTGATTAACTGGTGTGGCGAGCGAACGGCGATGCTGGAAGCGGCTCAGGCCGCGGCATTGAAGAAATATCACGCCGCCCTGCGGATGTCGGGGCCGGTCGGGAATGAGGAACGACGGCCGCAGTAGGCTCCATGAGCAAGCTGGACGACGGGCAAGCGGGGCAAGCGGAACCACCGATGGCGGACGGGCGCGGACGCGGGGACCGCGAGGGATGCGGTGGCCGCGAGGGGCGGGGCCGGGTGCGTCGACGGCCGGGTGATTTGGCCGAGTGGGCGGTCAAGGTGGCGCTGCGTCTGGCGATGCTGAAGGAGCCGGGGGTTTATGACGTGCAGTTGATTGTGCGGCCGGACAAGACGCGCGAGCTGGTCATTCGTAATGCGGAGCAACCGCACAAGCTGGAGCATTTGGGGATGTGATTATGGCTGGAGCATTTGGGGATGTGATTATGGCAAAGAAGAAGAGCAGGCCGTTGATTGTAGCATTGCCGCCGGAGAGGAATGCGCGTGATGAGGGTACTTTGCAACCGGTGGGGGCGGCGCTGGATCGGTGGGCGTGGGAGCGGTTGTGTGACGCGCGGCCGGATTTGGCGGAGGCGGTGGCGGTGGCCGTAGCGGGGGGGACGGAGCCGAAGGTGATCCGGCGCTTTGTCAGCGACCGGACACGACGGCCGGAGTTGAGCAATTGGGTGGAGCAGGCGGCGCGCTGGCTGGCGGCCGAGGGGGATGAAACATAAAGCCGGTTTGGGGCATGTTGACATAGGCTATGCCGATATGGTAGCATTGGGGAAGCTGAATATTTGAGGCGCGGCCGACCCGCCGCGCGACAGTGACGTAAAACGCAGAAAGACGCCGCTCCCTGTTACAGGGGAGCGGCGTCTTTTTTTGTTACCGGAGGGTTGTATGGCGGTGGCGTCTTTTTTTGTTACCGGAGGAGGCTGTATGACAGTCAGGAAAAAGCGGGCAGGCGCGGAAGGGGAGCAGGCGACGGGGCTGATCACCGTACCTGCTCGTATTCGGGCGATGCCTGTGGAGCGGTCGGTTATGGATGTGGTCGGCGAGGCTCTTCCGGACGACGACCGTTTTATTTTTGAGGCGGAGATATCCAACACGGGGACGGACGCCTATTTCACCCACATGGCGGCCGACACGCTGCGCAATTTTGCCATGGCGGCGGGCGACGGGGTGGCACTGCTGGACAGCCACGGCGGCCGGAATCTGGCGGTGGGGTATTCGACCGGTGGGCGCTTTATGGAAGAGGACGGCGCGGGCCGGACGGTGGCCCGGTTCTATATCATGCCGGGGATCCGCTTCGGCGGGCAGCATTCGTATGCCAGCACGGACGACTATATCACGGCCATTGAAGGCGGGATTGTGCGCGATGTGTCGGTGGGGTTCTATGGCGGCCGGTGGATGTGCGACATCTGCAAGTCACCTTATTACGGTGTTGGCGGGTGCAATCATGTGGCCGGGTGGGAGTATGAAGTTGAGGCCGACAACGGTCGCACGGAGCGCGTCGTCTGCACGGTGACTATCCATGATGCCGATTTATCGGAGGTGTCGCTGGTTTATGACGGAGCGACGCCGGGGGCGATGATCCTGAAGGCGGAGCAGGAAGCGGCGGCCGGGCGGATGTCGCCGGAGATGATCGGGGTTATTGAGCAGCAGTATCGGATAAAACTCCACGGGCAGCCGGGGGGCGATTATGGCGTCGATGACGTTGAGGGAGAGGGAGCAATGCGTGAACTAAAGCAGGATGTGGTTATTGAGGAGGCGGAATCCGTGACCGAGGCAGCCGTGGATGAGGTTCGTCTGGCCTTGAGCGAGGCGGCCGCGCCGGAAGGGTTGGCGGCGCCTGAGGCGGTTCGTTGGCTGGCGGCGCAACTGGCGCAGGCGACGAGTGAACGGGACAGCGCGCGACAGGAGGTGGCCCGGTTACAGCCGTTGGCCGACCAGGGCCGGGCGTATCGCGATGAGCTGGTGAATCAGGCTGTGGCCGAGGGGGTTCGCGTTCTGGGCGAGGCGTTCCCGGAGGAGACGTATCGGGCGATGCTGACGGCCGCGCCGCTGGAGCATATCCGGCAGGTGCGGGACACGTTTGCGGGGCAGGCGGCTGAGCGTTATCCCGGCGGCCGGCAGACGCGGGACATGAATGAGGAAAAGAAGGGGGTCGAGTCGAAAGTCCCGGCCGCCGCTTATGGTGTGCGGGCCTGACGCCGGACGCCGAACGGGGAACATTCCAGATTAGGGAGTAATGACAATGAGCGAGAGAACGAATGTGAGCAACATCGGCGCCGGGCGCGAGTTTCGCAGCTACAAGATCGACGATTCGACGATTACGTATGACGCGACGAAGGCGAACGGCTCGGCCCAGATCGGGCTGGCGGTGACGTTTTCGGCGGCCGACACGGTGGCGCTGACGACCGATGCCAGTGCGGTCATCGGCAAGCTGATCAAGGTGGAGGCCGACAACAAGGCGACGGTGCAGACCGACGGTACGATGACGCTGGCGGGCGGGGCCGGCGCGACGCTGACGCTGGGAACTCCGATCGTCGGCGCGCTGGGAGCGGATAATGCCAAGGGGTATATCCGGTCGGCGGCTTCGGCGCAGGCGGCCGAGTTGCTGGTGGCGCGCGGTCGTATTGAGAATTCGGGCACGGCGACGGCCGTCATTGTGACGCTGTAGGCGTTCGGAAACAAGGAGAGCGAGAGGGGACAATGAGCAATATCAGCAATGTGAAACATGGTCCGAATGACCTTTTGGGGCAGGTCGGGCTGGAGATGTATCGGAATGCCTACAAGCGCGGGATGACGCTGTCGGCGTTTTTGGAGCGGGAAGACCCCAGTGGGGAGTATCGTGACGGGACGGACGCCTTTCAGCGGCTGTTGCGCGCGGCCGACATTCGCACCGACAGTGTGGAAGCTTGCGGCGTGCAGGCCAGCGAGTATCAGGAGTTCCATCAGAATGAGCAGACGCGGGCGCTTATCCCGGAATGGCTGACGCGGACGTGGCGCGAGGTGCAGACGGGACGGCCGTTTTCGACGCGCTCGTTCTATTCGTCGGCTGACGGGACGGCGGGGTCGTGGGAACGGCCGTATGCCGAGGCGCAGGCGCCGCGCTGGGACAATCTGGTTGCGCCGGCGATTCCGGTCAGCGAGCTGGTGGCCCTGACCACGCCGATCGACTCGGATTCCTATCGGGCGTTCTACCTGCAGGACAATGTGTCGCAGACGAGCATGACGCGCGTTTCGGAAGGGGCCGAGGTGCCGCTTGTGAAGCTGGTCGGCGGCGACCACACCATCGACCTGTTGAAGTACGGCCGTGGGCTGGAAGCGACCTATGAGCAGTTGCGGCGCACGCGCATTGACAAACTGGCGCTGCATATCCAGCGGATGGCGGTGCAGGCCGAGGTGGACAAGGTGACGGCGATTCTGAGTGTGATGGTCAACGGCGACGGCAACAGCAACACGCCGGCGACATTTAATCTGACCTCGCTGGACAGCACGGCGCAGGCGGGTACGCTGACGGTCAAGGGCTGGCTGGCGTTCAAGATGAAGTTTGCCAATCCGTACCAGATGTCGAGCGCGCTGGCTCAGGAGGCCATGGCTCTTCAGATGCTCACGCTCAACGTGGGTACGGCCAACGTGCCGCTGGCGCATGTGCAGCAGCCGAGTGGGCTGGGTTCGTTCACGCAGATCAATCCGGGCCTGAAGGACGCGGTGGCGCTGGGCTGGACGGGCGATGCGCCGCAGAACAAGATCGTGGGTTTTGACAAGCGATTCGCTATCGAGCGCGTCGTTGACCTGTCGGCCACCATCACCGAGGTCGAGCAGTTCATCACCCGCCAGACGCAAGTGCTGGTGGTTACCGAGGCTGAGGGGTACGCGGTCATCGACAAGAACGCGATCAATATCCTGAACGTTAACGCCTAAGGGGGTCGGCATGGGTACAACGAACTTTGATGTAGTCCAGGCGGCCGGGTTCATCGGCGACGTGACCGGCACGTTGGCGGCGTTCGCGGCTGTCGAGCGCACGGCCACGGCCGCGCCCGGCGGCACGACCGGCGTCATTGCCGATGGCGGCGGGGCGTTTCAGGTGGTGGCTGTGACCAGCGACAATGCCGACAAGGTGATCACGCTGCCGGCGCCGGTTCCGGGGACGGTTGTTGTCCTGATCAATGGCGCGACAGGGTATGAGCTGCGGTCCAGCGCCCCGGCGACGATCGCCATCAACGGCGGTTCGGGGGCCAACGCCGAGAGCGCCGTTGCCGCCAGCAAGGTGGTGGTGGCGTTTTGTGTGTCGGCAACGGCATGGCAGGCGTTCTCGGTCGCCTTGACCACGGTTGACGGAGCGGCGGCGTGATTCGAGTGAGGGTTGCGAACCCGGACAGCGGCCGGGTTGTGCTGTGGGAGCGCCACCCTGATCACCCGGACGGCGAGGTATTTCTGGCCGGGTCGGGCGAGTTTGTGGTGGCGGCCACGGCGGCGGTGGAGGCGCGATTGCGGAACGGCAGTCTTGTAGCGGTATTACCCGCAATCGCGGCCGCCTCCCCCACCCCGGCACAGAAAGCCGAGACAACCACGCAACCGAAACGGCCGTCGGTCAAGCGCGGCCGGGGGGACAGTTAGCCGATGGCGATCCTGCAAGCGGCCGACTACCCGGCTATCCGGGCGGCTCTGGACACGGAGCTTAACGCGCAGCAGTTGCCGGATGCGACCATCGCCCAGGATATCTTTCAGGGCGCGGCCGAGGCGCGGTTGCTGGAGCGTGTGCCGGATGCGGCGAGCCGCACGGGCGATGAGATGAAGCGGGTGAAGCGGGCGCTGGTGTGGCTGACGGCGGCCTTATTGGCGCACTCGGTTGTGCGCGTGACGACGATGAGCATCCAGACGCGCGACATGAGTTTCAGCCGACAGACGTTCGACCCGGATGAGAAGCAGGTGGAGTTGATGCGTCGGGCTGAGGCGGAGATCGCGGTGTTGCTGGGGCCGTCGGAGGCATTGCCGGAACGGCCGCCGGTGTTTGCTGTGGCCGGTGGCGGGAGAGGACGCTGATGATTACGCTGGACCTTAAGATCGAGAACACGGACGCAGTGGCCGCGGCTCTGGCGACGCTGGAGGATATGCCCCGCTTCTTCCACCCGGTCATGGGCAAGTGGGTAGACCGGACGGGCCGGGAGCATCTGTGGGGTATGAGGAATTACGCCCCGCCCCCGGCCGGTTCGACCTATGAGAGGACGGGGGAGTTGGGCGATGACTGGTCATCTTCCGAACTGGATTGGTCGGCTTTTGCTTTTGAGAATCGGGCTGATCATGCCGGGCTGGTTGTGGGCGAGGATCAGGCATGGATGCATCGCGGCCGCTGGTGGCGGGCGACGGACAGGATTGTGGAGCGAACCGACGAGCTGATGCGCGATCTGGAAGAGGCGTTGGGCCGGTGGCCGAACAGGTAGACGATGGCATACACGGAAGCGGATGCGCTTACGCAGCTTAAGACGATTTTGCTCACGGCAACGGTGCCGGGGCAACCGTCGCTGACGGCCGGATATGTGTTGCCGGATGAGTATAAGGATATGCCGCAGACGCTGTCGTTGCCGTGTTTGGTGGTGAGCAAGGTTTACAATACGCCCAACGCATGGCGGCGGAAGGCGGCCGGGTTGGGCTTGCATGAGTGGCGGGCGGAGGCTCTGCTGTTTGCCGCGCCGGGGCCGCTGACGGCACTAAACGCGGACACGGCGACAGCGATGATGACGACGCGCGGCTGGGCGAAGGCGTTGGCCGACAAGCTGTGGGCAAATCAGTCGCTGAACGGCACGGCACAGATTATTGGCGAGCCGGATGGCGACATGCGGCGGCTGTTTCAGTATGCCGAGGGGCATGTGTATCTGGCATCGACGGCCACCTTCTGGGGCTGCCGGTTTGAGATCGCGATTCAGCAGACGCACGCGCAAAACATGGCGGCGATGTGAGCGAGGTATTTATGAGCAACGATGTTGTGTGGGTCTATCAGGGCGGCGGGGCGTTCCTTGACGGCGTGCCGGCGCGTGACCTGACGGCGGCCGACCTGGCCGGTCTGGATATTGATTTTCGGCTGGCCGTGGAGAATTCGGGGTTGTACGGCAGAGCGGTACAGCCGACCGAGCCGGAACTGGAGCCGGAACCGGAAGAGGCGAATGACGAGAAAGCTGAGGAGAGCGCGAGGGGTTCCCGCCGCGCCCGGATGAAGGAGTAAGGAAAGATGGCAGAAATCCCTTTTGAGGCATTGTTGATTGGGCTGGAGAGCACGTCGGGCACGAGCGTGGAGCCGACGCATTATGCGAGCATGGTGGGCACGCTGAAGCCGGTGGCGACGCGCTATCGGCCGGATGAGGCACGCGGCACGCTGGTGGAGGCGTATCGCTCGAAGATCGTGCGGGAGCATAGCGAGTGGTCGGGCGAGGGGCCGCTGGATGTGTACCTGCTGCCGGTGTTGCTCAACATGATAGCGACGGGCAACATGACCAGCCAGCCGACCACACCGGGCGGCGCGACGAATTCACGACAGTGGACATTCAAGCCGGCGATCACGTCCAACGACCTGAAGACGGCGACGATCTACTGGGGTGATCGCAATGTGCAGATGTTCGAGGGGCGGTTTGGGACTATCGACGAGTTGACCATCTCGGCCGATGCGGCCGGGACGGACGGTTCGACGATGAGCGCGAGCGGCCGCACGCAGATGCAGGACTTCGATACATACACGATCACGGGGATCACGAAGGCGAGCACGGCGGTGGTGACAACTTCGGCGGCGCACGGGTTGGCGGCGGGGGCGAAGGTGCGGATCGTCGGCGTGACGGGTATGACCGAGGTCAACGACAAGGTCTATACCGTGGCTGACCCCAGCGGTTCGACGTTCAGCCTGGCGGGTATCAACTCGACGGCTTATACAACCTATGACTCCGGTGGCGAGGTGCAGAAGGTCGCGCCGGTGTTTCCGAGCATCCTGTCGGCTCCGCTCATTTCCGGCGCAGGGATGCAGATGTGGCTCGATACCGGCGGCGACAGCATCGGGACGACTGAAATCAGTGGGCGGCTTATCTCGGCCGAGCATACGATCCCGGCCAATTACGCCTACAAGCATCTGGCTGTTGGGCCGACGGGCGCGAAGACGTATCAGCGGGTCGGCCGCGGCAAGCGGTCGATCACGACCAAGGTGACGCTGGAACTGCTTGATTTGGAGCAATACAACCTGTTTATTCAGGATGCGAACTGCAAGCTGCGAATCCGTCATAATGGTGACCTGATCGAAACCGGCTTTTACCATTTTGTGGAGGTCGATACCTACGGGCCGCTGCACTTCACCGATTGGGGCGAACTGGAAGGGACCAACCGGACCATCACGCTGGAAGTGCAGAGCCAGTATGACGCGACGCTGGGAGCGGACTGGCGGGTTCTGGTGCAGAACGACCGGACGGTGCTCTAGGCGACGGGGGCGCCGCAACGGCGCACAACGACAATTGATTTACGCGGCACACCCGCCGCGTATCGCGACGTGAAACAATGACACACGCCGCTTTGGGAGGGCCACGCCGCTTCGGGAAGGGATGGCCTTTCTGAGGCGGCGTTTCGCTTTTCAAGGAGACACACGTAAATGGGCATTTTGGTAGATCGCAACACACCGCCGGTGGCCGTGCGGTTTGGGAACGAACCCGACGACGGGTTGGAAGTCAACACGATATATGTCAAGGCCAGGTTCAGCCTGAGCGACACAGTTCAGATTGAGGAGGCGTCTTACCGGCTGGAATTCGCGCGGACGGATGACGGGAAGGCAGACGAGTCGCAGGCGCTGCGGGTTCCCGTGTCGCCTATCGGGCAGATGATCGCCACGTTGCGGCACGCGGTCGTGAAGTGGGAAGGGCCGTTGTTCGAGGGGATCCGCTACCGTCGGCCGATCTGGGACGACATCGACCCGGCCGAGTGCGAGTGGTGGATTCGACTGGTGCACGGGCGGATCAATGAACTGAACGCGCCGCGGACAGATGACCCCAAGGCGGCCAAGGCAGCGAAAAGCCCAAACGGGGAAGAGTAGCCGACCCGCGCGCGCTGTATGTGGAGCGCGTGGAGAACCGCTGGTTCGCGCGGCTGCAGGGGGTCAAAGGGGTTGACGTGGCCTGTGGGGAGTTCGATCTCTATGTGGTGATGGCCACGCGCTACCGGTGGACGCCTGAGGAAGTGAACGCGCTTGACCCGCAGTTCCTTGAGGAGTTGCTGGCATTTCAGCGGGCCGAGGGACGGCACAACGAGAAGGAGCGCAAGGACGCGGAACGGAAAACCCGCAGATAGGAAGCTATGAGCGCCGAACTCAAAATCATCGCCAGACTGCAGGATGACGCCTCGCGTGGTATTCACGCGCTTCGGGGCGAGGTCGAAGGGCTGGGCGGCTCGGGGGCTATCGCGGCCAAGGGGTTGCAGAGTGTTCAGGCCGTGGGGGTCATGGCGGTCACGGCCATGACGGGGGCGGCCGTGGCGGCGGGAGCGGCTATTGCGAGCAGCATCGGGGTGGCGGCCAATTTTCAGGACGCAGTGACGTTGCTGGCCATTGCAGCCAAAGGCGCGGGGGAGTCATTTGGTTCGATGCGCGACGCAGCGATGGCGGTGGGGGCGGATACCTCGCTGGTGGGGGTGAGCGCGGCGGGGGCGGCCGAGGCGA
>ERZ795041.873-NODE-873-length-10325-cov-6.483934_pt1 | contig 10325 bp, 9 predicted proteins | sample MGYA00375125_ERZ795041 | MGnify/ENA primary metagenome ERZ795041 (study PRJEB30170, sample SAMN03074214) | activated sludge metagenome | biome: Common Effluent Treatment Plant; feature: Wastewater; material: Activated sludge; isolation source: activated biomass in a...
GCAAGCTGTTTTTCGATCCAGTCGGCGTTATAGCCGCGCGAGTTCATGAGCGTGGAGAACGTGCCCCGCGCACCGTGGGGGCTGAAACGTTCCGCATACCCGAGCTTGCGCACCGCGTTGCGCAGTGTCGCCGGGGGGATGGTCTCGGACTTCGTGCCTTGCGTGGGGAACAGATACACCCCGTCGCCCGTGACTTTCTCCAGTTCGCGCAGCAGTTCGACCGCTTGGCGGGACAGGGGCACGATATGAAGGCGGCGCATCTTCATGCGCTTGGCCGGGATGGTCCAGGTAGCCGCCTCCAGGTCGAATTCAGCCCACGCAGCCCCGCACATTTCCCCCGGTCGAACGGCGGTCAGCATCAGTAGGTGCAGCGCGGTGCGGGTCGTGATGTGCCCGGTGTAGTCCTCCAGCTTGCGCAGGAAGTCCCCAATGTCGCGTTCTTCGAGGTGCTTATGGTGCTCGACCGTGCGCCGTGCGATCTGCCGCTTCAGGGGCGTGGTGGGGTTGGTCTCGGCGCGACCGTGCAGGATGGCGTAATCGAAAACCTGCCCCATGATCTGCCGCGCGAGGATGGCGCGCGTGACTGCGCCGCGTGCCTCGATTTTCTTCATGACTTGCAGCAGGGTAGGGGCGGTGAGGGTGCGAATCGGGGTCTTGCCGATGCGGGGCAGAATATCCACGTCGAAGATGCGGCGCACGGACCCCCGGTGCCCATCAGACCAAGGGGCGTTCTTCTCCTCGAACCACGCTTCCGCGTTCACGGCGAAGGTGTTCGCCGACTCCTCGATGGTGGCGTTCTTCTGCTGCTTGCGGTGCTGGGTGGGGTTGATCCCCTGCTTCACGAGGTCGCGCGCTTCGTCGCGTGCCTTGCGCGCGTCAGCAAGGGTGATTTGCGGGTATGCACCGATGGCGAACAGGTTTTCCCTACCCGCAAGGCGGAAGCGGTAGCGCCAGTGCTTGCCCCCGGCTGGGGTGACTTCAAGGTACAATCCGCCGCCGTCCGTGAGCTTCAAGGGCTTTTCGGCGGGCTTGGCGTTGCGAATCGCGGCATCTGTAAGCGGCATGGTTCGTTTCTCCAGGTGGGGGCGTGCTCGATGGCAGTCGATACGCCCAGTGCGGCGGGTGCGGGTAGATTTTCGAGGGGGTATGAGCAGATACCCGCAAATCTACCCCCTGTTGCAAGTGGTGTGAAGAGGCGCATCAAGGCGCTACGACACACGAAAATCAAGATTTTCAAGGGCTTGCGGGTCTATATGAGACTGTGTGGGTCCTCCTGATACGCTAGACTCCACTTTGAACCATATCCGAAACTTCTCCATCATCGCCCACATCGACCACGGCAAATCGACCCTGGCCGACCGCCTGATCCAGTTCTGCGGCGGCCTCGCCGAGCGCGAGATGGAGGCGCAGGTGCTCGACTCGATGGATCTCGAGCGCGAGCGCGGCATCACCATCAAGGCCCAGACCGCGGCGCTGCACTACAAGGCGAACGACGGCAGGATCTACAACCTGAACCTAATCGACACCCCGGGCCACGTCGACTTCTCCTACGAGGTGAGCCGCTCGCTCGCCGCCTGCGAGGGCGCGCTGCTGGTGGTCGATGCCTCGCAGGGGGTCGAGGCGCAGACGGTGGCGAACTGCTACACCGCGCTCGACCAGGACGTCGAGGTGGTGCCGGTGCTCAACAAGATCGACCTGCCGGCGGCCGACCCCGAGAACGCGCGCCAGGAGATCGAGGACGTCATCGGCGTCGATGCTTCGCATGCGATCCTGACCTCGGCCAAGACCGGCCTCGGCATCCAGGACGTGCTCGAGGCGATCGTCGCCCGCGTGCCGCCGCCCGTGGGCGACCCCGAGGCGCCGCTGAAGGCCTTGATCATCGACTCCTGGTTCGACAACTACGTCGGCGTGGTGATGCTGGTGCGGGTGGTCGACGGCGTGCTGCGGCCGAAGGACAAGATCCGCTTCATGGCCACCGGCGCCAACTACCTGTGCGAGCAGGTGGGCGTGTTCAGCCCGAAGTCGGTGGAGCGCCCGCTGTTGAGCGCGGGCGAGGTCGGCTTCGTCATCGCCGGCATCAAGGAGCTCGAGGCGGCCAAGGTGGGCGACACCATCACCAGCGCCGTGCGCCCGGCCGCGGAGGCGCTGCCCGGCTTCAAGGAGATCAAGCCGCAGGTGTTCGCCGGCCTGTATCCGGTGGAGTCCTCCGAGTACGACCAGCTGCGCGACTCGCTCGAGAAGCTGCGCCTGAACGACGCCTCGCTGCAGTTCGAGCCAGAAGTCTCGCAGGCGCTGGGCTTCGGCTTCCGCTGCGGCTTCCTCGGCCTGCTGCACATGGACATCGTGCAGGAACGCCTCGAGCGCGAGTTCGACATGGACCTGATCACCACCGCGCCGACGGTGGTGTACGAGGTCGTGCTCAACAACGGCGAGCTGATTCGCGTCGAGAACCCGGCCAAGCTGCCCGACGTCGGCAAGTACGCCGAGATCCGCGAGCCGATCATCACCGCCACGATCTTCCTGCCGCAGGAGTACGTCGGCCCGGTGATCACGCTGTGCAACCAGAAGCGCGGCGTGCAGGTCGACATGCGCTACCACGGGCGCCAGGTGCAGCTGATCTACGAGCTGCCGATGAACGAGGTGGTGATGGACTTCTTCGACAAGCTGAAGTCGGTGTCGCGCGGCTATGCCTCGCTCGACTACGAGTTCAAGGAGTACCGAACCGCCGATCTCGTCAAGCTCGACCTCATGGTCGGCGGCGAGAAGGTCGATGCGCTGTCGGTGATCGTGCACCGCGCGAGCGCCCAGTACCGCGGCCGCGAACTCGCCGCCAAGCTGCGCGGGCTGATCCCGCGCCAGATGTTCGACGTCGCGGTGCAGGCGGCGATCGGCTCGCACATCATCGCCCGCGAGACGATCAAGGCGCTGCGCAAGAACGTGCTCGCCAAGTGCTACGGCGGCGACATCACGCGCAAGAAGAAGCTGCTCGAGAAGCAGAAGGAAGGCAAGAAGCGGATGAAGCAGGTCGGCAACGTCGAGATCCCGCAGGAGGCCTTCCTCGCGGTGCTGCGCGTCGAGGACGGCAAGTAAGGCGAGGGCGCTGCCCGCCTCGTCCGGATCGAAGGTCACCGGCGCCGGCGCGCGCCGGCAAGCGATGGAGTTTGCGTGAATTTTGCACTGATCCTGTTCCTGCTCCTGGTGGTCACCGGCGTGTTGTGGTCGATCGACCGCTTCTTCGCCCGCAAGAACCGGGCGCCCGGCGCGCCCGCGCCGTGGTGGGTGGAGTACGGCGCGAGCTTCTTTCCGGTCATCCTGATCGTGTTCGGCCTGCGCTCCTTCGTCGTCGAGCCGTTCAAGATCCCCTCGGGCTCGATGATCCCGACCCTGCTGGTGGGCGACTTCATCCTGGTCAACAAATGGACCTACGGCATCCGCCTGCCGGTGGTGAACAAGAAGATCATCGAGGTGAACCAGCCGCAGCGCGGCGAGGTGATGGTGTTCCGCTATCCGGCCGACCCGTCGATGGACTACATCAAGCGCGTGGTCGGCCTGCCGGGCGACCGCGTGGAGTACATCGACAAGCGGCTGACGATCAATGGCGAGGCGGTGCCGCTGGCCGCGGCGGGCAGCTACCTGCATCCCGACCGGCTCTACTACTCGCCGCGGTTCACCGAGAAGCTCGGCGAGACCGAGCATTCGGTGCTGATCGAGCGCGATGCGCCGGCCTTCCTGAGCCAGGTGATGAACTTTCCGCAGCGCGAAAACTGTACCTATACTAGCGGCGGCGTGCGTTGCACGGTCCCCGACGGCCATTACTTCGTCATGGGTGACAATCGCGACGCGAGCAGCGACAGCAGGATGTGGGGCTTCGTGCCCGACGAGAACATCGTCGGCCGGGCCTTCTTCATCTGGTTCAACTTCAACGACCTGAAGCGGATCGGCCGCTTCCACTGAACCCATGGGAATGCAGATGGACAAGAACGGGCAGCGCGGGCTCAGCCTCATCAGCGTGCTGATCGTCGGCGCGCTGGCGGCCTTCGTGCTGCTGATCGGCTTTCGTACCGTGCCGGCGGTCAATGAATACATGGCGGTGCAGCGCATCGTGAAGATCCTCGCCGACGAGGCGGAGAACGGGACCTCGGTGAGCGAGCTGCGGCGCAGCTTCGACCGCCGCAGCGATGTCGACGACGTCAGCAGCGTCAGCGGCGCGGATCTCGACATCGAGCGGCTCGGCGGCAAGACGGTGATCTCGGTCGACTACGAACGCCGCGTGCCGGTGGTCGCCAACGTCAGCCTGCTGATCGAGTTCAGCGCCTCGAGCGCGAATCCCTGAGTCGATGGCGATCGAGCGCCTGCAGGACAGGCTGGACTACCATTTCCGCGACCCCGCGCTGCTGCGCCAGGCCCTGACGCACCGCAGCGTCGGCCAGGCGAACAACGAGCGGCTCGAATTCCTCGGCGACAGCATCCTCAACTGCGTGGTGTCGATGGCGCTCTTCGCCCGCTTCGGCGGGCTGCGCGAGGGCGAGCTGTCGCGGGTGCGCGCTTCGCTCGTGCGCCAGGACGCGCTCCACCGCATCGCCATCCAGCTCGAGCTCGGCGACTGCCTGCGGCTGGGCGAGGGCGAGCTGAGGTCGGGCGGTTTCCGCCGGCCGTCGATCCTCGCCGACGCGCTCGAGGCGGTGTTCGCCGCGGTCTTCCTCGACAGCGACTTCGACACCGTGCGCACGGTGATCGATCGCCTCTACGCGCCGCTGATCGACGAGGTCGATCCCGCCCGGCCGGCCAAGGACCCCAAGACCGCGCTGCAGGAATGGCTGCAGGCGCGCAAGGTGGCGCTGCCGAGCTATTCGATGGTGAACGTGATCGGCGAGGCCCATTCGCAGGAATTCGAGGTCGCCTGCGAGGTCCAAAAATTCGGCGTGCGCACCCTCGGCCGCGGCACCAGCCGCCGCGCCGCCGAGCAACAGTCGGCCGAACTCGCGCTTGCCGCATTGAGGAAGAAATGAACGACGACATCCACCCCGCCGAGGGCGGCCCCGAGCAGGCGTTCCGCACCGGCTTCGTGGCCATCGTCGGCCGCCCCAACGTGGGCAAGTCCACCCTGCTGAACCGCCTCATCGGCCAGAAGATCAGCATCGTCTCGAGCAAGGCCCAGACCACCCGCCACCGGGTCACCGGCATCCTCACCGAGGGCGCGGCGCAGTTCGTGTTCGTCGATACGCCGGGTTTCCAGACCCAGCACCGCAACGCGCTCAACCGCTCGATGAACCGCACCGTGTCGCAGGTGCTGGCCGATGTCGACCTGGTGTTCTTCGTCGTCGAGGCCGACCGCTTCAGCGACGACGACGCCCGCGTGCTCGAGGTCATTCCCGCCGACGCACGGGTGGTGCTGGTGATCAACAAGGTCGACCAGCTCAAGGACAAGGCGCGTCTGCTGCCCTTCATCGACCGCATGCGGGCGCTGCGCGACTTCGTCGAGATCGTGCCGCTGTCGGCCGAGCGCGGCACCAACGTCGAGGCGCTGGTCGCGGCGGCGACGCCGCTGCTGCCCGAAGGCGCGCCGATGTACGGCGAGGACGAGATCACCGACCGCAGCGAGCGCTTCCTCGCCGCCGAGTTCCTGCGCGAGAAGCTGTTCCGCCTGCTCGGCGACGAGCTGCCCTACGGCATCGCGGTGGAGATCGAGAAGTTCGAGGTCGAGGGCAATCTGCGCCGCATCTTCGCCGCGGTGATCGTCGACAAGGCCGGCCACAAGGGCATCGTCATCGGCAAGGGCGGCGAGAAGCTCAAGCGCATCTCGTCGGAAGCCCGCGTCGAGCTCGAGCGCCTGTTCGACGCCAAGGTCTATCTCGAGGTCTGGGTCAAGGTCAAGAGCGGCTGGGCCGACGACGAGCGGGCGCTCAAGAGCCTCGGCTACGAATAAGGCCCGCCCGCCGTGGCGCCCAGACAGCGCGTCGAGCAGCAGCCCGGCTGGGTCCTGCACACCTTGCCGTGGCGCGAGACCAGCCTCATCGTCGAGGTGTTCTCGCGCGATCATGGCCGGGTGGCGCTCGTCGCCAAGGGCGCGCGACGGCCGCAGTCCGCGCTGCGCGGCGTGTTGATGGCCTTCCAGCCGCTGCTGCTCGACTGGTCGGGCGGCGGCGAGGTGAAGACCCTGGCGCGCGCCGAATGGCAGGGCGGCCAGCCGCTCCTCGTCGGCCGCGCGCTGCTGTGCGGCTACTATCTCAATGAGCTCGTGGTGCGCCTGACCGCGCGCGAGGATCCGCACCCCGGCCTCTTCGAGGCCTTCGGCGAGGCGATGGCGGCGCTCGGGCGCGGCGAGCATCCGGCGCTGCTGCTGCGCCGCTTCGAGCTCGCCCTGCTGCTCGAGCTCGGCTACGGCGTGCAGCTCGACACCGAGGCGGAGGGCGGGGCGCCGATCCGGCCCGACGCCGACTACCTCTATATAATCGAGCGCGGCCCGGTCGCCCTCGGCGAGTCCGACGCGGCGTCCGGTGACGAGCTCAGCGTCGCCGGCCGCACGCTGCTCGACATGGCGGCGGGCGACTTTTCCGGCGCGCGGACCCAGGCGCAGGCCAAGCGCCTGCTGCGCGCGCTGATCAATCATTACCTCGGCGGGCGGACCTTGCAGTCGCGCCGGGTGCTCAAGGAGTTGCAGGAACTGTGATCGAACTCGGCGTCAACATCGACCACGTCGCCACCCTGCGCCAGGCGCGCAAGACCTGGGAGCCCGATCCGGTGTGGGCCGCGGTCGAGGCCCACCTCGGCGGCGCGGACGGCATCACCGTCCATCTGCGCGAGGACCGGCGCCACATCAACGACGACGACGTGCGCCGGCTCCGCGAGCTCACCCAGGTCAAGCTCAACCTGGAGATGGCGGCCACCGACGAGATGGTCGGCATCGCCTGCGCGCTCAAGCCCGAGATGGCGATGCTGGTGCCCGAAGGCCGGCACGAGGTCACCACCGAGGGCGGCCTCGACGTCCTCGCCCAGGAGGCGCGGCTGCGGGAGGTGGTCGGCCGGCTGGCCGACGCCGGCATCGTCACCAGCGTCTTCATCGACGCCGAGCGCCCGCAGATCGAGGCGGCGGCGCGGATCGGCGCGCGCGTGTGCGAGGTGCATACCGGGCCCTATGCCCACGCCTTCCATGGCGCCGGGCGCGACGCCGAGAGCCCGGCGGTGCTTGCCGAGCTGGCCAAGGTCGCCGCCGCCGGCGAGGCGATCCGCGCCCTCGGCATGCGTTTCAACGCCGGTCATGCGCTCAACTACTACAACGTGCAGCCGATCGCACGGCTGGCCGGGGTGCGCGAACTGCACATCGGGCACGCGATCGTCAGTCGAGCGGTGTTCTGCGGCTTGCGCGAGGCGGTGGCCGGGATGAAGCGGCTGCTGCGCGAAGCCGCCGCGCAGGGCGCCTGAGCGGCGCCGGCAGCATGATCCACGGGATCGGCACCGACATCGTCCGCATCGAGCGCGTGCGCCGCGCGCTCGAGCGCCATGGCGAGCGCTTCGCCCATCGCATCCTCGCCGCGGGCGAGCGCGCGGCGTGGGCGGAGAGCGTCGATCCGGCGCGCTTCCTCGCCAAGCGCTTCGCCGCCAAGGAGGCCTTCGGCAAGGCGCTCGGCACCGGCGTCGCGGTGCCGGCCACGCTGCACGCGGTGCGGGTGGGGCACGACGCCGCGGGCAAGCCGGATTTCGACTACGACGAGGCGCTCGCCGCCTATCTCGCCGAGCGCGGCCTCGGCGCCCACCTGAGCCTGAGCGACGAGGACGACTACGTGATCGCCTTCGCCGTCATCGATCGACGCCCCTGAACCGGATTCCCGCATGAGAACCCATCCCCTGCGCCTGGCGCGCGGCCCGCTGATGCTCGATGTCGCCGGCACCGCGCTCACCGACGAGGAACGCGAGCGCTTGTGCGACCCGCTGGTGGGGGGCGTGATCCTGTTCGCGCGCAACTTCAGCGGCGCCGACCAGCTGCGCGCGCTCACCGCCGAGCTCCGCGGCCTGCGCGAGCCGGCCCTGATCATCGCGGTCGACCACGAAGGGGGCAGGGTGCAACGCTTCCGCGGCGACGGCTTCACCCGCCTGCCGTCGATGCGCAGCCTCGGCGCATTGTGGGACGCGGACCATCTCGCCGCGCTGGAGGCCGCCCGCGCCACCGGCTTCGTGCTGGCCGCCGAATTGCGCGCGCACGGGGTGGACCTGAGCTTCACCCCGGTGCTCGACCTCGATTACGGCTGCAGCCGCGCGATCGGCAACCGCGCCTTCCACCGCGACCCGCAGGCGGTCGCCGCGCTCGCCCAGGCGCTCGCCGCCGGCATGGCGGAGGCGGGGATGGGCTGCGTCGGCAAGCACTTTCCCGGCCACGGCTTCGTCGAGGCCGACTCGCACCACGACATCCCGGTCGACCCGCGCGAATTCGATGCGGTCTGGGACCAGGATATTGCCCCCTACCGCCACCGCCTCGGCCGCCAGCTCGCCGGCGTGATGCCCGCCCACGTCATCTACCCGAACGCCGACCCCAGCCCAGAACCGCTGCCCGCCGGCTTCTCGCCCTTCTGGCTCAAGGAGGTCCTGCGCGGCCGCCTCGGCTTCGAGGGCGTGATCTTCAGCGACGACCTCAACATGGAAGGCGCCCGCGTCGCCGGCGACATCCTCGGCCGCACCAAGGCGGCCTACGCTGCCGGCTGCGACATGCTTTTGGTATGCAACCGGCCCGACCTCGCCGCCGAACTGCTCGACCGCTGGGCGCCGAAGGCGGACGCCGCGAGTCTCGCCCGCCTCGCCGCGCTCGCCCCTCCGGCAGGCGCACCCGGCTGGCTGGCCGACCCCTTCGCCCTCGAACTGCACGCCGCCTACCTCCAGGCGCGCGAACGGGTCGCGGCGATTCCCGACGACGGCGCCGCCGCCCCGGTGATGACCGCGGCCACGATCGGCCAGCAGCGCACCGAGCGCCTGAGCGGACAGGGATGATCGGCACAGGCAGGCGCGCAGCCGCGTGCGCGATAAGCGGGGGATGGCGGCTGTTATCGCCCTGGGGGCAGGGCTCCTACGGGAGGGCGCCGATCGCAGGCACTGTAGGAGCGCACCCCTGTGCGCGATAGCGGCGGCTGTATCCGCGATAACGGCCGTTGTATCCGCGATGGCGGCGGTTGTGCGCGCGATGACCGCTGTTATCGCCCTGGGGGCAGGGCTCCTACGGGAAGGCGCTGATCGCAGGCACTGTAGGAGCGCACCCCTGTGCGCGATAACGGCGGTCATGCGGGCGATAACGGCGGTGGTGCCGGCGATGACGGCTGCTATCGCCCTGGGGCGGGGCGCCTACATTGAGGGGCGGGCGGCTGTATGCTCGTGGGTCTCGCCCGCGCAACGCCTGATTCGATTTCGCCATGACCGACCACTCGCCCACGCCTGAAGCCTTCGACCCCAAGCCCTTCCTGCGCAGCCTCACCGAGGAGCCGGGGGTGTATCGCATGATCGGCGCCGACGACAAGGTGCTCTACGTCGGCAAGGCGAAGAACCTCAAGCGCCGCGTCTCCAGCTACTTCCAGAAGACGCTGTCGAGTCCGCGCATCGCGATGATGATCGCCCAGGTGCGGCGGGTGGACATCACCGCCACCCGCTCCGAGGCCGAGGCCCTGATCCTCGAGAACAACCTCATCAAGAGCCTGGCGCCGCGCTACAACATCCTCTTCCGCGACGACAAGACCTACCCCTACATCGAGCTCTCCGCCGACGAATACCCGCGTCTCGCCTACCACCGCGGCGCCTTTACCAAGGGCGCGCGCTACTTCGGCCCCTTCCCGAACGCCTGGGCGGTGCGCGAAAGCATCCACCTGCTGCAGAAGACCTTCCAACTGCGCACCTGCGAGAACACCGTCTTCGCCAACCGCTCGCGCCCCTGCCTGCTGCACCAGATCAAGCGCTGCACCGCGCCCTGCGTCGGCCTCATCGACGCCGAGGACTACGCGGCGGACGTGAAGCTCGCCACCCGCTTCCTCGACGGCCAGGCCAACGAGGTCATCGACGACCTCAGCGCGCGCATGCAGGCCGCGTCCGAGCGCCTCGACTTCGAGCAGGCCGCCGCCTGCCGCGACCAGGTGCGGGTGCTGCAGGCGGTGCTGCACAAGCAGTTCGTCGACAGCCGCAAGGACGAGGACGTCGACATCCTCGCCGCGATCGAGGCGGACGGGCTCACCTGCGTGAACATCGCCATGGTGCGCGGCGGCCGCCACCTCGGCGACCGCCCGCAGTTTCCCAGCGGCGCGGCGGTGTCGGGGGCGATGGACAGCCTGCTCGCCTTCGTCGAGCAGCACTAC
>ERZ795041.875-NODE-875-length-10322-cov-3.619168_pt1 | contig 10322 bp, 15 predicted proteins | sample MGYA00375125_ERZ795041 | MGnify/ENA primary metagenome ERZ795041 (study PRJEB30170, sample SAMN03074214) | activated sludge metagenome | biome: Common Effluent Treatment Plant; feature: Wastewater; material: Activated sludge; isolation source: activated biomass in...
AGGCCGATGCGTTTCCGCATCGGCCTTCGTCGTTTTCATGGCGCGCCCGGAGAGATTCGAACTCCCGACCACCAAGTTCGTAGCCTGGTACTCTATCCAACTGAGCTACGGGCGCATGGATCGTTTCGCCGTCGCCGGATGTGCCGCAGGGGCGGGCCGGCGTCGCGAGGGGCGGCATTATTGTGGGCTGCCGCGGTTTCGTCAACTGCCGGTTGCAGTCGCCGACCGGGCCCGCTCAGGGCTTTTTCTTCTTCGCGCGCACGTAGAGCACGAGGCTGTGCTCCTCGATCACGTAGCCGTGGCGATCGGCGATCTCGTTCTGCAGGCGCTCGATCTCCTCGCTGGTGAACTCGATCACCTTGCCGGTGTCGAGGTCGACCATGTGGTCGTGGTGCTTGCCGCGGTCGAGTTCATAGACCGCCTGGCCGCCCTCGAAGTTGTGCTTCAGCACCAGGCCGGCCGATTCGAACTGGGTCAGCACGCGGTAGACCGTGGCGAGGCCGATGTCGTCCTCGTGGGTCAGCAACTGGCGGTAGATATCCTCGGCGGTCAGGTGGCGACCATCGTGCGACTCGAGGATGTTGAGTATGCGCATGCGCGGGTGGGTGACTTTCAATCCCGCCTTGCGAAGCTCGCTTGATTCCGGCACGACCTGCCCTCCTCGCACAAACATTCCGACAACGGGCCCTAGTGTATCATCCGGCCCCCGTTCTCCCCTTCCGGGTCAACCGCATGCGCTTCCGCTGGATCTTCCTGCTTGCCTTCGTGCCGCTGGGCGGCTGCGGCCTGCTCTACAAGCTCGACGTGCAGCAGGGCAACCTGTTCGACCAGGAGCAGGTCGAATCGCTGAAGCCCGGCATGAGCAAGCGCCAGGTGCTGCTGGTGATGGGCTCGCCGTCGGTGGTCAGCCCGTTCGATTCGAGCCGTTGGGACTATGTTTCGACGATGCGTCGCGGGCGCGGCCAGATGGAAACCAAGGATCTCGTGCTGCACTTCGACGGCGATTCGCTCGCCCGCATCGAAGGTGACTACTTCCCCGAGGATCCGGACGTGCTGATCCGCGACGCGCGCAAGTACAAGCGCCAGTACCCGGACGAGAAGCGCGAAGACGACAAGAAGCGCCGGAATCAGGGCCAGGGCTGAATTCAGCGGCGCGCCGCCCGCGCCCGACGCGCTTCCTTCGGATCCACCTGCAGCGGCCGGTACAGCTCGACCCGATCGCCGTCGCGCAGCCGGTGATCGCGCGGAACCCGCCGCGACCAGATGCCGGTGTCGTGCGCGTCCACGTCGATACCGGCCGCCTCGGCGAGTCCCGAGACGCGGATCGCATCGGCCACCGTCGCCCCGGCCGGCAGCTCGCAGGCGCGCAGGAACTGCACCCGCGCGTCGACGTAGGCCACCTCGACGCGGATCCGGTCAGCCATGCGGCTTCGCCGCCTCGCGGACGAAATCGTCGACCATGCGGTCGGCGAGGTTCTGGAAGCCCAGGCGCAGCGCCGGTGCGGTCAGACGCCCCGAATAGTCGAAGTCGAGGGCGAAAGCGATCTTGCAACCGCTGAGGCCGAGGGCGATGAAGGTCCACTCCCCGACCAGCGTGCTGAACGGACCATCGACGAGGTTCATCAGGATCCGGTTCGGTCGCTCGGTGCGGTTGCGCGTGGTGAAGCTCTGGGTGATTCCGGCGATGCGCGCGTCCAGGCGTGCGGTCATGCCCTCGTCGTCGCGTGCGAGCACGGTCGCGCCGGCGCACCAGCCGAAGCGCCTCGGGTATGCTTCGACTTCATTGACGAGATCGAACATGCGCTCGGGTGTCTGCACCACGAGGGCGCTGCGGCGGATCTGGATCACGCAGGGACTCGCTTCGGGGCCGGAGGAAACTTCCGGCGGGGTGAGGGGCTTGTGACGCGCGCGTGGCGCACCACATTCCCGGGACCGTGCGCCGGCCGACTCCCTCTCCGACTCGCCGCCCCGGTTTCCGGCATCCGATTCTAGCGAACATGGCCAAGCAGAAAGACAAGGACAAGAAGGGCGGCGGCACCATCGCGCTCAACCGGCGTGCGCGCCACGAGTACAGCATCGACGAGCGCTACGAGTGCGGCATCGCCCTGCTCGGCTGGGAAGTGAAGGCTCTGCGTGCCGGCCGCATCAACCTCACCGATGCCTATGCGATGGTCCGCAACGGCGAGATCGTGCTGTTCGGCGCCTCGATCCCGCCGCTGATCCAGGCCTCGACCCACGTCATCGCCGAAGACCGCCGCACGCGCAAGCTGCTGCTGCACCGTGCCGAAATCGACAAGCTGATCGGCGCCGTCGAACGCAAGGGCTATACCCTGGTGCCGATGGCGATGTACTGGAAAGGCAACAAGGTCAAGGTCGAACTCGGCCTCGCCCGCGGCAAGCAGGAACACGACAAGCGCAACGCCGAGAAGGACAAGGACTGGGCGCGCGACAAGCAGCGGGCGATGCGCGCGCACAACAAGAGCGCCTGAGGGCGACGCGAACGGATCGCCTGGCCGGACGGATCCGTGCGAACCGTGTCGGCGCCCGCAAGCACGAAACCGAAACGGATGCGGTCGATGAATGCGGAATCCCAAGGCGACGGCGCCCCACCGGGCGATGCGCCCGCGCTACATTTCGCCACCGCGCGCGGACTTGTCGTACGGATCGAACACGATGTCGGCGACGAGACGGACGATCTCGCGCCGCGCGCAGACGATGTCGTCATGCGCCTGCGTGCGCGGCCGGAACGTCGCGATCGAGGTGCCGAGCGGCGCGCGCGTGCGAATCGCCACGACCTCGAACTTGCCGCCGTCCCATTGGCGGATTTCGGCCTCCCAGCGGACCTCGCCGAGGTCGCCCATCTCGGTGAACGTGCGGTACTGCGGCCCCGTTTCCATGATCCCCTCCTGCGTTGCGGACGGCGCACATTCGCCACCCCGCATCGCAGGTCTTGAGACTGAGGCGAACGAACATCGGCCGCGCACGCCGGTCACAGGTCCACACCTCTCCGATCCGATGCCCGAACACCCTCCCCGCCCCACGTCCCTGGTCAATTTCTGGCTCGCGCTCAACCGCGGCGGGAGCATGAATTTCCACGAGGAAGGCCTGCGCCGCGCCCGGCGCCAACGGCTCGAGCGCGCGGCGAATCCCGTCACCGGCGAACATCGGTACCCTGCCAATCCGGCCTACGCCGCGCTCCTCCCGATGCTCGACCGGCTGCTCGACACCGCGATCGGGAAAGCGAACCTCATCGACAACGGCGAACCGCCGCTCAAGAAACCCGATCCCCTGCCCGGCGACGACGACTGATGCATGGCGCTCGCCGCCGGACGGGCTGTCCCACCCAAGGAGATCATGCATGTACGAACTGATCCTCAAAGCCGCGGACTACGCCGCACGCCAGCACCGCGACCAGCGGCGCAAGGATGCCGAAGCCTCGCCTTACATCAACCATCCGATTGCGGTCGCCCGCATCCTCAGCGAGGCCGGCATCGATGACCCGGTCGTCCTCGCCGCGGCAATCCTGCACGACACGATCGAAGACACGACGACCACGCCCGACGACCTGCGCCAGCGCTTCGACGACCGGATCGCGTCGATCGTCGTCGAAGTCACCGACGACAAGTCGCTGGAGAAAGCGCGCCGCAAGGAACTGCAGGTCGAGCACGCCCCACACCTCAGCGAAGCCGCCGCCCTCGTCAAGTTCGCCGACAAGATCGCCAACCTCACCGACATCCTCGAATCGCCGCCGCCGTGGACGCCCGAGCGCAAGGCGGCCTACTTCGCCTGGGCCCGGACCGTCGTCGTCCGCCTGCCCGTCCAGCACGCCCGGCTGAGGGAACGCTTCGATGCGCTGCAGGCGCGCGGGCCGGCAGTGTCGACGCCCTGAGGTGCTTGCGCTGCATCGTCGCGCGCCGCTCGATTCCCTCATCGACGAGCGCTCCCGGCGCGGCATCATCCTGAGGAGCGGCAAACACGCCGGCTTCCGCTCCACCGCGCCGCAATCGACAAGCTGATCGGCGCCGTCGAACGCAAGAGCTACACCTTGGTGCCGATGGCGATGGACGGGAAAGACAACACGTCCAGGTCGAACTTGGCCACGCCCGCGGCCAGCAGGAACATGACCAGCGCAACGCCGAGAAGGACAAGGACTGGGCGCGCGACAAGCAGCGTGCGATGCGGGCGCTCAACAGGAGCGCCTGAAACGGCGCGACACACTCGCGGATCAAGGGCAGCAGCGGGATTCAGCGCGTGAGCAGGTCGATGTAGCCCTGATAGCTGTAGTTGCGGTTCTTCTTCTGCCCCGTCATTTCCACCACGACGCCGAGTTGCTCCAGCACCTGCACCGCCGCGTTCGCAGTCGGGAATGTCGTGTCGAGTTTCCGGCGCACGCGTTCCACGGTGAAGCGCGGCATCATCGGCAGCAACTCGAACAGCCGGTAGCTGGCCGGGCCGGCCTTGGGTGATTGCAGCAGCTTGCGGCGAACGGCCGCGATCAGGCTGGCGATGGCGATGATGCTGCGCTCGGCGTCAGCCGCCGCGACCGCCACACCCTCCAGGAAGAACGACACCCAAGATTCCCAGTCGCCCTCGCTGCGGATGAGCGACAGGCGGCGGTAATACTCGGCCTGATGCTGCTTCAGGTAGCCGCTGAGGTACATCAGCGGCTCGGCCAACAGGTTCCAGTGTTCCAGCAACGCCGCAATCAGCAAACGCCCGATGCGTCCATTGCCGTCCAGAAACGGGTGGATGGTCTCGAACTGGGCGTGGATCAGGGCGACTTTCACCAAGGGTGGAAGATCGTTTTCGCCCTCGTGGACGAACCGCTCCAGATCTGCCAGCAGGTCCGGCACGCGCTCTGGCGGCGGCGGCACGAACGCCGCATTGCCGGGCCGCGTGCCACCGATCCAGTTCTGCGAGCGCCGCAGTTCGCCGGGTTGCTTGCCCGCGCCGCGCACACCGTCGAGCAGCAGCCGGTGCGCATCGCACAACAGGCGGACACTGATCGGCAAGCCCCTCGGGTCTCGCAATTGCCTCTGCACCAGGTGGAACGCCCGCAGGTAGCGGCTCACCTCGGCCACGTCGTCAGCGTTGCCGGCCTTGAAGCCCGCTTCCTCGTCAAACAGGTCGGCCAGGGTCGCCTGCGTGCCCTCGATCTGCGAAGTAAGCAGCGCTTCCTTGCGCACGGCGCTGTAGAGCAGCCAGTCCACCGATGGCACCAGCCCGGACACGCCCGACAATCGGGCAAGCGCCAGCTCCGCCTGCCGGTTGAGGTCGGCGAAGTTTGCTGTCGCCAAGGACGGTTTCGCAGGCGGCAGCGGATAGGGCACGAAGGCCCGTACCGACTCGCCTGCCGTCGTGGTGGTGGCGTAGGCGCCTGTGCTGCGGATCATCGAAAGCGCACTTTCATTGTGTCGCCCGACATTAAATCATTCTTTAATATCGCACGCAAGTATGAAAGCCTGCTTTGATTCTGACACCAGAGCGCTGGTCGCACCCGATTCCCCGCGAGCAAACGCGAGCAAACCATTGTCATGCAGAAGATTTTGTTGATTTCGCCAATTCGCTACGCAGTTGGATTCGATACCCCATCGCCCGGCGGCAGAGCATCGAGCGCGGCGATCAGCGCGGTGCGCTGCTTCTTCGACATTCGCCCATGCAGCACGAACGGCTCAGGTACCTGATTGGCCAACGCAGCGCGAATGGCATCGATGTGATCGGTACGCTCGGTCAGCACCAACACCTTCCGGCCTTGTCTGAATGCATCGGCGATCACGTTGGCGACAACTGCTGTGCGGGCCTCGATGCCTTGGCCGATCGAATTCGAGAACGCATCGTTGCCTTCATTCTCAGAGCGGGAAGTCGGATTTCCGATAGAAGCGCTCGGGACCGCTGGCGAATGGCTTCGCGTAACGACGCCGTCAAGCATCCGCATTCGATACGACGTCCCGAAGCCGAAAGCGGGCTAATGGTCAATCTCAGAGCGGCGACAAAAGTTCGCTTGGGCACACGCGCCGTCCGCCGACTTCGCTGCTGGACGATTCGAAATGGCCGCAACGAAAAACCCCGCCGGGTGGCGGGGCTTTCGTCGCGCGGCGGGAACACCGACGCGGATATTGGTGGAGGTGGCGGGAATCGAACCCGCGTCCGAAGGCGCTTGACGCCCAGTCCTACATGCTTAGCTCACCGTTCGATCTCGTCTTCCGGCAGTACGGCGTGCTAAACGCACCGGTTGACCAGTCTGGAAGTTTTCGCCGTGCTCCGTCAGACCGCGGATTCGGGCTATCCCATGATAGTGACGGTACATCCACGAGCATGAGCACAAGTGGGTTCCCGGCTTACGCCTTAAGCGGCGAGAGCGTAGTTGTCGTCGTTGGCAACTAAGAGTTTGCTACTGGATTAACGAGGAAAGTCGCCCCCTCGGCATGCACCAGACTGTCTCACTACCCCCGTCGAAACCAGGGCACCCCCGAAGGGAACGGCGATGCTATCACGCAGCGGCAGCACCGTGACCCTGAGGATGGCGTCGCGATCCGGCGTTTCAAGTCGCCGGTCGCCGCGGGCGATCAGGCGGTCGCGCCGGCCCGGTCGAAGTCGAGGACGCCTTCGACGGATTCTTCGTCGCCGGCCCACCCGCATGCATCCGCGTAGGTGTCGTGCCTCGGCAGCGCGAAGATCGGGCGCTCGAGGATGAATGGAACGCAGATGAGGGAAAGGTTCTCGATCTTCATGTTGCTCTCGGGGCCCTGGCCCGCCGTGGCGACGCGCCGCGACTCGATGGGCTCCTGAAGCAAGTTCGGGGCCAATCGGCGGATGGCGGCCCGGGCGGCGCTGGCGCGGGTTGCCGCCCGCGCAATGACCGATCCTGACACTGCATGCACAATGCGACGCCACGCGCACGGGAGCACCGATGAGGATCCTCGTCACTGGCGGCGCCGGCTTCATCGGCCGCGCCGTCATCGAAGCGCTGCTTGCCGAGGGGCATGCCGTCGTTGCCTGCTGCCGCACGCGCGGCACTGCGGGCGAGCGCCCCGGGCTCGAGATGCTGGCGTTCGACCTCGGTGGGGCGCTCACGCCGGAATCCTGGCGGGCGCGCCTCGACGGCGTCGACGCGGGCGTCAACGCGGCCGGCATCCTGCGCGAGCGACGGCGTGGCGATTTCGAACGCATCCACCACGCGATGCCGCTGGCGCTGGCCGAGGCCTGCCGCGCCGGCGGCATCCGCTTCGTGCAGATATCGGCACTCGGCGACGACCGCGATGGCGAGTTCATCCGCAGCAAGCATCGTTTCGACGCCGCCCTGCTCGCCCTCGATGCCGACGCGGTCGTGATCCGCCCGTCGGTGGTGATGTCCACGCGCGGCTCCTACGGCGGCACCTCGCTGCTGCGCGCGCTCGCCGCCCTGCCCGGCGTCCTGCTGCTGCCCGGCACGGGCGGGCAAACCATTCAACCGATCCTGCTCGAGGACCTCGCCGCGCTCGTCGTGCGCTGCGTGCGACAGGCGCATGCGGGACCGCGCGTGCTGCATGCGGTCGGCCCGGAGATCCTGACCGTACGCGATTACCTCGTCGCGATGCGCGCCTGGCTCGGTCTCCCGCCGGCGCGTGTCGTTGAGGTTCCGGTCTTTCTCGTCGCCGGCGCCGCGGCGATCGGCGAACGCATCGGCCGCGGCCCGCTCGGGGCGACGATCGCCGGCATGCTCGAACGCGGCAACGTCGGCCCGCCCGGTGCGCATGCCGAACTCGAGCGTGTTACCGGCATCGCCCCGCGCCCGCTGCGCGAGGTCCTCGCGCGCAGCGCGAGCTTCGTGCAGGACCGCTGGCACGCGCGCCTGTATCTGCTGCGTCCGCTCGTGCGCGTCCTGCTGGTCGTCGTCTGGCTGGTCTCGGGCCTCGCCGGCCTGCTCGCCACGCCGGCGCAGTACGGCGGCATTCTCGATGCGATGGCGGTGCCGGCCTCCGTGCAGGCGCCGCTCGTCCTCGCCACCAGCGTGCTCGATCTCGTCCTTGCCGCGGCCTTGCTGTTTGCCGCGCGACGGCGTCCGCTCGTGCTGGTGCTGATGCTCGTTTCGGTGCTCGCCTACACCTTCGGCGTCGGCCTGCTGGCGCCGGCCCTGTGGCTCGATCCACTCGGCGGGCTCGCCAAGAACCTCGCCGTGCTCGGCCTGCTGCTGGTCGCGCTGGCGATCGAGGATGCACGCTGATGAATGCGTATCTCTGGCTCAAGCTCGCCCACATCGTTTCCTCGACCCTGCTGTTCGGCACCGGCCTCGGCACGGCGTTCTACCTGTGGCGGGCGGATCGTGCGGGCGACGTGCGCGTGATCGCGGCGGTCGCGCGCGAAGTCGTGCGTGCGGATTTCTGGTTCACGACACCGGCCGTCATCGCGCAGCCGCTGACCGGCCTGGCAATGATGCATCTGGCCGGCTATCCCTTCGACACGCCGTGGATCCTCGCCAGCGTGGTCCTCTACGTGTTGGTCGGCGCCTGCTGGCTGCCGGTCGTGTGGATCCAGTTGCAGGTGGCGCGCGAGGCGGAACGGGCGGCACGCGCCGGCCTGGCGCTGCCGCCCTCGCATCGCCGCCGCATGCGCCTGTGGTATGCGCTCGGCTGGCCGGCCTTCCTCGGTGTCATCGCGATCTTCGTGCTGATGGTGTTCAAGCCGGCGTTCTGATCCGCGCCCACCGCGTGCGTCGTGCGCGTTCAGCGCAACTGGCTGTCCTTGCTGCCGCGGCGGTTGTAGCCGCTGGCGGCGACCTCGTCGCGGTCGCGTTCCTCCTGGCAGGCCACGCACAGGCGCACGCCCGGCACGGCCTTGCGTCGCGCCGGCGGAATCTTCGCCTCGCATTCCTCGCAATGACTCAGGCCCGGGCCCTGCGCGAGACGGCTGCGCGCACGCTTGACCGCATCGTCGACGGTCGCGTCGATCTGGTCCTGCACGGCGCCGTCGCCGGCCCATCCGGTTGCCATCGGAATCCTCCTGTCACGGGTAACAACGACCGAGATGCGGTCGTTGCCATCCCACGCAAGCCTCAGCTCGCCGCCGGCGTGCGCAGGCGCCGCTCGAACAGCGCAAGCATGCGCTTCCAGGCCTCGTCCGCGGCGGCCTTGTCATAGCGCGGCGTGGTGTCGTTGTTGAAACCGTGCTGGGTGCCCTCGGGCTGGTAGACGCTGTAGGTCACCTTCGCCGCATCGAGCGCTTCCCGACAGGCCGGCCAGCCGGCGTTGACGCGCTCGTCGTTGCCGGCGAGCACGACCAGCATCTCGGCCTTGATCTTCGCCACGTCCTCGACCGGCGGCGCCGAGCCGTAGAACGGCACCGCCGCGGCGAGTCCGGGCAGGCGGGTGGCGAGGCGGCCGACGATCGCGCCGCCGTAGCAGAAGCCGGTCGCGCCCATGCGGCCGTTGCCACCTTCGACCTTGGCGAGGGTGTCGGCGGCGGCGAGGAAACCCTCGAACGACTTGGCCTGGTCGAGCTTCTGGAACAGCGCTCGCGCGGAATCCTCGTCGCCGGGATAGCCGCCGAGCGGAAACAGGGCATCGGGTGCGAAGGCGATGCAGTTCTCCAGCGCCAGGCGGCGGGTGACATCCTCGATGTGCGGATTGAGGCCGCGGTTTTCGTGGATGACGAGTACCAGCGGCAGCGTGCCCTTCGTCTTGGCCGGGCGCACGAGATAGCCGCGGCCCTTGCCGTAGCCTTTCGCTGCGTCGAACTCGATGTGGGTGGCGACCAGGCGTGCATCGTCGGGCGCGACCTGCTGCGCTTCGACGAAGCGCGGGCTCAACGCCGCGAGCAATCCTGCCGCACCGGCCGCGCCGGTGGCGAATCGCGCGGCTCCGGCGAGGAAACCGCGGCGGTCGATGAAACCGTGCACGTACTGGTCGAACAGGCGCAACACTTCCGAATCGAAGTCTTTCGCGGTGGCGCGCGTGGGGTGAGCGGACATCGGAATCTCCTCGGCCATTCGAGGGCACGATCTTCCCACAGCTGTGGCAGCACGGAGCACGGGCTTTCATGTTGCTGCGACCTGCGGATTCCAGGGTGGCGGCAATCCCGTTGTCCGTGATCCCCATGCGTCTCCTTCCCGCTGCCCTGTCTATTCAGGCTGGCCGGCCAGCAGTGGAAGGTGCTCACACCCGAGGTCGTGGTCGTGCCCGGCGTCGCCGGACGCTGGTTCCTGCAGGTCGTCGAGGACATGCCGAAGGCGCGCGTCTACCGCACCGACTGATCCGGCGATCCGCAAACGATTGCGACACCGACGGCGGCGCGCTTGCCGCATTCCGGAGCATCACCGAAGATCGGCCGATGCCGCGCCCAGCCCT
>ERZ795041.878-NODE-878-length-10297-cov-3.150557_pt1 | contig 10297 bp, 7 predicted proteins | sample MGYA00375125_ERZ795041 | MGnify/ENA primary metagenome ERZ795041 (study PRJEB30170, sample SAMN03074214) | activated sludge metagenome | biome: Common Effluent Treatment Plant; feature: Wastewater; material: Activated sludge; isolation source: activated biomass in a...
GCCGGCTTGCTGGCGGGCAAAAATTTATACCGCTTTATTGGTATTGGCCCGCAAATACAAAAAAATGCAAAAGTTTTTTCAGCCATAGGCAATAAAAAATTCTATAACACTACCGAAGATTTTATTGAAGAGTTACCCTTGCTGCAGTTACATAATGAAACCATATTGCTTAAAGGCGCAAGAGTTTTCCGGTTTGAGAAAATCAGCAGAGCGTTGGAACAAAAGCAACACGAAACCGTGTTGGAAATTAACTTAAATGCGCTTCGGCATAATTATAATATCTATAAACAGCAATTATTGCCTGGTGTAAAACTTATGGCCATGGTAAAAGCTTTTGGCTACGGGGCAGGCAGTTACGAAGTGGCTGCATTATTGCAACATGCCGGCGCCAATTATCTTGGGGTTGCTTATGCCGATGAAGGTGTGGAGTTAAGAAAAGAAGGAATTGTTTTACCCATTATGGTCATGAATACCGAAGAAGCCGGTTTTGACCATATTGTAAAATATAACCTTGAGCCGGAAATTTATTCGTTTAGGATTTTTCAGTCATTTAAAAATTATTTGCAGCAGCATCAAATTTCATCGTATAAGGTGCATATCAAGCTGGATACCGGTATGAACCGCCTTGGCTTTAAACAAGAGGATTTGCCAGGGCTCATAGAAGCCATTCAAAAAACAGCACAGTTTCATATCCAATCGGTATTTTCTCATTTAGTGGCCAGCGATGATCCTTTACTGGATCAATTTACTTTAAAGCAATTTGAGTTATATAAAAAAATGGTTGGAGAGATTGCTAAAACCTGCGGCTATCCTTTTATTCAACATTTAGGAAACAGTTCGGCAATCAGCCGTTTTAAATCCATGCAATTGGATATGGTGCGGTTGGGTATTGGCTTATATGGCATTGATGCAAATAGGGAAATGCAAAAACAATTGCAGAATGTAACTACATTAAAAACTACCATCTCTCAAATTAGAAAAGCAAAGGCAGGCGAAACCGTAGGGTATAACCGAAAAGCTGTATTAACCGGGGATTCTTTAATTGCTACAGTGCGTATTGGGTATGCCGATGGCTATTTTCGGCTTTTGGGCAATGGCAATGGTAAAATGCTGGTAAATGGAAAACTGGCGCCGGTAATTGGAAATGTTTGTATGGATATGGTTATGCTGGATATTACGGGTATCAATGCCGAAGGAGAAGATTTGCCGGTGGCCCAGGTTGCCGAATGGGCAGGCACAATACCCTATGAAATATTATGTGGGGTCTCCCAAAGAGTCCGCAGGGTTTATTTTGAAGAATAGGTTAAGTTTTTTATTTTTTGGATGGCTATTTAACAGCTTTGGGTTTAGCCATAAAGTGATACCGCTTATCTTTGCGACCTGTTATGAAAAAGATTAATGTTGTACTGCTCATTGCACTTATCCTCATTGTTGACCAGGTGTTTAAAATTTATATAAAAACCAGTTTTCCCCTGGATTCAACACGGTATGTGGCAGGGGATTGGTTTCAATTGTATTTTGTAGAAAACCCGGGTATGGCTTATGGGCGGAAGTTTGGTGGAAACTGGGGTAAACTTGCCCTTACCCTTTTTAGGATTATAGCCGTTGTGTTTGGCACCTGGTATTTGGGAAATATTATAAAGAAAGGCTACCACAAAGGATTGATTATTTGTGCGGCGCTCATTTATGCCGGGGCCCTGGGCAATCTCATCGACTCCTGTTTTTATGGTCTTATTTTTGATAAAGGGATGCTGTACGATGCACAACTTAATCACTATATTGGTTATGAGGGCATTGCGCAGTTTTCTACCAGGGGCTATGCCGGGTTTTTACACGGTAATGTAGTGGATATGCTTTACTTCCCAATTATTGAATGGAGGTTTCCCGACTGGTTTCCATTTTGGGGCGGCGAAGATTTTGTATTTTTCAGACCTATATTTAATATTGCAGATGCATCAATAAGTAGCGGTGTAATTGCAATATTGCTTTTTCAAAAACGTTTCCTTAAGCAGCGGAATCAAAAAGAAGAAGGCGCTACTGTGGAAACGGCCGCCGTTGTAAATGATGAAACCCAAGTATTATAATCATAAAAACATATCTTTAGCTATAAAATTGAATCAATGAAATTATTTAAAGCCATAATTTTTGTAGCCTTAATCGGCGCCCTATTTGTTAGTTGTGAAAAGGAAACCAGTTACGAAGGTGGCGCCACCTCATTATCAAGCGGTAGCCTTAAATCCGGAGGCTCCGGTGATTGCCTGCCCAGCAATGTAAACGGAATTTATAAAACGGGAGTAACCTTAAACAGCTCCAATTATATTGATGTTACCATAAATGTTACCACAGCCGGCTCATACGTTGTAAAATCCGATACCGTAAACGGAATGTCTTTTAGAGGGGTAGGAGTATTTCAGGCAACGGGCAACCAGGTAGTGCGTTTAACCGGAGCGGGCAGGCCTACCTTAGCCCAATTAAATTTATTTACCATAAAATACGAAGGCAGCAGTTGTAAAATAGGGATTAACTCAGTTGACCAGGCAACCCCCGCCGCAGAGTTTCAATTGAATGGAAGCCCGGCTAATTGTACCGGTTACACCGTTAATGGCAATTATGTTGCCGGCACTACACTTACTGCAGCCAATACCTTATCCTTTATGGTGAATGTAACGGTAATAGGCACTTATGCGCTTTCTGTACCCAGTGTAAACGGCGTGTTGTTTACCGGTAGCGGATATTTTGCTACACTGGGCCCCCAAACAGTTACCTTGAGTGGTTTTGGAACTCCGGCTCAACCCGGTGTTGTATCCACTGATGTTTCTACCATAAACGCTTCCACCAAATGCAGTTTTATTTATACCGTTATTCCTTCGGGAGGTAATTTAAACGCTGTATTTACTATGGGAGGCGCAGGAGGCAGTTGTGCCAACTTTTCCACCGCAGGCACTTATACTTCCGGCACAGCAATGAATGGTTCTAATACGGCAACAGTAGATGCAATTGTAACCGGAACCGGCATATATACGGTATCCAGTAACACTGTGAATGGGGTTACTTTTGTGGCATCGGGTTCATTTACCCAAACCGGAACAAGGGCGGTTACGTTAACGGCAATAGGCACACCGGCAGCAGCAGGTACATTTACTTTTTCGGTAACGGGAGGAAGTACGACCTGTACTTTTGATTTAACCTTTAATTAATAAGCAATTAAAAAAGGCGGTTAAATTTTAACCGCCTTTTTTATCGTTTCTCTTTTATATTTTCCCAACCATTTTTGACGGTACTACCCATTCATCAAATTCTTTTTCGGTAAGGTATCCCAGCTTTAAAGCCATTTGTTTTAGAGTGGTTCCTTCTTTATGGGCCTTTTGGGCTATTTCGGCCGCTTTATAATAACCAATTTTAGGGTTTAATGCAGTTACCAGCATTAATGAATTATCTACATGCTTTTTGATATTGGCTTTAATGGGTTCTATACCTACAGCGCATTTGTCGTTAAATGATATACAGCCTTCTCCAATGAGCCTTGCACTATGAAGAAAATTATAAATCATCACCGGTTTAAATACATTGAGTTCAAAATGTCCATTGCTTCCTCCAATGCTTATGGTTACATCATTACCCATCACCTGTGCTGCTATCATCGTCAATGCCTCGCATTGGGTGGGGTTAACTTTGCCGGGCATAATGGACGACCCGGGCTCATTATCGGGAATAAATAGTTCTCCAATTCCGCTGCGTGGCCCACTGCTTAAAATCCTGATATCATTTGCAATTTTCATTAAGCTCACCGCCACCATTTTTAATGCCCCATGGGCTTCTACGATGGCATCATGTGCAGCTAATGCTTCAAATTTATTTTCGGCGGTTTTAAAAGGTAAACCGGTGAGTTTGGCAATATGCCGGGCCACATTCACATCATATTTGGGTGGGGTGTTAATACCGGTACCCACGGCAGTGCCACCCAATGCCAATTCACTTAAATGGGCCAGCGTATTTTTTATAGCCTTTATTCCATGATCAAGCTGGGAAACATAGCCGCTGAACTCCTGGCCTAAAGTGAGTGGCGTGGCATCCATAAAATGGGTGCGGCCTATTTTTACAATTTTTTTAAATGCCGTAGATTTTTTTTGCAGGGTGTTCCGTAGCCGGGTTATTCCCGGAAGGGTGTTTTCCATTAATACGGTATAGGCGGCAATATGCATTGCAGTGGGAAAGGTATCGTTACTGCTCTGGCTCTTATTCACATCATCATTTGGATGAAGGTATTTTTCTTTGTCGGTAAGCTTTCCCCCGTTGATTACATGGCCCCTGTAAGCAATAACTTCATTCACATTCATGTTACTTTGTGTACCACTACCGGTTTGCCAAACTACCAGGGGAAAATAATCGTTAAGCTTGCCGTCTAAAATTTCTTTACACACTTTACCGATAAGATCAGATTTCTTTTTGGGCAATATGCCGGCTTCGTAATTGGTGATTGCTGCGGCATGTTTTAAGTGGGCAAATGCCCGAATAATTTCACGGGGCATTTTATTGATGTCCTGTGCAATTTTAAAATTATCAATACTGCGCTGGGTTTGTGCACCATAATAGGCATTTACCGGTACTTTTACCGCCCATGGTATCTTTTTCTATCCTGTATTCCATAAAAAAATGTTGAAAATATTTAGCTGCTGCAAATATACGCTGAAATAAAATTTTATCTTAAACGGGCCATACTTCCACTCATTTTCTAAATATCATTTTTCCAGAGCAGGTATTTTAACAAGTTTTATATAAACCCTACTCAAAAAAAGCGTTCTTACCTTTTATTAAAGCCTGTTAATTTTGTAATCATGAACGTTAAGTTTTTTTTAGTTTTCCTCATCGTTGCCGGTATGTTGTTAATGAGCTGCAACAGTTCAAAAAAAGCAGCTTCCGCCCCAACGCCGGCTACAGCAGGAAAAATTTCCCCTAATGCCAGGGTGTTTATTAAGCCGTTAAATATTGACCGGAATGAATTGGTGCGATATGCTAAATCCTATTTGGGTACACCCTATAAGTATGGCTCTGTTAACCCCAGTAAAGGGTTGGATTGTTCAGGATTTATATACCTGGTATTTAAAAATTTTAAGGTAACGCCACCCCGGGTATCAAAAGATTATACCCACGAAGGAATGGAAGTTCGGTTAAAAGATGCAAGGCCCGGAGATCTTATTTTATTTACCGGCTCAAATCATTCATCGGGGGTTGTTGGTCATATGGGCATTATTACAGAGAATAAAAGAAAAATAAAATTTATTCACTCGGCCAGTGGAAAAAATTTGGGAGTTATGATCAGCGATTTTGAAGGGTATTATAAAAAGCATTTTGTAAAAGTGATCCGGGTGCTGATCTAATTGAACCGCTTAGAACTATGAATTTGCATTTGAAGGCATGGATGCATTTACCGCATGGCTCATTTTTTGTAAAAAATGATGTAACTCCTGCATGGTGCTGATGTCGTTTACAATGAGTATGCCGTTTTTACCCACTTGTTTTAATTGGGCTTTATTGGTTCCGGTTTGTAAAAAATGCAGTATCCCGTTAAATGTTTCGCTTTGAAAATACGGGCTTTCGGGGTTGCCCACAAAAAAGCCTTTAAGGATATTATTTCTCAAAAGCAATTTTTCAAATCCTAAATCAACTGCCAACTTACGGCTGCGTACCGTAGTGAATAAATCTTCTGTTTGCGGGGGTACGGGCCCAAAGCGATCGGTAAGCTCTCCGTGAAATGCATTGAGGTCTTCTTCGGTATCGCAATTATCCAACCGGGAGTACAAGCTGAGCCGTTCGGTAATACTTTCAACATAATGGTCGGGAATTAATATTTCCAAATCGGTATCAATGCTGCAGTCCGACACAAAATTATCCTGTTGCTGAATTTCTTCTTTAAAAAGTTCCCTGAATTCTTTTCGCTTTAATTCCTTTATGGCTTCGTCCAGTATTTTATGGTACATTTCAAAACCTATTTCGGTAATAAAACCACTTTGCTCCCCACCCAATAAATTTCCGGCGCCACGTATATCAAGGTCTCTCATGGCAATTTGAAAACCACTGCCCAATTCGCTGTATTGTTCCAGGGTAGTTAATCGTTTCCGGCTGTCTTGCGGCAGCGTACTCATGGGGGGCGCTACTAAATAACAAAAGGCTTTTTTATTGCTACGCCCCACACGGCCCCTTAGCTGGTGTAAATCACTTAGCCCAAATTGATGGGCATTGTTTACAATAATGGTATTTACATTGGGAATGTCCACGCCACTTTCAACAATATTGGTGCAAATCAATACATCATATTTATGGTCTATAAAATCCAGGATGGTGTCTTCCAGGGTATTGTTTTCTTTGCCTGAACCATCCCGGGCGCTCATTTGGCCGTGGGCATAAGCAATGCTTAAATCCGGGCAAAGGCCTTGGATCAGTGTTTTCATTTCGGCTAAACCTTTTACCCGGTTATGAATAAAAAAAACCTGGCCCCCCCTTTCGGTTTCATAATAAATCAGATCTCTTATGGCATCTTCATTAAATACCATCACTTCGGTTTGTATTGGCTGCCGGTTGGGTGGAGGGGTATTGATAATACTTAAATCCCTTGCTCCCATTAAACTAAATTGCAAGGTCCTGGGAATTGGGGTTGCAGTAAGGGTGAGTGAATCAACGGTGGTGCGTATTTGTTTCAGTTTTTCTTTTGCGGCAACTCCAAACTTTTGTTCTTCATCAATAATCATTACGCCCAGGTTTTTGAATTTAACCTCTTTGCCAAGCAAGGCGTGGGTTCCAATGATGATGTCCACTTTTCCTTCTTCCAGTTTTTTTAGGGTTTCTTTTTTTTCTTTTGAAGATTTAAAGCGGTTAATAAAATCCACCGTTGCCGGAAAATCAGCCAGGCGCTCACTAAAGGTTTTATAATGCTGGTAAGCCAAAATGGTGGTAGGCACCAGTACGGCTGCCTGCCTGCTATCGCATACGGTTTTAAATGCCGACCGGATGGCAATTTCGGTTTTGCCAAAACCCACATCGCCGCAAATGAGCCGATCCATTGGCGCTTCTTTTTCCATATCTTTTTTTACATCTTCGGTGGCCTTGGCCTGGTCGGGGGTATCTTCAAAAATAAAACTCGCTTCTAACTCGGTTTGCAGGTAATTATCCGGGCTATGGGCAAAGCCTGTTTGGCTTTTTCGCTGGGCATATAATTTAATAAGGTCGGCTGCTATGTCTTTTACCTGTTTTTTGGTTTTTTCTTTCAGTTTGTTCCACACATCGCTGCCCAGCTTATTCATTTTGGGTATGCTTCCTTCTTTGCCGCTAAACTTACTTATTTTATGCAGGGAAGAAATATTTACATAGAGCAGGTCGCCATCTTTGTATTGGATGCGAACAGCTTCCTGCCACCTGCCATTGGCATCTATTTTTTGCAAGCCGCTATATACCCCTACACCATGGTCAATGTGAGTGATATAATCACCGGGCTGTAATTCCCTTAAGGTTTTTAAAGTGAGGGCTTTGTTTTTACTAAACGCCTGTTTTACTTTGTATTTGTGATAGCGTTGAAAAATTTGATGATCGGTATAGCAAACCAGTTTGAGCTGATGATCCACAAAACCTTCATGAATGGATACTGGTATAGGGGTAAGTTGGATATTGGCTTTTAAGTCGTTGAAGATGCTGTGCAATCGTTCCAGTTGCCGGGCCTGTTCTGCAAAAATGAAAATATTATATTGATTTTTTTCATGCTCCTGTAAATCCCGGATCAGGAGAGAAAAATTTCGGTTAAAAGCCGGTTGTGGAGCCGTATTAAAGATCAATTTTTGAGCAGGGCCTGCAAAGGAAGGAGTTTTTCCAAACGATATGATATGTTTTTGACTTAAGGGTAATTCTAAATCGGCAGCCTGGATAAAATCTTGTTTTTGGGGTTGAAGTTTTTGAGTATAGTCATCGGATTCACTACCATAATTTTGAACGGGGGTTGCATCGGTTTTGACCGATAAAAAAATCTCCAGGTCTTCTTCCATTTGCACTAACCGTTCTTTTACAAAATTCCAGTCTTCTAACCATACTGTGGTATTGGCCGGCAAAAATTCCAGGAGTGAAACTTTTTCTGTGGATTGAAACTGGGTATCAATGTTGGGTATAATATTTACCTGCAGTAATTTTCGTTCACTCAGTTGGGTTTCGGGATCAAAAATGCGGATGCTATCCACTTCTTTCCCAAAAAGCTCAATGCGGTAGGGTTTTTCATTACCAAAGGAATAAATATCTATAATACCGCCACGCAGGGCAAACTGCCCCGGCTCGTAAACAAAATCGGTTTTTTCAAAACCATAGTTCACGCATTTTTCTATGAGCAAATCCACATCCAGCTCATCGGCCTGTTTGATATGCAGGGTTTTTTCAAACAGCGTTTTAGATAACACCACTTTTTCAAATAATGCATCGGCATGAGTGATTAAAATTTTTTTATTGCCGCCGGCAGCAATTTTTGTAAGCGCTTCGGTCCGCAGCATCACATGGCTGCTGTTGACCAGGGAAAAATTCTTTTTGTTTTTGAACGTAGAAGGAAAATAAAAAATTTCCAAAGCCCCGGTAATATTTTGTAGGCTGTTATGAAAATATGCGGCATCTTCTCCTTCATTTAAAATTACCAGGTGGTTTTGAGGCGTGGAGGTATTTTCAAAAACCGAGGCTAAAATAAATTGAGCAGCGCTGCCATAAATTCCGGAAATTTGAAAGTGTTGGGGTTGGGGTAATACAATCCCGTTCGCTATTTGTAAACAGCGGGGGTCGTTCCTGTAATAATTCATCAACACACCCAGGTTCATGCAAGGGCAAAGATAAGCATTGATGAAAATAATTTAAGAGGCTTAAAAATCAAACCTATTCCTGTTTTTGAGCAGTATTTTAGCCTTTTTAGGGTAAAAGGATAAAGATTTGACTTTAAAAGGCTTTTTATTGATTGATTTTTTATGGCTATTGAGTTCAATTTATTAATACGGCTTTTTTTTGTTATCTTTGTACTTACAATTACATGAAACAGTATTTATATAAGCCGACGATTATTTCTGCAACCCAGGGTTGTAGCGGCTTGCTGTTTTCGTTTATTACCTGCAGTAAAGCCTTCATTTAGTAAGCCCTCCGTTTTTTTTGTTTTAGGTTGAAACGGAGGGAATCGTTATCATTTCCTATTTTTTTTAACCGGGCTGTAAAAGTTCAATATTTAGGTATGCCTACCCTAAAAATTGAGATTTTACACTCCAAAAATTTTATTAACATGAAACCAATTATCGGAGCTTCTGACTACAAAGCACTTAAAACATTAATTGCCAATTGCCCGGCGGAATTAAAAACCATCGAAATAGGCAAATTATATGCGGAGATTGAAAGAGCCGAAAAAGTAGAAGATCATGAGCTTGGGCTTGATATTATCAGGCTAAACTCCAAGTTTGAAGTAGAAGACACAGCAGCAAAAAAAGCCTGGTCGTTAAAACTTACTTTGCCCCAGGATGCCGATGTAAGGCAACAAAAATTATCCGTATTTTCACCTTTAGGTGTAGCTTTATTAGGATTTAAAAAAGGGATGACCATACAATGGGAGTTACCCGGTGGTTTAAAAAACTTAAAAATCCTTAATGTTGTCAATTCATAACAGAAAAAAATGAGACGCAGCTTTATTGTTTTTTCTTCATTGCTTTTGGTAGCTACCGTAATTTTTGCCCTTTATTTATCCCGAAACTGGTTTGTGGTAACGGGTGTGATATTTTTATTAACCCTGCTGGGCTATTACGATATGTTTCAAAAAAAACATTCGGTAATGCGTATTTACCCGGTATTTGGACGGTTACGCTATTTAATGGAAGAACTTAGGCCAAAAATTTACCAGTATTTTATTGAGTCGGATATTGATGGCCGACCGATAAACCGCATAGACCGTGCAACCATCTATCAACGGTCGAAGCAGGAAAATGATACCATGCCATTTGGCACCCAACTGGATGTTTATGCCGATGGGTATGAATGGGTGTGTCATTCAATGGCGCCCAAGGATTTTAAAAAGCTGGACCAGGACCCCAGGGTGTTGGTAGGTAACAGCAAATGCAGCCAACCCTACTCTTGCAGTATTTATAATATATCTGCAATGAGTTATGGCGCTTTAAGCGCCAACGCTGTTGAAGCGATGAATGCAGGTGCAAAAATTGGCGGCTTTGCACACAATACCGGTGAAGGTGGCCATAACCGGCATTGTTTACACCGTTTTCCTGCCATGACTGGCGGATAGTTTGGG
>ERZ795041.879-NODE-879-length-10294-cov-3.889247_pt1 | contig 10294 bp, 10 predicted proteins | sample MGYA00375125_ERZ795041 | MGnify/ENA primary metagenome ERZ795041 (study PRJEB30170, sample SAMN03074214) | activated sludge metagenome | biome: Common Effluent Treatment Plant; feature: Wastewater; material: Activated sludge; isolation source: activated biomass in...
CGACATCCTCGGCCGAGGCGCCCGGCAGGGTGGTGATGATGCTGACCCAGTTGAAGTTGATCTCCGGGTCCTGCGCGCGCGGCATGGTCAGGTAGCTGAAGATGCCGCCGAGCAGCACCATCAGGAAGGCGATGTTGGCGAGCGGGTGATTGTCGATCAGCCGCCCGTACAAGCCCTTCACTGCGCGCCTCCGCCCGCCGGCGCGGCCATGAGCCCGAGCTTGAAACGGCCCTCATCGACCACCGCCGTGTGCGGCGGCCAGTCCACCGCCACCGGCCGCCCGGCCTGGGCGTGGGGCAGCGGCACGAACACCGCCGCGCCTTCCCGCACCACCCACGCCCCCAGCTTGCCGTCGCGCTGCTGCAGGTAGGCCGGTGGCAGATGCGCCACGGTACTGCGCCAGCGCAGTTCGCCCGCCAGCCCGGGCGTCAGCACGCCCTCGCCCTGCAGCACCACGTCGCGCGCCTGCCCGGCGGCGTCCACCACCGCCGAAACGCGACGGATCTGCAGCGCGTGCTCGACATCGCCGACCACCAGCGTCCACGCACCCGCGGCCTGCAGGGCGTCGATCTGGGCCTGCGGCACGCGCGCGTGCACCTCGGCGTCGGCACTGGCGGCAAGCACCAGCAGCGGGGTCCCCGGCGCGGCGAGGTCACCCACTGCGGCCAGCCGCTCGCGCACCACGCCGTAGAAGGGCGCGCGGATCACGGTGCGCGCCAGCGCAAGCTCGGCCGCCGCCTGCGCGGCGCGGGCGGCGTCGCGTTCGCTGCGCAGCACGCCCACCTCGGTCTCGCGGATGCGCAGGCCGTCGGCGCTGATGAAGCCGCGCGCGGCAAGCGCCTGCGACTGCGCGAGCTGCGCGCGCGCAAGGCGGATGCGGCTGTCGATGAGCGCGATCTGGGCGCGCGCGCGCTCGAGCTCGATGCGAAAACTCGCGTCGTCGAGCCGTACCAGTTCGGCACCCCGCGCCAGTGCAGCGCCGACGCGCGCCGGCATGGCAACGATGCGCGCCGACAGCTCGGCGGCGATGCGCGCCTCCTCCTGCGCCACCACGGTGGCGGGCGCGCGGTACTCGGGATAGACGGCGATCTCGGCGAGCGGTCGCGGCGACCATTCGGCCGCACGCAGCGGCGAGGAAAACAGCAACAGAAACGGAAGCAGGATCAGGGCGAGCAGTCGGACCGGTCTCATCGCAACTCGATCAGGAAGATTGGAGCGTCGCTCGCCCTGCGGTCGGCGGCGGCGCAGAACGCCATCAGCCGTGGTCGATGACCCTGAAGCTGAGCGTCGGCGCGGTGAAGTCGTCGGGCGTTGCGCCCAGGCCGATCTCGCCCTCGCCGTAGAGCGTGCAGGTGTCGCGGCGCAGCATCACCGGCGCGGCCGAGCCGGTGAAGCGCACCCAGCTGCCGTTGCTGCTGAAGTCGGTGAGCAGGCACTGCCCGCCCATCCACTCGACGCGGGCGTGGCGGCGCGACACGCGCGGATCGTCGATGGAAAAGCCGGCGCCGTCACCGCGGCCGATGATCAGCGGCGCATCGTCGGCGTGCAGCTCGATATGCTGGTCGAGGCGGTCGATGTCGACGCGGCGCACGGAGCGCTCGCCATCGATCAGCTCGTTGAAGCCGAGCAAGGTGGTGAGCGTGGTTTCGGCGGTGCGCGCAAAGTCGACCCGCCACACCCGCATCGGCTCGGCCTTGCCCTTGATGGTGATGCGATCCAGGCTGTGGCAGGCGATGCGCAGCGAATCGGGCAGGCTGGCGAACACCGCCTCGCCGATCAAGGTCTCGCCGGTCTGCGCGCGGTCGCTCAGGCGTGCGGCCACGTTGACCGCGTCGCCGTAGCAGTCGCCGTCATGCTCGACGATGGCGCCACGGTCGATGCCGGTCTTGACGCCCAGGGGCGCGCGGCGCAACTCGACGCTGGCAAGTTCCTGCAGCACTTCCTGCAGGCGCGCGCCCGATTGCACCGCCGCCACCGGATCGTCGAACAACACCAGCACGCCATCACCCAGATACTTGACGACGTGCCCGCCTGCACAGGCCAGGTGACGGCCGAGCGCGTGCGTGCACCGGGTGACGATCTGCGTCGCCGCCACGTTGCCTGCCGACTCGAACAGCCCGGTACTCCCCGTCAGATCGGCGAATACCACGGTCCTGACCGATTGCTCCACGCGCCTCCTCGCTCCGATTCTTGTTCGCGCGACATCTCCCCGCCAGCCCGAGCGGCGGCGGTTCGCTGCGTTGCGCAAGACCGGATGCTAGCACTAAGGCTTGAAACCGTCATCGGCGAGGCCGTACGGCACGCATGACCTCCCCCGCCCCCGAGCAAGCCCGGCCCTCAATCGTGCTGTTGCCACAGGCTTGCCCCCAACCGCTTCAGGCCGCGGTCTCCTGGGTGTCGCCAATGGCAGCCGGTACCAAGTCGATGTCGGTACCGGCCAGCAGGCCTTCGATGTAGTCCTGCGGCAATCGATAGTCCACCGCCAGTTGTGCCGCATCCAGTCCGCTCGCACGGATAGTCTGCAGCCAGCCATTGAGCCCGGTCGACAGCGAACGCCCGGCCTGTTCACCCTCGCGGGTGGCGCGCTCGCCGTCGGCGACTTCGTATTTGTTGCTGTAGCCGCGCGGGGTCACCATCAGGCCGTCGCGCACGAAGGTGTTGGAATTGCCGATCAGCACCGTGGTCAGCATGCCGATATCGGCCTCGGCCATGCGCTGAAGGGTAGTGAATTCGATGCGCTGCTTGGGGCGGTAGGCCGATTTCACGATGGCGACCGGCGTGTCGGAGCGGCGATGGCGCAGGAACAGGCGCTGGGCTTCGACGATCTGGCGCGTGCGGCGGCCACTCTTGGGGTTGTAGAGGGCGACGACGAAGTCCGCATAGGCCACCGCGTCGAGCCGGCGCGCGATGGTCGGCCACGGCGTGAGCAGATCGGACAGCGAAATCGCGCAGAAGTCGTGGGGCAGCGGCGCACCGACGAGTGCGGCGCAGGTGTTGAGCGCGGAAGCGCCCGGGATGATCTCGACCTCGATGTCCGAGTCAGGGGTCCAGCCGGCCTGGAACAGCACCTCGAAGGTGGGGCCGGCCATGCCGTAGACACCGGCGTCGCCGGAGGATATCAGCGCCACCTTCTTGCCCTGGCGTGCGCGCTCGAGCGATTCGATGGCGCGGTCGAGTTCCTCGGTCATCGATTTCTTGATCACCTCCTTGCCTTCGAGCAGATCGGCCACCAGGCGGATGTAAGTGACGTAGCCGATGATGGTGTCGGCTTCGGCGATCGCTGCGCGCGCGCGCGCGGTGAGGTGGTCATGGCTGCCGGGGCCGAGACCGACGAGCATGATCTTGCCGCCGGTCCGGGCCGGCTGCGGGTGGGGGGCGTTCAGTGGAGCGTTCATTGCGGAATCCTTGCGATCGAGACGGTGGCGTTGCGGCCGTCGGGGCCGCGCAGCTTGTGCTTTTCAACGATGAGGGCGGCAGGGTCGGTGGCGAGGCTGGTGCCGGCGGCAAGCAGTGCGGCGGCTTCCGACACCGAGGCCGTGCCGGTGTATTTACGGACGGTTTCGGATGGGTTGGGGACGGTGACGGCTGCCAGCGTTTGCGGGGAATGGAAGTGCAGCGTCCACCCCGCACCCGCCGCGACTTCGAGAAGGCCGGCTTCGTCGGCCTTCAGGTTGATGCTGGCCGCAGCCACGACATCGGCACGGCTGGCGCCGACGCGGGCCAGGGCCTGGGCGATGGCGTGCGCGATCGTCGCTGCCGGCGTGCCGCGGTCGCAGCCCAGGCCCAGGGCCAGCTTCATGCGGGCGGGCGCAGTGCTTGCTTGGCCAGCGTTCATGCGGCCTCCGGTGTGCCTTCCGCCGCCGGGCGATAAATCACCCGCTTGCCGTGCAGCCGTGCGGCATAGCCCGCGGGCAATGGGCGCTGGCTGATCCACAGCACCGCGCCGAAGCGCTCGGGCTCGACGTCCTCCAGCCGAGCGAAGCGCTGGATGTTGGTCGGCAGCGGGCCGCTGCGACCGTTGGCATGGCGGGCCCACCAGTCGGTGCTGCCCGCTTCCTGCACCAGTGCGACCGGTTCGTCATTCACCACCGCGGCGCTGGCGCGCACGATCTCGTCGTGGCTGGCGTCGAAGGTCCAGCCCAGCTCGCGACCGAGCAGGTCCACCGCCAGGGTCTCGCGCGCATCCGATGCCGTGGTCAATACCGGGGTGGCGCCCAGCGCATGGTGCAGCACGCCAGCAATGGCGTTGGCGCCGCCGAGGTGGCCGGACAGCACCGGGATCGCCCAGCGTCCGGCTTCGTCGACCACGACCACGCCAGGGTCGGTTTCCTTCTTTTTCAGGTGCGGCGCGATCAGGCGCACCACCGCGCCGAGCGAGACGATGGCGATGATGCCGTCGAAGCCGGCGAACAGCGCCGGTACCTGGTCGCCCACCTTGCCCTCGTAGCAGGCGAAGGCGCCCGGCGCGGCGGCGGCCGCTTCGGTGTGGAACTTCTGCGGTGCGAACAAGGTGGCACCGGGCAGCGCGGCGATGATGCGCCCCGCCAGTGCGATGCCATGGCGGGTGATCGACACCACGGCGATGCGGTTTTTGGGAAAGGGCAGGTGTTGATCGATGGGGTGTGCAGACATCAGGAGAGCGCCTCGGCGGTAGGTTGTTGGGCGCGCTTGCGGCAGCCGCGGCGCAGCTCGCCACGCGCGCGCTTGGGGTTCTGCACCAGCAGCAGCGACAGGTAATTGACCTTTTCGCCGCGCAGGCTGGCCACGTCGTGGACGACACGCTGCTCGGGCGCGCCCACCTTTTCGATGAAGCAACTGGTGGCGAGCAGCTCGCGGCGCTCGAGCAGGTCGAGCACCTCATCGAGCAGCGGTTTCACCTTCATCAGTACCAGGGTGTCGAATTCGTCGAGCAGATGGTCGATGACGGTGGTGCCGTAGGCCGCGGGAATCACCGCGACGGTCTCGTCCTCTTCCGCCAGCGCCACATCGGCGACTGCAGCGGCGGCCGCGAAAGAGCTGACGCCGGGGATGGTTTCCACCTCGACCTCGGGCGCGAGCTCGCGCACCGCGCGCGCCAGATGGCGGAAGGTGGAATAGGTGGAGGCGTCGCCCTCGACCAGGAAGGCCACATCGCGGCCTTCGGCCAGCAGCTGCATCGTCTGCGCGGCAGCGCGCGCCCAGGCCTTGGCCAGCGCGACCGCATCGCGCGTCATCGGGAACACGAGTTCGACTGCATCGGGTGGAACGTCCAGCCCGCCACGGCAGGCGATGTCCAGGGCGTAAGACGCTTCTTCGGCGCGCTTGACCGGATAGGCCCAGCGCGCGCCGGACTGGAGTGCCCGCCAGCCACGACGGGTGATCAGGTCAGGGTCGCCAGGACCGAGCGAAACGCCAATCAGGCGGCCGAAGCGGGAGGGCGGCAGAGCAGGCGCGTTCATGAAATCTCCTTGCGGGCGGTGACGATCCACACCGGGTTCTGCGCAGCGAGCCGATGCATGTCGAGGATGGGCTGGCTGCGCGCGGCCGACAGCATGGTCACGTCCCACGCGGCGCCGGCGGCGGTCAGCGCGGTGGTGGCGGTGGCGAGGTTTTCCAGGGTGACGAAGTTCATCACCAGCCGGCCACCGGGTTTCAGGCGCAGCAGCACGAGGGCGATCAGCTCGGCCAGTTCGCCGCCCGAACCACCGATGAATACCGCGTCGGGGTCGGGCCATTCATCCAGCCCGGCCGGGGCCCTGCCCTCGAACAGGCTGTAATTGCTGGCGCGCAGGCGGCGGGCATTGGCACGGGCGTTGGCGGCGTCGCCGGCGTTCTTCTCCATGGCCCACACATGGCCGCCGTGTGCGATGCGGCTGGCTTCCAGCCCAACCGACCCGGAGCCCGCGCCGATGTCCCACAACCGGCTGTCGCTGCGCAGCGCCAGTTTGGCGAGGGAGACGGCGCGTGCTTCGAGCTTGGTGATCAGGCCCTTTTCGGGGGTGCGCTGGACGTAGTCGAGGTCGTCGAGCCCGAAGCGGGGTGCGTCGGCCGCAATGGCCGCCACGGGCGCCAAGGCTTCGTCCGCCGCTGTGCCGCGCTCGAGCGGCTGCGGGCGGCGCTCGATGACGACGACGTTGGGCTGGGGGAAGGTGCACCCGGCCGCCTCTTCGAGCGTCAGATCGGCGAACACCGCTTCATCAGCCAGGCACAGGCGGGCGACGACCGACAGGCGCAGGTCCTCGCCACCGCCGGGCGCGCCGTAACCGGCGGCCAGCAGCGCACGGGCGATGCGGTCGGGGCTGTTGGCAGGGCTGGTGAAACTGGCGACCAGCGGGTGCTGGGCGACGGCGCGCATCAGACCATACAGGCCGTGCGCCGGCCCCGGGCTGGGCTGCAGCGGATCCGGCTGCCATTCGCCCGCATCCGCACCATGGCAGGACGCAAAGCGCGCCGCCTGCCACGGCTTTTTCAGGCGGGCGAAGGCAAGCTGCAGCGTGGAGGGCGCCGGTAGCACCTCGACGCGCGCGGCGCCGAGCTTGCCAACGAGGAAGTGGGCGATGCCGTGGCAGAGCGGATCGCCGGTGGCGAGCACCACGCTGTAGCCACCGGCTGCCGCAGCGTCCTCGATCCAGCCGGGCGTGCGGGTGAGCGCGCCGTCCATGTTGTGCGCACGGGCTGCAGGGGCGTGCGGCGCAATCAGTTCCAGCGTGCGGCCGGCACCGATGAGGCAGGTGGCGCGGGCGATGTGGGCGCGGGCTGTCGCGCCAAGGCCGTCCCAGCCATCGTCGAGCAGGCCGATGATGCTGCAGACGGTAGCGATAGATTCAGGCATGAGAGGTCTCCATCAGGTCCGATTCGTCCACCGTGACGATCGGCACCCCTTCAAAATTGCAGGCCAGCACCGTGAGCCGATGCGGGCCGGGGTAGCGTTGGCGCAGGCTGCGGATGGCGCGCTCGGCCAGGGCGCGGTGAAAGGCGACCGCCAGGCCCAGGTCGGCCAGACGCTCGGCGGCGAAGCGGGCAGTTTCGGCGGCGCGGATCTCGGCCACCAGATCGGGCGGTGCGCCCACCTCTGCGGCGGCACCAGCGATCAGTTCGCGGTCGACCTCCTCGCGCCAGGCGTGCGTCACCGACAGGCCCTGGGCGATCTTGGTCAGCTTGCCGACCATAGCCCCGACGATGATGTGCTGCATGCCCTGCTTCACCGCGGTGGTGAAGGCCGCCTTGACGAAGTCGCCCATCTGTACGAAGCAGGCTTCGTCCAGTTGCGGGAACTCGCGCATCGCGCATTTCTCGGTGCGCCCGCCAGTAGTGAACACAACGCTGGTCTGGCCCTGGTTGGCGGCGACGTCGACCGCCTGGACGACGCTGGCGCGGAAGGCCGCAGTCGAATACGGACGCACAATGCCGGTGGTGCCGAGGATGCTGATGCCACCGAGGATGCCAAGGCGGGCGTTGAGCGTCTTCTTCGCCATCTCTTCGCCGCCGGGCACCGAGATCGTCACCGCCAGGCTGTCGCCGGCCTCGAGGATGGGCGCCCCGGCCGCGCGCACGTTGTCGATGATGTTGCGCCGTGGCACCGGGTTGATCGCCGGGCAGCCCACGTCCAGGCCAAGGCCTGGCTTGGTGACCACACCCACACCGGGCCCGCCCTTGAGGATCACCTCGCCGCCGCCACCGCGGATGCGGCAGACGTCGGCGGTGAGATGGGCGCCATGGGTGGCGTCGGGGTCGTCGCCGGCGTCCTTGACCGACACCGCATGCGCCTGGTCGCCATCGACGCGGCCGTCGGTGATCTTGAAATGCACCCGCATCGTGTTGGGCAGCACGCACTCCACCGCGTCCGGTACCTCGCCTTGCACCAGGCCGAGAGTGGCCGCCGCGGCGGCCGCGGCCGAGTTGGCGCCGGTCGAGAAGCCGGTGCGATTGCCGCGGTCGCGTTTGGCATCGCCCTTGCGCACCTTGTCAGGAAGGGCATGTCCCGCCGCCATCGTGCGCCCTCAGCCCTGCAGCGCCTGCAACTGGCGCGCTTCGGCCAGTCCGAGCAGGGCATGGATCGCTGCCACCACCAGGGTGGAGCCGCCCTTGCGGCCGCGGATGATGATCCATGGCACGTCGTCGAGTTCGGCCATCAGGTCCTTGGATTCGGCTGCCGACACGAAACCGACCGGCATGCCGACGACCAGCGCAGGACGCACCCCATCCTCGCGGATCAGCCGCACCAGCTCGATCAGCGCGGTGGGTGCATTGCCAATGCCGACGATGCTGCCGTCAAGCAGGCCGTGGCGGTGGGCCTTGCGCATCGCCTGCACCGCGCGCGTGGTGTTCTCGATGCGGGCACGTTCGATGACGTCGGTGTCAGAGATGAACTGATGGGGGCGCATGCCGAAGTGCGCCAGACGCGAAGCCGACAGGCCAACGCAGATCATTTCGACGTCGGCGACGATGTGGGTGCCGCCGCGGACGATGGCGGCGAGGCCGGCCTCCACCGCATCGGGGTGGAAGTCGGTGAGGCCGTTGAAGTCGAAGTCGGCGTTGGCGTGGATCATGCGCCGCACCACCGGCCACTGGCTGGCCGTGTAGGCATGTGCGTCGACCTCGGCGTCGATGATGGCAAAGGAGTCATGCTCGATCGCGCGGCCGGCGGCGGTGAGCTGCTCGGTGACGGTGTTGGTGTTCATCGCGGCTCCAGGCTCAGGCGTGGGCGTTTTCATGGGCGTGAGCATGGTGATGCTCGTGCGCGTGATGCACATGGGTGTGGCTGTGGTCGTGCAGGTGCTCGGCCTCGGCGGCAAGGCGGTACTTGCAGCCGTCGCACTCCAGCAGCGCGCCTTCCGGCAGTTCCTGCCCGCCCACCTTGCTGTCGAGCAGCTCGAAGATGCCCTTGTCGAAGCCGAAGTGAGTGCCGAGCGCAAACACGATGTGCGGGTACTGGCGCTGCAGGCGCTCGACCTGGGCCTTGATGCGATCCATCAGCACGCCGCTGAAGAGATACACCGGCACGATGCAGATCTGCGTCATGCCCAAGCGCGCCTGGCGCTGCACCACGGTCTCGAGCCGTGGCCAGGTGACGCTGGTGAAGGCGAGGTCCACCAGTTCGTGGTCGCCGTCCTCGAACAGCCAGCGCGCCATCTTGGCGAGTTCGCCATTGGCGCCGGCGTCCGACGAGCCACGGCCGAGCAGCACCACACCGGTGGTCTGCGGGTCGGGCATGTCGAGCTGCTTCAGCAGGCGGTCGAGCTGACCCTTGAGCACACCGAAGATCTCGCGCCCCATGCCGAGGTGGCGGGCGCAGGCGAAGCTGACGCCGGGGTGACGCTGGCGCGCATCTTCGATCGCAGCCGGCAGTTCCATCTTGACGTGGCCGGCAGCGTTGAGGATGAAGGGAATCGTGAGCACCTGGCGGGCACCCCGGGCGGCGCGATCCAGGCCTTCATCGAGCAGCACGTCGGCATGCTCGATGAAGCAGGTTTCGATGTGCCAGTCGGGGTGGCGCTCACGCCATTGAGCGGCGAAATGCAGGATCTCCTTGTTGCCCTCGCGATTGCGCGAGCCGTGGCCGACGAGGAGGATGGCGGTATCGTTCATGTGGGTTCTCCGGTGGGCAGACCCGTGTCTGTCGCCGTGGTGTCGGCATCTGCCGGGGCAGCAGTCGCAGCAGTCGCAGACGCCTTGCGGAAGCGATGGCCGAAGCCCGGGTCGTACAGTTTCGAGCGGGCGATGTCGGGCCAGTGGCGGGCGCCGAGCGCGGGGCTGGCGATGATCATGGCCTGGCTGGCGATCTTCTCCTCCTGGCAGCGGCGCTTGATGTTGGCCAGCGTGCCGCGGACGATCTTCTCCATCCCCGGCCAGCTTGCCTTCTGCACCACCACGATGGGCGCCTCTTCCGGCCAGCCGGCGGCGCGCAGCGCGCGCTGTACCTCGTGCAGTAGCGTGATCGACAGGAAGATGCACAGCGTCGTGCGGTGCGCGGCGAGCGCCTCCAGGTCTTCGCCCGCCGGCATCGGCGTGCGGCCGGCGACGCGGGTGAGGATGACGGTCTGCGTCACCTCGGGCAGGGTCAGGGTCTCACCGGCTGCAGCCGCCGAAGCCATCGCCGACGACACCCCCGGCACCACCTTCCAGTCAATGCCGGCTGCATCGAGCGGACGTGTCATCTCGACCAGCGCGCCGTACAGGCCTGGGTCGCCGGTCTGCAGGCGCACCACGGTGAGGTGGCGAGCGCAGGCATCGAGCAGCCAGACGCTCATCTGCTCGAGCGTCATGTCCTTGGAGTCGCGAATCTCGCAACCGCTGGGCGCATGGTGCGTCGCCG
>ERZ795041.880-NODE-880-length-10291-cov-6.374951_pt1 | contig 10291 bp, 9 predicted proteins | sample MGYA00375125_ERZ795041 | MGnify/ENA primary metagenome ERZ795041 (study PRJEB30170, sample SAMN03074214) | activated sludge metagenome | biome: Common Effluent Treatment Plant; feature: Wastewater; material: Activated sludge; isolation source: activated biomass in a...
CCGCCGCCTTGGGCGGCGGGCGCTTTTTGGCCGGCCTTTCCCGCATGGTTAGGCGGGCCTCGACGTCCTGGCTGCGGCCTTCGGGGCGCTCGCTGCCTGCCGCTCAAAGCCGCGCGCACTGATCCTCCTTGTTGCCCCGCGTGCGGCCGCCGGGCAGCTCGGCGGCGGGCTCGGACATCTTCGACATGTTCCGCTGCAGCAGGCCGATGTAGTGGATGAAGGCGAGCCGGTCGTCGAAGGACAGGCCCGCCAGGGCCTGGTCGTAGAAGGCGTGGATGGGCTCGGCGAGGGCGGCCCAGAGCGTCTCGCCCCTGGGGGTGAGGCGCACCTTGCGCGAGCGGCGGTCCTCCTCGCCGATCACCCGCTCGACGTAGTGCTCCCGTTCGAGCCGGGTGAGCAGGCCGGAGAGGTTCTGGCGGCTGACGAGCAGGTAGCGCGAGAGCTCGTTGATGCTCATGCCGCCCGCCGCCTTCGGTCGCGACAGGGCGCCGAGCACCGACCACTGCTGGGTGGTGACGCCGAATTCCTCCAGCGCCTGCGTGCCCTTGGTGTGCAGCGTGTTCGCCGCCTGGAAGAGGCGGAAGAACAGCCGGTTGCCGATCTCGGCGGCGGCGGGGCTGGGGGTTCGCGAGGTGTCTGGCTTCGTCATCCGAGGCTCATCGGTGCGGGTCGGGCCGGGGCCCGGTGGCTGGCGGGCATCCGCGCCCGCACGCCCGGCAGGTCGCCGGACGGTGCTGGACTTGCCATCGCGAGATGCCACCTTGCCGCCATCGAGCTCACCGTGTCCGGCGCCTGGGGTCGAGGATCAGTCCGGTTCCAGCATGCCGGTCTCGCCGGCGAAGGCCAGATCCTTCTCCTCGTCGGGCGCATGCTCGGCGCTGCGCGACACCAGGGCGACCGCTGCCGCGGCGATCAGGCCGGGGATCGCGAAGGCCATGAAGTTCTGCTCGAGCGGCAGGTTCAGGGCAAGCAGGGTGCCGCCCAGCATCGGGCCGACGATCGCGCCGGTGCGGCCGACGCCCGAGGCCCAGCCGATGCCGGTCGAGCGGATCACCAGCGGGTAGAACTGGGCGACGTAGGCGTACAGCAGGATCTGCGTACCGATCGTCGTGGCGCCCGCCACCATCAGCAGGAAGTACAGGACCTGGAGCTCGTTCTTGTAGCCGAGCAGGCTGATCGACACCGCGGCGCACAGGAACATCACCACGATCACCCGCTTCAGGTGCAGCCGGTCGGCGATGTAGCCGCCGCCGACGGCGCCGAAGATCGCGCCCAGGTTCAGCACCAGCAGGAACATCAGGCTGGAGCCGAAGCCGTAGCCCGCCTGCACCATCAGCTTCGGCAGCCAGGAGGCGATCGCATACACCATCAGCAAGGCGCAGAAGAAGGAGACCCAGAACATCAGGGTGCTGAACGCGCGGCGATTCTGGAACAGCTGGGCGAGCGGCACGCTCTTGCCCTTGGCGCCGGTGGCGACCTGGTAGTCGTCGTCCGCGCGGGGGGTGAAGCCGGGGGCGATCTTCGCCAGCATCGCGCCGACGTCCGCCTTGCGTCCTTCCTTCACCAGGAAGCCCGGCGACTCGGGCAGCGCCCGCATGATGATCGGCAGCAGCACGAGCGGGATCACCGCGACGTAGAACACCGAGGGCCAGCCGAAGGCGGGGATCAGCCACATGCCCAGGCCGGCGGACATCATGCCGCCCACCGAGTAGCCGCTGAACATGATCGCCACCAGGGTGCTGCGCATCTTCTTGGGCGCGTATTCGGTCATCAGCGCGACCGCGTTCGGCATCACGCCCCCGATGCCGAGACCGGCGATGAAGCGGCAGAGGCCGAATTCGGTCGGGGTGCGGGCGAAGCCGTTGATGAAGGTCATGCCGCTGAACAGGACCACGCAGATCGCGATCATCTTCTTGCGGCCGTAGCGGTCGGACAGCGGGCCGAAGATCAGCGCGCCGAACATCATGCCGAACAGCGCGTAGCTGCCGAGCGCGCCCGCCTGGATCGGAGTCAGCGCCCATTGCTCCATCAGGCGTGGCAGGACCACGCCGTAGATCACGAGGTCGTAGCCGTCGAAGATGATGATGAGGGCGCACCAGAACAGCAGGTTCCAGTGAAAGGCGTTGAATCGAGCGTCGTCGATCAACTTGTTGACATCCACGGTTCTCATTTGAAAAGTCTCCTTCGGTGGTTCAGCGTTGTTGGTGATTCGGTGTTGTTTTGTTCTGGTTCGTTTGCCGTTGCGGTGCCGGCGCGGCGGGGTGGAGGGGGGCGGTGCGCTTGACCCGCGGCCCGGTGCGGCGGCTCAGCGTGCGCGCCAGGCGGTCGAGGCCGAGCCTGGCCCAGCCGTGCAGGGCGAGCCGGAATCGCGGTGGCGGTCGTCCTCGCGCGGCTTGCCCTCGAGCCGGGTCATTCGCCCGGCAGCGCTCACATCCCCTGGTAGATCGGCCCTTCGCCGCCCTGGGGCACGACCCAGTTGATGTTCTGGGTCGGGTCCTTGATGTCGCAGGTCTTGCAGTGCACGCAGTTCTGCGCGTTGATCTGCAGCCGCGGCCCGGCTTCTTCCTGCACGATCTCGTACACCCCGGCCGGGCAGTAACGCTGCTCGGGGGCGTCGTACTTCGCCAGGTTGATGTCGATCGCCACCGACGGGTTCTTCAACTGCAGGTGGCAGGGCTGGTCCTCCTCGTGGTTGGTGTTCGACAGGAACACCGAGGACAGGCGGTCGAAGGTCAGCACGCCGTCGGGCTTGGGGTAGTCGATCTTCGGGCAGTCGGCCGCCAGCCTGAGCGTGTTGTGGTCGGACGTGTTGTGCAGCGTCCACGGCAGCTTGCCCTTGAACAGCACCTGGTCGATGCCGAACAGCAGCGAGCCCAGATACAGGCCGCGCTTCATGTAGGGCTTGAAGTTGCGCGTCTGGTGCAGCTCGGCGTGCAGCCAGGAGGCCTCGAAGGCGGCCGGATAGGCCTCGAGCTCGTCGCGCTGGCGTTCGGCGGCGACCGCCGCGAAGGCCGCCTCGGCGGCGAGCATGCCGGACTTGATCGCGGCGTGGCTGCCCTTGATGCGGGCCGCGTTGAGGAAGCCGGCGTCGTCGCCGATCAGGCCGCCGCCGGGGAAGACCAGCTTGGGCAGGCTCTGCAGGCCGCCGGCGGCGATCGCGCGCGCGCCGTACTGCAGGCGCTTGCCGCCCTCGATGTGCTGGCGGATCTCGGGGTGGGTCTTCCAGCGCTGCATCTCCTCGAAGGGCGACAGGTGCGGGTTGGTGTAGTTGAGGCCGACCACGAAGCCGAGCGCGACCAGGTTGTCCTCGAGGTGGTAGAGGAAGCCGCCGCCGTAGGTGGCGTTGTCCATCGGCCAGCCGGCGGTGTGCACCACCAGGCCCGGGCGGTGCTGTTCGGGCTTCACCTCCCACAGCTCCTTGATGCCGATGCCGTAGGTCTGGGGATCGGCGTGCTCGCGCAGCCCGTACCTCGCCTCGAGCTGCTTGCCCAGATGGCCGCGGCAGCCCTCGGCGAACAGGGTGTACTTCGCGTGCAGCTCCATGCCCGGCTGGTAGGCGGGGCCGGGCTGGCCGTCGCGGCCCACGCCCATGTCGCCGGTGGCCACGCCCTTCACCGCGCCCGCCTCGTCGAACAGGATCTCGGCGCCGGCGAAGCCCGGGTACACCTCCACGCCCAGCGCCTCGGCCTGCTCGCCGAGCCACTTCACCACGTTGCCCAGGCGCACGATGTAGTTGCCGTGGTTGATGAAGCAGTCCGGCAGCAGGCGGTTGGGCGCCTGGCGCGCGCCGGTCGCGGACAGGAACAACACCTGGTCCTCGCTGACCGGGGTGTTGAGCGGGGCGCCGCGCTCCTGCCAGTCGGGGATCAGCTCGGTGAGCGCCTTCGGGTCCATCACCGCGCCCGACAGGATGTGGGCGCCGATTTCGGCGGCCTTCTCGATCAGGCAGACGGAGAGCTCATCGCCCTTCTCGGCGGCCAGTTGCTTCAGGCGGATCGCCGCCGCCAGCCCCGCGGGGCCGCCGCCGACGATCAGCACGTCGAACTCCATCGATTCGCGTTCCATGCGCTTGATCCTCAGCGGTTGGAGAAGCTCGGCTTGCGCTTCTCGAGGAAGGCGGCGATGCCTTCCTTGTTGTCGGCGAGCGAGAAGGCGGCGTGCAGGGTGCGCCGCTCGAACAGCAGGCCCTCGTTGAGCGGGCTCTCGAAGGCGCGGTTGACCGACTCCTTCAGCATCATCAGCACCGGCAGCGACTGCTGGGCGATGGCGGCGGCCGCGGCGAGCGCTTCGTCGAGGACCTGGTCGGCCGGGTAGATGCGCGACACCAGGCCGGCGCGCTCGGCTTCGGCGGCGTCCATGAAGCGGCCGGTGAAGCACAGGTCCATCGCCTTCGCCTTGCCCACCGCGCGCGGCATGCGCTGGGTGCCGCCGGCGCCCGGGATCACCGCGAGCTTGACCTCGGGCAGCGCGAACTTCGCGCTGTCGGCGGCGAACACGGTGTCGCACATCATCGCCAGCTCGCAGCCGCCGCCCATGGCGAGGCCGGACACCGCGGCGATCACCGGCTTGCGGAAGGTCTTGAGGCGTTCCCAGTTGCGGGTGATGAAGTTGGACTTGTAGACATCCATGTAGTCCCAGTCCTTCATCGCGGCGATGTCGGCCCCGGCGGCGAAGGCCTTCGGCGAACCGGTGATCACCACGCAGCCGATGTTCTCGTCCGCCTCGAAGGCGTCGAGCGCGGCGGCGAGCGCGTTCATCAGCTCGTCGTTGAGCGCGTTGAAGACTTCCGGCCGGTTGAGGCGGATCAGGCCGACGCGGTCGTGGGTCTCGGTAAGGATCACTGCATTCATCGGGCGTCCTCCGCTGGCTCAGTCGGACTTCGATTCGCCTAACTGCCGCGCCATCTCGCGCAGCTTGAACTTCTGCAGCTTGCCGCTTGGGGTCTGCGGCATCTGCTCGAGCACCTCGAGGCGTTCGGGGAAGTAGGTCTTGGTCACCTGCTGCTCGGTGAGGTAGGCGGTCATGTCTTCGAAAGTGAAGCTGCAGCCGGGCTTGAGCGCGACGAAGGCGCACACGCGCTCGCCGAAGCGCCGGTCGGGGTAACCGACCACCGCCACCAGGGAAATTGCCGGATGCTTGTAGAGCAGGTTCTCGATCTCGACCACCGGCACGTTCTCGCCGCCGCGGATGACCACGTCCTTGCTGCGGCCGGAGATGCGGATGTAGCCCTCATCGTCGATGTAGGCGATGTCGCCGGTGTCGAACCAGCCGTCCGCATCCACCGCGTTGAGCTGCGGACGCTTGAGGTAGCCGGCGAACAGCGAGGCGCCGCGCATCAGCAGCTCGCCCGATTCCCCGGTCCTCAGCGTCTCGCCGTCGGCGCCGACGACCTTGACCTCGACGCCGGGCAGCGGGCGGCCGTCGGAGCAGCCGGATTTCTCCAGCGCGCGCGCCGGCTCGGTGACGGTCACCGCGCCGTTCTCGGTCATGCCCCAGGCGGAACACACGGTGAGGCCCATCAGCTTGTGCGCGCGTTCGACCACCACCGGCGGGATGGGCGCGCCGGCGCACACGAAGAGGGTGAACTTGTCCGAGGTCGGCTCGCCGTTCTCCACCGCGAGGCACATGTCGGCGACGAAGGTCGCCGAGGCCATGCTGAAGGTGACGCCCTCGTCGCGCACGATCCGCAGCGCGCGCTTGGGGTCCCACACGTCGAGCAGCACGGTGGTCGAGTTGAGAATCACCGGCAGCATCGCGAGGTAGCCGAAGCCGGTGAGGTGGGCCATGGGCGAGGCGCCGAGGACGATGTCGTCGCCGCCGATCCCCATCACCTTGGTGTACGCGTGCAGGTTGGAGAACAAGGTGTTGGCGGTGTGCATCACACCCTTGGGCTCGCCGGTGGTGCCCGAGGTGTACATCAGCAGCATGACGTCGTCGGGGCCGAGCTCGGGGCCCGACAGCGGCGGGGTGTCGTCGCGCAGCAGCAGCTTGTCGAAGCTGTCCTCGCCCTCGCCGTCGATCACCACCAGCTGGCGCAGGTGCGGCAGGCCGGCGAGCATGCCGCGCGCCATCTCCTCGTAGTCGTGATTGCGGAACACCTTCGGCACGATGAAGACCTTGGATTCGCCGAAGTTGAGCATGAAGTTCAGCTCGTGCTGGCGGAAGATCGGCATCACCGGGTTGGCCGCGGCGCCGATGCGGGCGCAGGCGAGGGCGAGCGCGATGAACTCCCAGCAGTTCGGCAGTTGCCAGGTGACGACGTCGCCGCGGCCGACGCCGAGCGCGATCAGGCCGCGTGCGATGCGCTCGACCCGCTCGCCGAGTTCGCGGTAGCTGAGGCGGATCGGCGCCTCGCGGTCGGCGCGGTAGGACACGATCGCGGGTTTGTCGGGACACTGCTCGAGCGCGCGGCGGAAATACAGGTTGATGGTTTCGTCGCGCCACAGGCCCTGGGCTTTCATGGGCTGCATGCGCGAGGCGAGGAGTACGGGATCGAAGTTCACGTGCAATCTCCTAGTGTGGATCCGTTCTGAACCAAGTGGCGGCCGGGTGCGACCCCGGCCTGGCGGCCGGTGCCCGCTCGGCGCTGCGGCTGTTCTGGTGCGGCCGGTAAAGCAGGCGCTACGCTAGTCAGTCCGATCTATTGTGTCAACTGCTTGCATCAAATAAGCGTATTCATAGATTAATATGAGTTTCAATAAATTGCTAAGTCTTTGATTTATATTTGATCAATTGATGAATTTATCGCGGCTTGGACATCGGCTTGCGAGGGTTGCCGAAGAAAAATGAGTAAAGATATTGACAAGAATTTCGACCGTCTCCTAGACTGGCGGCACACCTAACAAAGGAGAGGCAGAAATGGATTTCAGTCTCAGCTCGGAGCAGCAGGCCCTGGTCGAAACTGCTGCCCGGTTCGCACGGGAGCGCCTCGCGCCCGACTACCAGGCCCGTGAGAAGGCCGAGCGCGTCGAGCGCGAGATCATTCAGGAAATGGGCGGGCTCGGTTTTCTGGGGCCGGAGCTGCCCGAGGAGGCCGGCGGGCTGGGGGTGGACTGCGTCACCAGCGGCCTGCTGCTCGAGCAGATCGCCTACGGCGACTTCAACGTCTCCTACGTCAATCTGCTCGCCTCGCTGTGCGGCCAGATCGTCGCCAGCCACGGCCGCTCGCAGGCGGCGCGCGACTGGCTGGCCGAGGTCGTCGCCGGCAACAAGGCGATCGCGATCGCCCTCACCGAGCCGAGCGCCGGCTCGGACGCCGCCCGCCTCAAGCTGAAGGCGGTGCGCGACGGCGACGCGTTCGTGCTGACCGGCGAGAAGGCCTCGATCTCGATGGCGACCCAGGCCGACGTCGCGGTGGTGTTCGCCCGCACCGGCACCGAGGCCGACCGCGCGCGCGGCATCAGCGCCTTCCTCGTGCCGATGGACCTGCCGGGCATCACCCGCACCACCTTCGACGACATCGGCACCCGGCCGGTCGGGCGCGGTTCGATCTTCTTCGACGGCGTGCGCGTGCCGGCCGACATGATGCTCGGCGACGAGGGCCAGGGCTTCGTGCAGGTGATGCAGGGCTTCGACTACAGCCGCGCCCTGATCGGCCTGCAGTGCATGGGGGTGGCGCGCGCCTCGCTGGACGAGACCTGGCGCTACGTGCAGGAGCGCGAGGCCTTCGGCAAGCCGATCGGCGAGTTCCAGGGGGTGAGCTTCCCGCTCGCCGAAGCGGAGACGATGTACGAAGCCTGCCGCCTGCTGTGCCTGCGCACCCTATGGCTGAAGGATCAGGGCCTTCCGCACACCGCGGAGGCGGCGATGTGCAAGTGGTGGGGGCCCAAGCTGGCCTGCGAAATCATCCACCAGTGCCTGCTGACGCACGGCCACGGCGGCTACGCGAGCGACTACGACTTCGGCCAGCGCTACCGCGACGTCATGGGCCTGCAGATCGGCGACGGCACCGCGAACATCATGAAGATGATCATCGGTCGGCAGAAGATCGCCCAGTACCGCATTTAAAGCTTGGCCATGTTCTTCTGCAGCAGGCCCAGGTAGTGGATGAAGGCGAGGCGGTCGTCGAAGGACAGGCCTTGCAGCGCGTGATCGTAGAAGTCGTGGATCGGGTCGGCGAGTGATTCCCACAGGGCTTCGCCGCGCGCGGTGAGCCGGACCTTGCGGGCGCGGCGGTCGTCCTCGCCGGTGACGCGCTCGATGTAGCCGTCGCGCTCGAGGCGGGTGAGCAGGCCGGCCAGGTTCTGCCGGCTCACCAGCAGGTACTGCGACAGATCGCCGACCCGCATCCCGCCGCTCGCCTGGGGGCGGGACAGGGCGCCCAGCACCGACCACTGCTGGGTGGTGACGCCGAACTCTTCGAGCGCCTGCGTGCCCTTGGTGTGCAGCGTGTTCGCGGTCTGGAACAGGCGGAAGAACAGGCGATTGTTGATTTCGATGGAGGCTGCGCTCTTTTCGGCAGTGAGGTCTTTCATCGAGCTGGGGGGCGGGATGGATCGAGCCCTATTGGAACGCGAAGCCCGGCCGCAGGCAATGGGCGGAGTTCACAGGTATTTCAAAGGAGAGGCGAACATGAAGGGACTCAAGGACAAGGTCGTCATCGTGACCGGCGGCGCCGGCGGCATCGGCGCGGCGGTGTGCCGCCGCTTCGGCGAGGCGGGCGCGCAGGTGGCGGTGTTCGACATCAACCAGGACGCGGCTGAGAAGGTGGCGGGCGAGATCCGCGACGCCGGCGGCAAGGCGCAGGCCTTCGCGGTCGCTCTGACCAGCCAGGAGTCGGTGGTCGCCGCGGTGAATGCGGCCGAGGCCGCGCTCGGCCCGACCGACGTGCTGGTCAACAACGCCGGCTGGGATCACGCCGCGCCCTTCCTCAAGACCGACAAGCCGCTGTGGGAGAAGATCGTCGCGGTCAACCTGTACGGCGCGCTCTACATGCACCACGCGGTGCTGCCGGGCATGTCGGCGCGCGGCCACGGTCGCGTGATCAACGTGGCCTCCGACGCCGCGCGCGTCGGCTCCTCGGGCGAGGCGGTGTATGCCTTCTGCAAGGGCGGCCTGGTGTCGTTCTCGAAGACCATGGCGCGCGAGCTGGCGCGCAAGCAGATCAACGTCAACGTGGTCTGCCCCGGCCCGACCGACACCGCGCTGTTCCGCGACTTCGCCGGCGAAGGCGAGAAGGGCGAGAAGCTCAAGGACGCGCTCACCAAGGCGATCCCGTTCGGCCGCCTGGGCCAGCCCGACGACCTGGCCGGCATCATCGCCTTCCTCTCCAGCGACGAGGCCGCGTTCATCACCGGCCAGGTCATCAGCGTCTCCGGCGGCCTGACGATGGCCGGCTGAGCCGGTCCTGCCTTCAAGACTCACATTAAAGGAACCGAGAAAATGGAATATCAGGACATCCTCTACACCAAGGCCGACGGCATCGCCACCATCACCATCAACCGTCCGAAGCAGTTCAACGCCTTCCGCGCCCAGACCTGCGAGGAGATGATCCACGCCTTCAAGGACGCCGATTTCGACAAGAGCATCGGCGTGGTGGTGCTCACCGGCGCCGGCGAGAAGGCCTTCTGCACCGGCGGCGACCAGGGCACGCAGGACGGCGGCTACGGCGGCCGTGGCGTGATCGGCCTGCCGATCGAGGAGGTGCAGAGCGCCATCCGCGACATCTCCAAGCCGGTCATCGCTCGCGTCAATGGCTACGCCATCGGCGGCGGCAACGTGCTGGTCACCATCTGCGACCTCGCCATCGCCTCCGACAACGCCCAACTCGGCCAGGCCGGCCCGCGCGTCGGCTCGGTCGACCCCGGCTTCGGCACCGCGCTGCTGGCGCGCGTGGTGGGCGAGAAGAAGGCGCGCGAGATCTGGTACCTGTGCCGCCGCTACACCGCCCAGGAAGCGCTGCAGATGGGCCTGGTCAACGCCGTCGTGCCGCAGGACCAGCTCGACGCCGAAGTGAAGAAGTGGTGCGACGAGATCGTCGAGAAGAGCCCGACCGCGATCGCCCTTGCGAAGAAGTCCTTCAACGTCGATACCGAGATGATCCGCGGCATGGGCGGCCTGGCGATGCACGCGCTCAAGCTCTACTACGAGACCGCCGAGTCGGCCGAGGGCGGCAACGCCTTCCGCGAGAAGCGCAAGCCCGACTTCCGCAAGCACCAGAAGTAAGGCGGTACGGCGCGGCACGAGCGCTCTCCCCAGCCCCCCACCCGTGCCGCGTCGCGACCTCCTGACTTTCACTTCCACACCCACCGCCACGGAGACAGACAAGAATGATCCGCGACCAGGAAACACT
>ERZ795041.881-NODE-881-length-10288-cov-5.670282_pt1 | contig 10288 bp, 10 predicted proteins | sample MGYA00375125_ERZ795041 | MGnify/ENA primary metagenome ERZ795041 (study PRJEB30170, sample SAMN03074214) | activated sludge metagenome | biome: Common Effluent Treatment Plant; feature: Wastewater; material: Activated sludge; isolation source: activated biomass in...
CCGTGACGGCCCTGCGCTCCTGGCTGGCCGATAACAAGGATGTCGCCGGCGGTTCCATTCGGGAGGTGTCGCTGGTCCATCTGCCGATCTACACCTTCAAGTACCAATACAAGGGAGTAACTTATACAGCTTTGGTGGACGCGGCGACGAGTCAGGTATTCGCCGCCATCTTCCCCGAAAAATTCGAGCTGCCCTACTTCACCATCGGCGGGTTGGGCTGCCTGGCCTACTTTTTGGCCGCGCTCATCCCCCTCATCGGCTTCGTCGTCTCCGGTGGCGGGGAGGGGGCTGTGCTGGGCACGATGCTCTACATCGTGGTCGCCATCGGGCTGGCCATTCCCATTTTCATCGCCGCCGCCTCGGTTTCACGCAAATATTAACCATCATGACCACCTCTCTCCCACCCAACCCCGTTGTCCCGGCGGCCGCCGCCTCGCCGACGCTGCCCCGGGAAAAGGCTCAAGGCCTGGTCTGCCCCAATTGCGCCGGCGTCGTGCCGGTGTCCGAGGGGGTGCGCGTCGTGCAGTGCCCCTACTGCAATCTGCATTCACTGGTGCAGGGGGAGCGCGGCATTCGCCGCTGGCATGTGCCCCGGCGCATCGACCGCGAGGCTGCGCTCAAGAGCGCGCGCGGTTTCCTGAAGGGCATGCGCAAGGCCGGCGATCTGAGCCGCGCTGCCCGGTTCGACGAGGTGCTGCTGGTCTATCTGCCTTTCTGGCGCGTCGAGTCCACGGTGGCCGGCTGGCTGTTCGGCCGCGTGCGCAAGGACAAGGACGAGACCAAGCCGGACGAGCATTACGTGTTCGAGTCGATGCACTGGACCGACGCGGCCGTCGATGTGGCCGAATTCGGCGTCCACCAGATCGTCGTCTCGCAGAGTGACCTCCAGCCATTCGACAGCCAGGCCATGCACGCCGAGGGGATGGTCTTCGAGCCGTCGGAATCGCGGACCGAGGCGCTGGAAGAAGCCCGCGGCCACTTCCTCTATCGCAGCCGCGCCCAGGCCAACCAGACCCGCACGACTTACGAAAACATCCAGCTATTGCGGCCGGAGTTCTCGCTGGTCTATTACCCCGTCTGGCTGGCGCGCTATACCTACCGCAACCGGGTCTATCAGGTGGTCATCAACGGCGTCAACGGCGGGGTGATGTATGGCAAGGCGCCGGGTAATATCCTCTATCGCGCCGCGGCTCTGGTGTCCGGCCTGGCTACCGGTAATTTTGTTCTGGTGAACGGGACCATCCTGACCGCCCTTGCCGTCTCCGACAGCGATGACGGGTTTTACATCGTCTTCCTGCCCATCGCCGTGGGCATCGCCCTCATCGTCTGGGGCTACAAGCAGTTCCGCTACGGTGAGGAGGTAGAGGACAAGCCGAAGGAGTTCCAGAAAGCGGCCACCGGTTCCAGCCGGGGGGTAATGGGCAATCTGCTGCCGACGTCCGCGGGCTTGTCGAAGATGTTCGAGACGGGCAAAGCCTTGATGAAAGAAATTGAGGACCTGGACACTTCCTCCGACCAGGACGAATGATGCCATGAAACTGATGCTGCTGCGCTGCCCCAAATGCAATACCGCGCTCGCGCCGGGCCAGGAGGATCAGGTCGTCCAGTGCCCCAACTGTCGCGCGGCCGTGGGCATCCAGGAAGGGGGGCTGGATTTACCGGCGGTGCAATACGCGGCCTCGTCGGTGGAGGAGGTGGCAAGCTGGCTGCCTTTCCGGGTCTATCGCGGCCGGGTGACGATTAACCAGCGCAAAACGCAGGAAGGTCGCTCGACGGAGAGAGAGGCCCGAGCGTTTTGGGATCTGCCGCGCCGGATGTATGTCCCGGCCTGGAGCGTCGGGTTGCCCCAGGCGCGCGACCTGATCGCGAAGCTGGTGCAAACGCAGCCGCCGCTGGAGGAGATCGCCCCGCCGGAAGGGGCGACATTCGAGCCGGTCGTCGTGTCGCCCGAGGACGGCCGCAAGCTGTTGGAGCTGGTCATCGTCTCCATCGAGGCCAAACGCAGCGACTGGATAGAGACGCTGGATTTCGATCTGCGACTCGAAAGCGAGGAGCTTTGGCTGTTGCCGGCCGAACAGACGGCTGAAGGCCCGCAACTATTATTGAAGAAGCCGTAAGGCACACGAGGAAAAAGGAACTATATGGACAAGCATCGGATTCATACGGACAACGCCCCGGCGGCCATCGGCCCCTACTCACAAGGTATTCGCGTCGGCGATTTTGTATTCACGGCCGGGCAGATGGGCTACACCCCCGCGGGTGAGCCGGCGGGCGAGGATATCACCTCGCAAACCGAGCAGGTATTCAGCAACCTGCGTGCCATTCTGGAAGCCGCCGGCACGGATATGGCCCACGTCGTCAAGACGACCGTCTTTCTGCAGAGCATGGGCGATTTCGCGGCCATGAACGCCGTCTACGCCCGTCACTTCACCGAACCTTTCCCGGCTCGCACCACCGTCGAGGCGGCCGCGCTGCCCAGAAACGTGCTGGTGGAGATCGAATGCGTGGCCACCATGCCGTAGCGTCGAACCCGCCGTTTTTCTTCTCCCATGGCTGATACCATTCTCGTGGCCGACGACGAGGCCAGCATCCGCGACTTGGCCCGGCTCTATCTGGAGAAAGAGGGCTTCCAGGTGCGCATGGCCGTGAACGGGGCGGAGGCGCTGGCCCAGGCGGAGAGTGACTCGCCCGCCCTGCTCGTCCTCGACCTCATGATGCCGGAGATGGACGGCTGGGAGGTCTGCCGTCGGCTGCGCGCCCGCAGCGACCTGCCAATCCTCATCCTGACCGCCCGCGACCAGGACATCGACAAGATCGTCGCCCTGGAGATGGGGGCCGACGACTACCTCACCAAGCCCTTCAACCCGCGCGAACTGGTGGCGCGGGTGCGGGCCATCCTGAGGCGAGCCGGCGGCGGCCGCTCCGGCCAGGACCGACAGCGCCACATCGGTCGCCTCACCATCGACCCGGCCGCCCGCGAGGTGGCGGTCGACGGCGCGCCCATCACCCTGCGGGCCAGAGAGTTCGACCTGCTGCTGGCGCTGGCCGATCATCCCAACCAGGTCCTCTCGCGCGATCAGTTGCTCGATCTGGCCTGGGGCTATGAATACCACGGGCAGACGCGCACGGTCGATGTTCACGTGGCTCAGTTGCGCGATCGGCTGGACGGTAGCGGGGTGGAAATCGAGACGGTCTGGGGTCGCGGCTACAAGCTGAGCCTGCGTGAAGCGTAATATCGTCGGTCAAAATACAGGATAGTTTGCCTATGACCAAAATATCGCTGGTACGCCACGGATTGGTTCACAATCCCGATGGCGTCTATTATGGACGCCTGCCCGGCTTCGGGTTGGCCGAGACGGGTCGCGAGCAGGCGGCGGCCGCCGGACGGGCCCTGGCACTGGAGCCGGGCGATGCTGTGTATCACAGCCCGATGCAGCGCGCGGCCGAGACGGCCGGGATCATCTGCGCTTACCTGCCCGCCGATACGCCGCTACAGAGTTGCGATCTCCTGAACGAGATCCACTCGTCCTATGACGGCCGCACGGCCGCGGAGATGGAAGGGCGCAACTGGGATTTCTACAGCATCGTCGACCCGCCCTACGAACAGCCGGAACAGATACTGGATCGCATCATCCGCTTTTTCGATCGGGCGCGCGAGCGTCATCCCGGCGGGCATGTCGTCGGCGTCAGTCACGCCGACCCGATCGCCTTTGCCATTATGTGGGCTTGCGGCCTCGCTCCGTCGGCCGAGCAGCGCAAGCGCCTGGTTCAGTGTGGCGTGCCCGAAGGCTACCCCTCGCCGGCGTCCATCGCCACCTTCACTTTTGCCGAGGGGGATAGCGGGGGCCTCGTCGGGTTCCGGTATCGCGTGCCCTGGCACAACGGTTGAACCGGAGTAGAAGCAAATTTCACTTTTGACCGGCTAATTAGTTGGCAAACTGATTTGACAGATTTATTATATAGTCGCCTCGTGTCGCGAGGAACGCCCTCGCGCAAGACGTAAAGGCGCAAGCGCCTTTTTTGATGTCCCTTTCCAACCCATTCATGTGGAGGAGGTTTTCAAGAATGAACGTCCGTAAGATTGTTTTGCTGTTTGGGATGGTATCCTTGCTTGGCCTGGCTCTGGCCGCCTGTGGCGGCAAACCCGACTTGGGCACGGCCGAGAATCCCATCATCATGTCCTTTGTGCCCTCGGGCGACACGCAGGACATCATCGCCAGCGGCGACACCCTGGCGAAAATGATCACCGACCGCACCGGCCTCACCGTTAAATCCAACGTCGGCACGGACTTCTCGTCCGTTCGCGAGGCGATGTGCGCCGGTCAGGCTCAAATCGGCTGGCTGAACACGTTCAACTACGTGCTGGCCAACGAGCAGTGCGGCGTCGACGCCGCGCTGGCGACGTCCCGTTTCGGGTCGAGCACCTATGCCGGCCAGATCATCGTCCGCGCCGACAGCGGCATTGCGACGCTTGAAGATCTGCGCGGCAAGGTCATGTGCTGGGTCGATCCCGCCTCGACCTCCGGTTATATCATCCCGCGCATCATGCTGTCCGCCAACGGTATCAATCCCGATACGGACTTCAGCCAGACCATCGAGGCCGGGTCGCACAACAACGTTGTGACGCAAGTCTACAATGGCGATTGCGACGCGGGCGCGACGTTCTCCGATGCTCGTACCGGCATCGAGGAAGAGTTCCCCGATGTGCTGGAGAAGGTCGTCGTCCTGGCCACCACCAGCGATATCCCCAACGACAGCGTGTCCTTCATCAAGGACTTCCCGGCAGAGATGCGCACCAAAGTCGTCGCCGCCCTGCTCGATATCTCCGCTTCGCCCGAAGGGCAGGAAGCACTCAACACGCTCTACAATATCGAGAGCCTGGTTGAGTCCAGCGACTCGTTCTATGATGTATTCCGCGCCGACCTGAGCCGCGCGGGCATCAATATCGAAGATTTGGCCAAGTAAGTTTTGTGTGGATTAAGCGAACCCGGAGGCCGAACAGGCTTCCGGGTTCGTATTTCCGGAGCGCTCGGCTCCGGGCAAAGGAGCCTCCGTGCTTCGGATTCAAAACCTGACCAAAGTATTTCCGGACGGAACCGTCGCCCTCAAGGACGTCAGCTTTGAGGTTCAGGACGGTGAATTTCTGGCCATCATCGGCCTGTCCGGTTCCGGCAAATCCACCCTCCTGCGCTGCATCAATCGCCTCATCGACCCCACCTCGGGGACCGTTTACTGGAACGATCAAAATATCACCGCCGCGCAAGGGGCCGAACTGCGGCAGATACGACGGCAGATCGGCATGATCTTCCAGCATTTCAATCTGGTGAAGCGCAGCAGCGTCATGACGAATGTCCTGTCGGGGCGGCTGGGATATGCCCATCCGGTCTGGAGCCTGTTCGGCCGCTTTACGGCCGAGGATCGCCGGCGGGCGGTTGCCGCCCTGGAGCGTGTTGGCATCCCCGACAAGGCCGACAACCGCGCCGACCAGCTTTCCGGTGGCCAGCAGCAGCGCGTCGGCATCGCCCGCGCCCTGATGCAGGACCCCCAGCTATTGCTGGCCGATGAACCGGTCGCCAGCCTGGACCCCGTCCTGTCGCACTCCATTTTGGGATATCTCGAGTTATTGAATCAGCAGGATAACATCACCGTCTTATGCAGTCTGCACTTTCTGGACCTTGTGCACCGGTACGCCGGTCGGGTCGTCGGTCTGAAAGACGGCGAGCTTGTCTTCGATGGTCTGCCGTCCGAGTTGACGCCTGAGAAATTCAAAGAGGTGTACGGCGAAGAGGCGGAGATGGTCTCGATTACACCTCATAATGGCGCCTGATACCCACCAGCCCCACCGGAATCCCTGGCTGCCGGCCATCCTCTCGCTGATCATTCCGGGGGGCGGCCAGTTCATCGTCCACCACAAGTCAAGGGGCTTCGTCCTCTTCATCACCTTCTTCCTGCTCCTGGCGCTGGTGCTATGGACGAAAGCCTATGTCCTGCTGATCCCGCTGCTGCTGTTGCTGGTCTGGGGGGCGCGGGATGCCTACCGACTTGCCAAGGGCAGGCAACAGGGATGGGGAACGTCATTGCTGCTGATCGGCATCGTCCTTTATGGCGCGGCCACACTGGTGACCGACGTTCGGCCGGGGCGTCTGATCACCGGCTTGCCCAACGTCCAGCCTTATTTGCGCTCGTTGTTCAACCCTGAACTGTTCGAGCAACCCACGACGGAATTCGTCGGCGTGACGCCGATCATGGTTCCCTGCGTCGATCCGTTGCCGGAGCCGAATCGCCGGCCCACGGTATCGCCCGCCCTCACATTGAGCAGCCCCTGCGCCGAAGTTGGCGACCTGCTGACGATCACGGGCGAGGGTTTTGAGCCGGGCGAATCGGGTCAGGTTCAGTGGGTCGATCCGTTGGGCACGCCGCTCCGGGCTTTTCTGGATGGCGAGCAGGTGCTGTTTGTGGCCGACGAGAACGGCCGCTTTGAGGCCACCTTGCGCGTCCCCCAGGCAGTGCCTCTCACCGACAAGCCGACCACCGGTATGAGCCTCACCCACGGGGTTCGCGCCGTGCAGAGCATCGCCTCCGGCGGCATGCAGCCCACTCAGACGCTGTCGCTGGTGATTGAGAAAATCGGCGAGACACTGGCGCTGGCATTTCTGTCCACCGTGTTGGGCGTCATCTTCGCCGTGCCGGTCAGCTTTTTGGCGGCGCGCAACCTGATGGGCGGCAGTCGCATCACGCTCGTTATTTATAACGTTGTGCGAGCGATCCTCAATATCATTCGCTCCATCGAGACGCTTATCTGGGCCATTATTTTCGCCGTCTGGGTGGGGTTGGGGCCTTTTGCGGGCACGCTGGCGCTGTGGTTCCATACGGTGGCCGCGCTGGCCAAGCTGTATTCGGAGGCCATCGAGAGCATCGATCCCGGCCCCATCGAAGCGCTGCGAGCTACGGGCGCGAGCTGGCCGCAAATGGTCGTCTACGCCGTCCTGCCCCAGATTTTGCCCACATTCACCTCGTTTACGCTCTATCGCTTTGACATCAATGTGCGACTTTCGACGGTCATCGGTCTGGTAAGCGACGCCGGTCTGGGCTTCCTGGTCATCCAGTGGGTGCGGCTGAATCGTTTCTCGGCCATGGCCACGGCCATCATCGCCATCGTCATCGTCGTCGCCGTGCTGGACTTCGTCTCCAGCTGGCTGCGGGAGCGCATCATCCAGGGGCGGCCGATCATCAGCCATCGCAGCCCGCCGGTGCGGGCCATCCTGCGCTTCCTCATCATCGGCGGATTTCTGGCCATGTTTGCCTGGTCCTGGCAGGTAGCACAAATCCAGCTGATTGAGCTGGTGCGCGGCGCGCCCAAAGGGCTGGCGCTGGCGCGAGAGTTCGCCATCCCCGACCTCGTCACCCGGCCGACGGCCACCACGGCCATTAGCGCGCCACTCGTCGTGCCCTGCAACGCGGCCGAGCCGTCGACGCCGGGCGATGCGGGCATCACGTTGTCGGCCGCCTGCGGTGAACCCGGCGATCCGCTGACCATCACCGGCTCCGGCCTGCCGCCCAACCGCACCGTCTCCATCCGTTGGCTGTTGCCCGACGGCGCCTACCTGCGCGTCAAATCCAATTGTTGCGACACAGACAGCGACGGCAACATCGTGCTGGAGACGGCCATCAATCCCATCGTTCTGATGGAAGAAGGGCAGACCGAACCGGCTCGGGTTGAGATCACCTATGACGATGCCGCCGGCCGTCTCCAGATCAGCGATACGGTCAAGACGGTCGTCCGATTGTCGGTCGTCACCTTGCTGATGGCGCTAATGGCCACGACCATCGGCTCTCTGTTTGCCATCCCGCTCAGTTTTCTGGCGGCGCGCAATATCATGGGCGAGTCAAAACCGGGACGGACGATCTATTATGTGATGCGCACGTTCTTCAACCTCACCCGCTCGATTGAGCCGCTGATCCTGGTGCTCATCGCCGCCACGTGGGTGGGTGCGGGGCCGTTCGCCGGCGTGCTGGCCCTGGCCCTGAACAATATACCCAATCTCGGCAAGCTCTTCTCGGAGACGATCGAGGAGATCAATCCCGGCCCGGTCGAGGCGGTCACGGCCGCGGGCGCCAATCGGATGCAATCGTTGGTCTATGCCATCGTCCCGCAGCTTGTCCCGCCCTTCCTGGCCTTCATCATCTACCAGTGGGATATCAATATCCGCATGTCTACGGTCATCGGCTTCGTCGGCGGCGGCGGCATCGGCCAGCAATTCCGCATCTGGGTCAGCCTGAATCAGTATAGCGCCGCGGGCACGGCCATCTGGGCCATCGTGATCATGGTCTGGACGATGGACTATCTGAGCGCCAAGGCCCGCGAACGGCTCGTGTAAATTAGCCTCCAGCCCATGATGCGCACATTACGTGGCCGCTTGCTGTGGTCCTATATCGTGGTGATTCTGGCCGCGCTGCTGTTCATCGCCGTCACGTTGTTCGGTTTCGCCACGGTCTCCGACGCCCGGCTGCTCTCCCCGCTCGAACGTCTATCGGCCATCAGCCGCACCAACCAGCGCGAGCTGATCGAGCTATGGGGGCGCGGCGCGGGGGGCGAGGAACTCCAAGTCTTACTGTTCTCGACGGCCGATCAGGCCGAGCGCATCCTCGTCGTCGACACCGGCGCAGAGGAGATCGTCTTCGACACGGCCGGAAATGACGATTGGATCGGCGACAGGCTGACGGGCGTGCAACAACCCCAAAGCATGGCTCTGACCAATGCCGCGCGCGGCAGTATCTTCGGCACGTTCATCCATTCCGACGGTTCCCGCTGGCTGGTATTCGCCGAGCCGAATATCGCCCTGGGCCGGGCGCTCATCTTTTATGCGCAGCCGGAGCCGACCGCGGGGGAGTTCTTCCGCGAGTTTTTCCTGCAGCCGTTGATCGTCGCCGGAGTGCTGGCGCTGTTGCTGGCGGTCTTGCTGGCGGCGGTGATCTCCCGCTCCGTGTCCGGCCCCCTGCGCACGATGGCGTCGGCGGCCGAGGCTATCGCTCGCGGCGATTACGACCAGCGCGTGCCGCAAAAGGGGCCGGAGGAAGTGCGGCGCGTGGCCGAGAGCTTCAACAGCATGGCGGCCCAGGTGAAGTCGTCGCAGCAAGCCCAGCGCGATTTCGTGGCCAACGTCTCCCATGATCTGCGGACGCCGCTGACGGCCATCAGCGGCTGGAGCCAGGCGTTGCTCGACGGCGCGGCCGAATTACCTGAAGATCGGCAGCGCGCGGCCGAGACCATCCATGATGAAGCCGGTCGCATGGCCCGGCTGGTCAATGAACTGCTCGAACTGGCGCGTCTGGAGTCGGGCCAGCTGCAAATGACGAAGCAGCGAGTCGATCTGGGCGCGGTGCTGGCCGACGTCCATCGCGGCCAATTACCACGAGCGCGAGCGCGACAGATTGATCTGACGCTTGACGCGCCGGCCGGCCTGACGGTGATGGGCGATCCCGACCGCATCGTCCAAATTTTCACCAACCTGGCCGACAACGCGCTGGCCTACACCTTGCCGGGCGGTAGCGTTGGACTGCTGGCGCGCGTGGACGGGGACTGGGTGGAGGGGAGCGTGAGCGATACGGGGCCGGGCATTCCCGAAGAGGAGATGTCGCGCGTGTTTGAGCGGTTCTACCGGCTGGAGAAATCGCGGGCGCGGGGGGAGACAGGTCGCGGGTCGGGGCTGGGGCTGGCCATCGTCCGCGAACTGGTGGCGGCTCACAACGGCCGCATCAATGTGTCGAGCGAAGTGGGGCGCGGCTCGACCTTCAAGGTGCGTTTGCCGAAAGCCCCAACGGTGGCCTGACGCCGTTAATCACACGTTCTGAGGAATTCCTTGCCCATGATGCAATTCATATCGATCGCCGGCGCGTTGCTGATACTCATACCCTTTTCCGCCAACCAGTTCGGCCGTTTGGCCTCTTCCACTCTCGCCTATCAACTGCTTAACCTGCTTGGTTCGGGCACGCTGGCCGTCGTTGCCGTCTTCGAGCGTCAATACGGCTTTATTCTGCTGGAAGGCATCTGGGCATTGGTCAGTTTGTGGGGGTTGGTGTCGATGCTGCGCGTGCGGAAAGCGACGGATCATTAAGGCGCGTAGAACACGTCTGCCTCATTCTGTCGGCCATTCCCAGGAATCAGGCCGTGATCCCGGGGCTGCAACAAATAAAATAGGGTGTGGCTGTTTGGAGCCACACCCTTATCAGGGGTCGATCGTTGGGGGGCTAGATCCCGTAGTAGAGAAGGAATTCGTACGGATGCGGC
>ERZ795041.882-NODE-882-length-10284-cov-3.690195_pt1 | contig 10284 bp, 10 predicted proteins | sample MGYA00375125_ERZ795041 | MGnify/ENA primary metagenome ERZ795041 (study PRJEB30170, sample SAMN03074214) | activated sludge metagenome | biome: Common Effluent Treatment Plant; feature: Wastewater; material: Activated sludge; isolation source: activated biomass in...
CCTGTGTGGAAGTGACGCAATAAGCAAAACTTCTTTTTACATATCTTCTAAACTGATTTTTCAGGATAACGAAGTTGTGTAAAAGCTCTTCAAAAGCAATTAAATAATAAGATTAAAGGTAATAATAGTAATAAGATCAAAATGGTCGAAGAAAATAAAGAAGAAAAAAGAAAAATAAGTATTTATACAGATGGATCCTGTACAAATAACGGTAAAATTAATAGTATTGGAAGATTTGGATATATATGTATTGAAAATGATAATATTGTTCATACTGAATTGAATATGGAAAAAGTTACTACTAATAATAAAATGGAAATGAAGGCAATATTATCAGCATTAAATTATTTAAAAACTATAAATTACGATTATTGTGATATTTTTACTGATTCAAGACTTGTAAAAAAAGGTTTAACGGAATGGTATCCAGATTGGAAAAAAAGAAATTTTAAAAATATAAAAAATGTTGAATTATGGAAGGAATTATATTCTATATACTCTTCAACATCTAATATAAAAATAAAATGGGTAAGAGGTCATAGTGATAATAAATGGAATAATTATATAGATTCACAATTAAAAAAAATAAATATTGAAAAAAGCAGTTTATGAAATTGACATTCCTCTCTTTGATTTAGAAGAACAGAGGATAATAGAAAAAAAATGTTACAAAGTAGAATTATTTGACGATTTTTTAAAAATGAATTTGGAATTTGGAGCAAATGAAACAGACGATAGAGAATTGTTTAAATTAATTGGAGATATAGGTGAAGACGAAATTTTAAAAAATAGTTTAGAAAAACCTACTAAAGATGTATATAGAAAAGAAATTCTTTTTATTAATAAAGAAGATATTTCCTCAATAGTTTACTCTAAAAGTAGTGAGTTGAAATATGCGGAAATAATAGTAAATTATCAATCTGAATCTCAATCTTTCTTTTTTAATTCAAAAAGAAAAGCTATTGAATATATAGAAGCATTGAGTAATTGGAGATGGAATATATTAACATCGCCTTAACTAAAATACTTTGTATATTTGCATTATAAACAAACAATTTAAATATGAAAACATTAGAAAAATTTTTAAAAGAAAATCCTTCTTATTGCAAATGTGGAAATGAAAGAATATCTAAATTAACAGGTATCTCTTTAGACACCATTAAAAGATTCAAGAAAACAAATTTCTTTAAAAATATAAATTCAAATTATAGAAATAGTCTATGAACTTAAAAGAAGTAAAAGAAAAATTAAAGGCGGTTCCATCTTATAGTAAGAAAGGAGCTGCCTTTCTTTCAAAATTATGGGATTGTAGTGAAGAAGATATAATTACAGCAAGAAAAGAAATAAGAGAAAATTCTTCAGATGATAATGAAGAAGAAATAGATTCTCCATATATAAAAGATAGGAGTAGAAAGGAAGATAAGGAAACTATAACTGTAGTATCAAATAAACCCTTATCTCCGGCAGAGATAGACAATTTAGTCCAAGTTGATAATATAACAAGTAGAGTTTCGTCATATTGGTTAAAATCAAGTACTAAACATAGCTATACTTACGCTATTCAAATAAAGAATACAATAAGTAAATTCTATACTATAGAAGAAATAGGAAAAAAATTGAATTCAATTATTCCTAAAATTGAACCTAAACATATAAGTAAGTCTAATGATTCTGAAGAATTAGGTTTATTGTGTATATCAGACATACATGCAGGAGCCCAAAATTCAGAATTAAATATCCATGGTTTGAGTTATAATGAAAAAGATTTGGATAATAGATTACAAAAAATTATTGAAAATTTATTAGAATCAGGAAAAGTATATGATAAATTAGCCATTATTAATTTAGGGGATAGTGTAGATGGATGGGACGGATTTACTATGAGAAAAGGACATCATTTGGGTTCAGTTTCGAATAAAGATCAATTTGATATCTATTTTAGATGTATGGTTAAATTTTATAGCATTCTATTTGAATCAGGAATAGCCAATAGTTTCCTAGTAAGGAATATATTAGATTCTAATCATGACGGTGTTGATTTTGCATATATATGCAATAAAACTGTAGAATATTATTTATCTAGTAAATACCCTGATGTAATTTTTGAAAATCAAGAGAAATTTATAGATTTAGTCAATATTGGGTCTTTTGCAATAGCCTTTGCTCACGGAAAAGATGCTAAAATAATGAAATATCCAATGAAGAAAACGTTGGATGATAGGTTAGATTTATGGGCAAACCAATATTTTTCTTTAAATACAAGAAACCCTTTCAAAATACTATTAAAAGGTGATCTTCATGTGTTTGGGGTAGAGACTGGTAAATTTGGAACATATATAAATTGTCCATCTATATACGGAACATCGGATTATATATCTTTAAATTATGGAGTAACTAGGCCTGGAGCGTTAATGATAAATATCCCTAATATAAATAAAGAAGATATTTATTACAAACCTATTTGGTTAGATTGACATTTTAATAAATAAGATGAATAAAAGGGAGATAAATTCTCCCTTTTTTCATTTACCTTATTTATATTTTATAAATATATTTAAAATACATATATTATGATGGGACATGTAATTTTATTTTAATAATAAAAATGAAAACAAAAATACTTCCAAATAAATATAGATATAATGTAAAAAGATCTTTGTATGCCTTCTGGTTTCATAGATATAGATATATATATGATTTATCAAAATCTGAGTTTACTGATATATATTATTCTATCATGAAAAATCTCAAGCATCAAATATTAACAAATCCTCATGGGGTCGAATTCCCTTTTTTCTTTGGTCGTATGGCTTCTCAATGGATAGATACAACTTTATCTAAATATAGGAACCCTTTATATAATAAAGAAATTAAAATAAGATATATAATAAAGGAACATATGAGATTTAATAAATATATATCTCATATTTCTTTTGTACCTTGTGGATTTCTAAAAGAAGCAAGTAAAAAAAATACAAATGAAAATGGAGAAATTTTTAAAGAAGAGAGAATAAGTAAACGTAGATTACTTAAAAGAATGTATTATATCAATTATTTAAAAGAACAAAGTAATAAAAAAGATAATTAATGACTAAAAGAGAAGCCATATCTCAAATAAAACATCAGTTTAAAAAAGTAAATGCTGATGCTATTTTATCTAATAAATTAGTATGGAGTCTTGTAGAAAAACATTCTAAATGGATAATTCATAGAGATAGTGAAAAATTAAAAATATTTCAGTTAATAAATTTATTTCAAACTAAACCTTGTATTGAAGTTATAGAAGCTCCATTAATAGATTCATGTTGTGATTTGAAAAAAGAATTAAAATGTAAAATATATAGGACAAAAAATAAAATTCCGGAAATATATTCCGATTTTTCAGGACCTATAATAAAAGGAGTATTTTCATTGGATTTTTCTACTGAATTTAAAATATATAATCCAAAAGAATATAAAAGGGTATCTAACGATATATTTTCTAATAAAAATGAATTAAAAGGTTATTTTTATAATTCTTACTTGTATTTTCCAGATAAACATATAGATAAGATTCAAATTGAGGCAATGTTTATAGATGAATTAGATGAAGAAACATCTGATTGTTCTCCTTGTAAAGATTGTGAAAATGATTCTAAATGTAAGAAGTATCTTGATAAAAAGTGGATTATTCCAGATAGATTACAGGCAATGGTGATAGGGGAAGTTTTAAAAGAGTTATCTTCTGTATATATAAAATTACCAGAAGGTTCTCATGAAATTAATAAAAACGAAAATATTAAAGGATAATGGAATTTGAATTTATAAAATTTTCAATGTTTTTTGACACTATTTCTCAAGATTTGAGAAAATATGCTGATAATAATTTAGTTACAGAGAGGATTGTAAAACAATCTGTTAGGAGAGTAACTGAAGAATTAGGTTATAGACTTTTTCAGTCAAAACAATGTAAAATAATAGTTGAAAATTATAAAGCACCAACCCCTTCCGATTTATGGAAAATCGAAAATTTATTTGGATTATGCCCAGAAAAAAACTATGACTCTTCAAGGCTATCAAATTCTTTATCAGGTTTAATTGGAATGTTTAAAGAAGAATTTCATTTTGGTCCAGAAGAACATCTTGCCCCATCATTAAAAGAAAAGATAGAGTATATGGGGGTTGTAAAACCTTGTGAATCAGAATGTTGTACACCTTCACATATTTCTTCTTATATTAATCCTGAGTATTTTATACAAAATGAAAGTCTTTACCTGTACCCTTTACATATGTCGAAAACAGTAAAAGGATTATGTACAACATATTCCCCGTGTCCAGGGTGGGAAGGTGATTTTCAAGTAGACTTAAGAAATAAAGAATTTATATTTTCTTTTAAGGAAGGAATTGTTTTCTTATCTTATCTTGGAGATTTAGTTGATGAGGAAGGAGAAATGTTAATTCCTTATCAAAGTATATTGTATGAATATTACAAATGGTCTACAGTACAATACATCTTAGAAGATATGATTTTAAATACTGATGCGGATGTAGTAAATGTATTAAAATGGGCAGAGTCTAAAAGAGTTGGAGCAAAAATAGATGCTATGAATTACCTTTTATCTCCTTATGAAAATCAAATAGAAAAAATAAGAAAGGAAAGACATATGGAATTTTATAATAAATGGTATAAAGTTTTTTATAATGTTAATTAAATTAGATTTATATAATGTAAAAATAAAAATTGAAGTTTTAGATACATATGAAAAACTAAAACGAAAATTAAACTTTTATCTAAAGAAATATAAAATAGAAGAAGAAGATGACCCTTCCAGATATTATGATGGTTGTGTTGTACTTAATCCAAATGATACAGAAATTGTAAATTTATTGTATACAAAGGAAGCTATGAATATAAATACAATAACTCACGAATGTTTTCATTTAACTAATCTTATTTTAGACTTCCATGGAGTTTCTTCAACTCAAGATGATGAAAGTTATGCAATTCTAAATGGTTTCCTAAATCAGGAAGTTATCAATTATCTTTTAAAAAAGAAATATTTAAAATTATAAATTGGCATCTAACGAATCATATATAAATATAGATACAGTTCAATCTATTCAAAAATTAGTAATGGATAGAAATGAAACATTAAGAGATGGTAAGTATGTATCTTATCATTTAAATGGAATGTTTCAAACGGTTAAAAATACTGAACTTTTTGCTACAAATGAACCTTCTAATATTGAATGTATTAAATTACCTTTTAAATACACATTTGGAACATTTCCTATAATTGGAGAGAATAGGCATGTTATATTTACTGGAGATAATGAAAATAATTCTGAAATTGGAATTATCAATTTAGATAACTGTTCATATGAAAAAATTGCAAATAATCCTTGTCTTAATTTTAGAAAATCATATGGTATAATAACAGGTTCGGTAAGATTGAATAATAAAGGAGAGGAAGAAATTGTTTTTTCTGATGGAGGTAATCCAGATAGAATAATAAATTTAGATAAAATTCCATATACATATGTTATTGATGAATTAACATCATGTAAAATAAAGGAATATTCAAATATATTAGATTGTGAAAATATAAAACTAGATCCTCCAATAAGCATACCTTGTCTTTCAGTAGAAATATCTGGATCAGGTTCTCTTCCAGATGGGGTATATTCTGTACACATTGCTTATTCTTTCATAAAAGAAAATTATGAAAAAGCAACAGATTATATGGTGTCATCATTAAATATGATGATAAATAATAATATGGGGTCATCTGCACTGAATGTAAATTTATCTAATTTAGATAGAGATTTTCCATATTATAGAGTTTTACTTACCGGTACTGTAAAAGGTATAACTACACATAAGATAGTAGGAACATATCCAACATCACAAAATCAAGTATTAATTTCAGATTGGATAAATGAAGAATATCAAGATTTGATACCTTCAACAGAATTAACTGTAAAAAAAGTTATTTATGAAAATTCACAATTAATTACATCTAATTCAGAAACTCTATTTAGAATAGGAGTTAAAAAACAAGACCAATTAAATTATCAAAAACAAGCCTTTAATATAAAAGGTAAATATATAGTTAAACAGGTTCCTTATAAATATTATAAGGAAGGTCAAGATATTGGTTATTTCAGAAATGAAATATACAGATTTAAGATAAGATGGTATAAAAAAAATGGTTCTTTTAGTGAAGATTTTCACATTAAATCCGTTCTTAAAAATAAAGATTTGTCAATAGTATCAGGAAAGGATATCTTTGAAAAAGAAAAAAAGAAGTTCTTTGAAGTATATAATACAGCAGGAAACATGATTCCTCAAGCATCAGGAGATATAATAGGATATGGAGATCTGGGAGGATGGATGTCAACAGATAATTATCCTGAAGATAATGAAGTTTTTGGAGAATTTGCATGTACTCCAATATGTGATTTCATGATGCCTGATGAAGAAAAAGTTCATAGGTATCAAATAATTGATGGAGAATTATATATAAATATATTAGGTGTTCAATTTTATGATATAGAACACCCTAAAGATTCCGAAGGTAAATACATTGAAGATATAACTCATTATGAGATAGTTAGATCAGAAAGAGATGAATCTAATTCCAGGGTTGTTTCTAGAGGAATTATTACAAATATGGGAGAATATAAAAATAAACAAGGAACTCCTATTTTATATTCTAATTTTCCACAAAATGATGTAAGAGCAAACACTTATATATCAAAAGATCAAACATATAGAAGACATGGTAAAGAATACAATTTTCAACCTTTAGATAAATTTCACTCTAATAAATTTAGTTTTTATTCTCCTTATGGTTCATATTTTGGAAGACAAAGTTTAGCAGGAACTTATTTAAATGTAGAAACAGAAGAATCTGGAGAAGTGAGAGGGTATTTTGAAGAACCTTATAAACATCCTAAATACAAACTTCTTACAAATTTTACATTTTATGTTTCGGCAGCATTAGGAATTGCTGAAGCTCTTACTGTACAGATGGGTAAAGATAAAGTTACTAGAAAAAGAAAAGAAGCTACTAAAACATTAAAAACTGGAGGATTAGATTCTGGTACTGAAGTTGAATCACCCTTACCTTCAGAAGCCGGGGTAGAAGTTTCAGTTGAATCTGAAGAATCTGCATTCAAATTTCCTAATTGGAAATCTTATATTAATGATATAAAAACAGGAACGGCAAATCCTCTAAAGATTGCTGCAAGAGGACTTTTAATTACATTACAAACATTAATGGTTCCCTTTACATTATTATTGATTGCTGCTCAATTTGCAAGTAATTTAATTAATATAATTAGAGATTTTTCTGCATATGAACAGTATGCAAGACAATATAATTCAGAAGTTTTATATAATAAGCAAAAGAAAATAGTTAAAGGAAACAAAAGGAGAAAATTTTCAGAACAACCTTTTTGGTTAGATAATGGAATTTATAACTCTTTCGATTATCAAATAAATAATGGAGGTAGAAATTCATCTATATATCTATCAATAGAAAACGACTTACCTTTTACATCAGTTGATAATTCAAGAAGAACAATGAGTGAATTCGGTTTAATGTCAAAAGATTCAAATCAAATAGTAATTTCTAATTCTTCAGTATATTATGTGTCCATAATGAAAAATAATCCAAATCAATATGGAACAATTGAAGGATTTAAAGCTGTTAAAATACATTCTTGTCCTATTTCAATAACAAAAAAAGAAAATGATATAAATGATTTAATTTATACCTCTCCTATTTTATTTGGTGGGGATTGTATAATAGCTGAACAAACCCATGTAAATAAATGTCCTTTATTTAAACAAAATTTGACAAATACAAATTATCCTGATGGTACTCCATATGATTATAGGTTATATAATAATATAGGGTATTCTAGATATTGGGCAGATTTTACAGATTACGATATTGGTAATATTATTAATATTTTTGGAAAATCCTCACCTACCTTACAAAAATTACCAAATCAAAAATTCAATTTGGACTTACCAAATTCTAAAAAAAATGAATGGGTTGAGAGAGATCAAGTATTTTATCTTTCTATAAATGGAGTTTTTAGATATATGGCCGAAGTTCCTTATAATATCTGGTTTAGAGAAAATAAAGAAGAAGATATACAAGAAGTATATCAACCTCATTATTCAGAAAAATTAAAAGATTTATCTTTAATATTTAGATCGGATTTACAAGTTAAACCTGAAGGATTTAATTTAAATTCTTCTTATAAGTATCTATCTCAAATATATACTTCTTCCGAACCTTCAATAAAAATAGAAAAAAATGAAAGAGAAGAAAATACAGTATTATATTCACTTCCCTCTGGATCAGATATCGGAAGTGCTATTACAAATAACTGGAGATTTTTTCTACAAAACAATAAATTCACATTTGACCGAAGAGACTTTGGAAAACTTACAGGAGTACATTCACTCGATCAAGATAAACTCATCTTTTTATTCTCAAAAGCCAGCCCTTACCTTTCACTTGGAAGATCTGTACTTGAATTAAAAAATCAGAATGTAGTTATCGGTGATGGTGGAATATTTTCTCAGGCTCCACGTGAATTAATGCATACAGATGTAGCATACGGTTCAAATCATGATAGATACGCTTTTAGATCAACTCAATTTGGTCCATTTTATGTATCTGAATATCAAGGGAAATTCTTTAACTTTTCTAAAGATTTAGATGAGATTACAAGAGAAGATTTTCATAAATGGGGAGCAGAATTTATTCCACTTCATTTAAAAAAACAGTTTCCTGATTGGGAAGGAATACATAATCCTATTTTTGGAGTAGGTTATCAAATAATATTTGATAATATTTATGAAACCGTTTATTTCTGCAAAAAAGATTATATTGCTAATCCAGAAGTATATTTTAATAAAGATGAGCAAAATTTTTATTCAAATGGTGTTAAAGTAGATGTTGGAGATCCTTTGTATTTTAAAGATGTCTCCTTTACTCTATCTTATAATCCTGCTATGAAAGGTTTTGTATCTTTTCATAATTGGATTCCAGATTTTGTAATACAAGAAGAAAGGCATTTTTCAACAATAAAAAATCAAATAATTTGGAAACATAATATTTCTAAAAATTCTTTTTGTAATTTTTATGGAAAACAATACACTTATCAATTAGGTATAACTCAATCAACCGGTCAAAATGTACAATGGTTACAATCTCTTGAAATAATTTCAGAATTTTATAAATATAAAAATAATGAATTAGATAGATATCACCTCTTAAAAGAATTTTTTGATTGGGCAATGATTTGGAACTCAGAACAATTTTCAGGACTCTTAAAACTTACAGACGGTTCATCTTCAAGGTATAAATTGACAGAGTTTCCTAAAATTTCAGGAACTCATCATATGGAAATTCCTTATGAAAAAGTTGAAAATAAATATAGATTCAATATGTTTTATGACTATATAAAAGAAAGACTTTCTGATAAGCAACCTATAGTATCAAAAGAAAATGGATTTGAATTTATTGCTAATCAACCATCAATAGATTTTAATATAAAAAGACCTAAAAGATTTAGACATTATTGGAATTCGATTTGGTTATCAAAAGAAAATCCCAAAGACATTCAAATAATAACAAAATTTGTTAATTCTAAATTAACATATTCACCTCGTTAAAAATAAAAAAAAACAAATATATGATAAAGTCAACTTATGGAGATTTTTTCCAAGAAGGAGGAGTCCCAGAAACTCAAGAAGGAGCACCGTTAGATCAAATGCAGCAAGGACCTTCTCCTGAGCAAATTGCTCAAGAATTTCTTCAGGCATTTAGTCAATTACCTCCAGAGGTACAGCAAATTGTTATTCAACAAATAATGCAGATGGTTCAACAATCACAACAGCAGCAGCAACAATAATAAATTTAAATAATAAAAATTATTTTAAAATGTCTAGATTTTTAAAAGCACTAAGAAAATATCAAATGGCAGGATATGGTCCAGATGACACTTTTCCTGAATTAGCAATTGAAAACCCATTATCAGATTATGGTATATCAAACGATCAATATAATGGATTTGTTTCAAGAGCATCTCAACCCATGATACCTTCTCAATCAGGATATAATCCTGGAGAAATACATCCATACGAACCTCTTCCGGTAGATCCTGAAGTAATTGCATCTCAATTAAACGGCCCCGTTTCATTAAATCTTTATACAGCTCATCCTTTTGTGAGAAATGTAAGTAATGGAAGTATTGTTGATTATATCAAAGCTAATTCTA
>ERZ795041.884-NODE-884-length-10272-cov-3.834492_pt1 | contig 10272 bp, 6 predicted proteins | sample MGYA00375125_ERZ795041 | MGnify/ENA primary metagenome ERZ795041 (study PRJEB30170, sample SAMN03074214) | activated sludge metagenome | biome: Common Effluent Treatment Plant; feature: Wastewater; material: Activated sludge; isolation source: activated biomass in a...
GGCGACGAGGCTGCCGGGATCGGCCTGGCCGCTGCCGGCGAGATCGAGCGCGGTGCCGTGGTCGACCGAGGTGCGGATCCACGGCAAGCCGAGGGTGACGTTGACGGCGTGGCCGAAGCCGGCGTGCTTGAGCACCGGCAGGCCCTGGTCGTGGTACATCGCGACCACCGCGTCGCAGCCTGCGAGGCGCGCCGGCACGAAGGCGGTGTCGGCCGGCAGCGGGCCTTCGAGATCGAGGCCTTCAGCGCGCAGCGCCTGCAGCACCGGATTGATGGTGTCGATCTCCTCGCGGCCGAGGTGGCCGCCCTCGCCGGCGTGCGGATTGAGGCCGAGCACGGCGATGCGCGGGCGGGCAATGCCGAAGTGCGCGCGCAGGTCGTGGTCGACGATGCGCAGGCTGCGCGCGAGGCCCCCGGCGGTGATCGCGGCCGGCACCGCGGCGAGCGCCAGGTGGGTGGGGGCGAGGGCGACGCGCAGGCGGCCGGCGACGAGCATCATGACGACATCGCTGCCGGCGCGTGCGGCGAAGAACTCGGTGTGGCCGCTGAAGGCCACGCCGGCATCGTTGATGACGCCCTTGTGCACCGGCGCGGTCACGATCGCATCGAACAGGCCGGCCTGCGCGCCGTCGGCGGCGCGGGCGAGGGTGTCGAGCACGTAGCGCGCATTGGCCGGGTCGAGCAGGCCCGCTTGCGAGGGCACCGCCAGCGGGCAGTCGAGGATGGCCAGCGCGCCGGGCCCGCACGCGGCGGTGCCGGGCTGCCACGAGTCGAGGCGCAGGGCGATACCGGTCATCGCCGCGCGTGCGGCGACGAGATCCCGGTTGGCGACGACGACGAGGTCGGCGTCGAAGTCGATCGAGGCGAGGCGCGCGACGATTTCCGGACCGATGCCGGCGGGCTCGCCGGCAGTCAGCGCGATGCGCGGCCGGCGCGCCGGTTCCGCCACCGTCAGCCGACGCCGCGGGCGCCCGGCAGGCGGACGTCGATATAGGCCTCCGACCGCAGCTGGCGCAGGAAGCTCTCGTACTCTTCCTCGGCCTTGCGCGCGCCGAGGGTCTGCCGGGCCTGGTCGCGTTCGGCCTGCTCGGTGCGGTCTTCGGTGCGCGTGGCCAGGCGTTGCAGGAAGTGCCAGCCGATCTCGGTCTCGAACGCTTCGCTGATCTGGCCGTCGCCGGTGACTTCCAGGGCTTCGGCCACGGCGGTGCCATAACCGGTCAGGGTGAACCAGCCCATGTCGCCGCCGATGTTCGAGGTCGGCGCGTCTTCGGAATGTTCGCGGGCGAGTTCGGCGAAGTCCTCGCCCGACAGCGCGCGCCGGCGCAGTTCCTCGATCTTCGTGCGGGCCTGCTCGGAGGAGGTCAGCTCGGATTTCTTGATGAGGATGTGGCGCGCGTGGTACTCGGTGACGAGGCGCTGGGCGCCGCTGCGGCGATCGAGCAGCTTGAGGATGTGGAAGCCGTTCGGTCCGCGCACGGCGCCGGTGGTCTGGCCGGGCGAGAGCGACGCGGTCGCATCGGCGAACGCCTGCGGCAGTTCGGTGACGCTGCGCCAGCCGAGGTTGCCGCCGTCGAGGGCGTTCTGGGCGTCGGAGTAGCGGATCGCCGCGGCGGTGAAATCGAGGCCCTCGGCGATCTGCCGGCTGACATCTTCGGCCTTGGCCTGCGCGGCCTGGATCTGTTCGGAGGTGGCGCCGTCCGGCACGCCGACGAAGATGTGGCCGAGATGCACCTCGACGCTGGAAACGCCGCCGTTCTTCAGCATGAGGTCGATTTCGGTGTCGCTGACCTGCACGCGGCTCTGCACGACGCGCTGGCGCAGGCGCTGCACGATCGTCTCGTCGTGCACGTTCTTGCGGAACGCCTCCCAGGAGAGGCCCTGCTGCATGACCGCCTGGCGCAGCTGGCCGACGCTGAGCCGGTTCTGGTTGGCGATCTGCGAAATGGTCTGGTCGACTTCGGCATCGGCCAGCTTGATGCCGGTGCTGTCGGCGCGCTCGACCTGCAGGCGCATGAGGATCAGGCGATCGAGCACCTGGCGCTCGAGCTCGGCGCGCGGCGGCAGTTGCTGCGGGCTGCGCGCGTACTGCGCGGTGATGGCGTCGACCGCGCGGTCGAGTTCGCTGCGCAGGATGACGTCCTCGTCGACCACGGCGACGATGCCGTCGAGCGATTCGGACTGCATCATCATCTGCGCCTGCGCCACCGGCAGGGCGAGGAAAAGGGCGAGGGCGGCGAGGACGAGCGGCTTGTTCATGCGCGTCGGGGTTCCGGGAGCGGGCGGGACGGAACGGCGATTCTAGCAGGCTCTCGGCGCGGCCCGCCGGCGGTGAAACCGCGCGGGAACGCGCGGTTCAGGCCGGGTGCGTTCATCCGCGGGCCCGCAGCGGCCCGGCGGCGACCGCGGTCACTGGTAGCCGAGGATGGACCTGCGCAGGAAGTCGCCGGTCTTCTGGCCGATCGAGCCGACGCCCTTGAACTCGACTTCGAAGTAGAGCGCATTGCTCGCTTCGCCCTCGACGGTGTGCACGTGGCGGCGGCCGAGCACGCGCCAGGCCACGCAGCAGCTGTCGTGCTCGATGCCGGCGAAGGCCTCGAGCGTGGTGTCGTCGCGCAGCGAGTAGTTCCAGCGGGCGACGAAGCGCCAGGCGCCGCTGATCGGCAGCAGCAGCGAGCCGTCGACGTACTCGAGGAAATCGCGGCGGAAGCGGTAGGCGAGGTTGACCACGCCTTCGCGGCCGAAGCGGTTCTGCACGCCGATCGAGGAAAGGTCGGTGCGGTCGCTGTTCGGGTTCCACTGGTTGGCGAAGGTGGCGCGCCAGCGGTCGTTGAGGCGCAGGTCGAGTTCGCCGACCCAGGTCGAGCCCGGGTGGTCGGTTGCCGGACGGCCCGGCAACTGCACGCGCTGGTCGTCGAAGTAGCGGATCTGGCCGATGCTCGCGCTGAGGCGCTCGCTGCCCCCGGCATCAAGCACGCGCGAGGTCAGCGCGACGGTGAGGTTGTTGGCATCCATCTGGCGGTCGGCGCCGATGAAGCGGTTGCTGCGGAACAGCTGGCCGAAGCTGAACGGGGTTTCCTGGGTGTCGAACAGCGGCAGGTTGTCCTGATCGCGATACGGCACGCGCAGGTAATAGAGGCGCGGTTCCAGGGTCTGCGTCCAGCCGTCGCCGAAGCGGTCGAGTGCGCGCTCGAAGTGCAGGCCGGCATCGACGCTCGCAATCGGCATGCCGCGCTCGGGGTGGCGATCGTCGTCGCGGTCGATGTCGTAACGCGTGTAGCGGTAGCCGATCTCCGGGCGCACGAACCATGCCGCGCGCTCGACCGGCCAGGCGAGGTAGGGATGCAGGTCGAGGCGTCGTCCGTCGATGGCATCGTCCTTGTCGAAGGCGACGAACTCCGAACGGATGCCGGCGTCGAGGCCACCGCCGAGGACGTGAAGGGCGTCGAAGGTCGCGCGCGGCAGGCGCCGGTATGGTTCGGCGGCGCCGGGCAGGGTCGGGTCGGTGATCTGGTATTCGTCACCGCCGATGCGCGCGTTCCACCCACGGCCGCTGCCGACCAGATAGGCGCGCGAGGGCAGCAGGCTGGTCGCGGCTATGTTGAGGCTGCGGCCGAAATCCTCGAACCAGCGGTCGTCGGAGGCGCGGTTGATGTCGATGTCGGCGCCCCAGTGGCGGCCGAACGAGGAGCGGTTGTCCCAGTGGTAGAGATGGCGGCTGCGGTCGTCCTCGCGATCGTCCGGCAACACCTGCACCTCGAGGTTGCCGCGGCTGGAATCGGTCAGGTAGCGGAACTCGCCACCGAGCAGGAGGCCGCGCTGGGTCATCAGGCGGGGCGTCAGGGTGAGGTCGTAGTTCGGCGCCAGGTTGAAGTAGTACGGCAGGCTGGCGTCGAATCCGCGGCTGTCGTTGTAACCGAGCTCGGGGAACAGGAAGCCGGACTTGCGGCGGTCGTCGAGCGGAAACGTCGCATACGGCAACCAGAACACCGGCACGTCGCCGACACGGAAGGTCATGTCGCGGGCGACGCCGACGCCTTCGGCCTGGTCGAGCTCCATTTCGCGCGCGCGGAACTCCCAGCCCGGCGAGTCGAGCGGGCAGGTGCTGAAGCTGGTGTCGGTCAGCTCGGCGTGCTCGGCGTCCTTCAGCTTGGCGACGCCGGCGCGGCCGTTGCCGCGCGAGGCCAGCAGCTGGTAGCGCACGCCTTCGAGCGTGCCGGCCGCGGGCGTGGTCGTGCCGTGGCCGCTGCGCGCCGACATCAGCAGGCTGCGGTCCTGGTAGCGCACGTTGCCTTCGGCGGTCCATGCCGTCGACGACTGGGTGTAGGTAAAGCGGTCGGCACGGATCAGCTGGTCGAGCTGGCGGATCGCGGCATCGCCTTCAAGCACGTAGACGTCGCCATCGGTCGAGCGGCTGTAGCGTGCCTCGACCTCGGTGTCGGCGCCGTCGCGATCGCCTTCGGTGGGCAGGCCCGGCACGTGGAAGGCGAGCAGGTCGTTCGGCGGACACAGCGACCAGTCGGCGGCCGGTCGCGGGCAGGCGTGCACGCCGACCGCACACATCGGCGCATCGCCGGCACCGGCGTGGGCGCTGGCGCCGCAGGCAAGCAGGATCGCGACGGCGAGCGGGCGCCGCAGGCGGAAAAGGCTCATCGGGGGGATCACGTTCGATCGGATGCCGGCGGCGAGGACGCGATAGCTTGCCGAATCGGACCGGCGGCGGCAAACGCGGCGGCGGCAGGGCCGGGTCGGGCCGGCGGCGGGAGGCAGGCGCTGCGTTGCGGCGGCAGGCCGCACGCAGGCATCGGCGCCGCTCAGCGGCGCACGCGCTCGTGCTGCCAGAGCACCTCGCCATGCGCCGAGGCGCGCGCGAGCACGCGGGCGACGACGAACAACAGGTCGGAAAGCCGGTTGAGGTAGCCGGTCGCCTCGGCGCGCACGCTCTCCGCGCGCGACAGGGCGACCACCTCGCGCTCGGCGCGCCGGCAGATCGTGCGCGCGAGGTGGCATTGCGCGGCGGCCATGCCGCCGCCCGGCAGGATGAACTCCTTGAGCGGCGGAAGCCCCTCGTTGAAGCCGTCGAGCTCGCGTTCGAGACGCTCGATCTCCGCCGCATGCACGAGGGCCATGCCGGGAATGCAGAGTTCGCCGCCGAGGTTGAACAGTTCGTGCTGCGCGCGCGTCAGCACTTCGCGCACGGCGTCCGGCACCTCGCAGGCGAGGACCACGCCGAGCGCGCTGTTGAGCTCGTCGACCGTGCCATAGGCAGCGACCCGCAGGCTGTCCTTGCCGATGCGCGTGCCGTCGCCGAGCCCGGTCGAGCCGTCGTCGCCGGTGCGCGTGTAGATCTTCGAGAGGCGGTTGCCCATCTCGCGCTCAGCGCGTCGCGCGCACCGGCGCCGGCAGGGCCAGCGCGACGACCAGATGGATCGTCGCGGCGATGCCGACATAGGCAGCCGTGGTGCCGACGAAGGCGGCGTACCAGTCGCCGAGATTCTTCAGCCAACCGCCGAAGCTGCGCTCGGCGACCACCGGGCTCAGCCAGTAGAAACTGCCGTTGCTGATCAGGTAGCAGAGCGAAACGGCGACAAACAACGACAGTGCGAGCCGGCCGAGCGTGGCGAAACCGATGCCGGCATGGCGGCTGCGCAGCCATGAACCGCCGAACCACAGCACGGCATACGCCGGCAGCAGCATCCAGTACGCCGGGGAAACGCAGTAGTGCGTCCAGAAGTCGAGGCCGTGGCCGCTGATGACGGCGATGTCGACGGCGACCGCAAGTGCCGTCAGCAGCGGGAACGCCCAGCGTGCCGCGCCGCGCAGATGGAAGCCGGCAACGAAGAACACCGCCCACGAGGCATCCGGTGCCGCGAAATGGTGGAAGCGCGTCGCCACCATGACGAGGGCGAGGCCAAGGAAAACCGCGATGCGTTGGGCTGTGCTGAGGCTCATGTCGGGCTACCGGGTGGACCAAGGTCGGCAGTTTAGCAGCCAAAGCAGCGGAGCAAGCTCCGCTCCACGAACGCCTCGCATCCGACGGGCTTTCGTGGAGCCGGGCTTGCCCGGCTGAGGCGCCGCCCTCAGCCGGGCGGGAACACCGCGCTGTTGACGCAGGCGACGTCGAACTCGCCGTTGCGCCAGCGCACGCGGGTGACATGGGCCGGATCGACCGCCAGTGCGGTGGCGCGTGCCGGCGGCAGGCCGAGCGCATGGCAGAGCACGGCGCGGATCGAGCCGGAGTGGCCGACGGCGAGCACGCGATCGTTCGCGCGCGTGCTTGCGGAAAGCGCGGAAAGCCAGGCCGCGGTGCGCCGGAGCACATCGGCGAAGCTCTCGCCGTCCGGTGCCGGCTGGATCACCCAGTTGTCGAGCCAGTGCCGGTAGGCGCGCGCATCCTCGCGCGCGATCTCGTCCCAGCGCCGGCCCTCCCAACGGCCGAAATCGAACTCGCGCAGGCGTTCGTCGACCAGCGGCTCGATGGCGAAGCGCGCGGCGAACACCTGCGCCGACTGCTGGGCGCGGCGCAGGTCGCTGGTGAACAGGAAGCGCGGCGCCGACCCCGTCCAGTCGGCGGCGATGCGCTGCATGTCGGTGAAGCCGCGGGTCGACAACGGCGGATCACCGTGGCCGACGCAGAGCGTGGCATCGGCATCGGTGGCACCGTGGCAGACGAGGATGAGGTCCATCGGCAGGATCGAGACGGCAGCCGCCCCAGACTAGCATCGTGGCGCCGCCGACTGTGCTCCAATGTCCGCCTTGCGAATGCGGACGACCCGGGTGATCCGACCGGTCCTCAAGTGGATGGCCACCCTGCGCCGGCACCCTTCGGCGCTGCTGCTGTTCGTGCAGCTGGCCGGTGTCGTGCTCTATCCGGCGATGGAAGGCACGCCGGAAGGACGCGCGCTGTTCGGCGCCTTCGGCATCGTCGTGCTGGCCCTGGCGCTCTGGGTGGTCAACCGCAGTCCGCTGCTGAACTGGGTGGCCTGGGTGCTGGCGGTGGCGGCGGTGGTGCTGTCGATATCCGCGGCGGTCATCGAGCGTCCCGGCCTTGTCGCCGCGGCCCACCTGCTCGAAGGCCTGCTGTATTTCTACACCGCCTGCGGCCTCATCTCCTACATGCTGCGCGACCATCGGGTCACCGGCGACGAGCTCTACGCCGCCGGCGCCACCTTCACCCTGCTCGCATGGGCGTTCGCGTTTTCCTATTCGGTCTGCCAGCAGTGGTATCCCGGCAGCTTCACCGTCACCGGTGATGGCGCCGCCATCCGCAGCTGGGTCGAACTGCTCTACCTCAGCTTCAGCACGCTCTCCGGGGTGGGCCTCTCCGACGTGATGCCGGTAAAGCCGCAGGCACGCGCCCTCGTCATGCTCGAACAGTTCGCCGGCGTCATGTACATCGCCCTGGTCGTCTCGCGCCTGATCGGCCTGGCGACATCACGCGCTATCGCGCGCAGGGATTGAAGCCGGCCCGGCAGCGCGCCGGCGATCCCTGCGCGCGGACGCGTCAGAGCGCATCGAAGCCGAGGATCGCATTGGTCACCAGCGGATAGCTGCCGAGGGTGGCGGCGCGGTAGAGCGGGTTGATCGCGAACAGCAGCACGCGGCCCTTGCCGTGGCGGGCTTCGACGAGGGCGGCGCGTTGGGCGAGCTGGCCGCCGTTGTCGAGCAGGCCGGAGACGAACAGGTCGTCGGCGTCGGCGAAACGCAGCAGGGCGCGCGGGCGCAGTGCCTCGGGAATGATCCACGGATTGTTGCGGCGGTGTTCGGCGGAGAGCGGCAGGGCCTGCCAGCGTTCGGCGCTCGGCAGCTCGGGCGGCGCGCCGTGGCCGGGGAACTCGGGCAGGTCGATGTCGTCGGGGCCGCCGCGTCCGGTCGGGCGCTTGTGGTCCTCGGCGCGCGGCGGCCCGCGGCCGGCGACCTGGTTGTCCAGGGTGAACGAAAGACCGCCGGCGGTGTAGACGGTGAACGGCTCGGCATAGCCCCAGGTGACCGGGCTTGCCGATTCGGTGGTCTGCGCGCGCACGAGGGTGCCGTTGAGGCGCAGGCCGTCGCGCTTGGCGACGCCGACGCCGGGGGCGAGGCCGATCTCGATCATCAGTTCGGCGGTGTCGCCGGCGGTGATCAGCAGGCCGCCGTCGGCGACGAAGCGGCGCAGGTTCTCCACGCCGCTGGCGCCGAGGCCGGGACGCACGTCGTCAGTGGCGTCGATGCGGCCGAGGTTCGGCGTCAGCGCGGTCTTTTTCCACGGCATCGCGTTGCCCCACATCGGCAGGCCGTCGACGATCAGGCGCGCCGGGCCGGCCTCGACCGGGCCGAACAGGATCACGTCGTGGCGCGAGGCGAGCCGCGCGTCGCGGGCGACATCCTGGGTGCTGATGTAGTCGTAGGGAATGCCGAGGCCGTCGAGGGCGAGCCGCCACCAGCCTTCGGTCTGCGTGGACAGCCAGCTGTGCAGCACGGCGACGTGCGGGGTGCGCAGGCTGCGGGTGGCGACGTCCGGCACCTCGCTGCCGGCGACGACATCGAGGCCGAGGCGGCGCGCGATGTCGTCGAAGCCGGCATCGGCCTTGCGCACGATCAGCGAGCCGGCGGCGTAGTCGCGCCCGGCGTGGCTGAACGCGGCGGTGGCAACTTCCATCGGCGTGCCCTTCGCGGCGAAACGCAGGCTGGCGAGTTCGGCGGTGGCGCTGTTGGCGATCACGCGAACGGGGCCGCTGCCGGCGATGGCGCGCGCGGGCAGGGCGCCTTCGACGCGCTGCATCGGCGCTTTCAGCACCTCGACGTCGGTGACGCGCTCGACGTCGACGCCGAACTGTTCGCCGAGCGACCAGCCGGTGTCGTCGTACGGTTGCTTCTGCGGATCGTCGGGTGCCCAGTACTGGCGATCGAGCAGCACGTCGGCGACGCGTGAGTACGGCTGGTCGAGGCGCACCACGTAGCTGCCGGCCGGGAACGTGCGCGTGGCGGGTTCTTTCGGTGCGTCCGTGGCGTCCTTGTCCGGCTTGTCGCTGCCGGCCTTTTTCGGCGGCGCCGGTCGCGTCACCGTCAGCGCTTCGTCGAGACGGTGGATCTCGACATGCTGGCGGCGCATCACCTCGAGCAGCTTCGCCTGCGCCGGGCCGCGCGGATCGTCGGCGCTGAACACGTACGCGGCCGGGCCGTTCGCGTGCGGCTTGGCGATCGCGCGCTTGGCCTTGATCCAGTGGTTGCGCAGGAAGGTCTTGCCGTTGATGGCGAAGTAGTCGAGCGCGCTGAGCATGCCGCTCTGCGAATAGTTGTTGTTGTTGCGTTGCGACCACAGCACCTGCGCACGCGGCGGGTTCGGCTTGTACCAGCTGCGCTGGTATTCGTCGGGATCGAGCTGGCGTTCGACGGTGTCGGCACCGGCGTTGCCGAACGTCTCGTAGAGGCGGCTGATGCCGTTGCGCATCGCCGCGACGAACATGAGATAGCCCGGGCTCCAGGTATCGAAGTTGCCGTGCGTGTAGACGCCGGGCAGGCCGAGGCGGGTCAGCGTCTCGACGTTGCTCCAGCCGAGCTGGTGCCATTCGTTGACCAGCAGCGGATCGATCCAGGCGTTGTAGGGTCCGTCGCCGACCGTGTTGTCGTAGAGGAACGGCACCGATTCGTGAAGGTCGTGCAGCACCTGCGGATGCCAGTGCGCCCAGGTGTCGAGCATGTTCCTCGTCAGCGCCAGCGAAGCGACCATGGCGTCGCGGTTGTTGTCGTGGGCGACGTAGTGGCCCCAGTAGAGCAGGCGCGGGTACTGCGCGTCGGGATGCGCGCGATGCCAGCGGTAGAGGTCGACCATGCGCTCCCAGCCGTCGGCCTCGACGACCGGCGTGATCAGGGTGATCACGTTGGCGCGGATCGCGCGGATGTAGGGCGCCTCGTCGACGCTCAGGCGATAGGCCAGCTCCATCAGCGAGGTCGGCGTGCCGGTCTCGGTGGAGTGCAGGGTGCCGCTCAGCCAATACACCGGCGTCGTCGTCGCCACCAGCTCGGCGGCGCGTGCATCGTCGAAGCCGATGCGGCGCGGATCGGCGAGATCGGCGAGGCGCGCGCGGTTCGCTTCGAGGTCGGCGATGATCCTTTCGTCGGCGATCGCCACCGCGATCATCTCGCGGCCTTCCTCGGACTGGGCGATGGTGAACACCTTCACGCGCGGACTGGCCGCCTCGAGCAGGCGGAAGTAGCCGTGCACGTCGGCCAGCCGCGGCAGGTGGTTCGGCGCGCCCGACACGTCGCCGAGCACCTTGGCCGGCGTCGGCACGGT
>ERZ795041.885-NODE-885-length-10268-cov-3.486145_pt1 | contig 10268 bp, 8 predicted proteins | sample MGYA00375125_ERZ795041 | MGnify/ENA primary metagenome ERZ795041 (study PRJEB30170, sample SAMN03074214) | activated sludge metagenome | biome: Common Effluent Treatment Plant; feature: Wastewater; material: Activated sludge; isolation source: activated biomass in a...
CTGCTCAGTGAATTAATTCAACGCTAAATGGAAATGATTTATGGGGTATGCCTCAAATACCTGGAAGATCGGGAGCCGGCAAAAGATGCCGTATTGGATATTTTTGAAGAATTAGTGATCAAACTTCAAAAGCACGAAGTGATAAATTTTAAAGCCTGGGTATATCAACTGGTCAAAAACCACTGCCTGATGAAACTCAGGGCCGGCCGAAAATTTACCAAAATATCTTCCGAACCGGAGCTTATGCAAAACGAGGAATTACTGCATCTGGATAATGGGAATAACCGGGAAGAACAATTTAAACATTTGGAGTTATGCCTGCAGCAGCTGCAGGACGAGCAAAAAATTGCCATTGAACTCTTTTATCTTCAAAAAAAGTGTTATAATGAAATTGTGGAGCAAACCGGTATGGAATGGAATAAAGTAAGGAGCCATATTCAAAACGGAAGACGAAATTTGAAAATATGTATGGATAAACAATTGGCAGCTGATTCATGAATCAACATAATGACCATAGCAAAAACTGGGGCGCATCAGACTTTGCCCGTTATTATTCTGGCCAAATGGATAAAACGGAAATGTATGCGCTTGAAAAAGACGCCTTATCCGATCCTTTTTTGCAGGATGCTTTTGAAGGATATAAGAATACTGCAACGGCCCGTGAAGATATTGAAGAACTGCAAAAAAAACTGGAGCAGCATAAAACCCGAAAATTAGCGCCCATTGCCTGGTACCGGCAAAAAAATGCAAGGGATATTTTTAAAATTGCCGCTACTGTTTTTCTTTTTGTAAGCCTTGCCTGGTTATTTTATCATAACAAAGAAGAACTAAAAACGGAAAGCGCTCCCAATTTGGCCCAGCTAAAAACGGAACCTAAGCAGGAAGCAATTCCCAAGGAATCAGCGCCTGCCGCAATGGCCGATTCGTCCACAGCTTCACCGGAAATGAAATTAGAAGAAATAAAAAATACTACTGAAGTAAGTTCCGGTAACTCACTTAAACGATCCAATACGGAAGCGGTTAAAAAAGATGAAAATGCAGAGCCGGGAAAAATTTCAAAAGAAATAAGTGATGATCAGCTCAAAACGGTGAATAAAGAAACTAAAACTGCGGAGCAGCCCAGGCAAAGCCCTATGCCCGGCCTTAGCTCCGATAAGAATTATTCGGGCATAGTAAACAATATGCCACAAAATACGTTTTCCGGCAACGTAAAAGATCCATCAGGAGAGCCGGTTCCCCATGCGGTTGTTTATGATGTGAAAACAAAAAATGCCGTTCATACCGATGCAAACGGAAGATTTATGATTAAGGCAGGTGACAGCGCAATTCATATTTCCGTAAATGCCATAGGATACCAGCCCTCAACTGAAACGATTACCTCAGGGGATATAGCTTCCAATAATATTGTTTTGCAAAAATCTACTGAGGCATTGAGTGAAGTGGTAGTAACGTCTGCAAATAAAACGGCAAAAAAGTCATCCATTTCTTCATCAAACGTAAGGGTACGGTGTGTAGGCTCCATCTACGCAATTGCAGAGCCCGTATATGTGGTGAACAGCCAGGTAATGCCTGCCCCGGATTTTAAGCAAATTCCGCCTGGGGCAATTAAAAGCCTGCAGTTGATTAATGAGAAAAATGCCACAGCTTTATATGGCGCTGTCGGAGCTAACGGTGTTATTTTGGTAACGCTAAAAGAAAACACAAGTTTACATCATTCGGCATCTGTTACCCTTAAAAATGCTTCGATGATCTCCGGTGAGCAGGCGTTTTACCAGTTTGCTAAAGACAGCCTTATTGCAGTGGGTAATAAAAAAATACTTGAACTAAAGTTTGATACCGACGATGCCGGTAAACCGGTGCGGATTGCAGTTAAAAAATCCGTGTGCGGCAGTTGCGATAATAAGGCTATTCAAATGCTCCATCTTGCAACCTGGCAAAAACTGAAAAAGGATAAAAAGGCCGAGCTGCAGTTAAGATTTTAAATAAAAAAATAAAACCCCTGCAAAAGCAGGGGCAATTTTTTACCAACTTTCATACTCTTGTGTTGGTTCTTCAGGATTTTTGATTTCTCATTTTCCTTGGGTTCTAAATGAGTTCATCCTGGTTTCAGGCTTTACAGGTTTTTCAAAATTTGCTCTAGGCAAATTTGATTTTGGATCATGGTCTTCAGGCTTTCGCCCTTACGATATAGGATTTTAAATTTTTCAATTTCAGGGTGAACTGAAAAAGAAAAGGAGAAGTTGACTGATACTGGATTTGGTTTTAAATTGGATAGTGAACATTTTGGCTTTTCCTGGATCTTGGTGGATTGATAGTGTCTATCAATCAACTTCTGATGCAAAGATGCGGCAAATCACAAGCCTGTACAAGAGCATTACTGCCCATTTTTACCGGCTCAGTTTTTACGGGAGGCTTAGTAAAATTTCAAATACCGGTATAGAAAGTTTACTAAAATTGGGTTCGTATTTTTACGTTGCGCTATTCATTTGCCCTGCAAATTCAGCCACTAACTAAATGATTTCTAAAATTTTCCTCTTTATTTTCTGCTTAAAATAAAGTTTATAATTTTGAGTTCTCAAATCCCCGGAAAATTTACCTGATATGACCCACATTCTCATTATTGACGATGAAAAGGCCATCCGAAAAACCCTTAGTGAAATCTTAAGTTTTGAAGGATATAAAATTGATGAAGCGGCAGACGGAGAAGAAGGCCTGGCAAAATTCACCGAAAAAACCTACGATGTAGTGCTTTGCGATATTAAAATGCCCAAAGTAGATGGGATAGAATTCCTGGAACAGGCCAAAGCTATAAACCCGGATACTTCAATCATTATGATTAGCGGGCATGGAAATATTGAAACAGCTGTAGAAGCAGTAAAAAAAGGGGCTTTTGATTACATTAGCAAGCCGCCGGATTTAAACCGTTTGCTGATTACCATTAGGAATGCCACCGAAAAGAAAGAACTGGTTACCCAAACCAAAGTGCTGAAACGCAAAGTGGGCAAAGTTCAGGAAATGGTTGGGGAGAGTATGGCCATTCAAAAAATTAAGGATACCATCGAAAAAGTGGCCGAAACCGATGCCCGTGTTTTAATTACCGGGGAAAATGGTGTGGGTAAGGAACTGGTTGCACGGTGGATTCATGAAAAAAGCAACCGCAATGGTTCACCCATTGTAGAAGTAAATTGTGCCGCCATACCCGGCGAGTTAATTGAAAGCGAATTATTCGGCCATGAAAAAGGCTCTTTTACCTCAGCCGTAAAGCAGCGTATAGGAAAATTTGAGCAGGCAAATAAAGGCACGCTATTTTTAGATGAAATTGGCGACATGAGCCTTAATGCCCAGGCCAAAGTATTAAGGGCTTTACAGGAAGGAAAAATTACCCGGGTTGGCGCTGAAAAAGATATTAATGTGGATGTACGGATCATAGCGGCAACCAATAAAGATTTGCTGAAAGAAGTTGAAGCAAAAAATTTCCGCCTGGATCTTTATCACCGGCTGGGTGTAATCATTATTCATATTCCTTCGTTAAATGAACGAAGGGAAGATATACCGCACCTGGTGGATTATTTTCTTAATATCATCGCTTCAGAGTATGGGCAGGCCAAAAAAGCAATAGATGAAAACGCCATGCAGGCTTTGCAAAAAAATAACTGGACGGGCAATATCCGTGAGCTGAGAAATGTTGTGGAAAGGCTCATCATTCTTTCGGGAAAAACCATCACAAAACAGGATGTGGAACTTTATGTAATGCCCAGGTAGCCGTAGCATGATTATTATTTCCAATTCCCTTTTAGGGTAAGAAGTTGCTGTTAAATAATCGTTATAACGTTTTTATCCCCATATTTATACAGGGAAAAGTATTTATATATACCCGGGTAGTGTTATTTTTGCACACATTAATTTTTACTAACGTATTATGGGTTGGATCATTTTTATTTTAGGTACAATCGGCTGGCATGCCGGCATGTATGGGATGTTTAAAAAAGCCAGGATTGAACCCTGGAAGGCATTGGTGCCCTTTTATAACACCTGGTGCATTGTGGAAAAAATTGAATTGAAAAAAATTTGGTTTTGGTTACAGTTTATTCCCATTGCCGGTATTTTCATTACGATTTGGATTACCATAAAATTTGTCGAAAATTTCGGCCGCTTTAATTTACTGCACCATGCCGCAGCCGTATTTATCCCATTTGCCTATTTTCCATACCTCGGCTATTCTAAAAATGAAAAATTTGCCGGCAAACTAGTCATGGATAATTATAAAAAATCCGGGGCGAGGGAATGGATTGATGCGGCCGTTTTTGCCATTGTTGCGGCAACCATAATACGCACTTTTATTTTTGAAGCCTATACGATTCCTACGCAGTCGATGGAAAAAACCTTACTGGTAAATGATTTTTTATTTGTAAGCAAATTCAGCTACGGCCCACGGATACCCAATACACCTATTGCCATGCCTTTTGTTCATCACAGCATGCCGGTAACGGGTACAAAATCGTATTCGGAAATTATTAAAATACCCTATACCCGCTGGTTTGCACAACCCGTACTGCGGAACGATGTAGTGGTATTTAATTTTCCGGTAAACGACACTTTAATTAATGATGAAGAAAATTTTGGAAGCCGGGTAACCTATTACCAGGCCGTAAGGGAAATGGGCAGAGATGCCGTATGGGACAAATTTGGAGACATTATTATTACAAGACCCGTAGATAAAAGAGAAAATTTTATTAAACGCTGCGTAGCCATTGGCGGCGACCAGTTGCAAGTAATTAACGGTATTGTACAAATTAACGGAAAACCACAGCCGGCTTTTCCACATTCTGAACGGTATTATATTATTGAAGGGCCACAAGGTACTTATATTACTAAAGAATTATTGGAGTCTTTTGGTATTCAAATACGGGAAGAGCAAGGCGATTTGCAAAGCGGCCCGCATGGAGAAGCCATTGTAAATATCACCAATGAAGAAAAAGCCAACCTGCATTTGCCGGCCGGCTATTCCATAAAGGATTATATTGCCGAAAGCGCTCCCAGGGATTTATTTCCATATTATGATACCACCCATAAATGGTCGGTAGATAATTATGGACCCATTACCATACCGCAAAAGGGATCTACCATTGAATTAAATGCCGATAATTTGATCCGCTATGGCCGCTGCATCTCGGTGTATGAAGGCAATAAATTAGAGCAAAAAAACGGCCAGGTTTTTATTAATGATCAACCGGTAAAGCACTATACATTTAATATGAATTATTACTGGATGATGGGTGATAACCGCCATAATTCATTAGACAGCCGCTACTGGGGTTTTGTTCCCGAAGACCATATAGTAGGCAAAGCCTCACTTATTTGGTTTAGCTGGGAAGGCGGGCCAAGATGGAAACGATTTTTTAACCGGATAAAATAAGTCGCTCAAATTGTTTAAGCCTCACTAAGTGGGGCTTTTTTTATTTAACAAATTTAACCAGGTTACTATTTTATGTAATTGGTAATAAATGATCATCTACTGATTGTATGGCCAGGCATCAGTAAAAAATTAATTCACCACATAAAAAATATTGCCATGAAAATGAACATCCTAAAAGCAATGGTATTGCTTAGTGTTACAGCTATGTCCTGTAACCGTAATCATAAGGATTGGTCTTTAGAATCAAAATCAAACAGCGAAAAAGAAATTACAGCTATGGCCCCGGCTAAAGACGCAATGGATAATCCTGAACCCCAACAGTTGCCAAACCAAAATCAATTACCCAATCAGCATCCGCAGCCACCCGGGCAACCCGTCGCACCACTCATCCCGGTTCAAAAAACAAATCCCGAATGGGATAAAAAACTGGTAAAAACCGCATTTCTAAAACTTGAAGTAAAGGACTATAATTTATACAACTCCGGCCTCCCGGAAATCATCAAAAAAAACGGGGCTTACATTTCCAGTGAAGAGAATAATTATAGGGATGGTTTTACCGAAACTACCGTAACCGTAAAAGTGCCCGTAATTCAATTTGAAGCATTACTAAACGAGCTCAATACAAAAAATTGCAAAATAATTGAGCGCAATATTAATACCGATGATGTAACCACCGAATTGGTGGACACAAAGGCCAGGCTGGAAACCAAAAAAGAAATGCGCTTAAAATACCTTGAGTTTTTAAAGCAATCAAAAAACATGACAGAAATTTTGCAGGTTCAGGCCGAGATCAATAGCATACAGGAAGAAATTGAATCGGCATCGGCCCACATACAAGCCCTGGGGCAACAGGCGGCATACAGTACCATTAATTTAACCTATTACAACGGCAATTTTTCCATTTATGATCATGAGCCCAAAGCCCCGTTTGTTTCCCGGTTATGGGCCTCATTTAAAAATGGCGCCGGTTTTTTTGCCGATATGATTATTGGTCTTGTTGGTCTTTGGCCATTATGGATGGGAGGGATTCTTTTACTTATAATATTGAGAAAGAGAAAAACACTATTGAAATTTTTCTAAACCTATGAAGCATAGCGTATAAAAAAATCCCGGATTAAAACCCGGGATTTTCAGTTCAAACGATTTGCTGATTTAAATGATGTTATTTTATTGTAACCGTTGTTGCCAATTTACCGGTTGCCGGATTTTTTACGGCTGATGAATGCGTTTCGGTAACGGCTTTATCTTTTACATGAATTTTTGCAATGGTAGGGGCAATTACCAGGCTCACAATGCTCATAAGCTTAATAAGGATGTTCATTGAAGGGCCTGAAGTGTCTTTAAAAGGATCACCTACGGTATCGCCGGTAACGGATGCTTTATGCGGCTCCGATTTTTTATAAAAGGTTTCGCCGTTAATATCCACACCTTTTTCAAATGATTTTTTTGCATTGTCCCAGGCACCTCCGGCATTGTTCTGGAACATACCCATCAGCACGCCCGAAACCGTTGCACCGGCAAGGAAACCGCCCAATACTTCGGGGCCAAAAACAAAACCTACTATTATTGGAGTAATTAATGCTATAGCGCCGGGCAGCATCATTTTTTTAATGGATGCATCGGTAGAAATGGCTACACATTTATCATATTCAGGCTTGCCGGTACCTTCCATAATACCCGGAATGCTGCGGAACTGCCTGCGTACTTCTTCCACCATACTCATTGCTGCTTCACCAACGGCACGAATGGCAAGAGAAGAGAATATAAACGGAATCATTGCGCCAATAAATAAACCTGCCAATACATCGGCATGGTAAATATCAATACCGGTTATACCTGCAATACCCACAAATGCTGCAAATAAAGCAAGCGCTGTAAGTGCAGCCGATGCAATTGCAAACCCTTTACCGGTTGCAGCCGTTGTGTTTCCTACGGCATCTAAAATATCTGTTTTTTCACGCACTTCTTTGGGTAATTCACTCATTTCGGCAATACCACCCGCATTATCCGCTATTGGACCAAAAGCATCAATGGCTAATTGCATGGCTGTAGTAGCCATCATACCTGCAGCAGCAATGGCTACACCATATAATCCTGCACATTCATAAGAGCCGTAAATACCGGCTGCCAGTACAACAATGGGCAATAAGGTACTTTCCATACCTATAGCCAATCCACCAATAATATTTGTAGCATGCCCGGTGCCGCTCTGGCGTACAATACTGTTTACCGGCCTTTTTCCCATAGCGGTATAATATTCCGTAATGATACTCATTAAAGTTCCCACGCCAAGCCCTACCATTATGGCACCAAAAACGCCGTTGCTGGTAAACTCATAGCCACGAAGGCTCATGCTATCGGGAAGGATATAACTTACCAGGAAGAAAGAAGCAATGGCAGTAAGCACAATTGAACCCCAGTTACCCATGTTTAAAGCGCTTTGTACTTTGGCGGTGCTAAGCCCTGCACTTTCGCTAATACGCACAAAGAAAGTTCCAATAATGGAGAACACTATACCAATTCCGGCAATAAGCATCGGTAATAAAATAGGGGAGAATCCGCCAAATCCATCATTCAACACTTGCCCGGCCGCATCGGTAACTTCATGGCCTAAAACCATTGTAGCCAAAACCGTCGCTACATAAGAGCCAAAAAGATCGGCGCCCATTCCGGCTACGTCACCCACGTTATCACCCACATTATCGGCAATAGTTGCCGGGTTACGGGGATCATCTTCCGGGATACCGGCTTCCACTTTACCCACTAAATCGGCTCCCACATCGGCAGCTTTTGTATAAATACCACCGCCCACACGGGCAAATAAGGCTATAGACTCAGCTCCTAAAGAAAACCCGGTAAGCACTTCTATAGCCTTGGTAACCAGGTGGCTATTAGATGCTTCACCAGGAGCAAAAATGCAGATTAATACAATAAACAAGCCACCAAGGCCAAGTACCGCCAAACCGGCTACTCCAAGGCCCATTACCGAGCCACCTGTAAAAGATACTGCCAAGGCTTTGCTTAAACTTGTTCTGGCAGCCTGTGCTGTACGAACATTGGCTTTTGTAGCAACCTTCATACCGATAAAACCAGCCAAAGCACTGAAAAATGCCCCGGCAACAAAGGCCAGTGCTATGCTCCAATGGCTGTTTTCATTACTAAAACCCATTACGCCCAGTAAAAGCGCTGCAATAATTACAAAATAAGTGAGGATTTTATATTCAGCTTTTAAAAAGGCCATTGCGCCTTGGGCAATGTAATTGCTGATTTCTTTCATCCGGTCATTACCTGCATCCTGGCGGGCAACCCAGTTAAATTTGATAAACGTGTACAGCAACCCCACAATACCCAGGGCCGGCACTACATAAAACAGTTTGTCCATTTTTTAAGTATAGTTAAAATTAAGGTCGGCAAAAATAGGGCAAATGAGGGAAAAACCATTGAAAATTGGGGAGTTAGACCAATTATTTATGTATAAACCTAATTACTTGTATAAAAACCTGTTTTTTTATAAAAATACCCAAGTTGAGGTATTGTGTATATATGAAGTTAAAAATAGCTTTGAAATTGAAATAATCACAGCTTTACCCCAAACTCGAAAACATGAAAACAAAATACTTTAAAAAGATCAAAGACTGGTTTTTAGATTACCTGGTGTTTGCATTTTTTTGAAATTAATCCTTTTAACTTTCATCAGAAAACATCATTTAAGAAGCCATACAAACATTTGCCGGGAACATTACAAGAAAATTAATTTTTCATTTATAAAATTCTCGCCATGCAACAAATCAAAACCCACATTCGCTTTTTGACATTGATTTCAGTTTTGATTTTAATCAGCTGTAAACAACCCACAACAACTTCAGAAAAACATGAGAAGGACACAACTCAAGTTGCATCAACTGCTGTAGATGCTACTTCAATGCCTGCATACGATCCAACGATGGATCCCTTAACTGTAGGAGCCAAATTTTCAAAACTTCTTCAGGACACATTGGGTATAAAAATGTATGAGTTTACTTTGAAGCCAGGCGATTCGGCAGCATTGCATGCTCACCCTGATCATACCGTTTATGTATTGCAAGGAAATGGAACTAAAGACAGGCATGGGGTTCATTAGTCCTTCGCTGAACGATTATGGAAAAAATATTGGCGCTACGACAATCAAATTACTCGTAACCGATATTTACAGACCAAGAGCAAAATAGACTTCTGTTTTAAATTCGTCTGAACAACATATTAAAACCATGTAGATCACGGCTGCTTAAATTGCACGGTAACTTTAAATGCAATCATAATGTTAGCATTATATCTCAAATGATTTTTTCAATTGCCGCAATCTATTTTTTTATTCTATAACTCAAATTCCCAAACCGTTCTGTAACTGCCATATTTTTCAACATAATCCAAAAAAGCACGGTAGAATTTATCCCTGCCAATGGTTGCGCTGTCGCCAATTACAAACAATTGTTCTTTGGCACGGGTAACGGCTACATTCATACGGCGGTAATCTTTTAAAAAACCAATTACTCCATCATCGTTACTGCGCACAAGAGATAAAATAATATTTTCCTTTTCCTGCCCCTGGAAGCTGTCAATAGTGCTCATACGGAGTTCCTTTGGCAAAATTTCTTTTGCTGCTGCAACCTGCCCGGCATAGGGTGAAATAAAAGCAGTTTGGGTAAGATCCAATTTTTCGGTTTCCATTAACTTCATCGCCAGCTGCAATTCCGCCTTATTCTGTAAGCTTAAGCCATCTGCCCCACGCTCTTCATCATTTCCGGAGCCGGCCATGTCAATAAAACTGAGGTGAACACCCGTATTTAAAAGATGTCCTGCCGTTTGCAATAAA
>ERZ795041.887-NODE-887-length-10254-cov-5.674968_pt1 | contig 10254 bp, 9 predicted proteins | sample MGYA00375125_ERZ795041 | MGnify/ENA primary metagenome ERZ795041 (study PRJEB30170, sample SAMN03074214) | activated sludge metagenome | biome: Common Effluent Treatment Plant; feature: Wastewater; material: Activated sludge; isolation source: activated biomass in a...
CTCGCGGGATGTCATCGAGCGATGCCGCAAACGTCACCCGCCCCTCGCTGACGCGCAACTCAGCAAAGCCCAAGGCCTGCAATTCCCGCTTCACAACCGCCTCCAACCCAAACTTGGTTGACGCGATCAAGGTTACTGGTTCCATGACCCATATTATAACCATAACCGGGAACCATCCGGGACGAGACGCGATATTGTCATAACACCAAATGAAACTGCCCTGCTGCCCGCTCCGGGCCAAGGTGTCGATTGGCGTGATGATCGTATAATTGGTTAAATGATTGCGCCGACTGTTTCTATCGCCGGGGACCGCGAGTAGCCTTGCCGACGTCACTGAATTCATCACGACATATCCATGTCGGCGTCAATGCCCACCTCCTGTCGGCCGAGGCGAGCTACCGTCGGGCGGGTATCCATCAATATATCTATCAGACGCTACGACATCTGCCACCCGGTGACGGCCGAACGGTCACGATCTACACGCGCCAGACGGAAGGCTGGCCCAACCGGGATGACTTGCGTCTGGCGGGCACGCGGCTGCCCACGGAAAAACGTCTGGCGCGGATCGCCTGGGAGCAGGTCGTCTGGCCCGTGGTGGCTCGCCGCGACGGCCTGACGCTGATACACAGCATGGCCTTCGCCATGCCGCGATTGGCGCCCTGCCCAACCGTCGTCACGATCTATGACTTGAGCTTTATCGAATTTCCTGACCTGTACCCGGCGGCGCAACGACGGTACCTGATGAACGAAACCGCCTTCTCCTGCGGCCATGCCACGCGGCTTATCGCCATCTCCGAATCGGGGCGGCAGGACATTCACCGCCTCTATGGGGTATCTCCAACGCGCATTGACGTGATCACGCCGGGCACGGCCGATATCTTTCGCCCATTGCCAACCGAAGAAGTCGCGGCTTTTCGACAACAGCATAACTTGCCGGAATCGTTTTTCCTCCACGTCGGCACACTGCAGCCACGCAAAAACATCCCCGTCCTGCTCGATGCCTTATCGATCCTCAACCGCCCGGAGGCAAACCTGGTTCTGGTGGGTGGAAAGGGCTGGATCTACAACGAGATCTTCGAGACTGTGGACAGATTGGGCTTTCGCGATCGGGTACGATTCGAGGGTTATGCGAATGACGAGGACCTCCCGCTGTGGTACAACGCCGCGGCCGCCCTTGTGCTCCCGTCGCTCTATGAAGGTTTCGGGATGCCCGTCGTCGAAGCGCTGGCTTGCGGCACGCCGGTCATCGCTTCCAATAGCTCGTCCCTGCCGGAAGCCGGCGGCGACGTCGCGCTGTACTTCGACCCGAACGACGCGGCCGCGCTGGCCGGCCAGATGGCTCGCGTCCTCAACGACCCCGCCATTCGCCGGAGAGCGCAAACCGAAGGCCCACAACACGCCGCCCGATTCTCCTGGCCCCGCGCGGGAGAGCAGTTGGCGTCCGTCTATGATCGAGCGGCAGCCCAGACAGGCACGGAGGCGGCCCGATGAAGAACCGCATCATCTACCGGTTGACCGTCATCACCGACATCATCCTCATCAATCTGGCGTTCCTGACGGCCTACTTGGTTCGCTATGTCGGGCAGTGGTTCCGGGAAGTCCAATTCTTCGAGCCATATCGCGACTATCTGGATCAGCAAATCATACTGACGCTCCTGCTGGTGTTGACCTATCGCACTACGGGCGTCTGGCGTCGGCGACGCGGTGAGTCGTGGCTGGATGAGGCCGCGCGCATCGTCACGGCAACGGCCGCGGGCATCACCCTGATGATGGCCGTCACCTTTTTCCTGCAGCCGTCCCCCTTCTCGCGCCTGCTTCTCTTCTGGGCCTTGCTGTTCATCGTCCTGTTCCTCGTCACCGCGCGACTGATGCGTCGCGCGACGCTGGCCTGGCTCTATCGCCGGGGTATCGGCGTCGACCGCGCGCTGGTCATCGTCATGGGCGAGACCGGCCGCAGTGTCGTCCGCACCCTCATCGCCCGGCCCGATCTCGGTTTCAGCATTGTCGGATATCTGGATGACGGCACGGTCGATGACAGCGACAACCTGAGCCGCATCCCCCGCCTCGGTGACTATAGCGAACTCGGCCGCTATTTAACGGAATATGCCCCCATGCACTCCGTTTTCATCGCCCTGCCGAACACCATGCACACCGAACTCCTGAGCCTCTTGCAGATCTGCCAGCAGCATGGTGTCCGGGCACAAGTCGTGCCCGATCTGTTGCAATTGAGCCTCAATCGCGTGGAATTCACCAGCATGGCCGGAATACCGCTCTTGAGCATGCGTGACATATCGGCCTTCGGCCACATCAGCGGGACAGGTCGGGTCCTCAAGCGGCTGCTCGATCTGGCGATCATCCTGCTCCTGTCCATCCCGACTCTGCTGGTCATGGCGGCCATCGCCATAGCCATCAAGCTCGACTCAGAAGGGCCGATTATCTACACGTCGCCCAGGGTCGGCCGCGACGGCAAGTTGTTCATGATGTACAAGTTTCGCTCCATGGTCAGCAACGCCGACGAGCAAAAGGAGGCGCTACGGGAGTTGAACGAAGCCGACGGGCCGCTCTTCAAGATCAAACAAGACCCGCGCCAGACCCGCGTCGGTCGTCTTCTGCGCCGCCTCAGCCTGGACGAGTTGCCTCAGCTATTCAACGTGCTGTCGGGTGAGATGAGTCTGGTGGGGCCGCGGCCGCCATTGCCCGAAGAGGTAGAACTGTACAAGCCGTGGCATCGCCAGCGATTGGCGGTGGTGGGGGGGATGACCGGCCTGTGGCAGGTCAGCGGCCGTTCCGACCTGTCGTTCGACGAGTTATGTATGCTCGACATCTACTATATCGAGAACTGGACGCTGGGGTTGGATATACGGATCCTGCTGCAGACGATCCCGCACATGCTTTCGGGCCGGGGAGCTTATTAGCCTTCAGTGGAAAATGATCGGAGATACCGGTCGACCGAATCTTATTCGTCGCCTGCTTCGGGCGCGGCCGGCTGTTCAATTCGCACCACCTCGCCGTGGACATTGACATAAACACGAAGACCGAACATCCCCAGCATATCTCGTGCTTGCGCCGGTATGCCCTGGGCAAGGATCTGGTCGGCGTCGATATTGCGCAATGAGGCGTCGATAGCCGCCTTGGTCAGCAAGTCGTCCTGGCCAAGCATCTCCAGCGCCTGCTCGACAGCCAACTCCTTGTTCTGGTCGAGTTGTTCCAGGAAGAAGTCCAGTATCCGGCGATCCACGCTCTCGGCGTCGACGTGGCGAAGGAAGCCGTCATCATCGACGATGTATTGCGCTTCGCCACCGATAACCGACGTTTCCAACAGATTTTCGTATTCGTCGTAAACAAGACCTTTGAACATCGCTTGCTGAGACATGGGCATTAATACTCCTGCGTCTATCTTACTAAACGAATACAAGGAGCGTCTACGGGTTTCACAGATTTCACAGATAACCGCCGGGAGCATCCATCGTGGGAGTTCGTGTCAGCCATCCGTGGTTTCTCAATCAGGCAAGAACCGGCCATATGAAAGATTAACACTGGTCGATATCACTATAAATTAAAAATGAGGGTAGATAGTGGCCATGTGCCCTTGATTAAGCGTATGTTATAATGAACAGGTTAAATATGACAGGATATACGCCAATAAAGCGGGGTCGATCCGTTTCGGGTGCCCTGGAAACTGCGCAGTAGGGCGACTTCACCGACGGCGACGAGCAACCTGTCAACGACCTGTTTGAAAGGACACCTGAAATAACTTGTTCAGACCACTGGATTGGCTGCTGGGATTCTTCTCCCTGGACATCGGCATCGACCTGGGAACGGCTAACACCCTGGTTGCCATAAAAGATAAAGGTATCGTCATCAATGAGCCTTCCTGGGTGGCGATCAACAAGCGCACGCGTCGGCCGCTGGCCATTGGCGCGGAGGCGCGCGAGATGGTCGGCCGCACGCCGGGCGACATCGTGGCCATTCGCCCCTTGCGTGATGGCGTCATCTCGGAGTTCGAGATCACCGAGGCGATGCTCAAGTATTTCATCGACAAGGCCCACGAACAGATGCTCGTGCCCTTTCCGCGGCCGCGCGTCGTCGTCGGCGTGCCCAGCGGCGTCACCGAGGTGGAAAAGCGCGCCGTCTATGACGCCGCCATCTCGGCCGGAGCGCGCGAAGCTTACCTGATCGAAGAGCCGATGGCCGCGGCGATCGGCTCCGGCCTGCCCATCATCGAGTCGCGCGGCAGCATGATCGTCGATATCGGTGGCGGAACGACCGAGGTAGCCGTGTTTGCCATGGGCGGCATTGTCGTCAGTCGCTCCATCCGCGTGGCCGGCGACGAGATGGATGAGGACATCATCAGCTACATCCGCAACAAATACAATCTGCTGGTTGGCGAGCGCATGGCCGAACGAGCCAAAATAGCCATCGGCTCAGCCTTCCCGCTGCCGGAAGAAAAAACCATGACCCTGCGCGGCCGCAACCTGATTAGCGGCCTGCCACAGGTGATCGAAATCAGCAGTATCGAACTGCGCGAAGCCATGTCGCCCTCCATCAATATCATCGTCGACACCGTCCTCGACGCGCTGGATGAAACGCCGCCGGAACTCGTCTCCGACCTGATCGAGACCGGCGTCTGCCTGGCGGGCGGCGGCGCAATGATCCAGGGCCTGGCCGATCGGCTGGAAGACGCGGTGAAGATGCGTGTCTGGACGGCCGAAGATGCCATGACTTGTGTCGCTCGCGGCGCCGGGCGTGTGCTGGAAGATTTGGACAATTACGAGCGCGTCCTCATCGGCCTCCATCGAGGCAGCACGCGACACTAACGCTCCCTACCGAGCGCGGGCCTGCTAATCGCCTATGAATGTGGGGCGAACCCAACAACGTATCCGCTGGATCTCTCTGGCTCTGCTGGTGGGTTCGGCGATCCTGCTCACGATCCTCGACTCAACCGGGACGCTCACCGGCGTGCTGGGAATTGTGCGCGACCCCCTGACCTACATCAGCAGCTGGACGACGGAGCGCACCGACACCCTGGCCGAGGTCGCCGCCGGGCCGCGCAATCTCAATGCCGCGCTGAAAGAGATTGAAGCCTTGCAGCTTGAAAACAACGCCTTGCGCAAGGAAAACGCGCAGCTAATCGAAGAGGTGAGCGAGAGCCGCATCATTCGCGACCTGTTCGATCGCGCCGCCGAAACGCCTCAATACCGTCGCATCACCGCCAACGTCATCGGCAGCGACACCAATCCTGCGCTGCAAAGCATTCTGCTGGACAAGGGATTCGACGCCGGCGTGCGCGTCGGCATGCCCGTCGAGGCCTCGCAAGGCCTGGTGGGCCAGGTCTATCGCGTCACCAACAACGCCTCCATGGTGGCCCTGCTGACCGAGACAGCCAGCGCCATCCCGGTTCGCTTGGGCACGACCCGGGCCACAGGCATGTTGCGCGGCGGGGGGCGCGGTGTGCTGCCGACCATCGACTGGATCGACATGCAGTATGAGGTCGAGGTGGGCGAACTGGTTATGACCTCCGGCCTGGGCGGCAAATTCCCGGAGAACCTCATCATCGGCCGTGTCATCGACGTGGAGCGCAACGAGGCCGAACTGTTCCAGCGAGCCGTGGTGCAACCGGCGGTTGACTTCAGCTCTGTGGAGATCGTCTTCGTCGTCACCGAATTCGAAACCAGCAATACCGGGATTTTCAGCGAGGAACCGTAACCTTGGAGAGCAGCGGTAACGGCCATATCTATATCGCCATTCCGGTGATGGCCCTGCTGGCCATTGTTCAGTCCTCGATCCTGCCGCGCTTCCCCATCGCCGGGGTCGCCCCGCAATTACTCTTCATCGTTGCGCTGGGTTGGGGTCTGCTGCGAGGGCTGGAAGAAGGCCTTATTTGGGCTTTTATCGCCGGGCTATTCGTCGATCTGTTCTCGCTGGCTCCCATGGGCGTGTCGTCGCTGGCGTTCATGGCCGGGATGACGCCGATTCTCTTGCGGCGAGTGCTGCCACCTCGTCGCCTGCTGGTCGCCTCCCTGATGGGCGCGTTGGGCACGATTATCTATCTGCTTGCCTACACGCTTTTGCTGCAATTCACCGCTTTTGGCGTGACGATCAGTGGCATGCTCGAGCTGTTGCCGCTGATCCTCATCCACGCCGTCATCATTACGCCCGTCTACTTGTTGCTCGATTATTTGCTCCGTATCACCAAACCCCGGAGAGTGGAATTCTGACCCGCGCCAACGTTGATTAAGAAAAACCGGTGAAACCCGTGCTTCCAGCGGGGGCCTCCGGCATAATCAATCATCATGTCCAGTATCGGATGGAAATCGCCGGAAGAGCGCGACCCGGAAATCCAGCAGATTCCCGGCATTCGCGGCCGCCTGCTCTTCATGCGCATCATCGTCCTCCTCGTCCTCAGTCTGCTGGTCTATCGCGTTTACTGGATTCAGCAGAACAAGGGAACGGAGTTGGGGGAACGCGCCGAAAACAATCAATTCGCCTTGGTGACGACTGACGCGCCCCGTGGCGTCATCTTCGATCGCCGAGGCTTCCCGTTGGCCATCAACACACCGAGTTTCAACGTCACCATCACCCCCGCCTTCCTTCCACCCGATGGCAGCGACGAGCGCGAAGGTGTATTCGAGCGGCTCTCCCTGCTGACCGGCGTGCCCCTGACCAACACCGTCCAGCAGGAAATGCTCATCGCCTCGGCTGATCCGGCGCTGGTCAGCACCTATACGCGCTTGGCCGAAATCTACGGCGCGTCAGCCCAGGAGACGCTCGATGAGGCCGGCGTCGTCCCGCAACTGCCGAACAGCATCGAGGCCATCGTCCAGGAACACAGCTTCGCGCCCTACATCCCGGCCGTCATCACCACCGGCGTGCCCATCTCCGTCGCCTATCGCATCGAACAGGAGAGCATCTTCCTCCCCGGCGTTCATGTCATTCCGCAATCGCTGCGCGAATATCCGACAGGCGAATATACCGCCCATATCATCGGCTACATGGGGCCGGTTCCCAACCAGACATGGATCGATGTTCTGAAATATGAACGTGACGACCGCGTCGGTTGGGCGGGACTGGAATCGTCCATGGAGATAGAGCTGGCCGGTGACAGGGGCCGTCGTCGCATCGAGCAGGACTGGACCGGCCGCGAAGTGCGCCAGGTAGGCGAAGCCGAGGAACCCGAAGCCGGGCTGAACCTCCATCTGACCCTCGACGTGAAGCTGCAGATGATCACCTATGACATCCTGCGCCAATTCATGCTGGTGAACAGCCAGACGGCACGAACCGATGAGATCACCGGCGAGCGCACCTTCCCCGAAATCCAGCAGGCGTCCGTCGTGGCCCTCAATCCCAAGACCGGCGAAGTGCTGGCCATGGTCAACCTGCCGACGTTCGACAACAACCGCTTTCAGACCGAGGTGCCGGTCGATTACTATCTGGGCCTGGCCCGCAACGAATACACGCCGCTGGTGAACCACGCCATCAGCGGCACCTACCCGCCCGGCTCGACCTTCAAACTGGTTCCGGCGGCCGCCGCGCTGCAGGAAGGCGTCATCTCCGCCGACCGTTACTTGTTCGATCCCGGCACCATCGAGATCCCCAATCGCTTCGCCCCCAACGATCCCGGTCGCGTCCAGCCGTTCGTGTGCTGGGATCTGAAAGGCCACGGCCTGGTGAACATGCGTCTGGCGATCAAACACTCCTGTGACGTGTATTTCTACAAGGTCGCCGGCGGCTTCGACCAGGACGGTGAATTTGTCGAGGGGTTGACGGTCGACCGCATCAACCTCTACGGGCACCAGTTTGGCTACGGCCGCATCATGGGCATCGAGCTGCCGCTGGAAGCCAAGGGCAATCTGCCCACCCGCGCCTGGAAACGCCAGACGCAGGGCGAGCCGTGGTCGACCGGCGACGATTACAACCTGGGCATCGGCCAGGGCTTTATGACTGCGACCCCGTTGCAACAGGCCCAGATGACAGCTGTCGTCGCCAACGGTGGCTTCCTGTATCGGCCGCGGATCGTCCATCATATGACAGACGCTGACGGCAACATTGCGATCACCAACGATGAAGGCCAAATCGTCGCTCGCGCCCATCCCGGCCGCAACGGCGAGACCATCCTGACCGACAAGGACGGCAACCCGCTGGTTGACCCGACGATCAACGTGAAATTCGATGCCGAAGGCAACTACATCTTTCAGCCGGAAGTTATCGACACGCTGGCCGTCGATCCCGAGTACATTCGCGTCGTCCAGGAAGGCATGCTGATGGTGAATCAGCATCTCTCTGATGATGACTTCGGCACCGGCGCAACCTACGTGGATTGGAACGGGCTGGAGGCGGCCGGGATCACGACGGCAGGCAAGACAGGTTCGGCCGAATATTGCGACAATATCGCCATCACCCACGGCTGGTGCCGCTTCGAGGACATCGCCCAACGTCGAATCCTGCCGACCCATGCCTGGTATGTGGCCTATGCCCCCTATGACGACCCGGAGATCGTTGTGGCCGTGTTCGTTTTCAACGGCGGCGAAGGGTCGGCCTGGGCCACACCCATCGCCTGCAACGTCATCGCTGCCTACTTCGGTATCGCTCAATATGGCGCCCTCATGGGCAACCTGACCCCTGACGAGGCGCTCCAGCAAGACCCTGTCTGCAAATCCCTCATCTATCGTCCGACGGTGCCGGAACTCGACCCCGCGTATACCAACTTCTCCCCCATTTCCGAGCCTGATGGCGGCCAATTACCCACGTTTGAGGGTGGTGTAGCCCCGGTCGATCCGAATTCAGGCCTGGAGAGCGTGCCCACCACCGTACCGTCACAACCGTAGCGCCGGATTCCTATCCACCCGCTAAGTCCATCGGTTATAAGGCAGGCGCCACGTGCGGCCGTCAATCGCAGTCGTGCGGGAATTGTGTTATCATCCGCACATGGGAACCATCATCCTCGTACGACACGGCGAAAATGACTGGTCCAAAGAGAACAAGCTGGCGGGGCGGATTCCTGGCATCCATTTGAACGATGTCGGCCACCAGCAAGCTCACGCCGTCGCCCAACGATTGGCCGCGCTGCCCATCAAGGCAGTCTATAGTAGCCCCCTCACCCGTTGTGTCGAAACGGCCGACTACATCGCCGATACCCACGGCCTGGCCGTCCACCATGTGAGTGAATTGGTCGAGGTGGATTACGGCGAATGGGAAGGCAAGAAGATCAGGAAGCTGGCCAAATTGCCCCTGTGGCGCGCGGTTCAGTTCTTTCCCAGTCGCGCTCGCTTCCCCCAGGGCGAAGCATTGGGCGACGTCCAGCATCGCATTGTAGGGGCCATCGAGGAGATCGCCGGTCGTCACGCAGAGGAGACCGTCGTCATCGTCTCCCACGCGGATCTGATCCGACTGGCGTTGGCCCATTATCTGGGGATGCATATTGACTCCTTCCAGCGGCTGATCATATCGCCCGCCTCAGCCAGCATCATTGCGCTCCATCCTGAGGGGCTTATGCGTGTTTTGCGCATGAATGATGACGGCCCACTATACCCGCCCCCGGAACGCGAACAGAAGAGCAAAACGAAAACGAAAAAATCGAAGCACGAGAAGGCGAGTGAGCCAGAGGCGACCATTGAAGACGTCACCAATGACGAAGAAGTCGGCGGCATTGACAGTCTGCCCCCCGAACCAATCGCCCCTCAAGCGCCCGACGAAGTAGAGTGAATATTCATGGCCCATCAAATTGACTTGAATCCGGCTTCCCATTTCACCATAGGCACGGTCGGCCTGCCCGGGCAACGTACCTTCTACCTCCAGGGCAGTCGGGGAGCACAGATCATCTCTCTGGTGGTCGAAAAAGAGCAGGCGATTTTACTGGGCAACAGCCTGGAATCCTTTCTGGAGGAACTGGATCGCCGCCACCCGCAATCAACTCGCGAGGCGGCCGAACCGGTCTGGACAGATATGCGGCTGCGTGAGCCGGTGGAAGAACTGTTTCGCGTGGGCAACATGGGCCTGGGCTTCAGCGAGGATGACGAACTGATCGTTCTCATTGCCTACGAGTTGGTGGAAGAAAACGAAGAGCCGAATATCGTCAGCTTTTGGGTGACACGAAGTCAGGTTCAGTCGCTGATCGCGCACATATCCGAGGTGATCAAGCAAGGACGGCCGATCTGCGGAAATTGCGGGCGGCCGATCGACCCTGAGGGCCACTTCTGCCCCCAGCGCAATGGCCATCGCCACTAGCGTGGGAGCTTCCCCTGTTCGACGCGACCG
>ERZ795041.889-NODE-889-length-10254-cov-3.357584_pt1 | contig 10254 bp, 9 predicted proteins | sample MGYA00375125_ERZ795041 | MGnify/ENA primary metagenome ERZ795041 (study PRJEB30170, sample SAMN03074214) | activated sludge metagenome | biome: Common Effluent Treatment Plant; feature: Wastewater; material: Activated sludge; isolation source: activated biomass in a...
CGTGCGCCATCCATGTTCGGAACGATCCTCTCATGCCCTCTACGTACTTTTCCAGAGTCGAACGCCTGCATCACGAAAATCGCCCTGCAACGACATGCGATAAAAGGAGCGTTGAAAATTCCCTCACAGCAATCGGGGCCAGCGAGCGAAGAGCGGCCAGCTAGCCGGCAGGCCTCACCGGAGCGCCCAAATACTGCTTGAACCAATCCGCTGCCGCGTTTGCGCTGATCTCGAATGCCTGACCGACGTATAGATCGAAGTGGGTCGTGTTCGGGATCTGGATCACCTTCTTGGGGCCCGTCAGCACGTCCGCCGCGGCCAGCCCGTGCTCCTTGTTGTCCAGCAGTTCTTCGTTCTCCGAGAGAATGAACAGCACGGGCCGATCGCCGATGTGCTGCAACTGATGGAACGGACGGAATTCGGCGACGAGCTGCTTGGTCTCGTAGTCGATCATGCGACGTTCGATGTAATCGGTTTCGATCTGAGCGCCTTGACCGATGCGCGCGCGCCGGATCGCGTCGTCGAGCACCCTGCCTTGCAGGTGAAACGGCTCGGCGCGAGTGCCCTTGCCGGCAATCGCCGGCGCCTGTGTCGCGATCGCCTTCACTCGCGCATCCATCGCGGCGGCGACGATGACGTTGCCGCCCGCGAAGCTCGAGCCCCAAACACCGATGCGATCGCCGTCGACGCCCGGCTCCCCTTGCAGGTAGGAAATCGCGTTGCGGATGTCCTCCACCTGCTTCATCGGCACCAGCCGAGTGCGTTTCGTCTCGATTTGGAATTCGCCGCGCGTATAGCGCTGTGCGTCGCTGTTGCGCGAACGCGCCTGCAACGACTTGTTCGCGAGTGTAGTGAAGCCGTTGCTCTTACCCCAGCTTCGATAGTCGATCACCATCGCGACCAGGCCCTTCTCGGCAAAGCGAGCGCCGTATTTTTCGATCGACTCGTGCGTGCCCGCCCAGCCGTGTGCGAGCACCACGCCAGGCGCCCCGCCAGTCGATGTGAAACCCTTGGGGAAAAACAGCTTCGCGTAGCACGCCACGTCGTCGCTGTAATACGTGACCTCGCGAACGGTCACGCCTTCCGCGAGCGTATAGACGATATCCGCGGGCTCCAGTCCGCTCTTGATTCTCCCGTCCGCGGCATCGGCGCTCACGGCGCACCACAGAAGCAGAACAGCGAAGCCGCCAAGGATTTTTCCGAAGGTCCTCACGTCACCGGGCCAAGCAAAACGACGATGCGGATTATCCGCATTTCGATCGGCGGACACGGGAAACTAGCGATAACAGCTGCAAAGTTTGGTCAATGAAGTAAGACGGTGATCAGGGGGCTCCTCACTCCAATCCTTCGAAAAACTCCACGATGCCCGTCTCCAACGAATACACCGCGCCGACGACCAGCAGACCGTCCTTTTGAACGTGCTGCTCCAGAATTTCGGAGCCGTGACGCAGCTGGTTCACGGACATGCGGATGTTCGCGCGGACGGCTTGGCCGATCAGCTCCGCCTGCGGCATGTGATCGTTGATGGCCAACAAGGCCGCGACCGAGGGGCGCACACGATCGACGATGGAACGCAGGTTTCGCGATTGCTCTTCGTGACGCCGCTGCAGCTCCTCGATCGTCGCGGTGATGGCGCCGCAGTTCGAATGGCCGAGCACGACGACGAGGCGCGTACCGAACCGCTCGGTCGCGAATTCGACACTGCCGATCTGCGACGGCGCAACGATGTTGCCGGCGACACGAATGACGAACAAATCGCCCAAGCCCTGATCGAACACGGTCTCCGCGGGCACGCGCGAATCCGAGCAGCCCAGGATGATCGCGAATGGCTCCTGCGCGACCGCAACCTCGCGGCGACGGTGCTCACTCGTGAGCGCATCGTGATTGCGCTCGCCCGACACGAAACGTGCATTGCCTTCCCGCAGCCGCCTGAGAGCCTCTTGCGCAGAGATCATTCACCCATCCCCTTATGATTTCCCGCTTTCCGAGCGGTACACGATCGCGCAGCCACCCGGGCTGCAGCTTCCTCGGCATCGTAAGGTCGCGACGGCGGAGCGTCAAAGAACGTTTGGTGCTGAAGGATCGGCCTCCGGCACTCGATCGACACCGAGAATCACCAGCAACACGCGGCGGTTTGCGTTCCTGCCCACAGGCGTCTCGTTGGATTGCGCCGGCCGGTATTCACCCAGACCGATCACCGCCAGACGCGGCGGAGCCACGCCCTCCTCCATGAGCAGATGCACGACCGTCGCGGCACGCGCAGCCGAAAGCTCCCAGTTCGAGCGAAACTCGCGCGTATTGATCGGCACGTTGTCGGTGTGGCCTTCGACGCGGATCGGATTCGGAAACGGTCGCAACGTCGCCGCGAGCCGGCGCAACACCGCCGCGGACTCAGAGGACAGCCGTGCCTGACCGCTCCCGAACAGGATGTCGGTGCGAATCTCGACTTCGACCCAGAGGCCCTGGCGGCGCACGATGATGAGCTCTTCACGAATCAAATCCGCCATCGCGGACTCGACATCGGCGGCGACCTGCTCAAGCGCCTGCATGGCCTCGGCTTGCGCGATCTCGGCGGCCGAGCGTCTCATGCGATCGGAATCGCGAGCGGGGGTCGGCGCGGACACGTGGCTCGCACGCGATGGATCGCTCATCTGGATCGGCGTCGGCTCGAGCATCTGACGCGGCTGCCCCTCGAGCATCGCCTGCTGCACGAGCGTCACCTGGATATCGGCTCCGGACCCCGTCTGTTTTTCGCCGACCTGAATCGGTAGCAGCGTCTTCGGCGCACCCTGGAATGCCGCGACGAGCGAATCGGACAACACGCGATACTTGCCTTCGTTCACCGAGGACATCGCGTACATCACGACGAAGAACGCCAGCAGCAGCGTGATCAGATCCCCATAGGGAATCGCCCACGCTTCGTGGTTGGCGTGTTCTTCATGTTTTTTGTGACGGCGCGACATGAGAGGTCCGGGGGCTGCTGGCTAGCTGGCCAGCTGGCCGTGCAATGCAGATACCCCTGCAGCTTCGACTCGATCGCACGCGGGTTTTCGCCTTGTGCGATCGAGATCATTCCTTCGATCACCATTTCGCGAGCCTCGGACTGGCCCTGGATCGCGACTTTCAGCTTGCTGGCGGCGGGTAGGAAAAAGAGATTCGCCAGGCCGATCCCGTAAATCGTCGCGACGAATGCGGCAGCGATCCCTTGGCCGAGCTTGCTGGGATCGGCGAGGTTTTGCATCACCGACATGAGACCCAGCACGGCGCCGATGATGCCGAGCGTCGGCGCATAGACACCCATGCCTTCGAAGACCTTCGCGGCACGCGTGTCCGCCTGCTCACGCACGTTCAGATCGACCTCGAGGATCTCGCGAATGACATCGGGCTCGCTGCCGTCCACGACGAGCTGCAGGCCCTTGCGCACGAAATCGTCCGGCTCCTGTTCAATGATCGGCTCCAGGCCAAGCAGACCCTGCTTGCGCGCGGTGTTGCTCCACTCGACGATCTTCTTGAGCAACGCCGCACGCTCGAAGGACGGCGGCCGGAACACCCACGGTAGAATCCGCAGCGCATGCTTCATGACGGGCATCGGTGTTTGCACGCAAATCGCCGCGACGGTGCCCACGATCACGATCATGAAGGCAGCGGCGGACAGCAACGCCTTGATGCCGGCGCCCTTCAGCACGGAGCCGACGACGATCGCGACGACCGCGAGCGCAAGACCGATGAAACTCAGGATGTCCATGGCTTTGGTCAGCTGGCGATCCGGCCAGCTGGCAGGCTGGCCGGAGAAAGCAAGCGCATCTTTGATTCACACATTTTCAGTATCTTGCTCAACTTCTTCTCTTCAGCTGACCAGCTGGCCGGATCCCCAGCTGACCTCTTCCTCACATTCCCAATCCCGCCAACAACGAGTCGACGTCCTGCTGGCCGCTCACGGCCGGGCCATTGTCGATGCCGGGAATGATGGGGCCGAATCCGCGCTGCTGATCGTCGCTGTGGCGCTTCGGCGCCGCTGCGCCAGTCTTCGACAAGCGTACGAGCTCGACGAGCGCGACTTCGAGCTCGCCGACGAGGTTCATCACGCCGCGAATGATCTGGCCCGATAGATCCTGATAACCCTGCGCGAGCATGACTTCCGCCAGATTGCCGCGCACCGCCTCCATGTCGTTGCGCGCGGTATCGAGAAACCCATCCATTCGCAGAACGAGCCGTTGAAACTCGTCGATCTGAATCTCACGGCGCCGAAAGCGCCGCCATGATTCGACGATGCCGCCAGCCTGTTGCGCGGTACGCTCGGCGAGCGGACCGCAGCGCTCGACGAGATCCATGGTGCGATGCGCAGCCTCATCGGTCAGCTTCAACACATGATCGAGCCGATGCTTTGCGTTCGGCACTTCCTTCTCTGCCAGATCGACCAGGCGCGAATCGACGCGAAAGCGATCCAGAGCCGTCTGCAGATCGATCGTGAGCTTGCGCAACTCGCCGAACAGCTGGATCTCGCGACGTCGCACGAGCCCATCGAGCTCGGCGAGAAACAGCGCATCGTCGCCCGCGGCAAGCGCATCGGACAGCGTGGCAACGATGGAGCCGTATTCTTGTTGGAGCGTGCTGCTCATGCTCGTTTCATCAGGCTACAGGCGACAGGCGCCGACAGAGCACGACGCTGCATTGCCTGTCGTCTGTAGCCTTCCGACCTCATGCTGCATTCGTTCGCGCCTCGAGAATTTTGTCGATCTTCTCTTTGAGCGTAGCCGCCGTGAACGGCTTGATCACGTAACCGTTCACGCCTGCCTGTGCGGCTTCGATGATCTGTTCGCGCTTCGCCTCGGCCGTGAGCATGAGCACCGGCAGCTTCGCGAGTCGCGCGTCCGCGCGGACTGCCTTGAGCAGCTCGAGGCCGGGTATGCCGGGCATGTTCCAATCCGTGATGAGAAAATCGAATTGGCCTGATTGCAGCATCGGCAGTGCCGTCGAGCCGTCATCGGCTTCGGCGACGTTGGGGTAGCCGAGATCGATCAACAGATTCTTGATGATGCGGCGCATCGTCGAGAAATCATCGACGACAAGAAACTTCATGTCCTTGCTCACAACAGCCCACTCCTCTGCAACACCGGGCGCGCTCGCCCCTCGGCTGTAACAACTGAACCAGACCCTGCGTCATCCCGACGCATCCAATGTCATTCCCATAAATCCAATGTCATCCCGACAAATCCAACGTCATCCCACAAATCCAAACGAGCGGCCTACTCCGCCCTGCCATGACCTACCCCGCTTTGCCAGCCGCCGCTTCGCTGCGGTCGCGCCAGTCCACGAGGCGAGCTTTCAAGCGCACCAGCGCCTGCCCATGCAGCTGACACACTCTCGACTCGGTGACTTTCAACACCGCGCCGATCTCCTTCAGATTCAACTCATCGTCGTAGTACAACGACATCACCAAGCGCTCGCGCTCCGGCAATTCCTCGATCGCCTTCGCGAGCGCCTCGCGAAACCCCGCCTCGCTCGCATCGAGAAACGGATCGGCCGTTTCGTCTTCGATGCGTCCCAGCAACGAGCCTTCGTCGCCGCTCGAATCATCCAGACTGCCGATGCGGCAACACGCAGCGTCGTGACTGATCCTGTGATACTCCTCGAGCGACACGCCCATGCGCGCCGCGATCTCGCCGTCGCGCGCCTCGCGGCCGAACTCGATCTCGATCTCGCGAATCGCCTGCTGCGCGGCACGCGCCTTGCGATGCACGGAGCGCGGCGCCCAATCGAGCTTTCGCAATGCATCGAGCATCGCGCCGCGGATGCGAATGCCCGCATAGGTTTCGAAGCTCGCACCGCGATCGGCGGTGTAGTTCGAGGCCGCCTCGAGCAACCCGAGCATCCCGGCCTGGATCAAATCGGCGACTTCCACCGACGCGGGCAGGCGACCCGCGAGGTGATAGGCGATGCGCTTCACCAATTCGGCGTGGCGCATCACCATCGCATCCGTTTCCCGGTGAGTGCGCTGGGCGCTGTACGCGCCGACGCTCACTTCACCACCTCCAGCCGCGTTTGCGGCCGGCGCACCAGGCGCTCCACGAAAAATTCGAGATTGCCGCGCGGTCCTCCCGGTACAGGCCACTTATCGGCCTTCAACGCCAGTTTCTTGAATGCCCGGCTCGCCGGGCAGGCAGGAAATGCCGCGATCACGGGACGCTGTTCACGGATCGAGCGGCGCAGGTACGGGTCTTCAGGGATTTCCCCCACATACTCGAGCGTGACATCCAGGAATTTGGAGGTGACGCGCTGCAGCTTCTGGAAGAGCGCATCCCCTTCGCCGGGCGAGCGCACCATGTTCGCGACCACCCGGAACTGCGTCACGCCGTGGTGGCGGCTCAACACCTTCACGAGCGCATACGCGTCGGTCATCGAGGCCGGCTCATCGCACAAGACGATCAGCACGTGCTGTGCCGCCTGTGAGAATTGCACGACGCTGTGCGAGATGCCCGCCGCGGTATCGACGATCAAGACATCCACGCGATTGCTGAGCGAGCTGAACGCCTGCACGAGATTGAGATGCCCCGCCGCGGACAAATTCGCCAGCTCGGCGACACCGGAGGCTCCGGGCACGACCTGCACTCCTTGCGGCGATTCGACGACGATCTCTTCGAGCGAGCGTTCGCCCGAGAGCACGTGCGCCATCGTATGCCGCGGCGACAGGCCGAGAAACACATCGACGTTCGCCAGCCCGAGATCACCGTCGAGCAGCATCGGCCGCCGTCCGGCGCTCGCCAGCGCGGTCGCAAGATTCACCGCGACGCTCGTCTTGCCGACTCCGCCCTTCCCGCCCGTCACTGCAATGACTCGAACGGGCCCCGGGCTTGCGATGCGCTTCAGACCGGCTGTTTGTGCTGATTCCATCTTTTGGTTCCGAAGTTATGGCTATGGTTTGTTGGAAGTAATCCAGTGATTCAGTGATCAGGTGATCAGGTGATCAGGTGATCAGGTGATCGTGGCCAGAGACCCTGATTCGTCATTCCGGCGTAAGCCGGAATCCATGTCTTGCCTGATCATCTGATGACCTTCTTACCTGGATCACCTGATCACCGGATCACCTGATCACCTTCTTGTCTGGATCACCTGATCACCTTCATTCACGCCAACGCATGCGCGACTGACCCAAACCTGCGTTGCAACAAATCCTCATCCGCCGCCGCGCCCGCTCTGCGCGACAGCTCCACGGCGCGCGCGACCAGTTGATGCGCCCGCGCGGGGTTCAAATCCTCGGGAACGCGCTGACCGTCGCTGATGTAGGCGAGCGGCAGCCTCGCGCGCACCAGCATCGAGAGGGCGCCGCCCAGACTTGTGGCTTCATCCAATTTGGTGAGCACGCAGCTCGCCGGCTGCGCGGCGGCGAAATGTTCGAAGGTTTCTTCGATCGAGCCCGCCTGCGCCGCGGCGGACATCACCAGGCAGGTTTCCATACGCTCGCTGGTGGCGATGAGCCTGGCGAGCTCGCGCGTCAGGCTCGCATCGCGCTGACTCAAGCCTGCGGTGTCGATGAGAACGAGCTTTCGGTCATCGAGCTGATCGAGCAGATCGGCAAGCTGTTCGGCGCCTTCGACGGCATAAGCCGGCGCGCCCAACAGGCGCCCGAGCGTGTGAATCTGCTCCTGCGCGCCGATGCGCACGCAATCCGTGGTGACCAACGCGAGCTGACGCGCGCCGTGGCGCAGCACCCAGCGTGCGGCGAGCTTCGCCAGCAACGTCGTCTTGCCGACGCCGGTCGGACCGACGAGCGCGATGACACCGCCGGTGTCCAGCCACCGCTCCTCCATCGTCACGATGCGACGCGAAACCAGCGCGAGCGCGAGCCGCTGCGCTTCCGCGAGCTCCATCTTCGACGGCATCTGCGTGACGAGCTCGGTGCACAAGTCACGATCCAGGCCGATCGAGCTCAACTGCTTCAGCAGCTCCGTTTGTATCGGCGCGCGACGCGTCAGATCGTTCCATGCCAGCGTCGCAAGCTGCGTTTCGAGCATGCGGCGCAACGTACGCAACTCGTCGTTCACGTCGGCGCGCTCATCGAGACCGAGGGCACCGAGGCCGTCATCATGGTTGCGCGGCTCGGAGCGCGAGACTCGCGCCGCGGCAACCGCTTCATGTCGAGCCGATGAGTATTGGGACGCCGAAACCCGCAGCGTCTGCGCGAAAGTGGCAGCTTGATCGCCGCGGCTGGAATCCGCGCCCTGCGCCAGCCCATAGCCGGCCGCGCTTTCGCCCGGCCCGTCGGCGACCTCGACGTCGTAATCGATCGCCGCCACCACCTCGACACCACCTTGAACGCGACGACTCGAAAGAATCACCGCATCGGGCCCTTGCGCCTCGCGCACCTGGCGCAACGCCGTGCGCATATCGGCGGCGTGGTAATGCTTTATTTTCATGAGCGCACTTCCTGCATCGACCAGCCGACCAACCCGTTGGCCAGGTGGCCTGCGGACCCGTGGCCGGAACTGAACATCGTTCGAGCGTCGAATGTATTCTTGATTCGCAGTTTCATATCGCTACTTCGATCTCTTGCCAGCTTGCCAGCGGGCCGGATGGCCAGCCGGCCATTGCTCATCGCCCCACCGCCGTCACCAGCCTCACCTTCCGGTTATCCGGTATCTCGTTCCAGGCGAGCACGTGCATGCTCGGCACGATCGAGCGCATGAAGCGTGCAAGCGTCTGGCGCAATTGCGGCGGCACGAGGAGCACGGCGGGCTCGCCCGCGACCTCCTGGCGTTCCGCGGCTTCGGCAAGACGGCGTTGCATGCGTTCGGCGAGGCCGGGCTCCAGCCCCGGCGGCGCTGCGTTCGTGCCCGCGAGCGAGCTGCTGAGCAACTGCTCCAGGTCCGGCTCGAGCGTGATGACCGGCAATTCGATCTGCGTGCCGACGATGTCCTGAACGATCTGGCGGCCGAGCGCAACGCGCACCTGCGCCTGCAGCTGTACCGGATCCTGGGTGCGCGTCGCATGCTCGGCGAGCGTCTCGACGATGGTGCGCGTGTTGCGAATCGGCACGCGCTCGGCGAGCAGGCCTTGCAGCACGCGCACGACCGTGCCGAGCGGCAGCAGCTTGTTGAGATCCTCGACGAGCTTCGGCGTCGTCTTCGCGAGCGTATTGAGCAGCGCCTGCACTTCCTCGTGACCGAGCAGCTCGTGGCCATGAGTCTGGATCACGTGACTCAAGTGCGTCGCGATGACCGTGCTCGCATCGACCACCGTGTAGCCGAGCGTCTGCGCGTGATCGCGCGTGGCAGGCTCGATCCATACCGCTTCCATGCCGAAAGCCGGATCGCGCGTCTCGATGCCAGTCAGCTTGCCGAATACCTTGCCCGGATTGATCGCGAGCTCGCGCTCCGGATAGATCGTCCCTTCGCCCACCGGCACGCCCGCGAGATTGATGCGATAGGCATTCGGCGATAACTCCAGGTTGTCGCGTATGTGCACGGCCTGCACCAGGAAGCCGAGATCCTGGGTGAGCTTGCGGCGCACACCCTTGATGCGCGCCAGCAGATCGCCGCCTTGCGCCTGATCGACGAGCGGCACGAGGCGATAACCCACTTCGAGGCCGATGACATCGACCGGCTGCACGTCTTCCCACGTGAGATCGCGTTGCTCCAACGCGGGAGCGGCCGCCGGCGGCGGTGCCGGCGGCTCGGCGGCAGCCGCTTCCGCGGCGCGCTGCGAGCGCTTCTGCAAACGCCATGCAACCACGGCGCAGAACGCGGCCATCGACAGGAAGGCGAGATTCGGCATGCCCGGAATCAATCCCATGATCGTGAGCAGGCCCGCCGCGATCGCCAGCGCGCGCGGATGGCCGAACAATTGTTTCTGCAGCTCGCCGCCCATGTCCTGAGCACCCGACATGCGCGTGACGATGATCGCGACCGCCGCCGACAACAGCAGTGCGGGAATCTGCGCGACGAGGCCGTCGCCGATCGTCAGCAACGCATACACGCGCGCCGCATCGCCGAATCCCATGTCGTGCGCCATCATGCCGATGGCGATGCCGCCCAGGATGTTGATGATGAGAATCAGGATGCCCGCGGTGGCATCGCCGCGTACGAACTTGCTCGCGCCGTCCATGGAACCGTAGAAGTCGGCCTCCTGGCGCACCTCGCTGCGGCGCACGCGCGCTTCGTCCTGCGTGATGAGCCCGGCGTTGAGATCGGCGTCGATGGCCATCTGCTTGCCCGGCATCGCATCCAAGGTGAACCGCGCCGTCACTTCGGAAATGCG
>ERZ795041.890-NODE-890-length-10249-cov-4.274475_pt1 | contig 10249 bp, 7 predicted proteins | sample MGYA00375125_ERZ795041 | MGnify/ENA primary metagenome ERZ795041 (study PRJEB30170, sample SAMN03074214) | activated sludge metagenome | biome: Common Effluent Treatment Plant; feature: Wastewater; material: Activated sludge; isolation source: activated biomass in a...
GCGGCGAGCGCGGCGGCGTCCGCTCCCGGCGCGCCCGATGCCGACGACGAAGCCCGCGAGACGATCGCGCGCGCCCTGCTGCGCCGCCACGGCGTCGTCAGCTGGCGCCTGCTCGCGCGCGAGGCCGCCTGGCTGCCGCCGTGGCGCGAACTCGTGCGCGTCTATCGTCGCCTCGAAGCACGCGGCGAAATCCGCGGCGGACGTTTCGTGCACAACCTCGCCGGCGAACAGTTCGCCCTGCCGGAAGCGATTCCGTTGCTGCGCAAGGCGCGCGCCGAACCCCGCGAGGGCCGCCTGGTCGTCGTCGCCGCCACCGATCCGCTGAACCTGGTCGGCATCGTCACCGCCGGCGCGCGCATCCCCGCGCAGATCGGCACGCGCATCCTGTACGAAGACGGTGTGCCGGTGGCCACCCTGGTCGGCGGCAAGATCAGCGCAATCGGCGACGAAGCGCGTGCGCTGCCGGCGCATTGGTCGCAGCGGCTGCAGCGGCGCGCGGTCGAAGCACCTCTCGCGTCCGCATAGCCGCAGCAGCGGAGCAAGCTCCCGGAAAACACTGGATCGTGCGGGCTCGTTGCGGAACCGAGCTTGCTCGGCCCTGCAGGGAACCTGCGTGCCTCGACGCCTTCGCAGAGCGGGCCAGCCCTGGGAGACGACCTCAGGAGCGGCTCCCCGGCACCGCCCTCATGCCTGCTCGCCGGTCAATACGACGTCGGCGCGACGACGTGCAAACAGGCCGACGGTGACGATGCCGGTGATCTGGTTGAGCTCGCTTTCCAGCGTGACCGGGTCGCTGATGCGCAGATGGTGCACGTCGAGGATCCAGTTGCCGTTGTCGGTCACCACGCCATCGCGCCAGACCGGCTGGCCGCCGAGTTCGACGAGCGCGCGCGCGACATGACTGCGGGCCATCGGGATCACCTCGATCGGCAGCGGGAAGCGGCCGAGCACGTCGACCTTCTTGCCGGGATCGATGATGCAGACGAAGCGCTTCGAGGCCGCGGCGATGATCTTCTCGCGGGTCAGCGCGGCGCCACCGCCCTTGATCAGGCAGCCGTTCGGGTCACACTCGTCGGCGCCGTCGACGTAGAGCTCGAGCGGGCCGGTGGCATTGAGGTCGAGTACCGGGATGCCGTGATCCTTCAACAGTCGGGTCGACTGCTCCGAGCTCGACACCGTGCCTTCGATGTCGCGCTTGCGCTCGGCCAGCGCGTCGATGAAGTGGCGCACCGTCGATCCGGTGCCGACGCCGACGATCATGCCGGTCTCGACGTATCGCATTGCCGCGCGCGCGGCGCGGCGCTTGCCTTCCTCGTTGCTCATGCGGCGCTCCGCTTTTCCAGGGAAAGGATGAAATCCCACTGCGCCGGCGTCACCGGCAGCACCGACAGGCGGTTGCCGCGCTGGATGAGGGCGAAGTCCTCGAGTTGCGCACTTGCCTTCAGCTCGGCCAGGGTGATCGTGCGTGCGAGCTTGCGCCGGAAGCGCACGTCGACGAGCAGCCAGCGCGGGCCTTCGCGCGTGCTTTTCGGATCGTGGTAGTCGCTGCGCGCGTCGAACTGGGTCGGATCCGGGTATGCCTCGCTGGCCACCTCGGCGATGCCGACGACCCCGGGCTCGTCGCAATTGGAGTGGTAGAACAGCACGCCGTCGCCGACCTGCATGCCATCGCGCATGAAGTTGCGCGCCTGGTAGTTGCGCACGCCGCTCCACGGCTCGACGCCGACCTTCTTCAGGGTGTCGATGGAGAACTCCTCAGGCTCACTCTTCATCAACCAGCAGCGCCTGCTCATGCGGCAGCTCCAGCGGTTGGCTCACTCTTCATCAACCAGCAGCGCCTGCTCATGCGGCAGCTCCAGAGGTTGGCTCGCTTTTCATCAACCAGCAGCGCCTGCTCATGGATGTCTCCAGCGGTTGGTTCGCGTTTCCTTCCTCCGTGGCAGCGCGCGGTGTTCATGCCGGCGCGGCGCCGCAAGGATCGTCCTGTGCGGGCCAGCAGTCGATCAGTCCGCTTTCGGTGGCGACGTAGTCGAGACGCAGGTCCCAGGCGGCCGGCTCGATGCGTTCGAGTTCCTGGGCGGCATATCCGATGCCGACGAGGACCGGAGTCGTCATCGCCGTGCGGCCGCGCAGACCGGCAAAGGTCGCGTCGTAGTAGCCGCCGCCATAGCCGAGGCGCCCGCCGTGGCGGTCGAATCCGAGCAGCGGCACGAGCACGACGTCGATGTCGCCGGCATCGGCATGCACGACGTCGGCACCGGCCGGTTCGGGAATGCCGTAGCGGTTCGGTTCGAGGTGAATGCCGGGACGCCACAGGGCGAAGCGCAACTGGCGCGGACCGGTGATGCAGGGCAGGAAGAACTGCTGGTCGCGCGAACGCAGGCTGGTGACGACGTTGTGCAGCGGCAGTTCGCCGTCGATCGCCCAGTATCCGGCGACGCGCGTGTCGGTCAGGAACTCGGGCAGCTGCTCGAGCGAACGCAGCACGCCGGCCGCGGCGGCCATGCGCTCGCCCGCATCGAGGCGGCGGCGGCGCTCGCGCAGTTCGCTGCGCAGGGTCTTGCGCTCGTCATCCACTCTTCAGCGCCGCGGGAAAAGGAAGGGGTGGCGTCCTCCGCCGTGCCGATGCGCACCTAACGACCTTGAACCATCGGTTCAGGTGGGAGTGCCAACACGCGATCATCAGGCTTTCCGCCGAAGCGGACTTGCACACCGACCGGCGCGTGGCGGTCCCGGGGTCGCTACAGGAACAAGGCAATATGTTGGAATGCGCTGTCGCACACCGCCGAGGACACCGGGGGCTATTCTAGGGATGCTCCGACGCATCCCGCAACGACGCTCGCCACGCGTGCGGAAGCGCGACTTCACGCCGCAACGCAGACACGGGTGCGGCGCCACGCGTGCCGCCGCCCGGGCGGGCCGCGTCCATCCGGGAACGTCCGCCACGCGCCGCTGGCGCGCGACCGCATGCGGCGATCGGTCCGCCGGCGGCGACGTTCAGGGAGGGCAGCGGCGCGAGGTCGGGCGGCGACGCTCACGGCGCCGGCGGCAATCCGGCATCCAGCTTCGACTTCAGGCGGTCGATCTGCCGCGCCAGTGCATTCGAGCCGGTCTCGGTGCGGCTGCGCAGGTCGAGCAGTTCGTGGGCGAGGTTGAGCGCGGCCAGCACGGCAATGCGGTCGAGCCCGCCGCCGGGGTTGGTGCCGGCGTTGCGCAGTTCGCGCAGCTTGTCGTCGAGCAGGGCGGCGGCGCGCATCAGGCCGGGGCGCTCTTCCTGCGTGCAGGCGATCAGGTAGTCGCGATCGAGGATGCGGACGGAAACGGGCTCGCTCATCCCTGGTTCTGCTCCAGCGATTTCAGCCGCCCGATCATCGCCTCGACGCGCGTGCGCGCCTGCTCGTTGCGCGCGATCAGGGTGGCGCGCTCGTTGGCCAGTTGTTCCTGGCTGTGGCGCAGGCTGCGGTTCTCCTCGCCGAGCCGCCGGCACAGCGCGACCAGCCGGTCGACGCGTTCGTCGATTTCGGCCAGTGCGGGCAGGTTGGGGTCGGGCGTCGACATGGCGGCAATATACTAAGCCGGGCAGGCACAAGCCACATTCCGCGCCGCGCCGCCACCGGCGGGCTTGCGGGGCATGCGGCCGGCCCCTGCCGCGACCCGGCGCATGCGGGTTCTGCTCAGGAAAGGATGCCGCGCTGTTCGCGCGAGCGCTCGCGCAGGAAGGCGAAGCAGGCCGGCGCGGCCAGCGGACGCGCCAGCCAGTGTCCCTGGATCTCGTCGCAACCCTGCTCGCGCAGGTACTCGACCTGTTCGCCGATCTCGACGCCCTCGGCGATGACGTTGAGGCCGAGCGAATGGGCCATGTTGATGATCGTCGCGGTGATCGCCTCGTCATCCGGATCGGTGGTGATGTCGCCGACGAATTCCTTGTCGATCTTCAGGGTGTCGATCGGCAGCCGCTTGAGGTAGGCCAGCGACGAGTAGCCGGTACCGAAATCGTCGATGGCGAGGGTCACCCCGACCGCCTTCAGCTGGCGCAGGGTGGTGATCGACTGTTCGGCATTGGCCATGACCATGCTCTCGGTCAGCTCGAGTTCGAGCTGGCTCGGCGCGAGGTCGTTTTCGGCCAGGATGTCGCACAGGCGCTGGGTGAGCTGGCCGCGCAGCAGCTGCGGCACGGCGACGTTGACCGACATCGAGATGTCGCGCAGGCCGGCACGATGCCAGGCGGCGAGCTGGGCGCAGGCCTGCACGAGCACCCAGTCGCCGATCTCGATGATCATGCCGGTTTCCTCGGCGATCGGAATGAACGTCGACGGCGGAACCTGGCCGAGATCCTCGCTCTTCCAGCGCAGCAGCGCCTCGACACCGGTGATGCGGCCATCGAGCAGCGACAGCTTGGGCTGGAACACCAGGCTGAACTCCTGGCGTTCGAGCGCGCGGCGCAGCGCGCCGACCATCGTCGCGCGCAGGCGCGCGGCGGCGTCCATCGATTCGGTGTAGACCATCCAGGTCTTGCGACCGCGTTCCTTGGCCTGGTACATCGCGGTGTCGGCGTACTTGAGCAGGTCGGTCGGCGTCTGTCCGTGGTCCGGATACAGGCTGATGCCGATCGACGGCGAGATCGTCACGTCCTGGCCATCGTCGAGTTCGAGCGGCCGCTCGAATGCGCCGATCAGCTTGAGGGCGACGCGCTCGGCCTCGGCCGCATCGACGAGGTCCTCGAGCACGACGGTGAACTCGTCGCCGCCGATCCGCGCCACCGTGTCGCCATCGCGCACGTTGTCGCGCAGGCGGCTGCCGGCCGCCTTGAGCATGCGATCGCCGGCAGCGTGGCCCATCGAATCGTTGACGTGCTTGAAACGGTCGAGGTCGAGGAACAGCACCGCGACCTTGCGCCCGCCGCGGCGCGCGCGCACGACCGCGTGGCCGAGGCGTTCGGCCAGCAGGGTGCGGTTCGGCAGGCCGGTCAGGGTGTCGTAGTTGGCCAGGTAGCGCAGCTCCTGCTCGTTGCGCTTGCGCTCGGTGATGTCGGTCAGCACCTGCACGAAGTGCGTGCGCTGGCCCTGCGCATCGCGCACCTCGGTGGTCTGCAGCCAGGTCAGGAACTCCTCGCCGTCCTTGCGTCGCTGCCAGATCTCGCCGCGCCAGTGGCCCTCGCGCAGGATGGCGTCACGCAGCGCCTGGTAGTGCTCGGGTGGATGCTGCGAGCAGTTGAGCAAGGCCGCCGAACGGCCGAGCACTTCCGCTTCGGTCCATCCGGTCATCGCGGTGAACGCCGGATTGACCGAGCTGAAGTTGAAATCGAGGTCGGTGACGGTCACCGCCTCGCCGATGCTGCGGATGACTTCCTGGGCGATGCGGCGCTCGCGCTCGGCCTCGCGGGTGGAGGTGATGTTGCGCACCGTGCCGCAAATGCGCAGCGGGCGGCCGCTGTCGGAGCGATCGACGATCTTGCCGCGCACCAGCATCCAGATCCATTCGCCGTCGCCGACCCGCACGCGCTGCTCCGACTCGAACAGCGACGTGCGCCCGGTGATGTGGTCGTCGAGGCGCTGCGCCATCGCGCGCTGGTCGTCGACATGCACGTTGGAGCGCAGCCAGTCGTAGATCGACAGCGATTGTTCGCGCTGCATGCCCTGGGAACGGTCGGCACTGACCAGCAGCAGCGCGCCGCTGTCCATGTCGAGGTCCCAGAAGCGTTCGCCCGATCCCCACAGGGCAAGGCGCAGGCGGTCCTCGCGTTCCTTGATCTCCTGGTGGTGGTGCTGCGCCTCGGCACGGCGCCGGCGCAACGCCGCCCAGCCGATCAGGCCGGCCAGCACGATCGCCGCGGCGTACACCGCCTTCATCGCCGGGCTCAACCAGAACGGCGGCGCGACGACCACCGCCACCGCCGTGCCTTCCTCGTTCCAGTAACCGTCGCTGTTGCTCGCCTGCACGCGGAACAGGTAGCGGCCGGCATCGAGATTGGTATAGGTCGCATCGTGGCGCGTGCCGGCCTCGATCCACTGGCTGTCGAAGCCTTCGAGCCGGTAGCGGAAACGGTTGCGCTGCGGTGCGGCGAAGTCGAAGGCGGCGAACTCGAACTGCACGACGCGGTCGTCCGCACCCAGCGAGACGATGCCGTCCGCGTCGGGGCCGGTCTTGCCGGCATGGCCGATGCGCACCTCGGTGATCGCCACCGGCGGCAGGTAGCGGCTGGCGGCGACGGCGCCCGGCAGCAGCAGGTTGACGCCGTCGAGGCCGCCGAAGGCCAGCTCGCCGCCGCGCAGTGCGTGCACCGACCCGCCGTTGAACTCGAGTCCCTGCAGGCCGTCCTCGACGGAGAAGGCGTGGAAGCTGCCGGTGGACGGATCGAACGAGGAAATGCCGCGGTTCGAGCTCAGCCACAGCCGCCCCATCGGATCCTCGAGGATGCCGTAGACGGTGGCGTCGGGCAGGCCGTCCGCGGGCAGGTAGCGGGTGAAGCGCGCGCGCCCCTCCTCGAGCACGTCGAGGCGATTGAGGCCGCTGTGGGTGCCGATCCAGATCGTGCCGTCGACCGACTGGTGGACCGAACGCACGGTGTCGCTGCTCAGCGAATGCGGGTCGGCACTGTCGTGGCGCAGCACCTGGACCGTGCCGGTGGCGGGATCGATCAGGTTGACGCCATCGATGCTGCCCGCCCAGATGCGGCCCTGGCGATCCTCGAACAGCGAGAGCACGTGGTCGTGGCTGAGGCTCGCCGGGTCGCCGTCGCGGTGGCGCCAGTACGTCGGCGCGCGGCTGCCGGCGGCGAAGCGGATGACGCCGAAACCGTTGGTGGCCAGCCACAGGCTGCCGTCGCGGGCGAGCAGGAGCGCGCGGCGCGGCCGGCGCAGCCCGCCGGATTCGTCGGCGATGCCGTCCGCCAGCACTTCGATCGTGCCCCGCGCCGGATCGAGCAGACCGATGCCCATGCCGCCGGCGAACCAGATGCGGCCGTCGGGGGTGGCCGCCAGCGCTTCGATCGACACCGGCTGGCCGGGATCGAGGGCGAACGTGCGCGCGATCGCCGCGCGCCACGAGGTGAACGTCCGCGTGCGGCGGTCGTGGCGCTTGAGGCCGTCGCCGTCGGTGCCGAGCCAGAGGTCGCCATTGGCGTCCTCGGTGATCGCACGGACATTGTTGGTGGTCAGCGGGTCGAGCGCCGGATTGCGGTCGAGGAGTATGCCGAAGGTGGTTCCGGACGGTTCGACGCGACTGACCCCGAGCGCTTCGCTGCCGACCCAGAGCAAACCCGAGGCATCGATGAACAGCACCGAGATCTCGGCCTGCTGCAGGCTGCCGCGCAGGTCGCGGTCGGGACGGATCCATTGTTCACGCGGGCGCTGCGGATCGAGGATGGCCAGGCCATCGCCGAGCGTGCCGACCCAGACGCGTGCGCCGCGGTCCTCGGCCAGCGCGGTGATCGCGCTGCGGCCGGTGGTCGTCCAGATGCGCTGCGCCGCACCGCCGTTGTCGATGCGATGCACCTCGTCGGCGGTCGCCGCATAGAAGTGGCGGTCGCGCGCGGCGATCATCGCCGTCACCGGACCTGACAGTCCGCTGCCGGTGCGTTCGGCACGATGGCTGCCGCGCGGCAGCTGCCACACGCCGTCGCTGCTGCCGATCCACAGGCTGCCATCGTCGGCGCGCACGAGCTGGCGCACGACCACGCCCTCGGCCAGTGCCACCCGCTCGCGCCGTCCGCTCAGCGGATCGAGCAGTTCGAGTCCGCCGGCGCTGCCGACCCACAGTCCGCGCGCGCGATCGAACAGCAGCACCTCGATCGCTTCGCGCTCGTTGCGTGCCGGCTCGCCGGCGGCGAGGCGGAACGACTCGAAACGGCCGCTGCGCGGATCGAGGCGGGCGATGCCGGCCGCATAGGTACCGATCCACAGGCGCCCCGCATCGTCTTCCGCAATTGCCCCGACCACGCTGTCGGGCAGGCTGTCGGGGCGGTCGGCATCGTGCTCGAAGCGCCGGAAGCGATAGCCGTCGAAGCGGTGCAGCGCGCCCTGGGTGGCGATCCACAGGTAGCCGGTGCGGTCCTGGTAGATCGAGCGGATCGAGTTCTGCAACAGGCCCGACTCGTCGTCGAGGCGGTCGAAATAGTGGGTGCGCTCGTAGGCGGCCAGCGGCAGGGCGCAGCAGGCGAGCAGCAGGCAGGCAAGCAGGAGCATCCGGCGTGCCGGCCCGTGCCATCGCCCCCACGACGCTCCCCTGGCGATCATGTCGTTGCGCGCACCCGCGATTCCCTTTGGCGCGATTGCGCCGTCGTCGAGTGTAGGCAATCAGGTCGACCGGCGCCAAGGCGAGCCGCGGACGGATCGCAGCCGACCCGGCGCGCGGTCTAGAATCCGGCCCATTCCGGCCGCGTGACAGGACATGAGCGAACCACTGACCCACGCCGAACTCGGCGAGATCCTCGTGCGCCTGCGCATCGGCGTCGGCGCCAGCGAACTGCATGGCTCGCTGGCCGGCTATTTGTGCGCGGGCGGGCGCGCCGGCGCCGATGCCTGGCCGCAGGCACTCGAACTCGATGCCGAAGGCGAGGGCTGGTCCGGCGACGCCTTCACCCGACGCCTCTACGGACTCTGCCGGGCCCAGCTCGACGACGAGGAACTCGGTTTCGAGCCGCTGCTGCCCGACGAGGCCTGCCCGCTGGCCGAGCGCGGCGACGCCCTCGTCGAATGGTGCCGCGGCTTCCTCGGCGGCGTCGGACTCGCCGGCATGACGGCGCAGGCCGCGCCGGGCGGCAATGCCGACGAGATCCTGCGCGACTTCGCCACCATCGCCTCGTCCCGTTTCGATTACGACAACGACGAAGGCGACGAGGCGGCGCTGGTGGAAGTGCTCGAGTTCGTGCGCGTCGGCGTGCTCCTGCTGCATGCCGAACTGCACAAGCCGCGAGCGGCCGAGCCGGCGGCCGGCAGCCGGCGCCTGCATTGACCCGCGGCGCTGCGCGCGACACCGCGATGCCGATAGAATGCCCGCGGCACGCCTGCCCCGCCCCGCCATCGAGCCGATGATCCAGGCCAAGGAATTCACCCGCCGTCGCCGGCAGCTCATGCGCATGGCCGGGCGCGACGCCATCGTCATCGTGCCGGCCGCTCCCGAACGCGTGCGCAACAACGACGCGCATTACCGCTATCGCCAGGACAGCGACTTCCACTACCTGTGCGGCTTTCCCGAGGCCGAAGCGGTCCTCGCCCTGATCCCCGGCCGCAGCCAGGGCGAGACGATCCTGTTCTGCCGCGAACGCGACGCCGAACGCGAACGCTGGGACGGCGTGCGCGCCGGTCCGGAAGGTGCGATCGGCCAGTACGGCTTCGACGACGCCTTTCCGATCGACGACATCGACGACATCCTGCCGGGCATGATCGAGGGACGCACGCGCGTCTACTACCACTTCGGTCGCGACAGCGACTTCGATCTCAAGCTGATCGGCTGGGTCAACCGCGTGCGCGCAATGGTGCGCCAGGGTGCGAAACCGCCGCACGAGTTCGTCGCCCTGTCGCATCTGCTGCACGACCTGCGCCTGTACAAGTCACCGGCCGAACTGCGCGTCATGCGCCGCTCGGCGAAGATCGCCGCCGAGGCGCACGTGCGCGCCATGCAGGCGACCCGGCCCGGCATCAGCGAGCACGCCGTCGAGGCCGAACTGCTGCACACGTTCCGCCGGCACGGCGCCGTGCCGAGCTACGAGCCGATCGTCGGCGGCGGCGCCAACGCCTGCGTCCTGCACTACCGCGCCAACGACGCCGAACTGAAGGACGGCGACCTGCTGCTGGTCGACGCCGGCGCCGAGTACGCTTGCTATGCCTCCGACATCACGCGCACCTGGCCGGTCAACGGCCGCTTCTCGCGCGAGCAGCGCGCGCTGTACGACATCGTCTTCGCCGCGCAGGCGGCGGCGATCGACGAGGTTCGACCCGGCCGTCCGTTCGACGCGTACCACGAAGCCGCGGTGCGCGTCATCAGCGCCGGCCTGATCGAACTCGGCCTGCTCAAGGGACCGCTCGACAAGGTCCTGCGCGAACACCTCTACCGGCGCTTCTACATGCACAAGACCGGGCACTGGCTCGGCCTCGACGTGCACGATGTCGGCGACTACCGCATCGACGGCGAGTTCCGCGTGCTCGAACCCGGCATGGTCGTCACCGTCGAACCCGGCATCTACATCGGCACCGACCACAAGGGCGTGCCGGCACGCTGGCGCGGCATCGGCATCCGCATCGAGGACGAC
>ERZ795041.891-NODE-891-length-10234-cov-3.299931_pt1 | contig 10234 bp, 11 predicted proteins | sample MGYA00375125_ERZ795041 | MGnify/ENA primary metagenome ERZ795041 (study PRJEB30170, sample SAMN03074214) | activated sludge metagenome | biome: Common Effluent Treatment Plant; feature: Wastewater; material: Activated sludge; isolation source: activated biomass in...
GATCCGGTAGTCGGGCATCGACATGCGGATGCGCAGGTCGGGTGGGTGCAGGCTGGCGTGGATGTCGACGAGGATCGACTGCATGATGTCGCTGCTGCGCAGCATCATCTGGACCATCGGGTTGCGACGCTCCAACCTGACGGTCGCCACCATCCGCTCCCACCACGTGCCCTCCTGCTCGGGGGTCCTGTACACGGAGTGCCGTGGAGGCGACACGTCCGACGCGATGACCCTGTTGGCGCCCAGCAAGGTGGCTGCAGACGTGGGCAGGTTGTTGACGATGCCCCCGTCGGCCATGGTCCGGCCGCTGTACGCGATCGGTTCGAAGGCACCGGGGAAGCTGCTCGACGCCCTGACGGCCTTGATGAGGTCGCCCTCGACCAGCACCACCTCTTCGCCGCTCTGGACGTCGGTGGTGGTGATCGCCATCGGAAGGTCGAGCTCTTCGAAGGTGGGCGGCAGGTGGTCAGCCAGGAAGGACTCGAAGCGGTCGCCCTTGATGAGCCCGGCCTGGAGGGAGATGTCGATGACGTCTCTCCAGCTGGTCGCCTTCGCGATCTCGTAGATCTCGTCGGGCGTGTGGCCGGCCGCGTACAACGACCCGACGATGGCGCCCATCGACGTGCCTGCGACGACGTCGAACGTCGCGCCGGCACGCTCGAGCGCCCTGAGCACGCCGATGTGGGCGAACCCCCTCGCTCCACCGCCCGAGAGCACGAGCCCAACGCGAATATCCTGTCCAGGACGCTCCATGCGCGGACTCTAGCATGGCGTTGTCGCCGCTCCTCAGCCCCCTGCGGGCGCCTCGTCCACCACCCTGAGCGTCAGTTCGACTGTGCGTGTCGAGCCGTTGCGCCACACCTCGAGGCTCTGCACGTCGCCCTCCTCGCCGTCGAGGACCCTGCGCTGCTGGTCGGCGATCGTCTCGACGTCCGCGCCGTCGACCGACACGATGATGTCGCCACCAGCCGGGTAGGACTCACCGCCGATCGACGCCTCGTAGGCCGGACCGATGATGCCTGCCTCGTCAGCCGGTCCGCCGGCCGAGACCTCGAACACGACGACGCCGTGCTCGGGGAGGTCGAGGGCCGTACGGGCCTCTTCCGGGTAGTCGGTCACCGACAGGCCGGAGATGCCGATGCGTGGACGGCTGACGATGTCGCTCTCGGCCCTGAGGGAGTCGGCGTACGACCCGACGAGACCACCCGCGCGCAGGCCGCCGAGCACCTCGCCCAGAAGCGAGCTCGGCACGGCGAAGCCGATGCCGATGTTGGCGGCCGAACCCGAGGCCGACATGCCCGGGACGATCATCGTGTTGATGCCGAGCAGCCTCCCCGAGGAGTCGAGCAGCGGTCCGCCCGAGTTGCCTGGGTTGATGGCGGCGTCCGTCTGGATCATTGGGACGTCGACGCGGCCGATGGACGGCAGCTCGCGTCCGATGGCTGACACGATGCCCTGCGTGACGGTCGACTGCAGCCCGAATGGGTTGCCGATGGCGATGACCTTCTGACCGACCTGAACGGCGTCGGAGTCCGCCATGGGGATCGGCATGACGCCGGCCGGCCTGTCGTCGCCGACGACCTCGAGCAGCGCGAGGTCGTAGTCGGGGTTCGCGCCGACGACCCGTGCAGGAAGGTCGTCATCGCGGCCAGGGAACCGCACCGTGATGGTGGCGCCGGTGCGCGGCTCGACCGTGTCCGACTGCAGTGCGCCGCGCACGACGTGGTAGTTGGTGATGATATGCAGCTCGTCGTCGATGACGAACCCCGAGCCGCTGCTCTGGCGCACCTGCGGGGTAGGGTTCATGGGCAGCAGCTGCCTGAACTGCTCCGGCAGGTTGGGGAGGATCTGGCTCCAGGGATCGACGCGCTCACCCCGGACCTCGACGTTGATGGCGACGACGCTCGGCCCCAGGGCGTTGACGACCTCGATGTGCTCGTACCTGTGCCCCGTCGAGGGCTGAGAACAGTGCGACCACCGCGAGCGCCGTGGCCATGAGGGCGATGGTGATCCTGGTGCGGAGTCTTGCTGACACGATGTGCCCCTTTCATGAACAACGCCCTCGAGGCTACCGCCAGGCGGTGAACTTCCCGGAAGACGTGGATGAGTCTCATGAGAGGCTGAGCGGGACGGTTGTCCGGCGCCCCATGGAGTAGGCTTGAGGCGTGTCGGATCCTTCACACGAGCCGTTCGAAGGCGAGCCCGCGGGGGGCGACGAGCGAGGGCTGAGCCCCGCGCTGCTCGACGAGTTGGCGGGCAACCTGTTGTGGCGGATCGGACGTGTCTCCGACGAAGGTCCCGTGACCGTGCGTGTCGGACTCGCGTCGAGCGCCGACCTGTTCCAGACCCTCCCACGCCTGCGCAGTGCGAGCGACGGCGAGGTCGAGGCCGCCATCAACGAGTCGACGCTCAAGGTCGAGTGGGTCGGCGCACGCCCGAAGGTGACGGACAGGTGAACGGTCCGCGACCAGGCATACGCCCGGCGCACAGTCCGCGACCAGCGGCGCGCCCGGCGCGGCGTCCGCTGCCAGGCACACGCCCGGCGCACCGACCGGTGGTGCCAGCGTGGACCTGAGCCACGAGATCCTCTTCTCGCTGCCGGTCGACCTCGAGCAGGCGCGGGCGGTCGAGTTCGTCCGCGACGTCCCACGTTCCCTGCGCAAGGCCGACTTCCTCGCTGAGCTGCAGGTCGTGACGTCCAGGCCGCCCGTCGTCAGCGCTGCCATCCCGGTGTCAGCCGCCCTCTTCGGCCAGCGCGAGCTGCCGTTCAGGAGCGAGCTGCATGAGACGGAGTTCGGGGCGAGGCTCGTGCCCGTCGCGTTCGACTACGACGGTCCCGGGTGGGCAGACGTCTCTGGCGAGGCGACCGTGTCACCCGCAGGTGCGGGCAGCAGGCTCGACTACACCTTCCACATCACGGTGCACGTACGCCTGCCGGAGTCCGACCACTGGGGCGCCCAGGCGCTGGTGAAGATGATCGAGTACACGGCGCGGACCGTCCTCCACAAGGTGATGAACCGGCTGCCTGCAGCCGTCGCGGCTGCAGCGGCCCTGGAGGCTGGCGCCGCCCTCGAGGCCGCAGCCGTCGCCCCCTGAGCAGGGCCCGGGCCGCCGAACCGGGCGCTCACTTCCCGACGCAGAAGTTCGCGAAGATCGACGTCAGCGTCTCCTCGGCGACGGCGTCGCGTCCCGTCACGGCAGCGAGCGCGTTGATGGCGTCGAGCAGCTCGAACGACGCGACGTCATGGGTCGCGCCGGACGCAGCGGCGAGGCGGTCTCGGACCGTCATGAGGGCCTGGGCGTGGCGCTCGTTCGAGATCCACAGCTCCGTCCCGGCCGCGTCGCCGATCAAGAGGTCGGCGAGGACCTGCTGCAACGCCGCGAGCCCGGTGGCTGCGACAGCCGAGACGCGCACGAACGGCGCGTCACCGATGGAGCGCCGCAGCTCGTCCTCGGTCCACGCCGGGTCGAGGTCCGCCTTGCTGCCGACGTAGACGGTGGCGGCTCCCGCCTGCTCGGCGGCTGGTCCGAGGCTCGCGACCTCCGCGAGCAGGGCGCGCTCGTCGCTCCCCAACGGCGCGGAGCCGTCGATGAGGAGCATGCGCACGTCAGCTCCGCGGGCGATGGTGCGAGAGAGCTCGACGCCGCCCGCCTCCACCTGGTCCGAAGCCGACCGGATCCCGGCAGTGTCGATGACGGTCGCGGGCACCCCGCCGATGACCATGGGTGCCTCAAGGTAGTCGCGCGTCGTGCCTGGAGTCGCGCTCACGAGCGAGCGTTGGTACCCGAGGAGGGCGTTCAGGAGGCTCGATTTGCCTGCGTTGGGCAGGCCGAGGACGGCGAGCCGCGCACCGTTGCGGCTGAGCCTGCCCGCTTCGACCGTCGCCAGTAGTCCGTCCACGACGGCCGAGGCTCGGGCCAACGGCTCGGCGAGCTGGGCTGGTTCCACGCCCTCCTCCGGGTAGTCGAAGGCCGCCTGCACGGCAGCGTACGCGGTGGTCAGGTCGGTCTGGACCGCCCCGAGCTTCTGGCTCAGCGCACCGTTCAGTCCCAGGGCGGCGTTGCGCCGGGCGCTGTCCGTCGAGGCGTTGACGAGGTCGAGCACCGCCTCTGCCTGCGCGAGGTCGATGCGGCCGTTCAGGTAGGCGCGCAGCGTGAACTCTCCCGGCCCCGCCTGGCGTGCCCCGGCGGCGAGACACGCGTCCAGCACGCGCCGCAGCACCGCCGGGCCGCCATGGCTCTGCAGCTCGATGACGTCCTGACCCGTGTAGGAGCGTGGTGCGCGGAACGTCAGCATCAGCGCCTCGTCGATGAGGTCCGCACCGGCCGTCACCGACCCGTACACGACCCTGCCTGCCGGAGTGGCGCTCGGGCTGGAGCCTCGTGCACGTGCGCCCCCTCCGCGGGCGCCTGCACTTCGGGTGTGCGCGCCTCGGGCGCCCGCGCCAGAGGCGCGGCAGAAGACCGAATCGGCGACGTCGTACGCTGCCGGTCCCGACACGCGCACGACGCCGATGGCTCCGGTGCCCGCGGCCGTCGCGATGGCTGCGATCGTGTCGTGGAGTGGTGGCAGCGCCATGCCTCCATGCTGCCACGTCCGCGCCTCGAGCCGCGCTGCGTACAATCGCAGCCATGGAGCTCATCCACGCGCTGCAAGACGTCGCGTCTCCCGCTCTCGACCGGATCATGCTGCTGGTCACGAACCTCGGCTCCGAGCAGGGGTACGTGCTGCTGCTCATCCTCGGCTTCGTCGTCGTCGACGCGAAGCTGGGCCGCAGCCTCGCCATCGTCTTCCTGTCGGGCATGTACCTGAACGCGGTACTGAAGCTGGCGTTCTCCACGCAGCGGCCGTTCCAGATCGATCCGACCGTCGCCCGGTCGGCGGCCGCCATCGAGACCGCGACCGGACCTGGGTTCCCCTCAGGGCACGCGCAAGGTGCCATGACGTTCTGGGGCACGGCCGCGACGTTCGTCCGTCGCGGCTGGTTCACGCTCCTCGCCGCTGTCATCGTGGCGTTGGTCTCGGTGTCGCGCCTCTACCTCGGGGTCCACCTGCCCATCGACGTCATCGGGGGGCTCGCCATCGGCATGCTGGTCATCGTCATCGGGGTGGCGCTCCAGCGCTCAGCGGTCCGCCTGTCCCGGCCGGTCGTGATCCTGGGCGGCGTCCTCGTGCCCCTCGCGCTGCAGCTCGCCGTGCCGACGGAGGACTCGGGGGTGTTCCTCGGGGGACTCGCCGCGTTCATCGTCGGTCCCGAGCTGATCAAGCACGAGACGAGGGGACCGCTCCTCGGTCGCGTCGTGCTCGGCGTCCTCGCCGTCGCGCTCGTGTTCGGCGCGCTGATGGGAAGCTCGGTGCTGCTCAGCGAAGAGGTGAAGCGCAGCGTGGTGGGTTCGTTCTTGCGCTACCTCGTGCTCGGTCTGTGCGGCACCGCCCTCGTGCCGTACCTGGGCAGGTCGACGGGCCTGACCCCGACGAGAGCGGCCGTGACGGAGCCCGGTACGGCGGCGGCGCGGGCCGTGCCCGGCGAAGCACCCGGCCGGACGTGACGGAGCCAGGCCATCGCGGCAGAGCGAGCTAGCCTCGCCAGCGGGGACCCGCCACCCCGGCGCGTCAGCCTGCTGCTCGAGTTCGACGGCACTGGTTTCAGCGGCTGGCAGCGACAGCCGAACGGCGAGCGCACCGTTCAGGCCGTCCTCGAAGCTGCCCTCGCCCGGCTTCCCGGCACGCACGGCAGGGTGCTGGGGGCTGGCAGGACCGACGCGGGCGTGCACGCGCTCGGCATGGTGGCCCACCTCGACACCACGACGCCACTGCACGACGAGAAGCTCAGGCTCGCCATCAACGCTCACCTGCCCGACGACGTGAGCGTGCTCGAGGTGAGGACGCGGGCGCCCGACTTCCAGTCGCAGTTCGACTGCACGTACCGGCGGTACCTCTACCGGCTGCGCGTCGTGCGCGGTGACCCGCGCGGGGCGGTCCTGAACCGGGACAGGGTGCTCCCCGTGCACGACGTTCTCGACGTCGACCTCATGCGCCGGGCATCCGAAGCGCTCGTGGGGCGCCATGACTTCAGTGCGTTCGCGACCCAGGAGACGCGGACGACCGAGCGCGAGGTGTACCTGTGCGACCTGCGCCCCGAACGAGGCGAGCTCAGGCTCCATATCGCGGCCGACGGCTTCTTGCGCAACATGGTGAGGGCCATCGTCGGCACGCTGCTGTGGGTGGGGACGGGCAGGTTGAGCCCTACGGACGTCGCCGACATCGTCAGGTCAGGTGATCGGAGCCGTGCGGGCCCCAACGCCCCGCCGTACGGGCTCTACTTCGTCGAGGCGGGGTACGAGCCGTGGGACCGCGCCGCCTCGGACAGGCGCGTCGCCGACCTGGTCGTCTAGCCGCGTCGCCGACCTGGTCGCGTAGCCGCGGCGCCGGCCTAGAGGCGACGACCCATGGCCGCCCCGACTGCCGAGGACGCGCGCGACTGCCCGTATACTCCGGCATGGCAACCAGTCACTTCCAGGGGGGTCACCCCGTCATGGTCGACGTCGGGGCGAAGCCCGTGACCCAGCGTGAAGCGGTGGCGGAGGCCGTCGTGACGCTCGGGGAGGCAGCTCGCTCTGCGTTGGCGGGAGGCGCTGCCAAGGGCGACGCCGTCGCGGTCGCCGAGCTGGCAGGCATCATGGGCGCCAAGCGGACCGCGGACCTCATCCCGCTGTGCCATCCCATCGCGCTCACGCATGTCTCGGTGACGGGCACGATCGACGAACGCTCGGTCCGGTTCGAGGCACGCTGCGCCACCAGCGGCCAGACGGGCGTCGAGATGGAGGCGCTCGTCGCGGCGAGCACGGCTGCGCTCACGCTCTACGACATGCTCAAGGGCGTCGACAGAGGCATGAGAATGGAGACGAGGCTCATCAGCAAGGCAGGCGGAAGGTCCGGGACGTGGCAGCGCGCGTGACCCCGATCGACCTCGCGGACCTCGACGATCTCCTCGACGCCGACGAGCGCTACTCGACGCACGTGGGGCTGGAGCCCGTCGTCGAGCGAGCCAGCGTCCACTACTACCAGCGAAGCGGTCATTCGTTCGCGGCCCGCAAGTCGACGGACGGAGGCGTATCCACACACGTCGGTGGAGACGGTGTGCTCGGCTTCGTGCTCGCACACGCGACCTGGAGCGGCGGGAGGCCCGTCGTGAGAGTCGAGCGGCTCGCAACGTGTGGCGAGGATGCCGTCGCTCGTGCGCTGGTGGAGGCCGTCGTCAAGAGCGCGTACGATGCCGGCGTGTACGACATCGTCGCCGCCGTGCCGACGCGCGACGCGCTCGCGACGTCCGCGCTCGCGAACGCGTCGTTCGCGCACGACGACCTGAGCGTGTACGTCAGGGTGCTCGGATCACGCGGTTCAGTGACTGTCGAGGGGGGTTGACATGACGTCGAGCGATGCTGCTGCTGAGGGCCACAGAGAGGGAGCGCGGGCGCTGGTCGCGGTTCGGGGCATGGACTCGCCGTCCGCGAAGCAGCGCGTGCACCAGGCCCTCGCCTCCGTCGTCGGGGTCCTCAGGGTCCAACCCGGCGAGGACGGCAAGATGATCGTCGATTACGACCCCAGCGAGGTCACGGTCATGGACCTCATCAGGGCGTTGCGCCGCATCGGCTTCCTCGCAGGGATGGACTGAGGCAGAGCGCTTCCTTTGTACAATCGGGCACGGGCACGCACCGCTGTGCCGTCACGGCCGAAGGGACCAGCGATGACCAAACCAGACCCCAAGACCGGCGCCGGCGTCGCGGCAGAAGCGAAGGCCGCAGGCAAGAAGGTGAGGGCAGGCGCCACCGACGCCGCCAAGGCAGTCCAGCGTGCCGTGCGGTCCGTGACCGAACCGAAGCACAGGGCAGGCCCCGTCGACCAGGTGTCCGTTGCGCAGGGGGCGCTCGCGACGATCATTGGGCTCGCCGCACACGAGGTGCCCGGTGTCGTCGGGATGGCTCCCGCCAACATCGGCGAGGGCATCAGGCGCATCCTCGGCGCGCGCCAGGTCGACGAGGGCGTCGTGCTGAGATCACTGGCCGAGCCGCTCGAGTCCGACGTCGACATCCACGTCGTCGTCGCCTACGGGGTGAACATCCCCGTCGTCGCCAGCAGCGTCCGCGACCGCGTCCGGTACGCGGCCAAGCACTACGCTGGCGTGACGCTCAAGGAAGTGACGGTGCACATCGAAGGCGTCAGCCGTGCCTGACAGAGAGCCGCCCGCTGTCATCACGGCGAAAGACCTGAGCAGTGCCTTCATCTTCGCGACGCAGTGGCTGGGGGTGTTCATCGACGAGGTGAACGCCCTCAACGTGTACCCGGTGCCAGACGGCGACACCGGCACCAACATGCACCTCACCATGCAGTCCGTCAGGCGCCAGCTGGGCGAGACGCGGGCCTCGTCCCTCGAAGAGGTCGCGCACGCTCTCTCGTACGGCTCGCTCCTGGGCGCTCGCGGCAACTCCGGCGTCATCCTCTCCCAGGTGCTCAAGGGCTTCGCGGACTCCGTGAAGGGCCGGTCGGGCCTGCGGGGTCGGGACGTCGCCGACGCACTCGTGTCGGGTGCAGCCAGCGCGTACGCAGCCGTCATGAAGCCCGTCGAAGGCACCATCCTCACCGTCGTGCGCGAGTCGGCGGAGGCGGCCAACAACGCGGCACGTGCGAAGGACGAGGGGAAGTCACCCGTCGCGATCCTCCAGGTCGCGCTCGAGGCAGGCAGGGAGACGCTGGCCCGCACCCCCGACATGCTGCCCATCCTCAAGCAGGCGGGCGTCGTCGACGCGGGCGGGTTGGGCTACCTGCGCCTGCTCGAGGGCCTCATCGCCTACTTCGAGGCTCGAGACCTGCCGCCGCCGCCCAAGGTCGAACGCAGGGCGCAGCAGCAGTTCGAGGAGGAGGAGTTCGGGTTCTGCACGGAGTTCCTCCTCGCGGACGTGAAGGTGCCGACGGTCGAGATCCAACAGCTCGTCGCCCCGTACGGCGACTCGCTGCTGGTGGTCGGCGCGGAGGGATTCGTCAAGGGGCACATCCACACGCAGGAGCCGGAGAAGCTGCTGGCCGAGGTGGGTCGCTTCGGGCGGATGATCAGGTCGAAGGTCGAGGACATGAGCGAGCAGCACTCCGAGATCCTCGCCGACGTGAACCTCGCCGACGCCGAACCGCCGCGCGTGGCAGCCGTCGCCGTCGCCAGCGGGTACGGCCTCACGCACGCGCTGCGAAGCCTCGGTGTCCGCGTCGTCGGGGGCGGCCAGACCGACAACCCGTCGGTACAGGACATCGCCGACGCCGTCCGCTCCGTCGGCGCCGAGAGCGTCGTCGTGATGCCGAACAACAAGAACATCGTCATGGCGGCGGAACGGGTCGCCGAGCTGGTCCCGGACAAGGTGGTGAAGGTGCTGCCGACCCGGACCCTGGGGCAGGGTCTCGCGGCGGCCGTCGTGTTCAACGAGGCCATGGAGGTGAGCGTGGCGCTCTCGGAGATGGAGCGGGCAGCGAAGGGCGCCGTGACGCTGGAGGTCACGGCAGCCAGCCGCGACGTCGAGCTCGACGGCGTCGCCGTGCGGGAGGGTCAGGCCATCGGGCTGGCGGACGGCGTGCTCGTCGTCGCGCGTGACGACCCCGACGAGTGTCTGCTCGCCCTGCTCGATGGACGCGCGGACTCGCACGACATCGCCACGCTCTTCCACAACGCGGACGTGAGCCCCGCGAGGGCAGAGGGCGTCGTAGGGTCGATCGCGGAGCGCTTCCCCGAGCTCGAGGTCGAGCTGCACAGCGGCGCGCCGGACCTCTACGCGTACCTCGCGGTGCTCGAGTGAGTGCCCGTCGCCATCACGACGACAGGCGTCATGATGGCGACGGGTTCCGCAACGATGACGCCAACGTTAACGTTCACGAACCAAATCGTCTTGGTGCTCACACGATCGTGTGCCATAAGTGGGACAAGGGAGGCTTCATGAAGCGCGCACTCACGCTCGTCACCGTCGTAGCAGCCGTCGTCGTCCTGGCGGCATGCAACATCACCGTCACCCCTCCGGGTCCGCCAGCGAACACCGTGGACGTCACGGCGAACCTCAACCCGGCCACGTCGCTCGCGACCGTCAACGCGCTCGGACCGGGCCAGGCTCAGGTGTTCAGGGTGGCCGTACCTGTGAGCGTCGCCAACGCGGAGCTCATCTACATCGAGCTCGACAAGGACATCGAGCTGGAGGT
>ERZ795041.892-NODE-892-length-10232-cov-5.702466_pt1 | contig 10232 bp, 10 predicted proteins | sample MGYA00375125_ERZ795041 | MGnify/ENA primary metagenome ERZ795041 (study PRJEB30170, sample SAMN03074214) | activated sludge metagenome | biome: Common Effluent Treatment Plant; feature: Wastewater; material: Activated sludge; isolation source: activated biomass in...
CGAGCAAGTATCGGCCTTGATACACAGTCCGTCCATTAGTGTTAACACGCCCTAGTGCAAGCCAACCGACAGCTTCAGACAGCAAGCCCATGAGCTAACAGTTCAAGTTCTCTCCAAGTCATACGTCTGAGAAAGCCCTGGTCCCACGGAGACAGAAATTTTGTGATCTTCTCACAATGTAGATCTGATGAAACTGGTGTTTGGTGCTTCTGACAGCCGAGAAGACAGTGCACTCTGTATTCTCAGATGCTTTCTGAGCGCGATGCCCACTTGGATCTCAATGCCTCATACAGCTCGGCAGGCCCCAGCAAGATGTGCTTCAACCCCTGGCGTACCTTGTCCGAGTCGATGGCCTGCTTGCTCATTGTGCTGTGTGCCTCGAACGCATCCATGATCGCGTTCATCAGCTCAGACGACAGATCGGGTGAGTTGGCAAACTGTTCCTTGGAGTTGTTGGCAGCCTGTTGCATCAACAGGTCCGATTCCAGCAGCTTGCCCATCAGCACGTTATTCACATAGACCAGTTTGTCGTCCTCGGTCAGCTCACCCTCAAAGAGGTCGTTCACCTTCTGAACGATCTCTGACAGCTTGATCTTTTCCTTGTCCTGCACCTGTCCTGTGCCAGGCTCAGTCATGGGGTCGAGCTTGTGTTCACCCTCGGCATAACAGTTGCAGCGTCGGGCCGCTCACATCGGCGTCTCGCTGCAGCCTGTCGAGGCAAGTATTTCTTAAGAAGCCTCGACGAACTTTGCGCAGGACGTGCTGCTAGGTACGCCTGGATTGGGTCGATGAAGAGGCGCCGCGCCGACCGATCACGCTGATGCGCGAGGTACTGGTGGCCTCGGATCTTTGACAGAGCAATGAGGCGCGAGGTCCGTCCTCACGAGCGGGCAAATGACTGAAAACACCGCAGCCTATGCGAGAAAACCGTCATGTGAAACGTGTGTCGAAAACGAGTGCTTCTTCAGCGTAGCCTTATCCACCAATAGTCATCGATTCCATCGATTTTCGAAGTCGTTCAGACGAAACCGCTCGGTTAGTGCATCAATGAACACACGCACCTTGGCAGGCAAGTATTGCCGTGTCTGGAAAGCGATGTTCATCGTCAGTCGCGGCAGGTCCCAATCATCCAACACGGTCACCAGTTCGCCCGCCTCAAGCGAGTCAAAGATGATGTATTTCGGCTGCACCAGAATTCCCATATCGTGTAGCGCCGCACGGACTGCAATCTGCCCATCACTGGTCGAAATGGACGGATCGATATGAACCGTGACAAATTTGCCCGCCTTTTCGAATGGCAGTTCTCGCGGATGGTTGGCATGGTTGTAAATCAACATCTGGTGACTTGCCAGATCCTGTGGCACTTTCGGAACACCAAACCGCGAGAGATAGAGTGGTGATGCCGCAAGGACCCTCTTTGTGACAGCGAGCTTGCGGATCGTCAGATTGTCATCAGCTTCGAATTGCCTGGTACGAATGGCAACATCTACATTATTTTCGACCACGTTCAGATAGCGATTTTCGGCAACCACATCCACCGTGATCTCGGGATAGCGTGCTTTGAACGCTGGCAGCAACGGCTCGATGTGGAGCAGGCAGAAAGAAAGCGAAGCTGTAACCCGGAGCAAGCCACTTGGCTTGACCACGGCCTCCTGCGCCACGGCCTCAGCTTCCTCCATGTCGGAAAGGATCGCAGTGCAGCGTCGGTAGAACTCCGCACCAACATCCGTCAAGGCAAGCTGCCTTGTCGTACGTGACAAAAGACGTGCACCGAGCCGCGATTCCAGTGCGTTGAGGTGACGGCTGGCGGTCGACACTGGTAACCCCAACCTTTCGGCGGCGCGACTTATGTTGCCTGCTTCCACCACCTGCACAAAGAGATCGATCTCACGAAAACGGTCCATACTATTTTTCCAAAAAATGGGAAACTTATTGCCAAAATGATAACTTTTTCTTTTCCATTGGGGATAATAACATTCCATCGCACGTTGCATAGGGCCGCAAGCCTGGAAATGGATCGGCGCACGTGAACGTAGACACGAAGCAAGCGCAGCCAGTACGGCTCGCGATCAAGAGACCTTGCAACCAGGAAAAGAGATGTCGGAGAAATTTATTGAACGTCATAACCTTTGGACGTCTGAGCAGCGTACCGCTGCGACAGAGGTCTTGGCACGGATCGAATCGGAAGGTCTGGAGATCATCCGCCTGTCCTATGCCGATCAGCACGGGCTGCTGCGAGGCAAGAGCCTGTCCGTAGCCGCGATCAAGTCTGCGTTCGCCGCGGGATCTGAAATCACCATGGCGCCGTTCTTTCATGACACTGGCGGCGCCGTAGCATTCAATCCGTTCACGCCTGGAGGTGGCTTCAACGACCGCCGGCTGCAAGGTGCGCCCAACACGGTGATGGTGCCGGACCCCACGACATTCCGAGTACTGCCATGGGCAGACAAGACTGGTTGGCTGCTTGCTGATCTGTATCTGCCGGACGGCGATCCCTTTCCCTTGGGCCCGCGCGCGATCCTCAAGCGCGCGCTCGCCGACCTCGCCCATGAAGGCTATACGTTCAACGCCGGCCTGGAAGTCGAGTTCTATTTGACACGAATCATCGACCCATGCCTGTCCGCCGAGACGATCGGGACCTTTGGCACCCCCGCCCAGCCTCCTCGCGTCGAGCCGATCGCCAAGGGCTATTCCCTTCACCTCGAGAATCACCTCGACGAGGTCGACTCCATCATGTCGATCATCCGCAAGCATTTGTTGACCCTTGGCATGCCGCTGCGCAGCATCGAAGATGAGCTTGCCCCGAGTCAGCTCGAAATCACGTTCGATGTCATGCCGGGCCTGGAAGCGGCCGACACGATGTGTCTGTTCAGGAATGCGGTGAAGCAGATCGCACGGCGTCACGGCTACCTGGCCAGCTTCATGTGCCGACCTTCGATTCCCGGCTTCTACGCATCGGGCTGGCATCTCCACCAGTCCCTTGCACATCGTGAGACAGGCGAGAACCTGTTCATGCCAGAACCTGGGGAACCATTGTCGCAGCTCGGCCAGCATTGGGTCGCAGGTTTGCTCGAACATGCCAGGGAAGCATCGAGTTTCGCCACGCCTACGATCAACGGCTACCGACGCCGTCGTCCCAACTCACTGGCTCCGGACCGGGTCTGTTGGGCGATCGACAACCGCGCTGCCATGGCACGGGTGATCGCTGCCCCCGGGGATCCCGCCAGTCGCGTGGAGAACCGCATTGGTGAGCCTGCAGCCAACCCCTACCTGTACCTGGCTTCGCAGGTCTTCTCTGGACTCGACGGCATCCGGCGCTCGCTGAATCCGGGCACCCCGCAGGACACGCCGTATCTGTCGGACCTACCTACGCTTCCAGTGAATCTCTCACTGGCACTCGATGCGCTCGAAGGTTCCAAGTTCTTGAAGGACCGCTACGGCGAGGACTTCTGCAAATACTGGCTGACGCTCCATCGCAATGAATGGAACCGATTTATCGAAGCGGGAAGCAACATCGATATGCAGGTTGAACCCGTGAGTGAATGGGAACACCGTGAATATTTCGAACTGATGTAGCCATTGACCTATGAGCAAACAATACGCAGTGCTGTGGTGTGCCAACTATAAAGATGGGGTGTCGCTAAAGAAGCAGATGATCGATGCGTTGGGCGTCCAGGATGACGTCTGGCACATCCTCGATCCGATGGATGCGGACTTTGACAAGCAAGCCTACGGCTACGACGGCTATGTCATCAGCGGTAGCGCCAGGTCCGTCTCAGAGGATAAGACCAGTCCGTTAGTAGCGCGAATCATGCACTTCCTTGGCGAGATCGACCGTCGGTCGAGCGCACCGGTTGTAGGAATTTGCTTTGGTGCACAAGCCCTGGCTCATGCATATGGCGGCCAGGTCGGCGCTAATCGCAGCGGTCGCATCAGACTGGGCGTTGAGTCCCTCTCCTGGACGGAACATGCAACGCGGGTGGTACCGCAGCAGGATCGTAGTGAGGTGGCTATCGCGCAGAGTCATTACGAAAGCGTCCTCCAGTTACCGGCCGATGCCCAATCGCTCGCCTGTTCCCCGACCACGGAAAACGAGATCTTCCTGATCAGACGTCGGTACCTGGGCATCCAAGGACACCCCGAAGTCGACAACGAGACCCTATCAAGCGTCTTCCTCGCCTTCCACAGGGACGACTTGGACAAGGAATCGTTGCAGACCACAGTCGCCGAGGTAACGCGCCCTCTTCAGGTGACTCCGGTCATCCAGCTGATACGACGCCTCCTGGAGGAAGGCACCTTATAAACCCTATAAAAAATTGGCAGGAGACAAGAATGAAACTGTAACTGTGGCCGGGTTGATAGTCGGTACTGGCGAGATCTTTGGCGGCGGCGTGGCTACTGCTTTGGCGGGCCATCTGGCCAAGACACACGGCATTGCCAGTGCGTTGACGTTGGCAATGGTTGGGCTGACTTTAGGCGTCATTGTGGGCATCTTCCTTAAAGAAACTGCCCCTCGGAGAAAGCAAGTTTCTGAGCCAGCCGGAGCCCCTGTGTGACACGCGCACCGATTTCTTACCTCTGACGGGCCAGTTAACGCCTGGCATTTTCTCCAAAAATATCGCTGAATCTGGATAGCTATCATGCATACACAACCAACAAACACTAGGTCCGAGTGGGACCACCTTGTTCAAGAAGATCGGGTTCATCGCAGCGTATACCTCGACGAGCGCATCTTCAGTCTGGAGATGGATCGCGTCTTCGCTGCCAATTGGGTGTATCTGCTTCACGAAAGCGAAATCCCGAATGCCAACGACTACCGTCGTGCCTGGATTGGCACACGGGAAGTCGTGGTTACCCGGGACGACGACAAATCGTTAAATGTCTTTTACAACCGATGATCTCATCGAGGCGCGACTGTTTGACGTCAACATGATGGCAATGCATCTTCCTTCACCTGCCCTTACCACGGATGGAGATTCGACAACAAGGGCCAGCTATTTGGTATCCCCGGCAAGACCGCCTACGGGCCGTCCTTCAAGGGTCGCGACATGAACCTCGCCCGCCCTGCCCTCGTGGAGAGCTACAAGGGCTTCGTCTTCGCGAGCCTCAATCCGCAGGCGCCATCGCTTCTCGAGCACTTGGGAAATTCCGCGCCATTCCTCGATGACTGGATTGCCCACCAAGGCGGCGAGGACAACATCATCGTCTCAGGCGCTCAGCGGTATCACCTGGAGTGCAACTGGAAGATGGTCTACGACAATGCAGGCGATGGCTACCACGTGCCGTTCTCGCATCAGTCGTTGCTGAAGATGACGAACGATCGCTACGGTGGCGGTGACATGACCTATTTCGCCGATGCAGATCGTTCGCGCATGCGTAGCTTGGCGCTGCAAAACGGCCATAGCCTGGTTGACCAGCGCGCCGAGATGCACGCTGTGTCGGGATGGAACCAACAGCGCCCTCAGCCTGGACGCGAGCCCTTCGAAAAGCATGTTTCCGAGACGGCTGGCGAACACGCTGCGGACGTGCTCAAGAGCGCCGTGGGTGCGGGAATGAACCTGAGCATCTTCCCCAACCTCCTGCTCATCGGCAACCAAATCCAGGTCGTTCAACCTCTCAACGCCAACGCTGTCGCCATGCACTGGCACGCCACGCGTCGGCGCGATGGGGATGCCGAACTCAATGCGATACGTATGCGTACCCAGGAGGACTTCCCGATTCTGGGTGAGATGGACGACGCCACCAATTTCGAAGAATGCCACCGCGGTTTGAAGAACACACCTGAGGACGAGTGGGTGGATATGGGCCGGCACTACGAGACGGACAAAGACGTGGTCGGCGAAGACGGAGAGATCGTGGCTCCGGTGACCTCGGACATTCATATGCGCAACTACTTCGCGCAGTGGAAGAAACTCATGAGCAACGCGCCAGCGTTGTGTGTTGAAAAGGGAAAGGTGGCGAAATGACCAATGATCTGAACGAAACCACGGCACAGGCAGACAAAGTGGCAACGCATTACGACCCGCCGTCGCACTACGTCATCCCTGCCTATTACGACTGGCTCATGAACGTATCCAGCGACCTGGATTTACCTGTCGTCAGGCCGTTGATGAAGGCCTGCGAGCATCACCAGGAAATCGTAACGTTGCTGTCGACAGAAGCCAGACTGCTCGACCAACATGCCTTCGACAGCTGGCTGGATCTGTACGGCAACGAATGTGCTTACTGGATTCCATCGACCTATCCCGTCCGCGATCCTCGCACATCGATCACCCTGGAATTCCATGACCGGCGCCGCTTGCTCGATCGCATTGCTCGGCTCCAAACGGGATTCGCCTACTCGCAATGGCCGGCCTCACGCACGACGCGGGTATTCAGCGGCCTCGAGACCTGGCCCTGCCCGGATCGGGATGACGAATGGCGGGCCCGCTACAACTTCACGCTCGTCGAATCTCGCAGCGGCACCAACCGCGTTCTCGCCGGCTGGAACGGCTTTGTCCTGAGACACACCCCTTCCGGGCTCAAGTTACTGCTCAAGCAGATCAACCTGATCGATTGCGACCAGGCGCAGGGCAACAACTCCTTCTTTTTGTGACGGATCATGAGACAAGCAATCTCACTCCCCGTGACTGGGGCTATTCCTCAAGGCAAGGATGGGTTCCTGCTCAGTTTCAGCGTCCCCAATGAACATCGTGATAGCTTCTGCTTCAAGCCAGGACAGTATCTGACCCTGCGCGGCGGGCAGGAAGAGGCCGTATGGCGTTGCTACTCGATCACGAGCGCTCCGCAACGACAGGAGAGCATCAGCGTCCTCGTCAAGCGCGTGCCAGGCGGGAAGCTCTCGAACTGGTTGTGCGACCATGCGAAGGTCGGCCTGTCAATCGAAGTGCTGCCGCCTGCCGGCAGTTTCCTCCTTGCTCGCCCCGACCATCCTGTTTTGCTCTATGCCGGCGGTAGCGGTATTGCTCCGATCTACGCGCTCGCGCGCCAGGCTCTCGAACAGGGTTCGGCTCGCGTCAGACTTTTCTATGCCAATCGCGACACCGACTCGGCGATGATGCGCATGGAGCTGAGTCGTCTGGAAGCTGACTTTCCACAACGGTTCGAGGTCCTCTATTGGAATGACGACGAACGTGGACTGCCGACCGCCAGCGATATCGCCCTGCCCGCAAAGCCACTGCCCGACGCGGATGTCTATATCTGCGGCCCGGATCCATTCATGAGAGCTGTTCACGATGCGCTCGAAAAGGCCGGCTTCGACCGCTCTCGTCTGCTGAAGGAAGACTTCGGCGCAGCCGTCGAGATGCCGATCGATGTCGACAGCGCAGACATGGCGCAACTGACAGTCCAGATGAACGGCCAAGCGCACGAGATCAGTGTCGCAAAGGGCGAAACCCTCTTGGCAGCCATGCTGCGTGCAGGACTGAACGCACCACACGCTTGCAAGGTCGGCGAATGTGCCTCGTGCACATGCCGGCTGGAATCTGGTCAGGTCAACCGGCTTGAAAACTCCGTGCTGGATGAGGATGACGTCGAGGACGGCTGGCTGCTTGCTTGCCGATCCTTCGCGGACAGCGAGAAATTGATGGTCCGGTTCCTATGACAACGCAGCCGGCTCGCCGGCAGGAGACCCACATGAACTCTGAAGCAGTTTCCAACAATGATGCCCAGTGCCCGGCGAACTCCACGACCGGGATCACGCAAGACTGTAGCTCGGTACAGCAATCAAGCAACACAGACCTCAAGGGACTTTTCGACGAGATCCGTTCGGTTGAGGTAGTGAATGCTCGCATGACTGACGCGGGAGACCCGCGCACCCGCGAAGTCATGGCAGTGATCGTGAAGCATCTACATGCCGCAATCAAGGAAATAGAGCCCACACATGAGGAATGGAAGGCGGCCATCGAGTTCCTTACAGAGGTCGGGCACATGTGCACCGATTGGCGCCAGGAGTTCATCCTGCTGTCCGACGTGTTGGGCGCGAGCATGCTGACCGAGGTCATCAACGAACGACGCCGACAGACCGGAAACGAAAAACCGACTTCCAACACCGTCTTGGGGCCGTTCTACTTACCCGGGGCACCGCACTACACCAATGGCAGCAACATCTGTCTGGATAAGAAAGGCGAACCGCTGCTCGTGATAGGACGGGTCCGGGATACGCAAGGTCGTCCTATTGCCGGCGCGACACTCGATATCTGGCAGACCAACGAAGACGGCTTCTATGACGTACAGCAGCGCGGAATACAGCCTGACTTCAATCTACGAGGCGTATTTACTACAGATTCGGATGGGCATTACGCGTTTCGCACTTCCAAACCGCGGCACTACCCTATTCCTAGCGACGGCCCTGTCGGCAAGCTTCTTGGCCAGATCGGGCGACATCCTAATCGGGCGGCGCACATTCATTTCATCGTGACAGCGCCAGGTCACGATCCCGTGACAACACACATCTTTGCACCCGATTGCCCTTACTTGCGCGAGGACGCGGTGTTTGGAGTCAGATCTGACCTTATTGCAACCATCGAACGCCTTAATGATGCCGTACTCGCGCAACGTTACCGTATGAACGTACCCTTCCTCTGTATCAATTGGGATTTCGTTTTGCAGCCCAGCAGCCCGACGGCCTAATAAATTAATTCTTGGCCTCAGACCATTTATCGCACAACCAGGTTTCCTAAATGATTAAGCACATTGTGATGTGGGACATACGCGGCGACAACGCGGACGAGAAGCTCGCGAATTGCCTTCGCGTGAAAAAATTGTTCGAAGATATGGCGGGAGAGATCCCCGGGATGAGGACGATCGAAGTGGGTATTGACATCAGTCGGATTGACTATGCCTGCGATGTCGCACTTTATAGCGAGTTCGATAGTAAGGAAGCTCTGGAGGGCTATTCGTCGCATCCAGCTCACCTGCGTGTGCGCCAGCAGCTCTCGGACGTGCGTACAGCCAGACACCAGGTCGACTATCTTTCTGAAAGCAAGACTCAGGCCCGGCATCCCGCGCTGACGGCCGGCCAGGAGTCATCTACATGAATTTCGCATATTCCCCATTTGCGCAACGCATCCTGTTCGGTAATGGTTGTCTATCCAATCTCCGCAATGAACTGCAACGGCTGAAACGAATGCGCGCTGTCGTACTGAGCACGCCGCACCAAGCTGCGCTGGCGCACTCACTGCTGCTGTCGTTGGAAGACTTGGGCGCGGGCGTATTCAGCGATGCCAAAATGCACGTACCAGTGGAGACAGTCCACAGGGCTCAAGACTATCTGCATGCGCGTCAAGCTGATGCCATCGTTGCGTACGGAGGAGGCTCTACGATCGGCTTAGCCAAAGCGCTTGCACTGCGCGCCGGCGGCAAACTTTCCATCATAGCCATACCGACGACGTACGCTGGTTCGGAAATGACGACCATCTATGGGATCACTGAGAACAGTCTCAAGACAACCGGTCGTGACTTAAGTGTCCTGCCATCCACCGTTCTCTACGACCCGAATCTGACACTCGATCTTCCGCTTGATATCTCGCTGTTCAGCGGTGTCAACGCGATCGCTCATGCAGCCGAGGCGCTCTACGCGCACGATCGAAGCCCCATCAGCGATTTGCTGGCACAAGAGGGCATCAGGGCATTGGTACAAGGCATGCCGGCGCTGCGTCTGGACTCACAAGACCCTATTTCGCGCAGTCATTGCCTCTATGGGGCATGGCTATGCGGAACGGTACTGGGTCAAGTCACCATGGGCTTGCACCACAAGCTCTGCCACACATTGGGGGGGACGCTAGACCTCCCGCATGCTGAAACACACACCATCCTGCTGCCTCACTCGCTGGCCTACAACTATCGCGCGGTCCCACAGGCAATGCAACGCATCGAAGCCGCGATGGGCACGCGACACGCCGCCACTGGGTTGTATGAGTTCATTAGTAAGTTGGGGCTGCCCACCAGCCTGCGAGACATCGGTATGCAGGAGAAAGACATTGCTCTAGTGTGCGATGTGGTTATGGCTCATCCCTACAGCAACCCACGTGAGGTGGAGCGCGACTCTATCATGCGACTGCTTCGCCGAGCATGGGACGGCAGTGTTCCCATTGATACGTAGTGCATAAGTCCAGACCATGCAGAGAAGAATCGCGGCGAATTGTCTAGAGAGAAGCGAACATCTAAGCCGCTCCACAGGATTGTGGCAACGCGAAAAGTACGCGTACCTCGCCACATCTTGGCGACAAATA
>ERZ795041.893-NODE-893-length-10226-cov-3.964409_pt1 | contig 10226 bp, 9 predicted proteins | sample MGYA00375125_ERZ795041 | MGnify/ENA primary metagenome ERZ795041 (study PRJEB30170, sample SAMN03074214) | activated sludge metagenome | biome: Common Effluent Treatment Plant; feature: Wastewater; material: Activated sludge; isolation source: activated biomass in a...
GAGTGGTCCCATAGAGGGTTGGGAACGACTCTCATCCTCCGAGCGACGGTGAGCGCCCTGCGCTTCTCTCCGAGACCTTCCCTAGCTTTGGGGACCGTGAGCACGGTGGACCGGCCGCGACGCTCGCGGCCGAAAGCAGTACATCTATCACCCCCAGTGGCGCGAGGGTCGCGACACCGCCAAGTACGCCGGCCTCCCCGGCTTCGCGGCCAGCCTGCCGCGCCTGCGCAGGCGCCTGGCGCGCGACCTAGCCGCCGGTGCAGGGACGCTGGACCGTCGTACCGTGACGGCGGCGCTGGTGAGCCTCCTCGACCTCACCCTCATCCGGGTCGGCAACAGCCGCTACGCGACCGACAACGGCTCCTACGGCCTGACGACGTTGCAGGGGAAACATGTAGAGGTCAGCGGCGACGAACTGCAGTTCACCTTCGTCGGCAAGTCGGGCAAGGAGCACGAGATCTCTCTGCGCAACAGGCGGCTCGCCGCGATCGTGCGGCTCTGCCAGGAGCTGCCGGGCCAGGACCTGTTCCAGTTCGAGAACGAGGCTGGCGAGCCGCAGGTGGTGCGTTCCGACGACGTCAACGCCTACCTGCGCGAATCCGTGGGTGAGGAGCACAGCGCGAAGGACTTCCGCACGTGGGCCGCGACCGTGTTGACCGCTCAGCGGCTGCATGCCATGGGGGACGCCACCTCCGCCAGCGCCGCGAAGCGCAACGTCACGGCCGCCGTGCGCGCGACTGCCGACAGGCTCGGGAACACGCTCGCCGTGTGCAGGCGCTCCTACGTTCACCCGGCTGTGCTCGACACCTACGTCGCTGGCGCGTTCGTCGACCGGTTCTCGTCAGCGCTCGAGGCTGCTCGCACGGAGCGCTCGGAAGGACTGCGGGTCGGCGAGGCTGCGACGCTGCGCTTCCTCGAGAAGCCAGACGCTGGTTGACGCGGGCGGTCCTCTACTCGGGTTGAGTCGTGCTCGGCTGTGCGGCTGTCGTCACGGCGCCGTACCTGCTGCCCCTGCCCCGGCCAGGGTGAAGCGCACGTTGCTGTCGACTCGTTCACGGTCGCTGACGTCCGCCAGTACGGTGAGGGCGACCTTGGCGACTCGCGGGTCGAACCCGCCACCCGACTCGCGCAGGATCAACGCGCGCGCGTCCTCGCGGCTCCACGCCGGCCGGTAGGCGCGTGCCGAGGTCACGGCGTCGTAGACGTCGGCGACCGCCATGATGCGTGCGAGGAGCGGGATGCTCTCCCCCGCGAGGCCGTCCGGGTAGCCGGTGCCGTCCCAGCGCTCGTGGTGGTGCCTGATGACCTCGAGCTCGAGCCGATGCAGGCCGAGCGTGCGCCCGATGCGCTCGCCGTTGGCCGGGTGCTGGTTGATGAGCTCGCGCTCCGAGGGCTCGAGCGTCGCCTGCTTGTTGAGGACGGCGTCGGGCACCTCGATCTTGCCGACGTCGTGGACGACGCCTGCCTGTGCGAGGACGCGCAACTCCTCGGGCGGGAGGGACATCGCCCTGCCGATGCGCACCGCGAGGTCGGCGACGCGCTGCATGTGGCCGGCCGTGTAGGTGTCCTTCGCCTCCGTCGCGACGACCAACGCCCGCACCTCGGGGCGGAGCCCGTAGGCGAGCCTGCGGCCGGCGTCGTCGTCGAGGAGCGCGTTCAGACCGCGGCTGAGCTGTCCGGAGCGCATCTGGCGCGCGAACGTCGCGAGCATGAGGACCACCGCGAGCAGGAGGAGCAGGTGGTAGAGCCACCACGAGACGCGGAAGGTCTGACCGAGGGTCATGATCACCTGTGAGACCATCACCCACCCAACGACGTGGAGCATCACGAGGTGGATGGAGGAGCGCGACAGACGGTACCCCTCGAGGAACCTCACGCCCGCGAGCGCCAGCATGAACACGACGAGCACCGCGACCCCGTTCTGCAGCGGATCGAGATGCACGGGCACGAAGCGGGCCAGGTCGGGCGCGAGCATCAGCACGACGTCGAGCGCGACGATCGAGCCGACCCAGCCGACGAGCAGACGGAGGAGCGGCCCGCGGGCCTCGACTGGCCGCAGGTAGGCCGCCGCCACCATGGAGGCCGCGAATGCGATGAGCGCGAGCTGGGATGCCAGCGGGGTGACCGAGTTGGGGCCGAGGATCATCCCGGGTGTCGAGAGGCCGTGCAGGGCGAAGAGCCCGGCCATGCTCGCGAACCCAGCGGCAAGGTACACGATGCGAGAGTCGCGCGCCCGCGCGCCGGCGGCCCCGACCACCACGGCGAGTGCGGCGGCGCCCAGCGACGTGAGCGACACGATCCAGAAATGCGCGGCGGGAGCGGCCAGCACGGGATCGCTCGCTGGCGAGGAGTACAGCAGCCAGAAGAGCAGGAACGCCAGCAGCGACCCAGTCAGCGGCCCCAGGAGAGCCTGAACGTTGCGCACGACAGGTAGCATGCATCCGCCGCTCTTACAGGGGCATGACGCAGTTCACTACCCCTCGCCGCTCAGCTCAGGTCGACGCCGACCTCGAGGAGCAGCGACAGTGCCTCCGGCATGGTGACCCGCATGCCCTTCACGCGGTTGCCGAACGGCGAGATCACGTAGTTCCGCGCGCCGCGCAGGTCGGCGCGCATGAGGTTGTTGGCATGGAAGGTGCAGCGCGTCAGGTCGGTGCCGTCGAACGACACGCCCTCGAGCTCGCACTGAACGAACTCGGCATCCGCCGTGGTGCAGTTGGTGAAGCTACATGCCGTCAGGTCCATCTTCCTGAACGAGCAGTACCTGAGGTCGCAGCTGTCGAAGCTCGCCATGATGCCGAGCGCGCCGGTCTTGAGCGTGTCGAAGTGGTTGCCCGTCAGCCGACAGGAGTCGAACGCGACGCCCTGGAACACCGCGTCCGTGAAGTCGACCATCGACAGGTCGCAGCGTCGGAAGCGGCACTCGGACAGGTGCGAGCCGCGGAACGACAACTCGGTCAACGTGCAGTCGACGAACGTGCAACCGACCATGATCGCTTCGGCCAGCACGGGCATGCCGGCGAAGCCGGGCCTGCTGCCGTCCCAGCCCTCGATCGTCTCATCGGTGTAGCGCGGCTCGTCAGCCATCGTCCTGTGCCGGGGTTACCTGGGGTGGTGGTCGATGCCCTCGTAGGCGTCGATGAAGCGCACCATCGCCTCCGCGTCGATCTCGTCGAAGCGCTGCAGCCTCGTCCAGGCCGTCAACACGTACTGGCTGCCGAGGTCCTGACGCGGGGCGATGACGATGCGGGTGTAGCCGCGCGCGACCTCTTCGAGGAGCTCGACGTGGCGCAGGTTCTCCTCCGGCGTGCCCATGTCGTACCAGAGGATGACGCCCGCGTCCTCCATGTTGTGGACGAGGTACTCGTCCTCGACCGGCTCGGTGTAGGAACGCCACGCGGCAACGCTCGGCATGTGAGGACCCGAGGTAGGCGGGTCGCTGTTGTACGGGATGTGCGGGGCGACGAGCGACGCGAGGTGGACGTTGCCCTGGCTCCGGAAGCTCTCACCGGGAAGGTTCATCTGGCGCACGACCTGGATGGCTATCCCCGCGACGATCATCGTGGCGACCCCTGCCCCGATGGCGATGTTCTGGCGCCGCGCCTTCTCGCGCTTGCTCAGACGCGGCTTGGCTCCGGCCGCGGGCGCCGCCGCTCGCGCCCCTGCCTTGGGTACGGCCGCGACGGACGCCGACGCGGCCGAGACGGCGGCGTCGGCGGTCTGCTTCGGGGTAGTGGTTCGGTTCTTCGAGCCGGTCTGGCTCTTCTTGACCTTCTTTGCCATGAGGAGAAATGTACCGGGTATCGGCGGTGGTGTGTGTCTGCTGCGCCAAACCCCGGCTGCGCGTTGGTCTCGGTTGCGCGTTGGCGTCGGCTGCGTGCAACCCCGGCTGCCGCCTGGAACCTCTCGTCAGTCGCCGTGAGCCCGCAGGTACGAGAGCAGACCGAGCGTCGACGAATCGTGGCCGGTCCCGGTCGGCTGTGAGTGGTCGGCACCGACAGGCTGTGACTCGCTCGCCGACGTGGCCCCCGGTGCGTCCTCCAGCAGCGCGCCCGCCAGTTCCTTGCCGAGCTCCACGCCCATCTGGTCGAAGCTGTTGACGTCCCACACCACGCCCTGCACGAAGATCTTGTGCTCGTAGAGCGCCACGATCATCCCCAGCACGCGAGGCGTGAGGAGCGGGAAGACGATCGACGTGCTGGGCGTGTTGCCCGCGAACGTCTTGGCGGCCGCGAGGAGGTCGAGGTCCTCGGGTGCCGTCTTGCCGGCCGCTGCCAGTTGGGTGCGCGTCTCGGCGAAGGTGCGCCCCCGCATGAGGGCCTCGGTCTGCGCGACGAAGTTCGCCAACAGCACCTCGTGATGCCTGCCGAGCGGGTAGTGAGAGCGAGCCGGAGCGAGGAAGTCGGTGGGGACCAGCTCGGTGCCCTGATGGATGAGCTGGTAGAACGCGTGCTGACCGTTCGTCCCCGGTTGTCCCCACAGCACGGGACCGGAGTCGATCTCGAGCCTGTGACCGAGTCTGTCTACGCTCTTGCCGTTCGATTCCATGTCGGCCTGCTGGAGGTAGGTGGGCAGGAACTCCAGCGACTCGTCGTACGGCAACACGGCGACCGTGCTGGCGCCGAGGAAGCTGCGGTACCACACGCCAAGGAGAGCCAGCAGGACGGGAGCGTTGGTCTCGAGCGGCTCGGTGAGGAAGTGCTGGTCGACGGCGTGAGCGCCCGCCAACAGGTCCTCGAAGGCTTCGAAGCCGACCGACAGGGCGATGCCGAGGCCGATCGACGACCACAGTGAGTAGCGCCCACCGACCCAGTCCCAGAACTCGAACATGGCTCGCGGGTCGATGCCGAAGGCCTCGACTGCGGCGCGGTTGCTCGAGAGCGCGACGAAATGCTTGGCGACGGCGTGCGCGGCAGCGCCGTCCGCGCCTCCCGCGACCGCGTCGAGCAGCCAGTCGCGAGCGGTCGTCGCGTTGAGCATCGTCTCCTGCGTCGAGAACGTCTTCGAGGCGACGAGGAACAGCGTCGTGGACGGATTCAACCCTGCCAGCACCCTCGCCATGGCCGCGCCGTCGACGTTGGCGACGAAGTGGACGCGCAGCCCATGTGTCGCGTATGGCTCGAGGGCCCGGACCACCATCTGCGGCCCGAGGTACGAACCGCCGATGCCGATGTTGACCACGTCGGTGAACCGTTCACCCAGGTACCCGGTGGCGGCGCCCGACTGGATGGACCGTACGAACTCGCGCATGCGGTCGAGCACACGGTTGACGTCCGTCATGACGTCGTGCCCGTCGACGACGACAGGGGAGTTGGAACGGTTCCTCAGCGCTACGTGCAGGACGGGGCGGTCTTCCGTCGTGTTGATCCGCTCGCCGCCGAACATCGCTTGCGTCGCTCTCGTGACACCAGAGGCCCGCGCGAGGTCGAGAAGCAGCCGATACGTCTCGTCCGTCGCCCGGTGCATGCTCAGGTCGATGAGGAGCTCGGCTCGAGCCGGGTGGTTCTCGGCCCCCGCCACTGGCGCTTCAGCACCGCCATCGATGACCATGGAGAAGCGCTCGAACCGGCGCGGGTCGGCCGCGAACAGGTCACGCATGTGCACGGCGGCCATGGCCTCGTGGTGCTGCCGCAGCGCCTCCCAGGCGGTCCGCCAGGCCGTGCCGTCGCGGCCGAACGGGGCTCGGCCCGACTCATCGGCGTGGTTCGCTTTGGCTCCTGACCCCGGCTCAGTGGCCATACGTCACCGCCTGTTGGGTTCGCTCGATGCTCGCCAGATGTTGATGTCGAGGTCGACGGCGTGCTCGTCGATCCTGGCCAGCTCCTCCTGGCTGAAGGTGAGGTTGTCGATGGCTGACACGTTCTGTTCGAGTTGAGCGACACTGCTCACGCCGACGAGGGCCGACGTCACGCGGGCATCGCGCAGCACCCAGGCCAGCGCCATCTGCGCCAGCGTCTGCCCACGCTCCGCCGCGATGTCGTTGAGAGCCGTCACCCGTGCGATGTTGTCGTCCGACAGGAACGACGCCCGGAACGGTCCGCCGCGAGCCCCGCGGGCGTCTGCCGGGACCTGGCCGATGTACCGGTCCGTGAGCAGGCCCTGCGCCAGGGGCGAGAAGGCGATGCAGCCGACGCCTGCCTCGCCGAGGGCGTCGAGCAGACCGCGCTCGATCCAGCGGTTGAACATCGAGTACGAGGGTTGGTGGATGAGGCAAGGCACGCCCATCTCCCGGAGGATCCGCGTGGCTTCACGAGTCGTCTCGGGTGAGTACGACGAGATGCCTGCGTAGAGCGCCTTGCCCTGCTGGACGGCGCTCGCAAGGGCCCCCATCGTCTCCTCGAGCGGTGTGTCCGGGTCGAAGCGGTGGGAGTAGAAGATGTCGACGTAGTCGATCCCCATGCGCTCGAGGCTCTCGTCGAGGCTCGACAGCAGGTACTTGCGCGAACCCCACTCGCCGTACGGGCCCTCCCACATGCGATACCCGGCCTTCGTCGAGATGACGAGCCGGTTGCGCAGCCCCACGAAGTCCTCGCGCAGGATGCGCCCGAAGTTGACCTCGGCGGCACCGGGCGGGGGTCCGTAGTTGTTGGCGAGGTCGAAGTGCGTGATGCCCAGCTCGAAGGCGCGCCACAAGACGTCCCGCATGGTGTCGAGCGGTCTGTTCTCGCCGAAGTTCTGCCACAGCCCGAGCGAGATGCGCGGCAGAAGCAGGCCGCTTCGGCCGACACGCTGGTAGGTCATCCGGGGAGGTGCAGACGCGGTATCCGACATGCGTCCATTATCAGGCAGGCGTGCCTCCCGCGCCGTCCTTCGCAGGCCCGGATCGTGACCGTGCGGCCAAGCCCGCAGCCCCTCTGTCGATGAGCGAGCCGATGTTCACGGCCGCGAAGACGTCGTGGATGGCAAGCGTGGCCCTGACCCACACGCCGTTGAGGCTGCAGTAGCCCTTCCGTTGCTGGGTGGCGCAGCGATGATGGGTCTGGCAGGTGTCGAGGACGAGCGGTCCCGAGACCGTCTGGATGATGTCCAGGAGCGTCAGCGTGCTCGGATCGACCTTGAGCCTGACCCCGCCGTTGCGACCGATGCGGTTGTCGAGGTACCCGACCTCGACCAGTCGCCTCAGCACCTTCGCGAGGAAGGCCGGAGGCATCTTCAAGTCCCTCGCGATCGTGGCGGTGGGCGCGCCCGGGTTCTCGGCCGCGTAGATCAGCGCGTGCACGGCATAGCTCTCCTCACGCTTCAAGAGCGTTCGGACCTGGGGTGGGATGGGGTCTGGCATCCTTGGATGCTAGCACCGGTACTCGGGCATCGACGTCCGAGTTGCCGAAAAACAGCGGTCAGCATGACATCTGTCCCTGTCTGAGGCCGGGCCAGCCTCATAACCTGGATACAGATGTCCAAGATTAGGAACACTTCCCCAGCGAACATCGCCCCAGGTTCACCTCGAATCAGTAGGCTCAACACAGGAGGTTCAACGATGCGCACCACAGCAGGAAACCTCAGCAGCGGGGTCATCATCGGCGCGGCTGCTGTCTTCGTCACGCTGGCAGTGGCTCTCGCGCTCAGCGGCAGAGCGGGTGGCCAGGCTTCAGCCACGACGCCCACCGACGCGAACCTGCAGCACACCGCGACCGTCGGGTCGACCGATCACCTCGTACACGACTTCGCCATCGCCGGCGTGTGGCCGGAACGCGCTCTGCGCGGCGACGAAGAGGACCTGATCGCGGTCGAGGACCTGCCCGTCATCGAGGGCGTTGTTGGCTACGCGCCGAGTGCGGCCCCGGCCATCGATCGCGACTACCGCGCCCACATGACCTTCGAGCTCGAAGTGACCGAGGAGGTCCTCGAGCTGGCTGACGGCGTCGAGTACCGCTTCTGGACGTTCGGGGGAAGCGTCCCCGGTCCGATGGTCCGCGTCCGCGAAGGCGACTACGTCACCTTCACCCTTCAGAACCGTCCCGACAGCATGATGCCGCACAACATCGACCTGCACGCGGTGACCGGGCAGGGCGGCGGCGCCGAGGCCACGCTCATCTCCCCTGGGCAGCAGGCGACCTTCGCCTTCACCGCCCTCAACCCGGGCGTGTACATCTACCACTGTGCCACCGCGCCGGTCGGCATGCACATCGCCAACGGCATGTACGGGCTGATCGTCGTCGAGCCTAAAGAAGGCTTCGAGCCGGTAGACAACGAGTTCTACGTCGTGCAGGGCGACTTCTACACCAAGGGCGACTTCGGCGAACGCGGCCTCCAGGAGTTCGACATGATGCGCGCCGTCGACGAAGACGCGGCCTACGTTGTCTTCAACGGCCGTGCCGGCTCGATGGTCGGCGACAACGCCCTCCAGGTCGGCGTCGGCGAGACGGTCCGCATCTTCGTAGGCAACGGTGGCCCCAATCTCACCAGCAGCTTCCACGTCATCGGTGAAGTGTTCGACCGCGTCTGGCTCGAAGGTGGCGCGATGGTCAACCGCGACGTACAGACCACCGTGGTCCCGGCGGGTGGTTCAGCGGTGGTCGAGTTCAAGTTGGACGTCCCCGGCACCTACAACATGGTCGACCACGCGATCTTCAGGGCCTTCAACAAGGGCGCCATCGGTCAGATCGTCGCGACCGGCGAGCACGACCTCGTCGTCTTCAGCGACCGCCTCGACCTCAGGCCGTACGTTCCCGACGCGACCGCGACGGGCGAGTAACGTCCCACGGGAGAAGGAGCGATCATGATCCGCCTCGTCTGCGCCGCACTCCTCAGCCTCTTCGGCACCGTCTCCGCGCAGGGCACGCTGAACGCCCTCGTTGCGAAGGCTCCGAGCATGGTGAGCGTGGCAGCAGGCGAGGTGGAACTGCTCTTCCCCATCGAGGGTGAAACCGCACTGCAGCTCGACGCCTTCCTGATCGACTCCGTGCCCGTCACCAACGCTCAGTTCCTTGCGTTCGTGACAGAGCACCCAGAGTGGGCGCGCGACGCGGTGCCCAGCATCTTCGCGGGCAGCGGCTACCTGACGAACTGGGCGGGCGACTTCGACCTCGGCAGCCTCCACCCCGACGCCCCTGCGACGAACGTCTCGTGGTTCGCCGCGGCGGCCTACTGCGAAGCGCGGGGCGCCAGGCTCCCGACCGAGGCCGAGTGGGAGTACGTTGCCAAGGTCGGTTACGAGCAGCTCGATGGCTACGCCGAACCCGGCTACCGCGAGCGCATCCTCAGTCTCACCTCCACCCGATCGCCCGTTCCCGGCCCCGTCGGAGCCGGTACCCCCAACGCCCTCGGTGTCCACGACCTCCATGGTCTCGTGTGGGAGTGGGTGTTCGACATCGGCTCCGACTTCAACACCGCCGACAGCCGCAACGAGGGCGACCGCAGGCTGCAGCTCGTCTGCGGCGGTGGCAGTTCCGGCGCGTCGGACAAGGGCGACTACGCCGCGTTCCTACGGTACGCGTACCGCAGTGGACTGACAGGCGACTACACGGGCAGCGGCCTCGGATTCCGCTGCGCGAGCTAAGGACGGGTAGGCATGCGACCAGACAGCACCGACGTTCGCCTATCGACGGGCACACGGACACGGGTGGCCGTGCTGGCAGCCGCCCTCCTCGCGGCCCTGGCACTGACGAGCTGCGGCACCAAGGAGCCGACGTCGACACCAGCGTCCGCGCAGGCCGCAACCCCTGCCGGCGCCGGGCATCCCACGACCCCAGCCGACGCCGCACATCCCGCAACCCACGCCGACACGGCTCACGCTCACGATGCTTCGACGACCATCCCGGCGCAGCCCTTCGCGGAACTGTCCGGTGACTCGCTGTTCCACCTCGCCACCGCCTGGACCGACCAGCACCAGGAGGCGGTCACGCTGGGCGAGATGGCCGGCGGGCCCAGCGTCGTCGTGATGTTCTACGGTGACTGCACGACAGCCTGCCCGCTGCTCGTCAAGTCGGCAGAGGAGATCGAGGCCGCGCTCCCGGAGCCGCTGCGGAGCGCCACCCGCTTCGTGATGGTCAGCTTCGACACGGAGCGTGACACGCCCCTCAAGCTCCTCGACTACGCAGCCTCGAAGGGGCTCGACCGCGACGGCTGGCACTGGCTGGTCGGCACCCCGCTCCAGACGAGACAGCTCGCGACCATGCTGGGCGTCCAGTACCGCGATGCTGGCAACGGCGTGTTCGCGCACAGCAACGTCGTCTCGGTCCTCGACACCAATGGAGTTCCCGTCGCGCGGCTCGAAGGGCTCGGCG
>ERZ795041.894-NODE-894-length-10218-cov-3.549050_pt1 | contig 10218 bp, 8 predicted proteins | sample MGYA00375125_ERZ795041 | MGnify/ENA primary metagenome ERZ795041 (study PRJEB30170, sample SAMN03074214) | activated sludge metagenome | biome: Common Effluent Treatment Plant; feature: Wastewater; material: Activated sludge; isolation source: activated biomass in a...
CCCTGGCGCTCCGTGACCGAGATCGCCTTGCGTGCATCCAGCAGATTGAAGGTATGCGAGGTCTTCAGCATTTGCTCATAGGCGGGCAGCGCGAGCCCGTGTTCGAGCAGCTGTATGCAGCTCGCTTCGTGCTCATCGAAGTGGCGAAACAGCATCGCGACGTCAGCGAGCTCGAAGTTGTATTTCGATTGCTCGACTTCGTTCTGGTGATACACGTCGCGATAGGTCACGTTGCCTGCCGGACCTTTCGCCCAGACGATGTCGTAGATGCTCTCGACACCTTGCAGATACATCGCCAGGCGCTCCAGCCCATAGGTGATCTCGCCCATCACGGGCCGGCAATCCAATCCGCCGACTTGCTGGAAGTACGTGAACTGCGTGACCTCCATGCCGTTCAGCCAGATTTCCCAACCCAGCCCCCACGCGCCGAGCGTGGGTGATTCCCAGTTGTCTTCGACGAGCCGGATGTCGTGGACGAGCGGGTCGAAACCCAGCGCGGCGAGCGAGCCCAGGTACAGATCGATGATGTTCGGCGGCGAAGGTTTCAGCACGACTTGGAATTGGTAGTAGTGCTGGAGACGAAATGGATTGTCGCCATAGCGGCCGTCGGTGGGGCGTCGCGAGGGCTGCACGTACGCGGCATTCCAGGGCTCGGGTCCTACGGCGCGCAGCAGCGTCGCGGTATGGAAGGTGCCGGCACCCATTTCCATGTCGTAGGGCTGCAGCACGACGCACCCCTGGCGCGACCAGTAGGACTGCAGCGCGAAGATGAGATCCTGAAAGGTCATGGGCGCCACGGCGGGCTGGTTCGACGGCATCGGCCCCGATCCTCGGTGAAACAACGGCTTGCTACGCTAAAAAGCGCGCGAGTATACCGTGCGGCTGCCAATTCGAGCCGATTCAGCAGATTTTCGAACATCCCACAGATATGCACTATCATCGTGCAATTCTCGATCATTCCGCACTATGATGGTGCATTCAGATCGATCATGCTGCGCCGTCCTCTGTAGATTTCCCACGGTTTGCGCCATGACGGTGCGGTGGCACGGTTCCTGCACCTTCGCGAGCCCAGACTATTTGAATCCAGACCAATTAAACCTCGGAGTCGTAGCGGCGAGCAGCCCGAGGTCAACCAATCTCGCCGTCTACCGGAGGAGACCTCATGACGACCCCCGCTGAAGTTCTCAGCATGTTGAAGGAGAAGGAAGTCAAGTTCGTGGACTTGCGGTTCACGGATACGCGCGGCAAGGAACAGCACGTCAGTGTGCCCGCGCATACGATCGACCAGGCATTTTTCGACGACGGCAAAATGTTCGACGGCTCTTCCATCGCGGGTTGGAAGGGCATCAACGAATCCGACATGGTGCTGATGCCGGATGCATCCACCGCGGTCCTCGATCCCTTCTTCGAAGAGTCGACGCTGATCATTCGTTGCGACGTTCTCGAACCCTCCACGATGCAGGGCTATGAGCGCGATCCACGTTCGATTGCGAAGCGTGCCGAGGCCTATCTCAAATCGACGGGCATCGGCGAAAGAGCGCTCTTCGGTCCCGAAAACGAGTTCTTCATTTTCGACGATGTCCGCTATGGCACGTCGATGTCCGGCTCCTTCTTCGAGATCGGTTCGACCGAAGCGGCATGGAGCTCGGGCAAGAGCTATGAGGACGGCAACAAGGCGCACCGTCCGGGCATCAAGGGCGGCTATTTCCCGGTCCCGCCGGTCGATGCGTTCCAGGATCTGCGTTCGGCGATGTGTCTGGCGCTCGAAGAGCTGGGCCTGACGGTCGAAGTGCATCACCACGAAGTCGCAACCGCGGGTCAGTGCGAAATCGGCGTCGGCGCGAATACGCTCGTGAAGAAAGCCGACGAAGTTCAGATGCTGAAATACGCGATCCACAACGTCGCGCACGCCTACGGCAAGACGGTCACGTTCATGCCGAAGCCACTCGTGGGCGACAACGGTAGCGGCATGCACGTTCACCAGTCGATCTCGAAGGAAGGCAAGCCGCTGTTCGCAGGTGACAAGTACGCGGGTCTTTCGGATCTCGCGCTGTATTACATCGGCGGCATCATCAAGCACGCACAGGCGATCAATGCATTCACGAATGCGAGCACGAACAGCTACAAGCGCCTCGTGCCAGGTTTCGAAGCGCCCGTGATGCTCGCTTACTCCGCGCGCAACCGCTCCGCGTCCATTCGCATCCCGTGGGTGTCGAGCCCCAAGGCGCGCCGCATCGAAGTGCGCTTCCCGGATTCCACTGCGAACCCCTATCTCGCCTTCGCTGCCATGCTGATGGCGGGCCTCGACGGCATCCAGAACAAGATTCATCCCGGCGATCCCGCCGACAAGGATCTGTACGACCTGCCGCCGGAAGAGGCAAAGAACATTCCGGAAGTCTGCTACTCGCTGGAGCAGGCGCTCGAAGCGCTCGACAAGGATCGCGCGTTCCTCAAGGCGGGTGGCGTTTTCACCGACGATGTCATCGATGCCTACATCGCATTGAAGATGCAGGAAGTGACCAAGGTGCGTATGTCGACGCATCCGTTGGAGTTCGAGCTGTACTACAGCGTGTGATCCGCCGGGCGCCAGTTCTCCGGCTGGCGCCCGTCGTTCATGCGTCGTAGCTCCGGTGACGGCGTTCACAAAGCGCCGTCGCCGTTCTGTAAGGCAGAGACGAAGGGGTATATGCTCCGCCCTCATGCGTACGGCACTGTTGGTTTTCGCGTTACTTGCCGCTCCGGCGTTCGCAAGCCAGACCGTGTGGAAGTGGGTGGACGACAAAGGCGTCACCCATTATTCCGATCGCCCGGTGCAAGGTGCGCAGCGCATCGAGATTTCCGTCGGCTCGCGCGCCGACTCGACTCAGCCCGCGCCCACTTCTGCGACCTCTTCATCCCAAGGCGCGTCCGCTCAAAGCACGCCCGCCATGACGGGCTATCGCGATTTCGAGATCTGGAAACCCGGCGAGGACGAGACCATTCCGAACACGGGCGGGGCGGTCGACGTGCGTCTGAGATTCGATCCGGCCTTGCGACCAGGCCACTCGTTGTATCTGTACCTGAATGGCCGGCTGGTCGAAGACTTCCCCGGCAATGCGCTCGAATACACGCTGCAGAACGTGGAGCGCGGCACGCATACGCTGATCGCGATCATTCAGGATCAAGGCGGCAAGCGCATCGCCGAAACTCCCATGGTGACGTTTTACGTTCGCCAGACATCGATCGCGCAACCCCCGGTGGGACCTGCGTTGCGCCCGCCGCCGCCCAAGCCGCGCGGACAATAAGCGGACAAATTCTTCGATTCGTGACCCGCATCCATTGCGGATGCGCTGGCGCTGCGCGCCCATTCGGCGGGGCGAGCTGACCCATGGCAGCGCACGTCTTTCCCTTGCAAGTGCAAACCATGGCCGATGCGACCCGCATTCTCGATGCTCTGAGCACGAGCGTGCTGATCGTCGATGCCGAGGGCGCGTTGCTGTACCTGAATGTCGCGGCAGAAACGCTGTTCGGTGTCAGTCGCAATCAAATGTGCGGTCGGCCGCTGGCTGAGCTGGTCGTCAATGCCGACGGACTGCAGGGCGTGATCGAGCGTGCATTCGAGCGCGCTCGCCCGTTCTCGCGCCGCGAGCTCTCGATCCGCCCGCTGAATGGTGAAGGCGAGCTCATCATCGATTGCACGGTCGCACCCTTCGATGATGCCAGCGTGCCATCCGCCGCACTGATCGAGATTACCGACGTCACGCAGCATCAGCGCATCACGCGCGAGACTGCGTTGTTGACGCAGATCGGCGGCAGCCGCGCGATGATTCGCCAGCTCGCCCACGAGATCAAGAATCCACTCGGCGGTTTACGCGGTGCTGCACAGCTGCTGGCACGCCAGCTCGCCGATGCATCGATGCGTGAATACACCTCGGTCATCATCAGCGAAGCGGACCGGTTGGTCGCGCTGGTGGACTCGCTGCTCGGCCCCGTGCATTCGCCGCGCAAGGAATCCGTGAACATTCACGAGCTGCTGCAGCATGTCGGTCATCTGCTCGCGGCGGATTCGCAATCCCGCATCACCATCGAACGCGACTACGATCCGAGCCTGCCGCCGCTCGAGCTCGATCGCAATCAGATCATTCAGGCGATGCTGAATCTCGGCCGCAATGCCCTGCAGGCGCTGGCGCAGCTGCCGGATACACACCGCGGACGAATCATCCTGCGCACCCGCGCACTGACGAATGTGAACATCGGCGTTCAGCGCCATCGCGTGGTCGCGAGCATCCAGTTCGAAGACAACGGACCGGGCGTTCCCGATCACTTGCGCGACACGTTGTTCTATCCACTGGTCACGGGGCGCGCCGACGGTACCGGCCTGGGGCTCGCCGTCGCGCAAGACCTCGTGGCGCGTCACCACGGCTTGATCGAATTCGAGAGCCGTCCCGGCCAAACCATCTTCACCATCCTGTTGCCGTTCCATGCTGCAAATGCCGATCAAGCCTCTTAACGTCTGGCTCGTCGACGACGACGCCTCGATTCGCTGGGTCCTGGAGCGTGCGCTGCGACAAGGCGGCATGGCGCCGACCGCCTTCGATCATGCCGACAGCGCGATCGCCGCTCTGCGCCGCGATCGTCCCGATGTGCTGATCACCGACATTCGCATGCCCGGCATGGACGGCATCGAGGCGACGCGCGCCAGCCCGAGCTGCCCGTCATCGTGATGACCGCGCATTCGGACCTCGACAGCGCCGTCGCGGCCTACCAAGGCGGTGCCTTCGAATATCTGCCCAAGCCGTTTGATATCGATCAAGCGGTCGATCTCGTACGCCGCGCTGCGCAACAGAAAACGCCCGTCGAGGAAAGCACGACCGAAGCACGGCGCATTCCCGAAATGCTCGGTCAGGCGCCGGCGATGCAGGAAGTGTTCAGAGCGATCGGCCGCTTGTCGCGTTCGAGCATGACGGTGTTGATCACGGGTGAATCCGGCACGGGCAAGGAGCTCGTCGCGCGCGCCTTGCATCGTCACAGCCCGCGGGCGAACAAGGCGTTCATCGCCTTGAATACCTCGGCGTTCACCGCCGACCTGCTCGAATCCGAGCTGTTCGGCCACGAGAAGGGCTCGTTCACCGGCGCCGATGCATTGCGGCGCGGGCGTTTCGAGCAAGCCGACGGCGGCACACTGTTCCTCGATGAGATCGGCGACATGTCGCCGCAATTGCAGACGCGGTTGCTGCGTGTGCTCGCCGAAGGCGAGTTCTATCGCGTCGGCGGCCAGACGCCGGTGCGTGTCGACGTGCGCGTGATCGCAGCGACCCACCAGGACCTCGAAGCGCGCGTGAAACAGAATCTGTTCCGCGAGGATTTGCTGCATCGATTGAACGTGATTCGCATCGAAGTGCCGCCGCTGCGGCAGCGGCGCGACGACATTCCGGAGCTGCTGATGCACTACCTCGCCGAAGCCGCGGTCGAGCTCGGCGTCGAAGCGAAGACACTGACGCCTGAAGCCGCGGCAGCGCTGTCGAGCTTCGATTGGCCCGGCAATGTGCGTCAGCTCGTGAACGCCTGCCGCCGCTTGACGGTGACGGCGCCGGGGCGCGAGATCACGGCGGAGGACATTCCGGCGGATCTCGGTGGCGTGCCTGGGCCTGCCAAATTGTAGGATGAGTGGACTCGTCAACTCATCAGCTGGGCGGATAAGCGGTTGTCCGCAGGCGAAACGCCGTTTCTCGACGATGCCATGCCCGAATTCGAGCGCACGCTGATTCGCGCGGCGCTGCGCAAAGCCGAAGGCGGCGAGCAGGAAGCGGCGCGCCTTCTCGGCTGGGGTCGCAACACGCTCACGCGCAAGCTGAAGGAGCTTGCGATGGATGAGGAGTGAGACGGGGCCGGCTGGTCAGCTGGACGGCTGGCCAGAAACAGCTCTTGCTCATTTGAGCACTAGCCGACCATGCACCGATCTTTTCGTGTTCTCGTTGCGACTCTGATTCTCGCAAGCGTCGATGCGATTGCAGCGCAACCATCGACCTTCGATGCACGCTTCGATATCCGCGACGACGTTCTGATCAAGACGCCGGACGGCGCTACATTGTCGGCCGCAGTCATCAAGCCGCGCAGCGCAACGGGCCGGCTATCCACGCTTCTCAAATTCGACATCTACGTTCGCGCCGATCGCACGTTCGACGAGGCGAAGTTCTATGCCGAGCACGGGTACGCCGTCGTGCTCGCCGACGCGCGCGGCAAACGTCTGAGCCCGGATTCCATCGTGCCGTACGAAACCGAGGCGCGCGACACGCATGCGGTGCTCGATTGGATCACGAAACAGTCGTGGAGCGACGGCCGCGTCGGGATGTGGGGCGGCAGCTATCAAGGCTTCACCGCGTGGGCGGCGACGAAGCGAATGCATCCCGCGCTCAAGACCATCGCCGTGTCGGCTGCCGCGATTCCCGGTCTCGGGTTGCCCATGTACAACAACGTGTTCCTCAACGCGAACTACGCGTGGGCCTTCCACGTCTCGAACAACAAGTTCACCGACGAGTCCGTGTACGCGACGCCCCAACGCTGGCAGAAGGCAACGAGAGATTGGTTTGCCAGCGGACGCGCCTATCGCGAGTTCGATCGCATCGATGGTACGCCCAACCCCTTTCTGCAACGCTGGCTCACGCATCCGGCCTACGATGGCTATTGGCAAGCGATGGTGCCGTACGGACGCGATTTCGCGCAGATCGATATCCCTGTTCTCACGATCACCGGCTACTACGATGACGGTCAGATCTCCGCGCTCCACTATTTGAAGGAGCACGTCGCCCACAACCGCAACGCCCAACATTATCTGGTGATCGGACCCTATGATCACCTCGGCACGCACGCAGCGAACAAAGCACAGGAATTACGTGGCTACAAGATCGATGTGGTCGCGCAGTTCAGCACGCCGCAGCTCACACTCGAGTGGATGGACTATGTGCTGAAGGATCGCCCGAAGCCTTCGATTTTGGCAGCCGCGATCAACTACGAAGTCATGGACGCCAACGAGTGGCGTCACGCCGGATCGTTGCGAGAACTCCAATCAGGCCGCAAGCGCTTCTATTTCAGCGATGCGAAAACCGGCGAGCGCCATCTCCTGTCGGCCGACCGGCCGGCGGCCCGAGGCTCGATCGAACAGATCGTCGACTTCAGGAATCGCAGACTCTTTCACAACTTCCATTCGTATCCGTTTCCGATCGTCCAGGACCCGCTGCAATACATCACCGAAGTGTTGTTCGAGAGCGCGCCATTTGCAGTCCCGGTCGTCGTGAGCGGCTCGTTCGCCGGCGAGCTTGCGATCACCATCAACAAACGCGACGTCGATGTGGGCGTCGCGGTGTATGAAGAAATGCCGGACGGCAAACTGTTTCATCTCGGCTATGCACTGCAGCGCGCGAGCTACGCGCACGATGCGAGCAAACGCAACCTGCTCACCGCGGGAAAGAAAACAGCCATTCCCTTCGAAACGACGTTCGTGAGCAAGCAGCTGCAAGCGGGCAGCCGGCTGCTGCTTCTACTGGATGTGAGCAAGAATCCAGGCGCACAAGTGAATTACGGCACCGGCAAGGACGTCAGCGATGAGACCGTTGCGGATGCGGGTGAACCGCTTTCAATCCGCTGGCACAACGACAGCTTCGTCGACGTGCCGTTCGATCGCTGACCAACCTACAAATCCGCGATCCCATTCCAATCCGGGACATCGGCCAGCCGTTGCAGAAGAGGCCAGCTGGGACGCTGGCCAGCTGGCCAGAAACAGCTCTTGCTCATTTGAGCAGCAGCTGAGCTAGGGAAACTCTGATTTCCTCGTCACCCCGAAGTCACACGGGATTTCCGTTGGCCATCTGCAGTCTGGCGATTCAAGTGGCCGGAATTATGCAAACGCGGGTCCACGGTCCGAGATCGATCGTGGACATGCCGGCGTCCCGTTTGCCTCTGGATCGCATGAAACAGCCGCGACCGTTGCCGATCCCGGGCATTTCATAGACTCGCGCCTGCAGCCGCGCCTGCGGATCAAGCAGCAGAAACGTGGTCGGCCGCAACTGCAGCGCGAATCCGTCAGCAACCGTCCGGGTGTCTTTCGCACGGACCTTCAGCACTTCGCCAGTCCCGATATTGAAAAGGAAGTAGTCGTCGCGCTCGCCGCCCGTGAGCCAGTTTTCGAGGTTGGAGTATCGACGGAAGTAGACCGCGGGTCCGCGCTCGATCCGCAGATCTTCGATGCGCAGCCGTCCCAGGTGAAAGCGCGGGCCCGACTCGGGCGCGCCCGCGATCGGCAGTGTGATGCCGTACCAGGTGCCGTCGGGACCGGAGGTACGGCTTCTCGACAGGAACTGCATGGATTGGCCATGCGGTAGTTTGAACCGCTGCTGGGTCGCCGGATCGAACAGCTCGGTGGAGACACCGCACTGCAATGCGACGACGCGAGATCCGTCCGCGGCATCCTTGAGCTCGCAGCCCTCCGGCAACACCACAAGCGATCCGTCGATTCGATGTACGGTGCCGGGAGTCTCCCGGCTGTCGGGCGACACGTATGCGGTGGCGCTCAGTAGCACCAGGCCTCGCCCTACCGGCACGTGCCGGCCATCGGTTCCAATGAGCGAAAACGAAAAACTCTCCGGGTCGAGACTGTTGCTGGAATAGCTTGCGGCGAAAGCCTTGCGCGATTGTGAGACGCACGAGGTCTGTTGTTTCGGAAACTCATCGGTAGCTTCGATGGCATGCAACCACTGCGGTTGTGAGGTGAAACCGATGCGCCAGAGAGGCACCGCGGGGCGGTACACAGTGCGTGAGGTGCCATCCTGCAGTGAGTGCAGTATCACCGCGGGCGGCGAATCACGCAGTAGCGCGATGTTTTCTCCGGTGAAGTCAAAGCTGATCTGTCGAGGCGTCCAGCAAGTATTGGCGTCGTTCGTCGCGCCGCCGCCGAGTTCGCGCAGGCTGCGGGCGCTGCCATCGGCGGAGTATGTGTCGTCACCGCGGGTGAGCACTACGTAGCGGCCCTGCTTTCGCCAGTCGCCCGAGGTCAACATTAAGACCAGCTATGCGAATCGGGCCGGGCTGGGATTTCGGAGTCAGGTTCGGAAGACTCAGGCAACGCGGCCTCGGTACCGCTATGGCGTCGCGGCTTCCGGCTCGGGAATGTGGATGACCCGTCCATCATAGGTGATGGCAGCGAAATCCTTCTCCTTGAACCTGATCAGTTTCTTGGCGCGGCCACCCATGTCGTCGATCACCCAATTGTTCACGAGGGTGTAGGTGCGCGTGTCATAGGCAAGGAAATAGGTGGTGCACGCATTGTCGTTCATCACGCCTATGCAGCTCAGGAAGTAGGCGCGATGCTTGGCCTCGTCGATGGCGGCCGGCCCCCAGGCGGGCGTGGCAACGCTTTCACTGAAGATGCCGGGCATCTGCCCCAGCCTTGATGCCGTGCCGTGCGCAAATATGCCCGTGACGATTCCACGATCGGGATCGAAAGTGATTCCGGTGTCGCTTACCAGCAAGTCCCCCATGCGGACGGCCCGAGTGTAGAACGGAGCCGGATGCACGGCACTGAAGATTTTGCTGTAGAACCAGAGCGGCTGCATACCTCCATGGCTGGTGTCGAACGAGTCGAGAACGAAGCCGGTGTGATTCATGTCGAGAAGGTAAAGCCGGTTGGCAGTCGGTCCCCAGACTGCAAATGCTCCATTTCTGAAGTCACGATAGATAGTGTCATCATAGACGAAGCCATTCGTCACCAAGGTCCGCGGCGCGCCGGGTGCAACCTTGATGTCCGGGACGGAATTTAGCCCGGGGATCACTGCATCCAGCGCGAGCGATGGCAGCAGCAGACGCTCGATGCGATCCGCGACGCCCAGATAGAGATACTGGCCGTCGTCGGAAACGTCCATGGCGGTTATAGGCGTTGAGCGCGTGCTGAACGTCGGATGGTCCAGGTTCAGTGAATCGAACACCGCGACTTCACCGGGATGCTCGACTGCGTCGTCGGGGATCAACGCGTACAGTTTTGATCCGTGTCGGTCCCAGACGATATCCAGCGCCTTGGGGAGCAGCGTCGAGAACGGTACCCGTGCCCACCAGTGCGAGGGTAGTGGCGGCTCGTCCGGCAAGGTATTCACGACCAATGAGCAACCGCCGGGCGCGATCAGCGGCCACTGGATGAGCACCACCTGCCCGTCTTCGGTCACCAAGGCGAGACCGTCGGTTCCGAAGCGC
>ERZ795041.896-NODE-896-length-10217-cov-3.645936_pt1 | contig 10217 bp, 8 predicted proteins | sample MGYA00375125_ERZ795041 | MGnify/ENA primary metagenome ERZ795041 (study PRJEB30170, sample SAMN03074214) | activated sludge metagenome | biome: Common Effluent Treatment Plant; feature: Wastewater; material: Activated sludge; isolation source: activated biomass in a...
GGAGACGCTGGCCGGTATCGCGGGCGGTGCTCGCAGCCGGGCGAGGGCCGTGAGGAGCGCAGCGAGCGTGAGCGCAAGCGCTGCCGTTGCCAGCGCCGTTGCCAGAGCCGCAGAGAGCGGCGCGCACCGCCGACTCGTCGCCCACGAGCCGAACGGACCGCGTCCTGTGGCTCCACCGGCGCGCTTCATGGCCAGGCGCCACACGCTGCTGCGAGCTGGGCGGAGGCGATGGCCTCGTCGAGTTCCGCGAACACCAGTTGCACGCTCAGGTCGGCGACCTGGGCGGCCAGCCCGAGGGGCGTGTCGGGTGGGAGGACGGGCGCCGGTTCAGCAGGCGCTGGTTGGGCAGCCGCCGGATCTCTCGGTGCCGGCGACACGGCGGGCGCGCCCGCCGTCGTGCCGTAGGCGTCGAGCAGCAACCAGCCGAGAGCCCGTTGGAGCCGGGCCCGTTCGCTGGCGGCCTGGTCGACGGCTCGGTCCAGCGCCCGCACCTCGGACTCCACGAGAGACAGCTCGTCGGCGAGAGCCGCGTCCGGGTCCGGCTCGAGAACGGTCGGCTGCGGCGGATTGGGCCAGCTGACGCGCAGGGACTGTGATGCTCCCGTGGGAGAGGCCGACGCTGTGAGCGTGCCGTCGACGCGCTGCCACTGCGACCGCCCCGGCGGCAGACCCAGCCGCGCCTCCAGGGCGACGGTGGCGCTGGGCGTCCATTGGAAGGCGGTTCCGCCCGTCGGTCCGGGACCGAGGAGCGTGGCCTCCAGGTCGCTCGACAGTTCCAGGGTGAACGGTGTCGTCGCGTCGAGGGCGGCGAAGTGCGTCGCCTGCTCGTGCCTGAGCCTCGCTGCCGCCACCATGGGCGAGGTCGACAGGCACACGTCGACTGTCTGCCGCGGTGGGATGGCGGCGCGGACCGCCGCGATGGACGGGGCGGCAACTCGGTCGTCAGAGACGCCCACCAGGTGGGCGATCCGGTGCGCGACCTCCGACCGCTGATCTGTCAGGAACGCGTGCATGCCGAAGAGGCGCAGTTGGGCCTCGTACAGCCCGCGGTCGCCGGGGGCGAGCAGCATGGCGTCGAAGGTCGGATCCGACTGCACGGGGACCTCGTTCAGGCGTTCCAGGACAGGCGCGAGAGCCTGCGACGCCTCGGCCAGCGCGGCGAAGGTGGCGAGGTCCACGAAGAAGGAGAGCTCTGCCGCGGCACGAGCGGCAGCCAGCGAGGCTTCTGCCGCCGCGAGATCGACGGCGGCAAGGGCCCGGCTCGATCGCGCCCTCGAGTCGTAGAGGGGCATGCGGATCCCGGCCTCCATGTCGAGGTTCAGGGTGCTGTACGCGCTCCAGTCCAGGCTCTGCTCGAACGTCAGATGGGGCGCCATCGTCCCGCCGGCACGGCTGGCCGCGTACTCGGCGTCGAGCAGCACGGCTCTGTCGTACGGGTCGGGTGCGTAGGCAGCCGCGAACGCGCTCAGGTAGTCGGTGACGCTCTCGAGCACGGTTGGCGACGCGGATGCCTGCGCCGTCATGCACGCGAACGACGCCAGCAGAGTCGTGATGAGGACCGGCGCGCCCGACGGGCGCCGGTTCATGGGAGCTCGTTGCCCCAGGTGGTGCTCATGCGTTCGAAGCGCAGCGAGTAGCGATCCTTTCCGATCCTGACCACGATGGCAGGCTGCACGGTCAGCACGGCGGACCCGTCCGGCAGGCGTGACGCTGGGTCGAGGACGAGGGCGATGCGAGCGCTGCCGCCGGGGGCGAGCGTCGTCTCCGCCAGGGGGCGGCCGACCGCCTCCAACCCTGCCAGTGTCCCGTCGAGCGGCTGATCGTACTGGTAGACGGAACCGACGAGGGCGGTGAACTGCGCCTCGTCGGCCAGGCCGAGGACGTCGACCGGCTCGGTACCGCGGTTGGTGAGGGTGAGGTCGACGAGCGTCGCGAGGCTGCGGGCGCCAGGCTCGACGGGCACGCTGATGCGATCGATGGTGAGCGTCGCCTCGATGACGCCGTCCGGTACCGGTGGGTGTACGAGCCGGTTGACGAAGACCTGGTTGGCGCCGTCCCACGTGGTGCTCGCGCCTCGGTAGGACGCGACGATCGTGGCAGAGCACGCGTTGCCGTGTTCGCCCTCGGTCCCGCTTCCTGTCAGGCGCACGTCCAGGACGAGCACGTGGTCCGGGCCGTGGTCTCCGAGAGCGCCCAGTTCGAGGCACTCGTCCGAGCTGGACAACATCACGCCCTCCCAGGCGGCGATCTGCGGTCGGGGCAGGAAGACCTGGATCGTGTCGCCGTCGGAGGGAAGCAGGTCCTGGTAGTGGATGCCGACGACCGGCGCGTCGTGCGTGGTGGCTGTGCTCTGCGCGCCGGCGGCGGCACACAGCATGGCCGCGCATGAGGCGAGGGCGCGGAGGCTCGCGCGCAAGCGAAGCCTCGAGCGCGGGCGGAGCGTGGCGCGCGGGTGGAGCGTGGCGCGTGCGTCGAGCCTCTCGCGCGCTCGGAGCCTCCCGAGCGCGAACTGGAGAGCGGCTGTGGTCGTGTGAGGTGCCCGTGGGTGGCTCGTGTGCATATGACCCCCTGCGTAGCGTCGCAGTCGATGCGGCGGTCTGCCGGTGGCGACCCGGGACCGCCAAGGGTGTCTTCTCTCCCGTTGCCCGCCACGATAGCGGACGACGGGAGAGCCGGGGCTGGCGCTGTGCGCTCGATCGTCTCAGTTGCCCTTCACCGTGACCGGCGTGAACCGGTACCAGCGATGCTCGAAGCGGCCCGTGTCGGTCGCTCCCGTCTTCTCGGAGCTCCCGTCGCTCCACAGCTCGTACTCGGAGACGGTGATGGTGGACACCTGTCGCATCTCGCCCCTGTAGAGCTTCACGCGGTAGCCGGGCGCGATGCTGCCGCTGAGGGTCGACACCTGATCGCAGCGGTAGGTTCGTCCGATCGAGACGTTGAAGCCGGTGCTGATGCCGATCCCGCCCGAGAGCCATACGTTGCGGCACTGGTCGTTGACCGTCGCGGAGTACGTGATGGTCTTGGAGCCGTAGACGTTGGAGAACTCGGTGTGGATCGAGTAGTTCAGCTGTTCCGCGGGGCTGTCGACTCGTCTGGTCGTGACCCACTCGTAGCCGATGACGTACGGCTCCTCCTCGTCGTCCTCCTTCGGGCACTTTGACCCGCAGATCCCCGCCGTGACGCTGTGCAGTTCGGCAGCGCCGATGAGCGTGAGGCCGTCCGTGCGGGCGTTGGCCGCGGCGGGCACCCCGAGCAGTGCGAGCATGGCGGTGAGCAGTGCGCCTTTGAGCATGCGTTTCATGTCTTCCTCCGATGGCGTTGAGGGTTTCAGGTGGGCCTCGAACCGAAGCTCCCGACACCACCCCCTCTCGAGGCGCCGATGGCAGCGATGGCGAGTGTCGACAGCGCGACGAGGACCCCCAGCCAGTCCCCGTACCTGGCGTACGGGGTCTCGCGGCGATCGAGCGACAGCGGTGCGGTGAGCGTGGTGGCGACGAGAGGGGGCGTTCGCGCGACGGTCCGACCGCTGGCATCGACGAGCGCAGAGGGACCGGTGTTGGAGGCCAACGCGAGGGGCAGCCCTGTCTCGACGGCCCTGAACATCGCGAGGCGCGCGTGGAGGGTGGGCACGTCACCGCGTGCGGCGAACGAGTCGTCCGTGAGCACCGCCAACAGGGTCGCTCCCGCCAGCGCTGCGGCGCGACTGGTGGCTGGGAACACGACGTCGTAGCAGATGAGCACCGCCACCCGCAGTGGACCGACCGGGAACACCGCGGGTCCCGAGCCGGCTCGCAGGCCCGCCTCGGCGAAGGGCACCAGGTGAAGCTTGTCCTGGACGCGAACAACGACACCGTCCGACAGCAGGAACGCGGAGTTCGCGAACACCGAGGCTGCCGGCGCGGGCGCCTCGTTCACTGCGGACGCGCCTGCCGACGGCCCCGTGCTCGGCGCGCCGAGCAGCACGGGTCCCGGCAGCCGAGCGTCGTCGAGCAGAGGATCGACGAGGCCGGCGACCGTCGACGACGTGTCGAGAGGACCGGGCCAGGCAGCCTCGGGGAGGATGGTCAGCGCCGGTACGACGGGGTCGCCGGCTGGCTGGGCGCCGAGCGCCACCAGCGACTCGACGAGCGCTTGGCGGGCCGGTGCGAGGCGAGCGGCTGCCAGGTAGGCGCTGTCTGGGAGGTTTGGCTGGACGAGGCGCAGCAGCGCGGGCGTGCTGCGACCGCTGGTGTGGCTCGGCGCGAGGATCGCGACCAGCAGCCCGAGCCCGGCCAACCCGGTCAGCGCGCCGAGGCGCTGCAGCGGCACGCGGGTGCGCCAGACGACGACCAGCACGGCGTTGACGGTGAGCACGACGGCGCTGACGGCGGTGACGGAGCTGAGGCTCGCCAGGTGCAGGGTCGGCAGGTCAGCCTGGCTGTAGCCGATGGCGCCGAGCGGCATGGCGTACGAGGCGAACAGGCTCGGTTGTGCGGGCAACCACTCGGCGCAGCACCACAGGACGGGGAGGGCGCCGAGGGCGGCCGAGCGCGTCGCGGGAGCGGGCGCGACCGACCGACGACGACCCGCGGCGCGCCCGAACCGGACGGCGAGCGCGCCGGCAGCCGCGAACGGCAGCGGTGCGAGGAGGAGGGCGAGGACGTACACGTGAACGTCGATGGCGACGGTGGCCTCGTAGGCGACGCTGCCGACCCCGAAGGAAGCGACGGCAGCGAGCAGGGCGCCCGTCAGGGCAGATGGCGCACGGCTGATCGCGTCGAACGCGGGCACGAACGCGACCAGCGCGAGGAACCCCACCCCCCACGGGCGGCTCGCAGCAGCAGCGAGCACAGCGCTCACGGCGGCGGCGGCGACGAGGCGTGCCGTCGAGCCAGTCAGCGCGGCGCGGTCGGCGGCCGGCAGGTGATCGAGCGGTCGGGCGACGGCCTGCGACGTCATGGCGCCCTGACGAAGGCGCGCCCGCTGTAGTGCCGCAGCAGCGTGGCGGACGGGCCGACGAGGACGCCTGCTGCCGGGTCTGCAACGACGATCGTGTCAGCGGCGCGGGCGACGACCGCGACGTAGTGGCCGCCCCCGTCCTCCTCGAGATGTGCGACGAAGGGCGTCGCGAGCCCGCGCAACCGGCTGCTCGCGACGTGGTACCAGGCACCCTCGAGGCGATGGAGTGAGGCGAGCCGCGCGAACTCGGCGAGGCTGATGCCTGTCGCGCCGAGTTCGGCTTGGGCGATGACGGTCGCCTCCGACAGGGTGGAGCCGCGCCACGATGCCAAGGTGGCGATGAGGGCGGGGCCGCAGCTCGCGGCTCGCGACTGCCTGACGACCTCGAGCCCTGGAACGGGCCGCACCTCGGCGTTCCAGGCTGCGCTGGCCGCCATCCCGGCGGCGCTCGGCACGATCAGGACGAGCACCCACAGCGCGGCACCCGCGTACCGGACGACCCTGTCGAAGCGACTCATGGCAGCACGCTAGCGGGAAGAGGTTGCGTCGTGGTCGCGAAGTTGGCTGCAGCCCACTCCTTCTCGGCCAGTGCGAAGTCGTACTACCAGGCGGCACTCTCAGCACTCACAATCGGGGAGCGAGGCTCGGTCCTCGCGATGGAGGTCGTTACGGCAGCGTCCGGCAGGACACAGCGCGTGCAGCAGGGATCCCGTCCAGAAGGCGCCGACCCGGAGGTACCGCGTTCGACGGTCAACCCCGCGGCTCGGCACGACCCGGAGGGGCTCGGGCTCTCCGTGATGGCGACGGAGGTCCTGTTCCCGCAGACGAGCCAGCCGAGCCGTCTGGCGCGGATCGCGTTGTCGCGCACGCCGCTGGTCCAGGCGCTGTGGCTGGTGCTGGCCGGTGCCGCACTGGTCTGCGGCGCGGTGCTGACGTACGTCACCGGCGGGACGATGCACGCCTACTTGCACCTCATGTACCTCCCCATCGGGATCGCGGCGTTCCGCCTCGGTGCGGTGGGAGGCCTCGTCGCCGCCGCGCTCGCCGGGCTGCTCATCGGCCCGTTCATGCCGCTCGACACCGCGACGGGCGAGGCGCAGTCCACGTCGAGCTGGCTCTTCAGGATGGCGCTGTTCATGGTCAACGGCGGCGTCCTCGGCGTCGCCGCGCAGGCCCTCAACCAGCGGCTGGAGCGAGCGATCTCGCTGAGGGCGCGGCTCGGCAAGGTGCATGCCCGCAGCCTCAAGCTCTTCGCCCGCCTCGTTGCAGAGCGCGACGAACCGACCGCCGGCCACTGTGAGCGAGTGGCTCGCAACGCCGTCACCATCGGCAGGCAGCTCGGGCTGCCACGGTCCGACCTTCCCGGCCTCTACTGGGCGGGCATGCTGCACGACCTCGGCAAGATCGGGGTGCCAGAGCTGATCCTCCACAAGCCCGGCCGCCTGTCGAGCGAGGAGTTCGCCGTCATGAAGCGCCACGCGCGCCTGGGCTACGAGGTGCTGATGTCGGTCACGCGCTCGTTCGAGGCCATCGCGGACGGGGTGTACTCGCACCACGAACGCGTCGACGGCACGGGCTACCCGCGCGGACTCAAGGGTGACGACATCCCGCTGTTCGGCCGTATCGTCGCCGTCGCCGACGTCTTCGAGGCGGTCACGAGCGAGCGGCCCTACCGCCACCCCATGGCGGTGGAGGAAGCCGTCGAGCTGGTGCTGGGCGGTTCGGGAACCCAGTTCGATGCCGAGGTGGTCGCGGCCTTCGTGCACGCGCACGATGCAGGCCTCATCACGTGGCAGCAGGACGCGCAGGCCATCTACGACAGCAGCATCGAGTCGATCGTCGCCCAGACGGAGCACCGCCTGGTGCAGACGAAGGGGACCTAGGCGGCCTCCAGGCGCTCGCCGAGCGCGGTTCCCGTCGCGGTGGCCCTCCGGGCCGGACCCACTCCGAAACCGAGCAGTCTCAGTCCGTTCATCACCACCAGGATCGTGCCGCCCTCGTGACCCACCACGGCCAGCGGCAGCGGGAGGTCGCCGACCAGGGTGGCCACCACCATCACGGCCATGATCCCGAGCGCGAACGTCAGGTTCTGCCGGATGACGCGGTTGGCGGCCCGTGCGAGCTTCATGGCCTGTGGGAGGCGGGCGAGGTCGTTCGACAGGAGCGCCACGTCGGCCGCTTCCAGCGCGGCGTCCGTACCGGCGGCGCCCATGGCGATGCCGACCGTCGCGGTGGCCATGGCGGCAGCGTCGTTGACACCGTCACCGAGGACGGCGACCGTGCCGGAGCCGCGCAGCTCCTTGACGCGCTCGACCTTCTGCTCGGGCAGCAGGTCGGCGTACACGTCGGACGCCGCGATCCCCAGTTCGCGAGCGACGGCGGCTGCCACGACAGCGTTGTCGCCCGTGAGCATCACGATGCGCTTGACACCGGCGGCTCGGAGCCCTGCCAACGCCGTGTTCGCGGAGGGCCTGATGGTGTCGGCGGCGGCGATGACCCCCAGGACCCTCTCGCCGGTTCCGACGATGACGATGGTGCGACCCAAGGCCTCGAGGCGCGCCAGTTCGGTCTCGACCAGTTGCTCGAGCCGCGCTCCCTGCGCACCCGCCAGCTTGCGGTTGCCTGCCCAGTGAGCCGTGCCAGCGACGATCGCGGTGACGCCCATCCCTGGCACGGCGGTCATGCCGCTGACAGGCGGCGGAGTTGCCTCGCTCTCCCCCGCTGCCCGGACGGCTGCCGCGACCGGGTGCTGTGAGTCGCTCTCGATGGCTGCGGCGAGACTCAGGAGCTCGGAGCGCGACACGCCGAACGGGGCTACGTCCGTCACGCGCATCCTGGCCTCTGTCAGCGTGCCGGTCTTGTCGAGCGCGAACGTCTCCACCGACCCGAGGTCCTCGAGAGCCGCGCCGCCCTTGAACAGGACGCCCATGCGGGCGGCTCGTGCGAGCGCGGCGAGGACCGCGGCCGGGACGCTGATGACAACCGCACAGGGGCTGGCGACGACCAGCAGGGTCGCTGCCTTGTAGAACGCGTCCTGCGTGGACATGTCGAAAATCAGGAACGCTCCCAGCGCCGCGACGGAGCCGAGGAGGACGAACTGGGTGTAGCGCTGACCGAACCAGGCGCTGAACCGCTGGCTGGGCGAGCGCTGAGACTGCGCTTCGGTGACGAGGTCGATCATCCTGGCCAACGTCGTGCTGGACGCGTCCTTCGTGACCTCGACCTCGAGCGCGCCGTAGCCGTTGACCGTGCCGGCGAAGAGCGGGTCGCCGACGGCCTTGTCGACGGGGACGGACTCGCCCGTGATGGGCGATTGGTCGACGCTGCTCTGCCCCTCGATGAGGACGCCGTCCAACGGGACGCGCTCACCGGGCATGACCACGATCCGCTGGCCGACCGCCACGGTCTCCGCGAGCACGACGCGCCTCGTCGAGCCGTCGATGAGGGTTGCCGTCTCGGGGCGAAGCTTCATGAGCGACGCGACGGCGCGCTTGGCGTTCCCCATCGCGTAGCCCTCGAGGGACTCCGCGAGACTGAACAGCAACAAGAGGATGGCTCCGTCGCGCACCTCCCCCACCGCGGCTGCAGCGGTCGCGGCGAGCACCATGAGCAGCGAGATGGTCAGGCGGCGCCGCGTGACGAGCACCCGCACGGCAGTTCGGAGCGCGGGTAGGCCGCCCGCGACGTAGGCGAGGACGTACCCGGCGACCGCCAGCGTCGGGAGCCGCTCCGCCCCGTTGCCCGTGCCCGCCAGCAGCGCGGCGGCCAGCCCCACACCGGTGAGGCCCGTCAGGACCATCTCGGTGCGCAGCTTCGCACGCTCACGTGCTAGGTCGGCCAGCAGACGCTGAGTGGGACTTGGTGTCGGCGGCGAGGTGGTAGGTGAAGCGCTCGGGATGGCCACGGCCCCACTAGTCTAAGTCGGAATCATTCCGATTACAATTCTGATACGCGCTTCTCAGAACCCGCCGGACGCGCGGAGCGCGTCGGGAAGGGGCCGCCCTCACGTACGGTGCTATGCTAACGGCCTGCGCAGCTACCGCCCGGACTTGCATGGCGCTGGACGGGCGGTCGCTCGACCCCAGCATGAGGCTCCCGGCGCACCTCACATAGGGCCATACGTCACCCGATGTACCCTGCCGAGGTGGCGATGCCCCAGGACGCAGCGATCGCAAGGCGCATGCAGAACGAGGAGAGCGGCGAGCGGCGTCGACGTCCGTTCCTGGAAGAGCTTCTCACCTTCCTGGTCGTCACGCTGGCCTACCTGGTCCTGGTGCCCGCCACCGTCTGGTTCGCCGCCTACCGACAGCTCGGCGACCACCCGTGGTGGATGTTCGTCGTCAACAGCGTCGCCCCGTACCTGTTCGTGCCGGTGCCCATCGTGCTCATCGGTGCCATCCTCGCGAGGCGCTGGGGTCTCGCCGTCGCGGCGCTCGTACCCGCCGCCCTCTTCGTGATGCTGTTCGGACAACTCTTCGTCCCAGTCAGTGCCCGCGCGCCGGTCATCGAACCTGGGGCGCCGACGCTGACGGTCATGACGTTCAACCTGCATGCGCTCAACGTCGGCATCGACGGTATCGCGGCTGCGATCGCGTCGTCAGGGGCCGACGTGGTGGCGCTGCAGGAACTCGAGGCCTCGGTCGCGGCTGGTCTCGCCCAGCGCTTGGGTGAGCTCTACCCGTACAGGGACCTGATCCCGAACTCCGGCTGGAGCGGGCTCGGTGTGTTCAGCAAGGTGCCGATGCGACCGGAGCAGCAGCGCATGGGGGGCACGGAGAGGCGGAACCCGCAGGTGGTCACGCTCGAGCTTCCGTGGGGAGACACGACCCTCATCAACGTGCACAACCTGTCCATCCCGCGCACGCTGCCCGACTGGCCCTCGGAGATAACGGCCTCGCTGGCGCAACGGGAGCGCGTCGCGCGGGCCATCCACGACTACTCGCTACAGCGCTCCACGCCGATGATCGCGCTCGGGGACTTCAACACCACCGAGCGGAGCACCGCGTACGAGACGATCGCGCTGACGCTCAGCGACTCGTGGCGCGAGGTCGGATACGGCTTCGGCAACACGTTCCCCGGCGGGCCGCTCAGCCCGACGCCGTTGGGGCTGTCGGTCCCGCCGTGGCTCCTGCGGATCGACTACGTCTTCCACTCCGACGAGATCGTGACGACGCAGGCGGACATCGGGCCATGGGACGGCGGCTCCGATCACCGACCGGTGGTGGTGACGCGCGCCTGGCCTCAGGCGCTCTGACCATCGCAGTCAGATCGCTCACTCT
>ERZ795041.899-NODE-899-length-10201-cov-3.326828_pt1 | contig 10201 bp, 7 predicted proteins | sample MGYA00375125_ERZ795041 | MGnify/ENA primary metagenome ERZ795041 (study PRJEB30170, sample SAMN03074214) | activated sludge metagenome | biome: Common Effluent Treatment Plant; feature: Wastewater; material: Activated sludge; isolation source: activated biomass in a...
GCCATCAGGTTCACGTCCATCACCTGGCGCCAGATTTCGTTCGAAGTATCCAGGCCGCCGCCGCGCGCGATGCCGGCGTTGGAACAGAACAGGTCGATCGGCCCGCAGCGCTGTTCGACGCCCTCGATGAAGCCGGCCAGCTCCGTTTCCACCGCAACGTCGACTCGCATCCCCAGGCCGCCGATCTCCTTGGCGACGGCCTGGACGGCAGCATCGTCCAGGTCGGCGAGCGCGATGTGCCTGGCGCCTTCTTTGGCGAAGCGGAGCGCCAGGGAGCGCCCGATGCCCTTGCCGGCACCCGTGATTGCAATGATTTTGCCGCTGACCTGCATGTGTGCCTCGTTATCTGGTCGGTATCGCGCTTTCGACGATACCCGTCGCCGCCTGCGTTTGGCTAGCGTACGCCCTCTGCGGATACTCAAGCTCGACGAGCTGCTAGCCGTGGCCGGGCCGATTGCGGATACTCGCCGCCGGTCCATCCTGAAGACGATTCGAAGGAATTCCGATGAGTTTCTTGTCGCGCCTGCGGCACAAGGCGCCGGCCAGCGAACGTGTCTCTGTGCAATCGCCCGATAAAACCACCGCCCCGCCCTCGACGCCGGCCACCGAGCACGACGCCGAGGCTGCGGCATTGCCCTTCGGTTCGCGGCTGCTCGAACTGGCGTTCGATGAAACGCATCCCGCGCACCGCGCGGCGCAGAAGCGGCTGGTCGAGCTGGTCGATGCCGGTGCGGTCTCGATCGAGCAGCTGCCGTGGGACAGCGCGCGGCGCCTTGCGGTGCTGGCGATCGCGGCAGCCACGGCAGATGCCGCGCATTTCGAGCGCATCGCGAGCCGCATCGAGGACGGCGCGCTGTGGAAGGAACTGGCCAGCGGCGGCAGCACGGCGAAATTGCGCCAGCTTGCGGCCGCGCGTGTGGAGACACCGGACGAGCTGCGCGCGGTGATGAAGGCGGCGCGCGAGCGCGACAAGAACGTCTATCGAATCGCGAAAACCAAGCTCGACGCGATCCACGCCGCGGAAAAGCGCACGGAGGAGCGGTGGGCGCACATGCACTCGATCGCCGAGACGATCGAACGCCACGTCTACAAGCCGTTCGACAACGCCTATGTCGCGTCCATCGATCATCTCGAACGCGAATGGCGGGCGGTCGACGTCGAGATTCCGCAGGAGCTGAAAACGCGGGTTGAGGCCGCGATCGATCGCGTCCGCGAATTCATCGCCGAGCGCGTCCGTGCGGCCGGCCAGCAAGCGGCCCACGATGCGGCCGTGGCGAATGCGTCGCCGCTGCGCGCGGCGGCGCTCGATGAGCTGCGCAAGATGCTCGCCGCGCTGTATGCGGCAGAGGACTTCGATGCGAACGCCCACGCAGGCATCCTCGAGCGGCTGGCGAGATTGAACGAGCGCTGGCGAGACACCGTTCAATACAAGGCCGCGACGGACGAAGAGACCAAGACATTCGCAGCGCTGCGACGCGCCGTCGAGCGCACGGCGCAAGCGATGCTCGATACCGGCACGCTGCGGCATGGGATGGATGCTGCGCGAAGCGATCCTTCCGAAGCCGCCGTCGAACGACTGAGCGATCTCATCGCGGCCCGGGCGTTGCTCGGCGAAACCGCGCCGCCGCTCGTCGCCGAAGCGGAATCGCTGACGCGGGAATGGCGCGAGAAGCGCGCCCTGGCGCTGGCCAGCGCCGCGGAGATCGAGCGGCACCTCGGGCAGCTGATCCGCAAGGCGCAACACGCGCTGAACGCGGGTCGGTCGCGGCAGGCGTTCGGCATGCGACGCTCGATCGAGGCCAAGCTGAGCCGGTTGCCACGAGTGCCGAAACTCGTGACGGAACGGCTCCAGCAGCTCGATGCGAAACTGCAGGAGATTCAGGACTGGCGCAGCTTTGCGGTAACGCCGAAGCGCAGCGAGCTGATCGCTGCAATGCAGGCGCTGATCGGCGTCGAGCGCCCTCCTGCCGAGCTGGCCGAGGACATCAAGCGTCTTCAAGAGGAATGGAAGACTCTGGCGAAGGGCAGTACCGATTCGGACGGGGATTGGGCCAAATTCCACGAGGCCGCGCAGGCGGCATACGCACCGTGCAAGGCGTATTTCGAGGCGCAGGCGCAGCAGCGCGAGCTGCATCTGGAGCGGCGCAAGGCGCTGCTCGCGCGACTGGAGCGCTACGAATCGACCACCGATTGGGAGCAGGTCGAATGGAAGAACGTCGTCGATATGCTGCGGCTCGCGAAACAGGAGTGGCGCAACTGCGGGCCGAGCGAGCGCGCCGCGACCAGGCCGATCGAACGGCGTTTCGATGCGCTGCTCGCCCGGATCCAGGATCGCCTCGATCGGGAATACACGGCGAACATCGAGGGTAAGCAGACACTCGTGAAACAGGCGGAGCGCCTCGCCGCGCTCACCGATCTTGCCCAAGCCGCGAACGAGGTGAAGCGTCTGCAGTCCGCGTGGCGCAACATCGGCGTTACACCGCACGCGCAAGGCCAGCGCCTGTGGGATGAATTCAAAGCGCATTGCGACGCCGTGTTCGACAGGCGGCGCAAGGAGCATGCCGAGCGCCTGGCGGAGCTCGATCAGCACGAGGAGCGGGCGCTGGCGTTGTGCATCGAAGTCGAAAGCTCGGCGCAGCGCGCGGGCGAGGCGTTGTATGCTGCGGCGGCGCGCGTTCGAGAGTTGCGCGCAGAGTTCGTGCAGCTCGGCGAGCTGCCGCGCGACAAGGCGCATGAGATCCAACGCCGTTTCCGCCGCGCCGTCGACGAGTTCGAGCACGCGATCGCGCGCGAACGCCAGCGCGAGGCGGATCGTGCATGGGACAACTACTTCGATGCCGTGAGTCGCATCGGGCTTTGCCAGCTCGCCGCGGCCAATGCCCAGGAGGGCGTCGACGATACGGCACTACGTCGGCACATCGATTCGATCGATCACTGGCCCAAGGCCGGCAAGCGGGCGATCGAGCAGCGGCTTGCAGCGCAACCGCAGCTCGACATCGCGGAAAACGAGGCGCGGCTGCGCACGTTGGTGATCCGCGCGGAAATCGCGACCGGTACGGCCACGCCCGATGCGGAACAGGCGCAGCGCCGCACGATGCAATTGCAGGCGCTCGTCAAGGGCATCGGCCGCGACAGCGCGACGCCGCGGGATCAGCTCGAAGCGCTGGCGCTGGAATGGGCGGCCATCGGACCCGTTTCATCGCACGCCTACGAGGCGCTGCTGGCGAGATTCAAGCGATGCTGGGCGATCGGCCACGGTGGGCGCGGATGAACGCGGCCCAGGCTTGCGCGGGTAGCCTCGCGCCGCCGAGGCGAGGCAGAATCGACTCCCGATGATCAGGCTGACTCTCACACTGCTCTTGCTGTCTTTCTCTGGATGCACGCCGGCGCAGGACCTCGATCGAGCGGCGGAAGCGCTGGCGCGCGAGCAACCGAAGTGGCTGTACGGCGCCGCGGAGAATGCGTGCCCTGCGGATGTGATGACGGATCATTCCATGCCGGTGCGTTATCTCGGCGAGGTCTGCGCCGAGAATCCGAAGCGGTGTGTCAATGGCTGCAAGGCCGGCAACGCGAACGACTGCTTCGCACGATGCTTGTCGACCGCCTGTTCTATCGAGCCTGCTCGCTCGGCATCGTGTCGGCGTGCTCGAATCGCGCAGCGAGCATGGCCAACGAGGAATCGGCCTGCCAGGTTCGCACCTACGAGAAGGCATGCAATCGCCGCGATCCGTGGGCGTGCCTCACGTTCGGCATGTATCTCGCGCGCGGCATGGGCGTCGAGCGCAATCTGCCCCGCGCGCGGCGGTTGATCACGGAATCATGCGAGCTCGTCGATGACGAGGAGTGGTGTGCCCATGGGCTCGACATGCTCATGGAAATCGATCGAATCGAAAAGAAGCAACGTGAGCGCATGATCGCTCCGGATGCCGGCAGCGATTCGCTGCTGCGCCGATAGCGCCGCAATTCGATGGCACGGCGTGGCGCGGCGCCGCGAAGCAAGCGCGCATCCAGAGGAAATTTCTCCCGGCGCAAATCCTCCCGGCGCTGGCGTCTGCTCGGATGGTTGCCGAGCGCGGCGACGCGCAAGCGCTGGCTCAAGCGCTATCGCGCCGCGCCGGCCGGACTCCAGATCGTGATCGGCCTGGCCGCGCTCGGCATCGCATGGCTGGGCATCAACGGCATCTATCAGGTCGTCCGCAAGCCCTCCGAGCTGTTTTTCCCGGTGAGCGGCGTGCTCTACAAGACGCCCAGCGAGACATGGAAAACCTATGCGCCGATCTTTCGCCGGCATTCGACGGCGACGATGACGCCGCAGCTGCTCGCTGCGCTCGCGCAGGTGGAAGCGTCGGGCAATCCGATCGCGCGAACGTATTGGCGCTGGCGTCTGCATTCCGATCCGTTTGAGGTCTATCGGCCGGCATCCAGCGCCGTCGGCATGTACCAGATCACCGATGGCACCTTTGCCGCATCGCGACGCTATTGCATTCACGATCACGTCGTCGTCGAAGACGGCCCGTGGAACGATTGGAAATCGTGCTGGTTCAACAGTCTCTATACACGCACGATTCCTTCGCATGCCGTCGAGCTCACTTCGGCGTACCTCGATCGCAGCATCGAACGCATCCTTGCGCGCAATGGCATCCGGCACGCCAGCCTGAAACAAAAGCACGAGCTCGCAACGCTCATCCATCTGTGCGGCGCCGGTGCCGGCAATCGCTTCGCCGCGCGTGGATTCCAACTGACGCCCGGGCAGCGCTGCGGCGATCATTCCGCGCAGGGTTACATCGACAAGGTTGAGGCGATGCAGCGAACGTTCCAGCGTCTTGCCGGTTCTTAATGAGGCTCTGATTTACCCCTTGTCCGTCATTTCGACGAAAGTCGGAATGACGAGTAATTCAGAGCTTCCTTGACCGCCATCGACGCCGAGCGTCGCGGCAGGCGCGGAATCGCCCCGATGGACTTCGAGGAGGCGAGTCGCTGCCGTCCCTCTCCCACGTGCGGGGGAGGACAGGGAGGAGACGTCGAGCGTGTCCGGCTGGTAGAGGCACATCGCGACCGAGATCTGCGTCAGTCGGCCTGACGAATCGTGTAGCGCAGCACGGCGCGTGCGCCGGGTTTCAGACGCAGCGTCCATTGCGGGCCGCCATGCTTCATTTCATGGCGACGCGACTCCCGTACGACGCGGAATGACTCGGCATCGCCGGGGTGTCGATACTCGACGATTATCGCAACCGGCTTGTCGTTGCTGATCCGCACTTCGAACTCTATCTCGAGCTCATCTTCGTGAACGTTGTCACCATCGATCGACTCCTCCCGAACGATCCGCGGTTCGACCCACACGTCCATCGCCCGGCCGAGATCGATCTCCACCGGCACGCCGACGGGCGAGTCCTTCAGCGTGTCCTGCCCCGCCAGTGCAGCGATCTTCGTCTCGGTGGATTCGAGCACGCTGAACGTGCCCGCTGGCAATGGCCTGCCCAGGCCGGTGCGCTTCTCATTCTGCAGACGCAGCGTGATTTCCGGTCGTTGCGGCGAAGATTCGTCCGCATCGTCGATCTCTGTCGCATCGAGTGTGTAGGTGTACACGCGCTCAAACTCCACATCCGCCTGCGACAGGAAGCGAACCTGCTTCGACTGACGTGCCGCCACCGTGGTCGGGATCGGCAAGGTATAGAGCTTGTAGTCGCCGAGTTCGCTGACCTGCGCCTCCAGGCTGTGCTGTCCCGTGACGATGATCTCCTCCAGAGTAGATCGTTGCGCAAACGCCGGAGAATTAGCCATGCCAGCGAACCGATCGCGTTCGCGCCGCATTGCAGTCGTCGTGAACGAGCCGATGGGCCAGCATTTCGCCTGTTGCCCGACGACGATCGCTGCGGGCGGCTGCGTTTCGTCACGATCGCGCGCGAGTGTGCCTGCGATCACTTCGGTGGGTGCGTCGGCGAAAGTCGTGGAACTGCGATTGACGAGCGTGATCCAGCCTTCGAGATCGAGCTTGCGGCCGTTGGGATGGATGCGGGCGACATAGTCGGCCGACCAGTCGAGTCCGAGCGCGAGATAGCTGAGTTCGATCGAATGGCGACCGGCGCTGGCGACGCGGACCTGCATCGACAACGTCGGTTCGTCGGCGAGTCCCGCCGGCATGCGCTCGAAGATCAACTTCTCGGCGAGGCCGCTGCAACCGAGCGCTTCGACCCGTCCATCCACATCGAGCACGACGCCTGCAGGCCCCGAGCGGATGAAGGCATCGCGTTGCATGACGCGGCCGGTCGCCGGGTTCGTATGGACGACGCGGACGCGCTCTCCCTGCGCCCTGGCGATGATTGCGCCGGGCGTCAGCAAGTCATGGTCATAGTTGCTTTCCAGAATGACGCCTGGCAGACCTTCGAGGACGGCGGTCTGCGGCACGATTGCATCGGCGACGCCGCGTAGTACCAGCTTCGAGTCGCCAGCGGGAAGATCCAGCGTGCGCAACTCAGTGACCATTGCCAGACCCGTGGTCAGATCGTCATCATCGTCATCGAAGCTGTAGTCGTCGTCCGATGTGTCATCGCGATAGATCACGACCCGCACCGAATCGGGTGCGGGCGAAACGATATCTGCCAGCGCCCACGACGACAGGCACATCAGCGCCAGCAGCCACGCGGCGCGCATGATCTACCAGCCTGTCTCGACAGTGAACCTGAGACGCGTCTCGCCGTTGCCGGCGACCGGTACGGCCCATTGCAGCGTGTACGCATCGGGCCGCGTACTCTTGATGCTCTCGGTAATCACCGTGCCTTCGCGCCACAAACCGCCCTGGCGGATCTCGACCGTGGCGGCTTCGGCGCGCGCGTTGCGCACGAGATATTCCATTCTGTAGCGCGAACGCCAGAATCCCACCCGCTCATGACTCTCGAGCGTCGGCTGAACCGTGATATCGAATGCTTCGCCGGTCTTGACGGAGATTTCCGATCCCTGCGGGATATGTCCGATCTGGTTTTCCCCGACGAATTTCGGATTTCCCGCCGTATCGCGCACGTAGACGCGCACCATGCCGGCAGGCAATTGAGCGCCCAGCCCGCCTTGTGTGGAATTCGCGAAACGGACGACGACAGCAGCATGCCCGGGTTCAGCCAGTGACGAGAACCAGTCTGCCGCATACTCGTAGGCCTTGCGTGCCGCTACGCCATCGGTATGCAGGAAGCCGACCTGCTTGGTCTGTTTGTCCGCAATCGTTGTGGGCTCCGACAGGGGATAGACGTAGTAGTCCGCGAGAGGACGTTGGGCCGACGGCTCGTTTCCCGCGCCGCGCTGGGCCCTGGCGCGCCGCTGCTGCTCGATCATCTGCTGGCGCTGCCAGTTATAGGGCTGGTTGGCGCGCGTGATGTTGATATCGCCGGCGATCAGTTGCGTGGTGGCGTTCTCGAATGTCGTGCCGGACTGATTCGTCAGCGTCACCCAACCCTGCATGTCGAGCTTGCCGGCCTTCTCGTCGAACAGGGCAACGTAGTCCGCTTTCCATGACAGTCCGGTCGTGAGGTAACTCAGCGTCGCGTCGCGCCGGCCTGCCGACTGCGATTCCACGTTGACCGACAGGGTCGGATGGGCGCGCAGGTTCTCGGGTACTTTGTCGAAGATCACGCGTGTCGGTGCGCCGTCCGCCCGCAGTACTTCGATGCGCTCGCCGATCCTGAGCACCACGCCGTTGTTGACCGACAGCACGGTTGCCGTCTCGGTCACTTCCGCGCCATTGCCCGGATTGGTGCGGACAATCTGCACTTCGCGCCCGACGGCTTTCTCCATCATTTTTTCCGGCGTCAGCAGATCGAAATCGAAATTCTGCTCGACGATGCCGACACCCGCTGCCGACAACGTGACCGTCTCGGGACGGATGCTGGCGGACACGTCCTTGAATTCGAGTCGCGAGCGGCCGGCGGCGAAGTGCAGGGCGCGCACGTCCTGGACCAGCGCCAGATCGTCGTTATAGATCGTCAGCGCCAGCCGCTGATTGTCGGCTGCAGCGCCGGGCAGGGCTGCCAGCAGCCCCAGCGCTATGGCGGACAGATGCCATGCATTCCTGGTCCGGTAGTGGTGTGTCAGTGCTGGTCCATTCATTTGTTGTTATCTCCTGGTTCGATGATCGCGATCTAAGGAAGCTCTGATTTACCCGTCATCCCGACGAAAGTCGGGATCTATCTTCTTGAAAGGCACAGATCCCGACTTTCGTCGGGATGACGGACAGGAAGTAAATCAGAGCATCCCTAAGGACGACGGGGGCGTCTGGGTCAATGTACATTCGCGTTGCTGACGGCGCGTGGCGTCGACGCCGAGATTACAACACGGTGGCGCGCCGAGGATGTAGACGAGGACCGCGATCGCGCTTACAGCAGGCCCTTCCTTGACCGCCATCGATGCCGAGCGTCGCGACAGGCGCAGAATCGCCCCGATGGACTTAGAGGAGGCGAGTCGTTACCGTCACCGGCTAGTCAGATCAATCGATCAACTGGTGGAGGTCGCATGAATAAACCGAACTGGAAGCCCGAAACCATCGCCGTGCACGGCGGCTACACACCCGATCCCACGACGCGCTCGGTGGCGGTGCCGATCTATCAGACGGTGGCATACGCGTTCGACAACACGCAGCACGGCGCCGATCTTTTCGACCTGAAAGTTTCCGGCAACATCTACACGCGAATCATGAATCCGACGAATGCGGTGCTCGAGCAGCGCGTCGCGGATCTCGAGGGGGGCATCGGTGCGCTCGCCCTGTCGTCGGGCCAGGCCGCGGTGACGTATTCCATCCTCACGATCACGGAGGCGGGCGACAACATCGTTTCGGCGAGCACGATATACGGCGGCACCTACAACCTGTTCGCGCATACGCTGCCGCAGTATGGAATCGAGGTGCGCTTCGCCGACTATCGCGAGCCGGATGCGTTCGAGAAACTGATCGACGGCCGCACGAAGGCGATCTTCTGCGAGTCGGTCGGCAATCCGCTGGGCAACGTGACCGATTTCGAGCGCCTCGCAAACGTCGCGCATGCGCATGGCATTCCATTGATCGTCGACAATACCGTTCCGACGCCGTACCTGTGCCGTCCGTTCGAGCATGGCGCCGATATCGTGGTGCATTCGCTTACCAAGTATCTCGGCGGCCACGGCACGAGCATCGGCGGAGCCATCGTGGATTCGGGCAAGTTTCCGTGGGCGCAGCACAAGCAGCGCTTCCCGCGCTTGAACGAACCGGACGTGAGCTATCACGGCGTCGTCTATACCGAGGCGCTCGGTCCGGCGGCGTACATCGGCCGGGCGCGCGTCGTGCCGCTGCGAAACATGGGCTCGGCGCTCTCGCCGTTCAACGCGTTCCTGATTCTGCAGGGTATCGAAACCGTGGGATTGCGCATGGACCGTATCAGCGAGAACACGCTGAAAGTCGCGACGCATTTGAGCAAGCATCCCAAGGTGGGTTGGGTGAAGTACGCCGGCCTCGAATCGCATCCGGACAACAAGCTGGTGAAGAAGTACCTGTCCGGCAAGGCGTCGGGCATTCTGACGTTCGGCGTCAAGAGCGGCCGTGCCGGCGGCGAGCGCTTCCAGGATGCGTTGCAGCTCATCACGCGTCTGGTGAACATCGGCGATGCGAAATCGCTCGCGTGCCACCCGGCATCGACGACGCATCGGCAGCTCTCGCCGTCCGAGCTCGAAAAAGCGGGCGTGACCGAAGACACGGTGCGGCTGTCGATCGGCATCGAGCACATCGACGACATCCTCGCCGACATCGAGCAGGCGCTGCAGAAGACTTGATCGGCGTCATCCCGGCGAACGGCGAACGTCGGGATCACACCGCTTTCTCGATCCCTCCCCCGCGTGCGGGGGAGGGCGGGGGGCAGCAATTCGCACGAATGAATCGTCGCGACGCCGGTTCGGCGGGCTCTCGCTCGGTCCGGCCCGCAGATCACTGTTCCGGACGCAGCCACAACCAGATTGCGACAGTGGTCATGACGGTCGGTATGCCGATGCGTCCCCAGATCGGAGCCGGCGTGAACTGGAGCATGACCGCGCTTGCGATCATCGCCAGCGTGGCGAACCATTTCGCGCGCCGCGGAACGGTGCCTCGTTCGCGCCAGGCACGAATGTGAGGTCCGTGGCGTGGATGCGTCAGCAGCCAGCGCTCGAGCGCGGCGGGCGTCAACTCGACGCGAGCGCCGTCCCGGGCGACGGC
>ERZ795041.900-NODE-900-length-10197-cov-4.551173_pt1 | contig 10197 bp, 6 predicted proteins | sample MGYA00375125_ERZ795041 | MGnify/ENA primary metagenome ERZ795041 (study PRJEB30170, sample SAMN03074214) | activated sludge metagenome | biome: Common Effluent Treatment Plant; feature: Wastewater; material: Activated sludge; isolation source: activated biomass in a...
GCCGGCGGTATGGACGTTCTTCCGCCAGTGGCTGCGCAACCCGCTCGGCATCGCCGCCCTGTCGCCTTCCAGCCGCTACCTGGCCCGTCGCATGATGGCCCAGTTGCCGGCCGGCGCGCGCCGCGTGATCGAACTCGGCGGCGGTACCGGGGTGTTCACCGAAGCCTTGCTGCGCGAGGGCCTGGCGGCCTCCGACCTGCTCGTCATCGAGCTGAACGACGAGTTGCATCGCTACCTGCAACGCCGCTTTCCCGAAGTCACCGTGCTGCGCGGTGACGCCCGCGAGCTGGATGCGCTGGTGCACCAGTCGGGCTTCGCCGATGACGGCCCGGTCGACGCCATCATCAGCGGGCTCGGCCTGCTGTCGATGTCGCGCTCGACCCAGCGCGCGATCCTGCGCTCGGCGTTTTCCGTGCTCGGACCGGAAGGCCGCTTCGTGCAGTTCACCTACGGGCCGGCCAGCCCGGTCTCGCGCGAACTGCTCGACGAACTCGGCCTCGTCGCGCGCCGCGCCGGCATGGCCTGGCGCAACGTCCCGCCGGCATCGGTCTACGTGTTGTCGCGCCCGGCTCGCAGCACCGACTGAACAGCGCCGCGCGCAATTCCGCCCGCGCTTCGCCGCGGCTCAGATGACGCGCAGGGTGATCGCCTTCAGCACGGCGCGCGTGCGGTCGCGGGTGCCGAGCTTGTCGAGGATCGTCGACACGTAGTTCTTCACGGTGCCCTCGGCGAGGAACAGCGAGCGGGCGATCTCGCGATTGGAATAACCGCCGGCGAGCAGGCGCAGGATGGCGACTTCGCGGGCGTTGAAGGTGTCGGTCGGCGCAACCTCGTCGTGAAAGCGGTAGCGCGCACGGACCGGATCGGTGCTGACCGGTTGCAGCAGGGTTTCGCCGGCGGCGACGCGGCGGATCGCGGCGCCGAGGTCTTCCGGCGCGGCATCCTTGAGCAGGAAGCCCTGTGCGCCGGCGTCGGCCGCGCGCAGCAGCAGGTCACTGTCGTCGAACGTGGTCAGCAGCAGCACCGGCGTGGCATCGCCGCGCGCGCGCAAGCGCCGGAGTGCCTCGATGCCGTCGACGCCGGGCATGCGGATGTCGCTCAGCACGACATCGACCGCTTGCTTGCCGAGCGCGTCGAGCAGGGCGGCGCCATCGTCCGCCTCGACCACGACATCGATGCCGAGGTTGCCGAGCAGGGCGCGCAATCCCGCACGCACGAGGGCCTGGTCGTCGGCGAGCGCGATGCGTACCGTCGTGCTCACGCGGCCACCGGCAACCAGGCCTGCAGATGGACGGAACCGGTGGCGAGGCGCTCGATGCGCAGGTCGCCCCCGGCTTCGCCGAAGCGTTCGCGCATGCCGGCCAGTCCGTTGCCCGGCACGACCGGGCCGCTGCCGCGGCCGTCGTCGCGGATGTCGAGCAGCAGGCGATCCGGCTCGCGCCGCAACACCAGCCAGAGGTTGGCGGCCTGCGAGTGGCGTGCGCTGTTGGTCAGCGCTTCCTGCGCCGCACGCAGCACGGCCTCGGCCTGGGCGAGGTTGTCGACGCGCGCGTCGCCGACGATCTCGATGTGCGCGCGCGGCCGCGGGAACGGGGCGGCGAGCGCATGCAGCGCGGCGCGCAGGTCGAGGCCCTCGTCGCCGCGCATGCGCTCGACGAGCTGGCGCAGGTCGGCCAGCAGTTCGTCGGCGAGCTGCGCACACAGGCGCGCCGGTTCGGCCTCGGAGAAGCGCGCGTCGCGCACGAGCGCGGCCAGGTTGAGCTTCAGTGCGGTCAGCTTGTGTCCGGCGATGTCGTGCAGCTCGCGGGCGACGCGCACGCGCTCGGCGTCGCGCGCGCTTTCGGCCAGCAGGCCGCGGGTGGCGATCAGGTCGGCATTCGCGGCGCGCAGGCGTTCGCTCATGCGTTCCGCATGGGCGGCCGCGCGCATCATCATCGCGGCGAACAACTGGAAGCTGACGTAGGCGAGCACGTAGATGACCAGGCCGCGCAGGCTGATCTCCCAGGTCCACAGCATGACGGCGACGAAGGCGAGGTTGAGCGCGCCGAGCATCAGCGACAGCGGTTTCCAGTCGTGGTACGCGGCGAGCAGGGCGGCGATCAGGACCAGCAGGATCGGCGACAGGCCGTTGCGCGATCCGGCTATGGCGACGAGTGCGAGCACGGAGAGGGTCACCGCGATTGCGGCGATCACGCCCGGTCGCTCGTCGTGGCCGACGAAGTGCTCGCCCATGAAGACGATCAGGAACAGCACGAGGCTCGCGTGCACGAGTGCCGCCGGCACCGGTCCGTCCGGCTGCACCGGCGTGCCGAGCCAGACCGCGCCCCAGGCCGCATAGCCGGCCAGCGCCGGCGGCGAAAGCAGGGATTTCAGCGTGGACGATACGGTGGACGGCATGCCGGCAGCTTGCGACCTGCGCGCCATGACCACAAGGCATCCGCCGCAGGTTGTGACTTTCGGCACCATCGATCGATGACCCCCGGCACCACCGTCGCCGCCGACGGGTCGGCACAGTGGCGACATCCACCTGCTGAAGGAGTCGTCCGATGGATGTCTACCGCTGGTCGCTGTTCCTGCATGTCGCCGCCGGGGCGACCGCACTGGCCACGTTCTGGACCGCGGCCGTGCTGCGCAAGGGTTCGACCCGCCATCGCCGCGTCGGCCAGGTCTTCCTCGTGGCGATGATCGGCGTGCTCGCCAGCGGCGTGCCGCTGACCCTCGGCCTGATCGAGCGCGGCCGCCCGGCCAGTGCGCTGTTCCTGACCTTCCTGCTGCTGCTGAACGCCGACGGTTGCTGGAACGCGTGGCGCGCGATCCGCCTGCGCCAGCATCGCGACGCCTACTTCGACGGCCTGTTCTGGTGCATCACCGCGATCGTCGCCCTGGCCGGCACCGGCATCATCGCCCTCGGCGTGGTGATCGGCGCGCCGCTGTTCATGGTGTTCGGCAGCCTCGGGCCGTTCCTGCTCGTCGATGCGCTGTATCGCCGGCGCCGCGCCGCGAGCGATCCGCTCTGGTGGATGCGCGAGCACTACGGGGCCATGATCGGCAACGGCGTGGCCACCCACGTGGCCTTCTTGAGCATCGGCCTGCGCAATGCCGTGCCCGGCCTCGATCCGGCCGTGGTCCAGCAGTTCGCCTGGTTCGGTCCGTTGCTGGTGGCCTTCGTCGCGGCGTTCTGGCTCGACCGTCGCTACGGACGGCGCGCGGGCGGTGCCGGCCGCGCGGCGGGCGTGCGCGCGCTGTCCTGAGGCGCCGTCGGCTATTCCTGCAGGCGCAGACGCAGGCGGGCGATGTCCGCCTGCAGCGCCTCGACCAACTCTTCGAGGTGGTCGACCCGCGCGGCGAGGGACGCTGCCTGCGGCTCGGACACGGCCGGTGCGCGGGCGGCGAGGGCGGCGGCGGCATCGACCGGTCCGCACAGGAGGTGCATCCAGCGATCCTCGCGCTGGCCTGCCGCACGGCCGAGGCAGATCGCGAGTGCCGGCTCGCGCGAAGCCAGCCGTTCGAGCACCTCGCGGACTTCATCGGCACTGCCGAAGTCGGCAAGGCGCTCGCAGCGCAGGAACAGTTCGTTGCCGGTCTGCGCACCGCGCAGCAACAGCACGGCGAGCACCGCGCGCTGGCGCGGCGTGATGCCGTAGCCGGCATCGAAGCGGTGTGCGTAGCGCGAGGCCCGCGCGGTGAGGCTGCCGGTGACCAGTCCGCGGCCTTCGAGCGTGCGCAAGGCATGGCCGATCGTGCCGGGATCGTGGTCGCTCAGCGGATCGCGGTTCGACTTCTGGTTGCAGGCGGCGACGATCGCATTGAGGGTCAGCGGATAGACGTCGGGCGTGGTCGCCTGCCTCTCGACCAGGCAACCGAGGATGCGTGCCTGCACGGCGTCGAGCGGTTCCGGCAATGGCGCGCGGGTGGTTTCGGAATCGCTCATCGGTTGCTGCGGCGTTGGCGAACGGGGTGGATGTCGGTCTGCGGCATCGCATTCCTCCTGCGGTCCGGCTGTGGATTCTCGCGTTTTGTGCGCGGCACGGCCAGGGTGCCGGGAAATGCGCTCGCACAGTGCGGCATCCTGCCCGCCGGATTTCCGTTTTTTCTTTTGCGCACGGTCGTTTGCGAGTGGATTCCTCGGAGGGGGCGGCGTATCCTCCGCGGCCACCGAAGCGACCCCTTGCGAAGACGTGATGAATGCCCCTGCCAACAGCGATGCCGCCGGACTCGAATCGATCCTGAAACACATCCAAGCGCAGCCCGGATCCTCGCGCCAGCGCGAGCTGCAGGCGTTTGCCGGGCACTTTTTCCGTCATGTGCCGGCCGACGACATTTCCGGCCGCGCGGCGGAGGAGTGGGCGCGCATCGCCCTGCACATGTTCGAGTTCGTGCGCGAGCGCAAGCCCGGCACGGCGAAGATCCGCGTGTTCAATCCGCTGCCCGCGCAGGACGGCTTCGAGAGCAACCACACGGTCGTGGCGATCGTCAACGACGACATGCCGTTCCTGGTCGACTCGGTGTCGATGGTGATCAACCAGGCCAGCCTCGACACCCACACCATCATCCACCCGATCTTCCGGGTCGAGCGTGATCCGGGCGGCCACGTGCTCGCCATTGCCGACGAGCAGGCCGCCGGCGGCCACCCCGAATCGGTCATGTTCATCGAGATCGAGCGCGTCGGCGATGCCGATGATGTCGAGGCGATCCGCCGCAATGTCGTCGCCGCCGTCGCCGACGTGCGCGCCGCAGTCACCGACTGGAGCGCGATGAAGGCGAAGATGCTGGCGATCGCCGGCGAACTGCCGGAGCAGAACCTGCCGTTCGATCGCGACACCATCGACGAAGCGGCCGGTTTCCTGCGCTGGGTCGCCGACGACCATTTCACCTTCCTCGGCTATCGCGAGTACCGGGTCGAGCGCGACGGCGAGGGCGAGGTGCTGAAGGCCGCGCCCGGCAGCGGCCTCGGCATCATGCGCGGCGACGAGCGCGGCTGTGCGCCGCGATCGCTGAAGTCGCTCGCCGCCACCGACCTCGACAAATCCGGTGCGGTCGGTGCCCTGATCCTGACCAAGACCAATGCGCGATCGCGCGTGCATCGCGCCGGCCACATGGACTACCTGTCGGTGCTCGGCTTCGACGCCGACGGCCGGCCGGTGACGGAACGTCGCTTCCTCGGCCTGTTCACCTCCTCGGCCTACATGACCCAGCCGCGCGACGTGCCGCTGCTGCGGCGCAACCTCGAAGAGATCCAGCAGCGCTCCGGTCTCAAGCGCGACTCGCATTCGGGCAAGGCCCTGCGCCACATCCTCGACACCTTGCCGCGCGACGAGCTGTTCCAGTGCTCGACCGACGAGCTGTACGACATCTCGATGGCCGTGCTCGACCTGCGCGAGCGTGCGCGCACCCGCCTGTTCGTGCGGCGCGACCGCTACGGGCGCTTCTTCTCGGTGCTCGCCTACGTTCCGCGCGACCGCTTCAACACCGACGTGCGCGAGCGCATCGAAGCCCTGCTGATGCAGAGCTTCCGCGGCGAGCGGGTCGATTCCACCGTGCTGCTCGACGAGTCGCCGCTGGCGCGCGTGCACATGATCGTGCGACCGAAGCCGGGCGACCAGCCGGAGTGGGACGGCGCCGAACTCGAGGCGCGCATCGCCCGCATCGTGCGCAACTGGCAGGACGACCTGCGCGAGATACTCGTCGCCCGCCACGGCGAGGAACGCGGGCACAAGCTGGCCAGCCGCTATGGCCGTGCGCTGCCGGTCGGCTACATCGAGAAGGCCAACGCGAACAACGCCGCCGACGACGTCGAGCTGGTCGCCGCGCTGGCCGATGCCGACGACTTCCGCCTCAACCTCTATCGTGCCCGCAGCGACGACGAGGCGCTGCACTTCAAGGTGTTCCGCCTCGGCGGCGACATCACCCTGTCGGAGGTGATTCCGCTGCTGGAGAACCTCGGCGTCAGCGTGCTCACCGAGAACCTCTACGAGATCGCCGTGCACGGCGACACGCCGATCACGCTGCAGGACATCCTCGTGCGCCCGGCACGCCTGCCGTTCGAACTCGACTCCGTGCGCGTGCTGTTCCAGACCACCTTCGAGCGGACCTGGCGCGGCGACGCCGAGAACGACGGCTTCAACAAGCTCCTGCTCGCCGCACGCCACGACTCGCGCCAGGTCGGCGTGCTGCGCGGCTACTGCAAGTATCTGCTGCAGACCGGCGTGCCGTTCTCGCAGAGCTACATGGAACAGACCCTGGCCAGCTATCCGGACATCGCCGGCCTGCTCGTGGAACTGTTCGAGGCCAAGTTCGACCCGGCGCGCACGGCGCTGCAGCCGGGCGCGCTCGAGGTCGTGCAGGCGCGCCTGCGCGAGGAGCTCGACGTCCTCGTGCCGCAGGTCTCGCTGGATGCGAATCCGGGCCTGATCGACGCCCTCGTCGCCAGCCGTTCGGCCGAACGCGAAGTGCAGATCGAAGCGGTCATGACCGCCATCCGCGCCTTGCTCGAGCGCGTCGCCAGCATCGACGAGGACCGCATCCTGCGCGGCTTCATGGCGGTGATCCGCGCCACCCTGCGCACCAACCATTTCCAGCTCGTCGACGGCCATCACCACGACTACACCAGCTACAAGTTCGACCCGCTGCAACTCACCGAACTGCCGAAGCCGCGCCCGTACCGCGAGATCTTCGTGTACTCGCCGCGCATCGAGGGCGTGCACCTGCGCTTCGGCCCGGTCGCGCGCGGCGGCCTGCGCTGGTCGGACCGGCGCGAGGACTTCCGCACCGAAGTGCTGGGCCTGGTCAAGGCGCAGATGGTCAAGAACACCGTCATCGTGCCGGTCGGTTCGAAGGGCGGCTTCATCGTCAAGCGGCCGCCGGCCAGCGGCGAGCGCGATGCCGTGCTGGCCGAAGGCGTGGCCTGCTACCGCAAGTTCATCAACGGCCTGCTCGACGTGACCGACAACCTCGTCGACGGCGCGGTCGTGCATCCCGAAAACGTCGTGCGCCACGACGGTGACGACCCCTACCTCGTGGTCGCCGCCGACAAGGGCACCGCGACCTTCTCCGACATCGCCAATGCGGTCAGCGCCGAGCACGACTTCTGGCTCGGCGACGCGTTCGCGTCGGGCGGCTCGGTCGGCTATGACCACAAGGGCATGGGCATCACCGCCAAGGGCGCCTGGGAATCGGTCAAGCGCCACTTCCGCGCGCTCGGCCGCGACTCGCAGAGCGAGGATTTCACCTGCGTCGGCATCGGCGACATGTCCGGCGACGTGTTCGGCAACGGCATGCTGCTGTCCCGGCACATCCGCCTGGTCGCCGCGTTCGACCATCGCCACATCTTCATCGACCCGAATCCGGACGCGGCACGCACGTTCGTCGAGCGCGAACGCCTGTTCAAGGTGCCGCGTTCGTCGTGGGCCGACTACGACGCCAGCCTGATCTCGGCCGGCGGCGGCGTGTGGCCACGTTCGGCGAAGTCGATCCCTCTGTCGGCGGAAGCGGCGCGCGCGCTCGGCCTCGGCGAGGAAGCGCTGTCGCTGGCCCCGAACGACGTCATGACGGCGATCCTCAAGGCGCCGGTCGACCTGCTCTGGAACGGCGGCATCGGCACCTACGTCAAGGCCGCGGTGGAAAGCAACGCCGACGCCGGCGACCGTGCCAACAATGCCATCCGCATCAACGGCGGCGACCTGCGTTGCCGCATCGTCGGCGAGGGCGGCAACCTCGGCATGACCCAGCGCGGCCGCATCGAGGCCGCACTCAACGGCGTCCTGCTCAATACCGACTTCATCGACAACTCGGCCGGCGTCGACACCTCGGACCACGAGGTCAACATCAAGATCCTGCTGAACGACGCCGTGCAGCGCGACGAGATGACGGTGGCCGCGCGCAACGAGCTGTTGCGCGCGATGACCGACGAAGTCCGCCGCCTGGTGCTGTTCGACAACTACCGCCAGAACGACGCGATCAGCCTGATGGAGCGCATGTCGGTGGCGCGGCTCGGCTCCAAGCAGCATTTCATCCGCACCCTGGAAGCGCAGGGCCTGCTCGATCGGCAGATCGAGTTCCTGCCGAGCGACGCCGAGATCGCCGAGCGCAAGTCGCGCGGCGTCGGCCTGACCCGCCCCGAGCTGGCGATCCTGCTGTCCTATTCGAAGATCGTGATCTTCCAGCAACTGCTCGATTCCGACGTGCCGGAAGACCCCTACCTGTCGAAGGAACTGCGCCGCTACTTCCCCGAGCCGCTGCGCGAGCGTTTTGCCGAGCACATGGAGCGCCATCGCCTGAAGCGCGAGATCATCGCCACCGCGGTGACCAACTCGATGGTCAACCGCATGGGCGCCACCTTCATGCTGCGCATGCAGGAAGACACCGGTCAATCGCCGGCGGCGGTGGCCAAGGCCTTCAACATCGCCCGCGAGGTGCTCGACGCGCGTGCGCTGTGGGCCGACATCGAGGCCCTCGACGGGCGCATCAACGGCAACTCGCAGATCGACGCCACCCTGGCGATCTGGCAGGCGCTGCGCAACATGACGCGCTGGCTGCTCAATCATCCGAACGAAGTGCAGGACATCGCGGCTGCGGTGGAGCGCTACCTGCCCGGCATGGTCGAGCTCAAGCAGAAGCTCGGCGAACTGCTCTCCGAAGGCGACCGCCAGGCCTACGAAGCGGCCCGCCTGCGCTGGGGCGAACTCGGCTTCGCCGAGGATCTCGCCGACCGGCTCGCCGCGCTGCCGCCGCTCGGTGCGCTGCTCGACATCGCCGAGGTCGCCCATGACAGCGGACGCGGTATTGCCGAAGTTGCCGCCGCGTACTTCGCCACCGGCGAGGCACTCAACCTGCGCTGGCTGATGGAAAAGGTCGAGGAGCTGCCGGTGGAGACGCGCTGGCATGCGCATGCACGCGGTTCGCTGCGCGACGAGGTCAATGCCCGCCAGCGTGCGCTGGCGCTGCAGGTGCTCGACAGCGAAACCGCCGGCAGCGGCAGCGAACGCGTCGCCGCCTGGCTCGAGCGCGACGATCCCGCGCTCAAGCACACCCTCGGCATGCTCGCCGACATGCGCAGCCAGGTCGTGGTCGACTACCCGATCGTCTCCGTCGCGGTACGCCGGCTCGCCCAGCTCGGCTGATCGGCGCGATCCTCGACGCCGCGTGCTCCCGCGTGGCGTCGAGGGTCTGCTAGAGTCGGACGCGTCCGTCCGCGCCGCATCGGGGAGTGCCACGCCGTGACCCAACGCTTCGCCTTCGTCGCGAGCCAGGCGCCCGAAGCCCAGCAAGCATTGGCGACGCTGCAGGCGCGCTATGGCGGCGTGCAGCCGGAAGAGGCCGATGTCATCGTCGCCCTCGGCGGTGACGGCTTCATGCTCCGCACCCTGCACCGGCACCTGTCGCGCGGCCTGCCGGTGTACGGGATGAAACTCGGCACGGTCGGCTTCCTGCTTAATCCCTGGCATGCCGACGATCTCCCGCAACGCCTCGCGCGTGCCGAACAGACGATCCTGCGGCCGCTGCTGATGCGGGCCAGTTCGGAATCGGGCTCCACCGTCGAGGCGCTGGCCTTCAACGAGGTGTCGCTGCTGCGCCAGACCAAGCAGGCCGCGCACATCCGCGTGTCGCTCGACGGCGCGGTCAAGATCGAGGAGCTGATGTGCGACGGCGTGCTGGTCGCCACGCCGGCCGGCTCCACCGCCTACAACCTCTCCGCACACGGTCCGATCCTGCCGTTCGGCTCCGGCCTGCTGGCAATGACCCCGATCAGCCCGTTCCGGCCGCGGCGCTGGCGCGGTGCCGTGCTGCCGGCGCGAATCGAAGTTCGCTTCGAGGTCCTCGATCCGTACAAGCGCCCGGTCAGTGCCACCGCCGATTCGAACGAGGTGCGCGATGTCGTCGAGGTGCTCGTGCGCGAGTCGAGCGAGCAGACCATGACCGTGCTGTTCGACCCCGAGCACAACCTCGACCAGCGCATCATCGACGAGCAGTTCGTGGTCTGAACCCGGCGTGGAGGCGCCTGCGCGCGTTTCTGCCCGCGGGTTCACGCATCGGCCCGTGCGCGCGGGCCGTGCCCGCGGCACAATGCGCTTTCCGGCCCCCGGCGCCGTTGCCGGCGGGCCGCCGGACCTTCCATCGGAACCTCCCATGCGCCTTCCCGTCCGTCGCCTGCGCCATCTCCCGCTGTGCCTCGCCCTTGCCGCTGCCGGCATGCCGATG
>ERZ795041.901-NODE-901-length-10190-cov-4.459299_pt1 | contig 10190 bp, 5 predicted proteins | sample MGYA00375125_ERZ795041 | MGnify/ENA primary metagenome ERZ795041 (study PRJEB30170, sample SAMN03074214) | activated sludge metagenome | biome: Common Effluent Treatment Plant; feature: Wastewater; material: Activated sludge; isolation source: activated biomass in a...
TTGTCCGGTCTGCGTCAGGTTGCAGGATGTTTAATCGGCCGTGGCGGGTTCGCCGACCGTCTCGTCTTTCTCGTGGATCGGTGTGGCGACATGACCGTCAGGGGCAGCCTCCGTCTTTCGCTCGAAGAGCCGCAGCTTCTCCAATATCTGCACCAGTTCAACCTGCCATTCATGCGTGCCGCGGTTGATCTTCAGCCAGATGGCGCTCTTGCTGACTCGCACCAACTCGCCCAGATAACGTTGCAGATGATAGCGATCCAGCCCGTCCAGTTCGGCGATACGGATGCGAATCTGTCCCGCCTCGGTGACGACGGCATTGACGGCCGCCATCTGGGCCAGCGCCTTGACGCGAATCTGGTAGAGCAGATTATGCAACGGATCGGGGATGGGGCCAAAGCGGTCGGCCAATTCAGAAGCCATCTCGTCGATCTCGGCCAATGTGTCCAGCGTGGCCATGCGCCGGTAGAGCCGTAACCGTAGCTGCGTATCCGGCACGTAGTCTGTGGGGATGTATGTGGCCAGCGGCAAGTCGATGAGCACGTTGTCGGGTACTTCGGCGGGCACGATCTCGCCCCGCAGCACCGCCTTGCGTCGCTTGACGGCCTTGGTCAGCAGCCGCGTGTACATATCGAACCCGACGGTGGCGATGTGACCGCTCTGCTCACCCCCCAGGAAGTCGCCCGCGCCGCGAATCTCCATGTCCCGGACGGCGATCGAGTAGCCGGAGCCGAGTTGGGTGTGTTCAGCGATGGTCTCCAGTCGCGCCTGGGCGTCGGCCGTCAGCGTTCGCCAGGGTGCGTGGAAGAAGTAGGCGTAGGCCCGGCGCGTGCCCCGGCCCACGCGGCCGCGCAACTGGTAAAGCTGCGATAGTCCGAACTGTTCGGCCCGGTCGACGATCAGTGTGTTGGCGTTGGGGAAGTCCAGCCCGCTCTCGATGATGGTCGTGCTCAGAAGAATGTCGATCTTTCCTTCGGCGAAGTCAACCATGATCTTTTCCAGTTGTCGCTCGCTCATCTGGCCGTGGGCGACGACGATGCGCGCTTCGGGCACCAGGTTTTCCATTCGCTTGCGCACGATATGGATGCTCTGGACGCGGTTATGGACCAGGAAAATCTGCCCGCCACGATCCAGCTCCCGCAGGACGGCCGTGCGCAAGCGGGATTCATCCGCCTCACCCACGTAGGTTTCCACCGGCAATCGTTCGGCCGGGGCGGTGTCGATGATGCTGATGTCGCGGACGCCGGTGAGGGCCATGTGCAGCGTGCGGGGAATGGGGGTGGCCGTCAGCGTCAATACGTCCACCTCGGTGCGCCATTGCTTCAGCTTCTCCTTGTCGGCCACGCCGAAGCGCTGTTCCTCGTCGATAATGACCAGCCCCAAATCCTTGAAGGAAACGTCATCCGACAGCAGGCGGTGGGTACCAATGATGATGTCGATCTGCCCCTCGCGCAGTTTACCGGTGATTTGGCGTTGCCGGGCGGGGGTGCGGAACCGTGACAGCATCTCGACCGTGACCGGGAAGGAGGCCAGTCGTTCCCTGAAGGTGTTATAGTGCTGTTGGGCCAGGATTGTCGTGGGCACCAGCATGGCCACCTGCTTGCCGTCCATGACTGCCTTGAACGCGGCGCGGAGGGCGACCTCCGTCTTGCCGTAACCGACATCGCCGCAGATGAGTCGATCCATGGGGTTGGATCGCTCCATGTCGTCCTTGACCTCGCTGATGACGCGCAGTTGGTCTTCCGTCTCGTGATAGGGGAAGGCGGCTTCCAGTTCGGCCTGCCAGTCGCTATCACCGGGGAAGGCGTGGCCGGGGATGGTTTCGCGGGTGGCGTAAAGGTCGAGCAATTCCTGGGCCAGTTCATCGGCCGCGCGTTGGGCGGCCACCTTGGCCTGCGTCCAGGTTCGCTCACCCAGTCGGTTCAGCGTCGGGTCGGCGTCGTCGGGGCCGACCCATTTGCCGAGGCGGTCGGCGTGGTGGACAGGGACATAGAGCGTGTCGCCGTTGGCATACTCCACCAACAAGTACTCGCGCTCCATCCCCCCCAGATTGCGCACGACCAGACCCTGGAATCTGCCGATGCCGTAATCCAGATGAACGATGTAGTCGCCCTGCTTGATGTCGGCGAAGAACGTCTCCGGCGCGGTTGGGCGGGGTTTGCGCTGCCGTCTGGGCGCGGGGCGGCTCCAGCCAAATATCTCGGCGTCGGTCAACAGATGGAGCAAGACGCGATGGTCTTCCTGACGCACCAGAATGAATCCCTCGGCCAGGCTGCCCTGCACGAAGGTGATGCTGCCGTCGGGCGGCACATCCGGCAGGGCCTCCAGTGGGGCGACACCCGTCCGGCCGGTGCCGGCATCGACGGCCGTCACCACCGGATCGACCGCATCAGAGCCGGTCTGATTCGCCGGATCGGCCTTGATCAACGGCTCCAGCGTGCGGATGAGCGTGCCGCCATCTTCGCCCCAAAGCTCGGCCAATCGGGTTGCCTGCCGGCTGAAGACGACCACCCGCTCGCCCTCGCGTCGGGCCTGTTTCAACTGGTTGAGGAACGGTCGCACCTGCCCGCCATAGCGTGGGCCGGGATCGAAAGCCTCACCCAGTTCGATGTAGGTCGGCTCCTCGGCTCCGTCCGGCCCTTTGGGGCGTCCTTCGCCCAATACTAGCGGTTGCCACCAGGCCAGTTCGGAATCGACGACGTCCCAAGTGTGGAGGGGGTTTTGATAGCCGGGAGGCAGATCGGTTTGCTCTCCGGCGATCTGATCGGCATGGGCGATCAATTCCCCGGCGACAGTTTTCAACTCGTCCCAATCATCGACGATCACCAGTGACTCCGGCGGTAAATAGTCCAGCAACGTCACCGGACGGGGATAAACCAGCGACAGGTAGTACTCCAGGTTGGGGAAGGGGATGCCGTCACGGAGGCTCTGCAGATCGTCGCGCCAGGATGGCAAGCTGTTCTCGCCGGGTAGCGGTTCGTCGGCCCACACTTCGGAAAAAGCTCGCGCGGCCTCGGGCAACAGTTCCCGCGCGGGGGCGATGATGACACTGTTGGGCGTGCCCCAGCCATCAGCCGGCGACAAGGAGCGCTGTGTCGCCGGGTCGAAGTAGCGCATGGTATCGACTTCGTCGCCGAACAGCTCGATTCGCACCGGCATGGCGGCAGCCAAACTGCCGGCGGCGGCCGCGGGGAAGATGTCGATGATGCCGCCGCGACGACTGAACTGTCCGGCTGATTCAACAACGCTGACAGGCTCGTAGCCGATCTCCTGCCAGTTACCCAGACCCTTCTCCCAATCCAGCGATTGCCCGATGCGTAGCACACGCGTCGCGGTGACGAAACGACGCCGCGGCAGTGTTTTCTGCAGAAAAGCGCGGGCTGAACTGACGATCAGCGGTGGCGTCGCAGCGGCCGGGATCTGCGGGTGCTGGCCCGCGATGAGCGCCGTCAGCACGTTCAATCGTCCCTGGCGTGCCCGGTCGCTCCACGGCCCACGATCGTAGGGTAACGGAGTGGGTTCCGGCAGCCGCAGCAACCCATTGATCTCCGGCAGCCATGTTTCCAGGGCCTGATGCCACAAAGTGGCCGTATCGACGCGCGCGGAGAGCAGCAAAATCGGAGCGCGACGCGGCGACGCCACCCGCCGGTACAGTTGGGCGACGACCGGCGGTCGCGTGCCCTTGTCCAGCTCGAGCGGCAAGAGTCCGTGAGCGCCACCACCTTCGGCCAGAACTTGCGTCAGTTGCCGGAAGGCGGGGATGCTGTCGAAGAGGTCAAGGAGACCGGATATGTTCATGAGTCCGATTCGCCTGGCCCGGCGGCCGATCTGTCCTGGCGCGGATTAGCTCGCGTCATGGCCAGATCGATCCCGTCGCGGATGAAGCTTTCAATCGCATCTCCGGCCGCCGACAACATCTCGTCCACGATTGGCAGCTCGTCGCGGCCGAAATCCTGCAGGACGAACGCCGCCGGGTCCATACGCCCGGGCGGTCGCCCGATGCCCAGCCTCAGCCGGGGAAAGTCGTTGCCCAGATGCTGGATGAGCGAGCGCATGCCATTATGGCCGCCCGCCCCGCCTTTCTCGCGCAATCGTATGGCCGCGAAGGGGATATCCAGCTCATCATAGACCACTAGAAGATTACCTAACGGCACGCGATAATAATTGAGCAGAGGGCCGATAGCATTGCCGCTGAGGTTCATGAATGTTTGCGGCTTGGCGATGATGACCGGCCGTCCGGCAATGCGGCCGTTGCCGACGATGGCCTTGTTCTGCACGCGCTTAAGCTCGATGCCGTGGCGCGCGGCCAGCCGGTCGACGGCCATGAAGCCGACGTTGTGACGGTTATAGAGATGCGTGCGACCGGGATTGCCCAGCCCCGCGATCAAATAACGCTCGCTATCGGCCGTCCTGTCGCCGTCTTCCATCATGGTTGCCTACGATCCCCTGTCGTCAGGTCCAGCTCGAACGAATTCCATAGCTCCGATGGCTGGGTTGAATCGAGCTGAAAATTCAATACATCGGGCGTGGTTGCCGCCAGTCGCATCCGCGTGAAGAGCGGCATGCTCGGCAATTCCTGGGCGAAAATGCGCATGGCCTCCTGGTGGGCTTCCGCATAGCCGGGTTGGCCCGGCAACAGGGACAGCGCCTCGCGGCAGGCCGCGTCGTAGGCTTCGTTGGCCCAGCCGGAGACGTTAACCCCTTGCCAACCAAAGAACCCGTCACTGAGAGGGCCAGGGATGTGGTTGCTGAGATAGAGGCCGCAATCAGGCTCGATACGGTTTAGCCAGGCGAATTGAGCCAGATCGAATCGCCGGCCGAAGACCGCGCCGCTCGGCCCCGGGGCAAACCAGATGCCGGCCTCATAGGTGACGGGATCGGCTTGAATGCCGCAATCCAGCAGATCCTTGCTCACCATCTCGATGATTTGGCTGCGCAAAAGGCTCTCGCTGTTTGTGCCCAGGGTGATCGAGATCGGCCGGTTCGAGCTGATATGATTGCGAATGCCGTCGCCATCGGTGTCGATGTGGCCCAGTTCGTCGAGCAGCGCGTTGGCCGCATCCGGATCATAGGGCCACTGGGATAAATCCTGCGGGTGCAGGGTGTGATCATTGGGCACAAATGTATCCATGACCGGCGCGCGGCCGTATAGAAGCTCATCGGACAGGCCCTGGCGGTTTGTGCATTGGGTGACGGCCTGGCGCATGCGCGCATCGTCAAACCAAACCGTATGACGCGCCTCGTAGGAGGCTGCCGGATCGACTCCGAATATGATTTGCTCCATCACCCCCGCGGCGGCGACATGTTCAACCCATTCACCCGCGACCGCGGCTTCGTCGATGGCCGGGATGGCATCGAAAGAGAAGACGTCGCTGGTGATGATGTGGCAGCCTTCGGAGCCTCTCGGCAGCGAGGCGTTGTCCGGCGACAGGAAGCGGAACGTTAACGATGTCAGGTGGGGCAAGCCTTCGGCCGCCCGATAGTAATGCGGGTTGGGTACGAGGCGAATGGATTCGCCCTCCGTCCAGCTATCGATGATGAACGCGCCATAGCTCAACGGTTGGCGAGCCGATTCCTCGGCCGACCTCAATGCCGTCGTTTCCACATTGGCCAATTGGTGACTCGGCAGCGGCGTCCATACGTGGATCATGTAGGCGGAGTTGATATAGCCGGGCAGGCCTGTCCAGCGCACGGTGTGCTCGTCGACGGCCTCATACTCTGCGGTGTAGCGCACTTGCTCATCGACCCGGACTGCGGATCGATCTCCGGCCAGCCGAAAGCTGAAGACGGAATCCTCGGCCGTGACGGGCGTGCCGTCGGACCAGACCATCGGCTTGAAGGTGAAATCGACGGTCAATTGCCTCATCCGGATAGGCTCGCCCTGATAGGCCACGCGCTCCCCGTCGGCATTGATCACCTCGATGCCCGGCCCCAACAGGGCGATTTGCTCGTCCGCGGTGACGACCGGCGTCCCCTCACGGACGTTGACCGCCTCCAGCGTGGCGTCGCCTTCGGCCAGACCCGGCATTTTCTCCAGGCTCAACGGTTGATATTCGTAGCCGAGCGACGTGTAGGGCGATTCGTAGATGGCGTGACGAATGGCGACGGCCGCGGGCGAGTTGTCGCCGTACAGGTATAGGCTCGACAGCTCGCCGCTCATGCAGACGACGAGGTCCTTGGGCGGTACGGGGGTCGGCGTAATCGTGGGTGCCGGCTCCGGCGTGGCCGTCGGTGAAGGAGTTGCCTCGGCGTCACCGACCTCTTGCGGCGTGGCCGCGTCTAATTCCGGGGTCTTTTCAGGCGCTAACCCGGGCGTGTCGGTTAAGTCGTTTGGCACCGGGGCGGCTGTTCGGCCGCAGGCCGCCGACAATCCGGCAACAAAAATTAGCAATAACAACAATCTCTTCACGAATCGTTGTCCTCTTTGAAATAGTATTTAATGAATGGCGAAATGTCGCACAAGCTATGCAATAGGCTAGTCTAGCATAAACGGGGTGCGGATGCGACCGTATCCATGCCGCGGAAAATGAACTTTCATAATCGCTCATTACGGAGCGCATCGGAATGAGAATGGGTTATAATCAATGGAACCTGCGGTAAGTTTTCAAACAGTCTGAGTGTCAACATGAATAACGATATCCTGATACTGTGACTGTTGTCCGGAATGATTAAATGATGAGACCAAGCTTTCGCCTTTTTGCTGTTCTGTTGATGATAGTGTCCGCCATGCTGGCGGCATGTGGTTCGTCGGTGCCTGCCAATGAACCGGCGGCCGCGGGTGATTCGATCCCGTTTATCGGCAATCTTCCCACCTCGGAGGTGATGGTCCCGACGACGGTCGCGACCGGAACCGGTGCGACGGAAACGGATGCCCACGGTGTTCCGGTCGGCTTCACCCCGGAAGGGCGGCCGTTTCGCGGCAATCTGGACGCCCCCGTCCTCATGGAGACTTTCTCGGATTTTCAGTGCCCTTATTGCGCCCGTTTCACCAATGAAACCATGCCCGGATTGATTGAAAACCAAATCGCAAACGGCGAAGTCGTCATGGTCTATTTCGATTTCCCCATCAACGCGATCCATCCCCAGGCGGCGGCGGCGGCCAATGCTGCTCGTTGCGCAGGTGAAAGCGGCGCGGCCGCCTATTGGGCCATGCATGACCGGTTGTATGAGAACCCGGGAGAATGGTCGAATCGCGGCGCGAATGAGGTCTTTATCCGTTACGCCGAGGAACTGAGCATCACCGGCGACGATTTCGCCGCTTGCCTGCAAGAAGGACGTCACGCAGAAGCAGTCGAAGCCGACCTGGCGCTGGGGCGCAGCCGGGGAGTCAGCAGCACGCCGAGCTTTTTCCTGAACGACCAGCCGGTCATTGGCGCCTATCCGCTGGAGTATTTTAATCAGGTTATTGCCGCGGTCTCCGCGGGCAAAGTTGTGGCGGCGGAGCAGAATGCGGAACCGCAGGGTCCGGCGGTGAAACCGACCCCGGCGACCATCGTCATGGATGATGTTGTGGCCGAGATGGGCGATCCCAATGCGGCCGTCACCATGATCGAATACACGGATTATCAATGCCCTTATTGCGCCCGCCACGCCATTGATACGTTCCCCAGGATCGTTACCGAACTGATTGATTCCGGCCGCGTACACTATGTGGTCAAGGATTTCCCGCTGGACACCATCCATCCCGAGGCCAGAGCGGCGGCCGTTGCCGCTCGTTGTGCGGCCGAGCAGGACGCCTATTGGGAGATGCACGAAGCGCTCTTCAGTCGTCAGGCGGAATGGGGCGGTCTGGGTTCAGCGGCCAACGGCGTGTTCGCGAGCATGGCGACCGAGTTATCGCTGGATGCGAACAAGTTTACCGCCTGTCTCGATAGCGGCCGCCATGATGCCGTCATCCAGGCCAATCAGGACGAGGGCATCTCTCTGGGCGTAACAGGCACTCCGGCCTTCTTTATCAATGGTTTCCCGATCAGCGGCGCCCAGCCCTTTGAACTGTTCGAGTACGCCGTCGGCCTTGCCGAGGAAGGTACGTTGGCCGACGCCTATGTAGCCAATCCACAGGATACCCAGGCGCGACCCACCCGCGCTCCCTCGGAGCCGGTGGAGCTAGACACCACGGGCTTCCCCAGCGTAGGCGCCGCCGATGCCCCGGTCGTGATGATTGAGTTCACCGATTACCAATGCCCCTTCTGTCGTCGACACTTCATTGAGACCTTCCCTCAGATTCAGAAGGACTATATCGACACCGGCAAGGTGCGCTATGTGTTTATGGAGTTTCCGCTGACCAGCATCCATCCACAGGCGCAACTGGCCTCCGAGGCAGCTCTCTGCGCCAACGATCAGGGCGCTTATATGGCTATGCACGACATGTTGTTTGGCCGACAGGAAGAGTGGGCCGGCCGCGATGATGCCGGGGAGATGTTCGTGAGCTATGCCGGGGAATTGGGGCTTGACGCGGACAAGTTCACTGTTTGCCTTGACAGCGGGCAGCATGAAACGAGGGTGCTGAGCGGCCTGGAGACAGGTTCGCGGCTCGGAGTAGACGGGACGCCGGCGTTCTTTTTGAACGGCCACTTCGTATCCGGGGCGCAACCTTACGCAGTTTTTCAAGAGGCTATCGAGAGCCTGCTGGCGGGGGAAGGCTGATTTTCGGTTCCAAAGAGCGATCACAGGTGATTTGGGCATATGAACCGGATTGGTTATAGTATGGTTGCAGCAGCGACGGCTGTGGAGCCTGGCTGTCGCTCGACGGCAGGTTGATAGCCTGCCTGGGTGAACTGCATATGCTTCTTCTCTAGTATGCTCAATAGGAGAAACAGGATGAGCCGAGACGGAAAGAAGTTGGTCGGATTTATTATCGGACGCGAACACGAGATGCCCGACACGGTGATGAACCTCCTGAATGAACGCTATGACGGCGTCCAGGCGGAAATGGTGAAGTTGGGGGGAACGTTTCTCGACGAGCCGGTGCCCTACGACGTGATCATCGATCGTATGTCACATGAGATCCCTTATTTCAGAACTTATGTCAAGTATGCTGCCCTGCAGGGATGCTACATCATCAACGACCCGTTTGTCTGGTCCATCGATACCAAATTCATGGCCACGACAATCATGAAAAGTCTGGATGTCCTCACCCCACGAACGGTCGTCCTGCCCAATAAGGATGTCGATACCGAAACCGTCCCCGACAGCTATCGCAATCTGAAATACCCAATGGATTGGCAGGCGATCGTCGACTACATCGGCGGCCCGGCGATCTTCAAGGATATCCGCAGCGGCGGCCGTCGCTTTGCCCATCGTGTTAGAACCGTGGAAGAGCTAATTCAGCGCTATGACGAGAGCGGCACGCGCACGATGATCCTGCAGCAAGTGATCGAATCCAGCCATCAGTACCACTGCATTGTGATTGGCGGCGAAAAGACGCTGCTGATGCCCTACTCGCTGGAGACCGGGCATTATTTCGTGGAGGCTACTCCGCTGGACGATAAAATGGCGAAGCGTATGACAGACATCGCCATACAGATCGCCAGTGTGTACGGCTATGAGATCAATATGACGGAGTTCGTGCTCAAGGGAGAGGAGCTTTACCTTATTAATGCCACCAATCCGTCACCCATCATCGGCCGTGAATTGATGACGGAAGACCAGTTTAACTGGATCTGTGCCGAAATTGCCGATCTGGCCGCGCGTCGCGCCAAAACGCCCGTTTCCATGCGGTTGCCGGTCGCTCAGCCGAAAGCCTGACTCACATTCCCAACCTGATTATGGCGTGAATTCCACGCCTTTTTCCGTGCGTTCTGTCAATGGCGCGTTATAATCGGCAGGCTGATTGTTGAGGTATCAACAGATAAACCGTCTCTAGTTGATCGTGGGTGAGTGCAAGGTATGGCAATTGCGACCGATAACGATGACCTCTCCCGACCGATAAGGTTGATTGCTTCAAATCCCCCAACTATTATTCGAAATTGATATCCTTGCCGCATTGCGGCGATTTGATCCCGCACAAGATGGCTGTTGCCGCCCTGACTGCCTGTGGAGCAATGCGGCCTATGATACGGAGAATGACAGGAGTAAGATGAAAGACCTGGTTAATCGAATGCCGAGTAAACTCCAGAGATTGCCTGAGTTGGCCTACAACGTCTGGTGGAGTTGGAACGCCGAGGCGCGCGATATCTTTCGCCGGCTTGATT
>ERZ795041.902-NODE-902-length-10177-cov-4.100079_pt1 | contig 10177 bp, 9 predicted proteins | sample MGYA00375125_ERZ795041 | MGnify/ENA primary metagenome ERZ795041 (study PRJEB30170, sample SAMN03074214) | activated sludge metagenome | biome: Common Effluent Treatment Plant; feature: Wastewater; material: Activated sludge; isolation source: activated biomass in a...
CGGTGGCGTCACCTTCGGGCTGTCCGTACAGTTGCTTCTCCAGTGCTTCGGCTTCGTCGATCTGGCGCTGAATCGCTTCGGGGAATTTACTCACTTGAGTCTCCATCGCTTCCGGGTTGGCCGGGGAGCTTGGGTTGAAAAATCATCGTCTCGCCAGCTTCGCCGCCAACACTTCGCCGTTCTCGATGAGGTCGACCAGCTCTGCTGCAAGTGCCGCCCTGCCCTGCATGGTCCGCCACACGTCCTCGTGGGGGGTCTGACACATCACCTCCTGAGCGTCCTGTCGGCAAGCCTTCAGGTGCGCCACAACGGAGGCAAAGTCAGGCGACCTCAACTTGAGGAAGGTGGTCGCGGTATGCAGGTCAACACGGTTCATACTGTAGCTATATACATGCTTACATGTAAGCACGTCAAGTGTGTTGGTGCCGATTGTCTCGGCGTCCCGGAACCTGCCGGGTCAGGTGCGCGCCCGTGTGAGGGGCGCGCGAGGGGGATTAGATTTCCGGCTCGGAAATTTTGCAATGGGCGGCTCCGACGGCAGCCCGAGCAAGTGGATCGCTAGAGGCGTACACCAAGTGGCTGCGAGCGCGGAAAGCACCACGCGCCTCGAGCGGACCGGAAATACCGTCGGTACCTTGGTACGTCAGCGCGAGCCAGCCGCCCGCTGCGCCTGCAAAGAGGAGCTCGGGGGGACAGGCCCATGGCTAAACCAAAAGTCGAAAGCGTTTCGATCCACTTCTCCACTCGAATGTCTCACTCGGCGTCGTCGGACAGCCTCTCAACTGCGCCAGTGCCTGCCTGCGTAAATCTTACCTGCTCACTAAACGGCTTAGTCATTGCCATGATTTACTCCTTGTCTTTCTTGGTGTCTATCTTATCTTCGATGCGATCTAGCTTTTTGAAGAGCGCAACTGAGAACTGGTGAAATTCATCCATGGGCACGTAGCGGGATGGAAGTTCTTCCCGCAAGCGTGCAAGATCGGATCTCAGCTCTTAGATCGCATCCCGTATTTGTCGCGCAAACCACCCCAAGGCGGCAAGAGACCCGCCTAGGATGGAGTTGATGATGGATTGAGGTATCTGATCCATAGGGAGTCCTTTATTGGGGCAGATGGTTGCAGGCTTCGGCAACCAATTACGGTGTCGAAAACAGCACAGTTCCACTATCTACGGTTGGCGCTTGCCCATACCAAGCATTCACTCCGTGGACCAAGTTGTTTATGTGGCGCTTGCAAAACTCGGCGTCCGACGGTCCTTCGATACGCTTAAATCCGATGTTGTTGGCGTATGTATTAATCTTTGCCCCTGAGTCTACTGTAGTTCCGTGAGTCATGCCGTGATTGGAGCATGTGTTATGTGTGATGTTCACTATCTCTGTCCCATCAAACGGAGACGCCGCCAATACACGGCAAAATCTACTCCCCCCACTGCTCACCACTGCGTCACCCGTGACTCTGTTGTGTGAGACTGTAGCCTTTCCACCTGATGGGACGTAAAGTATGACGCAAATGTACTGGGGTATTTCGAAAGTATTGCCGGAAACGACGATGTTTTTCCCGTATACGCCGAACGTTATCCCTCTACCTTTAGCGACACTCCCTCTGAGCGTGTTGTTTTCGACCCTAACACTGTCATATTCACTCCTGCCGAACGAAGTTTGCCCGACGTTCGCAAGTCCGCCCTCGCAGGAGTTACTTATAAAAACCTGGCTACGATTAAACCCAACTGAAAGCGATCCATTGCCAAGCACGGCTGGCGTTCCAGAAAAGTAATATGCACATCCAATAGCAGCATGCATATCAAACTTGCAGTTTCTAACTTCAATTTCAATCTGGCCAAACCCAACCCCAATTGCGTGTGACATCATCTGATTAAATGTACACCCGTCAACATGAAGATATACTGATCGACACGTTATCCCCGCCATGCCATAAAAATGACAGTTGATGTATTTAACATCCCATGCACCCTCATGGGATGACATGCCGAAAGCATCTTTGTGCGTGATGCAATTAGAATAAACGATTCGCGTTTGCCCTCGCGCTACATCGCACATATGCCATCCTCGGCCGCCTTCACAGCCGCTTACGAAGCTTGAATAATTTCTTGCGTGTATCACGCCGTAGCCGAAACTTAATTGGTCTGGTGCCGAAGGATCGCTGACATATCCTTGATCCTTAGTAACCCACCCGTAATCGTGAAACCGGCAATTAATTACACGATCATATCCGCAGAACATCACGTACATTCCGTTCCTGTGCGTGTTTCTAAACTGTAGCCCTTCCGCAGTAAAGTGCGTCTGTGTATGGACTTTGACGCAAGTATCTTGTGTCTTATCGGATTGGATTGTTCCGTTTTTTAGCGAGCCACCCGTGGTCATCTTATAAAACCGCACGACAATGCTACCAGTCTTGCCATCATCTGCAATTTGCTGATTATTCATGTCAGCTACAAAAGGGCCATCCGGGTAGACGACATCCCCGTCGATGTCATTGACGACGTAATACTGCAGCGCCCGCACTCCTCCGCTTGTAATTGCGGGGGAATCAAGCTCCATCAAGTCACCCTTCTCGACGCCAACGACACTGGAGAGCTGGATATTTGTACCACCCCGGACGGGAAAGGTCACGAGAGACGTAGTAAGGAATGCGGCACCAGTTCCGCGCACAAGCTCAAGTTGGGCAGTGCTACCGTGCATACTCAAAGTCGCACCGCCCAAGTCAACGGTATATCCGCCAGGCCCAGTTGTATCAATCGTCACCGGAGACGCAATTCGGTATGTTTTTCCCCCAGTTCCGCGCACCGATCTGCCGTTGGAAGCTGCAAACTGAATGGCCAGTTTCAATGCCGGTCCGTCATCGATGAGTCCATCACCGACCGCGCCGAAATCCTCAAACGAGACAAGTTCTCTAATCTTGTCCTGCACCGTGCGAACGACAGCGCCAGCGCCGGACTGCTGGAAATTGATAGCCGACGCGTCATCTGCCCCGGTTGCGCCCAGTGCTGCAATCGCGTTGGCGACCTCTTCAGAAAATTCAACCACCCCACCCGGACCCCTCGTAGCCCGGACAAGGCCAACGTTCTTGCCGTCGATGTTGAGGTCGGTGATTTCACCTTGGGGACCCACAACCCCGTAGATGTCATTGATGAGTGTTGTTTGTGTCATTTCATGAAGTCCTCATGGGGCTGAACGTATCCGTCACTGGAGTGCCGTCAGCCAAGCGCTGCCCGGAGTCCGTCGTCGGCCCCGCCTGCGGCGAGCCGCCCTGACCTGGAGGGGGTTGCATCAACATCCCCTGCTGCGCCATCTGAGCCTGCTGGATCATCGCCTGCGCCTGCGCCACCATCGCACGGGCCTTGGCAATCTCGGGGCTGGGGACGATCCTGTCGGCGTTCATGTCGAGCGTCTTGGCTTGCTCGCGCAGCAGCGCAGCAACCCCTTCGACACCCATGATCTGCTGGGCCATCGGGTTTGTGAGCGCGATCTGCATCATCTCGTTGCGGCGCTGCGCGGCGGCTTCCTTCACCACCAGGGCGTTCGCACCCTTGGCGACGACCTTCACGTCGCCCTTGAGGTCCGGGTCGTCCGAGTAGCGCATGTTCCACATCCAGAGCCGCTCGACAGCGGGCTGGATGACGTGGCGGTCGATGTTCGAGATGACCTGCTTGATCGCCTTCCCGGCGTTGTTCATCATCATGGACATGCCCGAGGCCGTGCGCCCCGCCCCGCCCGGAGACTCACCACCCGTGAGGTAGCGCGGGATGCCAGAGTAGTTGTCCGCGAGGTCGTGGAAGCGCTCGTAGATCGTCATCAGCTCGGAGGCGAGCGAGTTCGGCTGGAAGAAGTCCACCGGAGGGGCGCTGTTGTTCGCCATGTCGCTCGTGAACTGCCAGATTTTCCACGGGTACATCTGGGTGATCTCTTCACCCTGCGGCAGTCGGTCGACGTTGACCCAGACCTGCGGACCCGAGGCGATACCCATGTTGTTCACCAGCGCGCGGGCTGCGGCGTTGATCACCGCCTGACAGTCGCGGATCAGGTCCATCGGGCTATTACCCAGCCACGCCCCCGGCACCTCCTCGTAGGACGCCTTGTAGTACGGCTTGCGCCCGAGCGCCTCGGGGTTCACGACGGCCTTGATGACCCAGTCGCCCACCAGCCACACCTCGACCGGGTAGTCCTTGAGCGGGTCATCCACGACACCGTCGTCCAGCCCCCAGTCAAGCAGCATCTTGCCCTGCACCGAGCCCCAGTATTGCAGCGCATCAATGAGCCCGGAGTCGTTCTCCAGGTCCGCGTCGCGCCCTTCGGCGTCGGCCTTCTCGGTGTCGATCCACAGCCACTCGTGCAGGCCACCGGCACCATACTCGTCGAGCACCGCGCGGATCGCGGCGTCCGAGTACCCCTCCACGCCGATCATGGCCGAGAGGTCTTCGCGGGAGAGGCGGTGGCGCTCGATCATCTCCCCGTCGTCGGGCTGGGCGCTGTGCTTGGCCCAGTAGATCATGAACGGATCGACCCGCTCCCAGGTGGGGGCCAGCTCGTCCTGGAGGTCGATGGTGTACTGCCCGTCCACCCCCTCGATCCACTTCAGCGCCTTGCGCCGCTTGACGATCGGCCCCTTGAACACCGCGTAGGGGAACGTCACCAGATCGTCCACGAACTTGTGGAACTCGTCGAGAAACCCACCCTCGACCATCTGGTCGTCCATCTTGCGCTTCATGTTCTCGGCTTTACGCGAGGCGTGCTCGCGCAGCTCGTTGACCATGACCTCCTTGCGCGCAATGAGGTACTGCTCCAGCTCATCTTCAGACGGGTTGATCCCCACCGAGGCGGCGACGGCCAGCTCCTGGCGGATGCTCTGGTAGGCGCGCTGTACGAACTGAGGCGACAGCTCCGGCACGGGGGTAGAGCGCAGGATGTAGGGGATCGCCCCCTCCCCCGCGTCGTTCATCACGTCACGAATCCAGCTCGACGCGGCGCGCGCCTTGTTCGAGGACAGCATGAGATAGATCGCCGAGCCGCCCTGCTGCTTGATCTGGGCAAGAACCTCCGGGTCGTACTCACCCCGGCGCTGGCGCAGGCAGGAGAGCAGTCGCGGCTCGACATCCTGCTGCTTGTAGTCCCGCATCGAACTCCACCGGGACTTGACGTGCCCTGCGAGGTTGGTGATGTACGAGCGACTGTTGGCGACCTGCGCCTGCGCTTTCTCCTCTGCGTGGAGCTGCGAGAGGTTCTTGACGGGCAGCACACCCCCGATGGACATGACGAGCCCGGAGCCCGGTTGAGACGGCATCGGCGCGTTGAAATCCATGTTCATCCTTGGGGTATGGGTGCTCGAAGATGCCACCGCTTATAGCAGGTTTGGCAGGCTCCGGCAAGGCGTTTAGGGCGTAGCACGTTTGGTTTTGGGGTCACGTCCAGGCGTAGGCGGCGGGTTTGATTTCGCGTCGTTTGGTCGTCACTCCACCACCGAACAGTCCTCCCCCGTCAGCGTGCAGGCACAGGTACTGAAACGAGTCAGCGATGTCTGACCACGGGTGGCTTTTCTCCGGCTTCACGTCGGTCTCACCCTTGGTGTTGATCTTGTAGCGGTACTTCCCGGCCAGCGCCTGGATGAGCAAGCTGTTGCCTGGGGCGATAGACAGCGCAGGGCTGTCCCCCACTGTGCGTGTCATGTAGCTCTCACACGCGCCCAGACGCGCCGCCACGGCGTTCGTTTTGGCCGGACGTACCGAGAAGCCTTCGGCCTTGAAAATGTCCGCCACGCACCGCTCGTCGGTCTGCACGCGCTGAAATGCCGCAGGGTCGATGATCACCAACACGTCGAGCCCCCTGTACTTGTTCGCCAGGAGGGGCTTCAGAATCTCGCGGATGAACCGCAACGCACCCATCCCGCCCTCGGCCCCCGTCACGGTGTCGTGCACGATCAACCGGCCGTCGTAGGCAACCTGCCCAAGCGTTGCCGTGGGGTTCAACCCGGCATCCACACCAACCAGCACGGTGGAACTCAGGACACGGGGTGCCTCCTTGGCAACGTGGCGCTGGCGGTCGAAGCACTGGAACACCGGCTTGCCGGAGAGCGAGCGCCCAAACATCGAGTGGATATATACGTCGATGTAGTCTTGCGACTTGCCCTGCGCCAAATCCTCATAGTAGTTGTCCGGGAGGTACTGGAGCCAGTCTGCTTCTGGCGACATGCCTGACGGCTGAAAGAACGCAGCAACGTTGTCCGGGGGGTTGGTTAGAAGCTCCTCCCAGTACGTATCCGCATCAGGGGGGTTGGTCATACCCCACAGGTGTTTGTTCGGCTTGCCGTCGTCTGTCACGCACCCGGCCACCGGGTATCCCTTGGAGTCAACCCCCCACTCCGGGCGGTGCGGCACCAGTCGCTTGTCTGGGTAGCGTCCAAGACGCCCCTGCATGGCCTCGAACACGTCCGGGCTGATTTCCCGAAACTCGTCAAAGATTGCAAACGAAACTTGCAGCGACAAAAGCCGATTTATGTCACTGGCATCTTCCATTGGGCGAAACAGCACCGCGCACTCTACATCACCAAACTTTAGGATGAACGAGACGTCGGACTTCTGCCATGCGCCCGCTACGCCGGGGGGATACCACGACAGGAAGTCCTTGATCGAGGTGTCGAACAGCATCTGGCGCGACCGGCGCACCCACACAGCTCTGGACCGGCGAATGCCGTCTGTACACGCAGCCATACGCGACGCGTGGTATGCGATCTTCATGATCCCGGCAGTCGTCTTGGTCGAGTTGTGGTGAACACTGCCGTCGAGAGTGACGTAGTTGTGCGTGTCGTCGACCTGAATATCCCAGTACACCTCCTTGTGGACCTCCCGCGTAATTGATATGATGGGCCTGTCGGAAGTAGTCAAACAAGGAGCGCGTGATGGGAAAACCCAACTACGAACTGATCGAGCAAGTGCGTGCGCTTGCTGACGGAGAAACCTCGTCCACCGAAATAGCGGAAATTCTTGGGCGAGAGCCTCGCCACATTCGGAAGATTTTGACGAAACACAACCTCCCCAGACTTCGTGAAGGGGCGCGGCGCGGCGACGATAACCACCAGTTTGCTGGAGGTAGGCGGATAACTCTGAACGGGTACGTGCTTGTAACGCCTCCAGCGGGCTGGCAGACGGCGAAGCCGCGTCCTGGGCGAAGCGCAGGGTATATGTTTGAGCACAGGTACGTGATGGAGCAAGTGCTAGGGCGCCCTCTCGAAGACACAGAGCGAGTAGACCATGTAGACGGTCTAACACTCCATAACCACCCGGACAACCTTCGCTTGTTTGCGTCGAACGCCGAGCACCTGAAGGCAACGCTGACTGGCAGAGCGCCTCAGTGGTCCGAAGCGGGTTATCAGAACATGTCGCTAAGGCATCACCAACCTGAAGCTCTTGAACGCGTCGATATTCACCATCAGCGCACAACAGCAGGTGCGACCCGGCTGCGACAAATTCTCCTTGTGGCGTTGCGACTCGGTACAGATAGTCCATACCTTTTGGGAACGCAACGCTGGACCGAGAAAGCTGGAATCGACATGTCTCAGCGTTCCACGATAGAACGCGCGTTGGTTGAGTTATGTCGGCAATGGGGGTGGGTCCACGCTCAGTCATAACGAGCGCGTCTCCGCGCAAGCAGCCGACAGGTCCCACCTGGAGCGCAATGAACTTATCGCACGTCAGAAACGGGGCTAGGGATTTTGGTGGGTTGTAGTCGACGACGTCCATTATTCTTCTTCGTCCTCGTCGTGGGCGAGTTGCCGAGGTGGTGCTGCCTCGATCGTCAATGTGCGTTCGGGTTCAGAACCGACAGACGGGATGTTGATGTTGATGCGGAACCCAGACCCTTCGCCACCAGCTTGAATGGGGGGCGGGCTCTCCAACCGACCGACCTTCTGAAGACTCTTACTCCACTCCATGCGCTGCGCGACAGTCATCATCGGGGACATCTGGCGCAGCAGCACCTGCTGCTCGTACCACAGCATCCTTGCGTAGCCTGACGCGTTTTCCGGGTCTTCTGCCATCTCCATGAGGGCAGCAGGGGACACGCCTGCTGGGAGCATAGCGTTGACGGCGTCGTCGGGGGTCGTGGTGGGGTGCTGGTCAGTCTCGTCCATGTTTAGCGTTTAGCACGTTGTGGGTGGTGTGGTCAAGGGCTTGAGGTGGGCGACGTGGGGTTGGTGTAAGGAAGTTTACATGTTGAGTGGGGTGACGGAAAAATTTTCACAACCAGCTTGAGCGTAGGCCGGGTTGGCCGCGCCGTTGTCCCTGGTGGGGGGCTTGACAGCCCGCCACTGGTGCAGGACGAGCACCGAGTAGCAGGTTTGACACGGCGCCACTTGCGAAGCCCCGAGCGATCGGGGGCTCTGGTCTAACTTGCCAGCGTAAGCCCGCCATGCGGCTGCTGATCGGGTGAAACCGTGCGGGGATGATTCCGCGGGCTCTCGTGAAGACGTAGGGGGATGCACGGCTCATCACCAAATGGGCAAGGACACGGCATCAGGCGGACGACCGGAAAGGCTGTAATGCCCCGGAGCGATCAGACCTACCCCCAGGGTAGTTAGCAGGTGCAAGCATGGTTGCACTAGCGCGATAGGGCTAACGCTATCGTGAGGCATCGTACGTGCCGAGAACAGTCTAACGTGCGCCGTGTATCGGCGAATCGAAAACCCACTAGGTCAAACCTCGGTGGGCCATAGCGCATTCGCCGGTATCTGCACGTCCATTCATCCCGAGTGGGCGGGTTCATACCTTATACGGAGATCATCATGGCACTCATCGCTAAAGCCGTCCTGTCGTCCCGCATCGAAACCGTCCGCAAGTCCAAGGCGGCACTGCGCGCCGACATTCAAGACGTCTTAGTGTCCGTGGCCTATCAGGCCGCGATGGGCAATCCGAACTACGCCAACGAGTTGTTGGAGGCCGTGCGCGACACGATCAACATTCACGGCGTCACGCGGTGGCTTGAGACCTTTGCGCCGCTCGTGGTGCGCAAGGACAAGTTCGAGATCAACAAGGGCATGGCCAAGACCATGCACGTTACCTGCGAGGCGGACTTCGCCGAGTACGAAGCCGAGATGCGCAAGGTCAATTGGTGGGAAATGGCGCCCGCTCAGAAGGCTGTCAGTATGTTCGCCGCCGACGAGTATATCGAAAACGCTTTCGAGCGTATGGCCACCAAACTCAACAAGGAGGGCGATCCTGATCTGGCGGCGGCGCTTCGCAGCCTGCTGCCCGAGCTGTACAGCACCGAGGCATGGAAGAAGATGCGTGATGCGCAGGACGCCATGAAGGTCGATGCGCCGGTCTGACGCCGCCAGACTGAGAATCCTGCCGAGCTGGGTGTTACGGCACCCAGTCGAGAGGGTTTTCCTCTGCAATGCGCCACCAAGCGGCGAAGGGCAACAAACCCCTTCGTCCGAGCGCGACCTGTGTTCCGCAGCAGGTGATAGACCATGCGGCCCGTGCCTTTATGGTAGGGAGCGAGATGCGCAAGCTCCACGGGTGAGGCCACATCAGACGGTCGCCGCAGCGACGCCGGATACGTCACCGGCCCTTTTCTTTACATGTAAACCCCGATAGTCAAAAACTACCGGAGGTAGTGGGTCTGCGATAGCTTTTCGATATCGCTACTAAATTACTATTTTACTAAAAAGTTAGGTGTATCAAAACCTACAATGTAAGGTTTGATACAGGATGGTGTGGGCGGCACCCTGCCCGAGCGCCGACAGGCGCGAGAAAGCCATATCACTACACGATTCCGACGAAGGTCGATACTACAACCGAAGTTTACACGTTCGCCACCCCCAGTGGCGGCAAGGGTTGTAGCTGTATGTATTACTATATATACTATAAAACATATAATATAAGGTACATACACCCCTCTAGCACTTTTTCCTGTAAGGTTTTTTACAGGATGATGCTGCGGTGCAGCATCCCAGCGAACGTGTAAACGTCAGTGCCCTCTGTTTTTGACTGTTAAAGTAGTAATGATCACCTTCAGCCCAGTGCTGGCGCGGGGTTGAACTTTACTATTGAAAATCGACTTTAGTAATGTTGTCGAAAAGCGCCGTCACCCGTGTAGCGATACACCCCGCCCACGCCATCCTGTAAACCCAACGTGTTTACACTGTAAACATTAGCAAAACCCTATGTT
>ERZ795041.905-NODE-905-length-10161-cov-2.644568_pt1 | contig 10161 bp, 10 predicted proteins | sample MGYA00375125_ERZ795041 | MGnify/ENA primary metagenome ERZ795041 (study PRJEB30170, sample SAMN03074214) | activated sludge metagenome | biome: Common Effluent Treatment Plant; feature: Wastewater; material: Activated sludge; isolation source: activated biomass in...
TGCGGCCTCGAGCGGGATGTCGTTCGGCATTGCGATCGCATTGCCGTTCCCTTCGTCCGCCGCGGTCTCTTCTTCCGCTACGACCGCCGGCTGCTCGGCAACTGCCGGTTTCGCGGCTGCGTTGAGGTTATTCAGGAATTCACGTCCTGCCGCCGCGAATCCGTTGTCGGGATCGAGGCTCAGCACGCGTTCATAACAGAGAAGCTTTTCTTCGAGACTTGAGGAAATATGCGAGCGAAGCGTCCATGCATCAACGTTCGCGAGGTTGTCGGCGAGGAACTCATCGAGCTCGGTCAGAGCTTCATACCAATTGCCGCTCGCGACGGTCTTTTGAACAGCAAGGTAGCGAGTTTCGATCCGGGCATCATCGATCGACGCAAGAGCGATCCGCGCGTCGTCGTTATCGGGGTTTATATCAAGCACGCGGTTGAGGGATTCGATGACGACCGACTCGTCCGGCGCGATCGACGCTTTCCAGAACCACGCCATTTCACTATTAGGGTCGCTTTCGATCGCTTTTTCGAAGCAATCAAGCGCAAGTTCCTGATTACCCTCGTCCTTTGCGGCAACTCCGCGGTGGACAAAATTCTTCGCGATCAGCGAACAAGTCGAAGCATGCCAGTCGATAGCGCGCTGATTTGACGGATCGCACTCCAGGACCTTGTTCAAGAACACAAGAAGCTCTTCGGGGTATTCGCTGATCGAGGCCAGCCACATCCACGCTTCCGCGTTCGCCGGGTCTTTGTCGGTGGCCTGTGTCAGCAGAACGCGCGCACGGGCCCTATCGCCGGCTTGAGCAGCGGCAACACCTTCAGCAACGAGCGCCCGAAGGTCGGCCGAATAAGCAGATGCGGGAGCAGATTCGCGGGTAGCGTCTCTGCCGGTGTGTAGGCGGAGGGTTCGATTTTGAGTCTCATAGGTCAGGTTTTCTGGTTTGTAAAGAGAATTCGCGAATTACGATCGGGCCACCAAGACAGGCTGCGCCCACTAAGACACTACTGCTACAAGCAACTCTGATGCCATCAAAACACTCCGATCGTGCGACTATCAAAATCGACCCGAACTTGTGTAAAATATTGGGCATAGCGGACTTATGTCGAGTTTCGGCCGGGCACCCGCTTTAGCGGTCGACCACTCGATGTGACAATATTTGTTACTTTCGATTGACAAAAAGGTGTGACCCTTTTGAGCAGTAAATCAGTGGAAAAAGACGTAGTTATCATCGGGGGCGGGCCGGCCGGAATGGCCGCGTCGATCTGGTGTTCGGACCTTGGCCTGTCGAACATCGTACTCGAAAAGGACGGATCGACGGGCGGCCAACTCAGGAAAATATTCCAACCGGTCAGGAACTATCCCGGGATTCGGGAGATCGACCCACGCAAGCTCGCGGACGAGTTTGCAGAACAAGCAAAGGCCCTCGGAGGTGACCTTCGTATCGATTCGAGTGCGGCCTCGATCGATCCGGAGGCTTTGCGGGTCGAGCTCGCTTCGGGCGAAGGGATCAAGGCGAAGGCGGCCGTGCTTGCGACCGGCGTACGACGCCGAAGGCTCGATCTTCCCGGTGAGACGGAACTTTACGGCGTTCTTGAATCCGGTGCCAAACAAGCCGCGGAGACAGCGAACTCGCGCGTTGTTATCGCAGGCGGCGGAGATGCTGCCTTTGAGAACGCTTTGATCCTCGCAAAATTCGCCTCGGAAGTAACTCTTGTCCATCATTCGTCGCATTTTCGTGCGCGAGCCGAATTTCTCGAACCCGTCCGTCGAAACCCGAAGATCAGAATCATTGAAAATACCTCGATCACGGGGCTTTTTGGCTCAGAGGGAAAGCTGCAAGCTGTTGGCTTGGAAGGCAAGAACGGCGTTCAGCGGATCGAAACTGACTTTTTACTCGTTCGCATCGGTGTGATGCCGAATTCGGAACTTGTCGAAGGGATCGTAACGCGCGATGCAAAGGGTTATGTGATCATAGACGCAAATTGCGAGACGAGCGTCGCGATGATCTTTGCGGTCGGCGATGTAGCCTCGCCGCTCTCGCCGACGATCGCGACCGCTGTCGGACAAGCTGCGACGGCAATAAAAGTGATCAAAACACGGTTAGCGAGGTCGTAATTCGATCAGCGTGCGGCGAACGCATCTTCGCCCGTGGTCTGCATCAAATGCCGCGTGTCATTTAGAGCGACAACGCGAATGTTCCGCCGGCTGCGGATCTCGAATCGATTGATCCCGCAGTTCGAAGTGATAAGCCACGGAGTCGTCTTCGTTCCGCGATGGATGGCTCCCATCAAATGCAGCGTCAAGTAGCAGATCACGCCCGTGTGCGAAAAGATCGCGACGCGCCCGCCTATATGCGTGTTCAATATACGCCAAAGCTCTTCCGTTGTCCGATGGAGCAACTCGCGGTAACTCTCGCCTTCGGTGATGACGTGATTAAGATTGCGGTTCACGAGCGCGTAAAAATCATCGGGATGTGCGGCCTTTGATTCGTCGAACGTTAGGCCCTCCAGCACGCCGACGTTTCGTTCGCGGAAAGCTGCCGTCGGGACAACGGGAACATCGATCAGACGCGACAGCGGCTCAGCCGTCTGGACGGCACGAAGAAGATCGCTTGAAAAGATAGCAGTAATGCCTTCTTTCTGAAGGGCTTTTGCCGCCGAGTCCGCTTGTCTGAGCACAAGGTCGGAAAGGGGCGTCGGGCTGTGGCCGCCAAAGCGGCCTTCGGCGTTACCGGCAGATTGTCCGTGTCGTACGAGAAATAATTTTGTAATTGGCACGTTAAAATGTCGAATGCGGATCGCGGATCGCGGATCTATTTACTATCTCGCGGAACGCGTCATTCAAAGTTTTCATCAATGGCTTTTCATCCCGTCGGGGAATAGAGAGATCTTTCAGCCGGTCCATTTCGGTTTCAATAAACCCGCTAATAGCCGGAATCTTAGGTTCGCGACTCATCTCCTCGCCCTTTCTCTTGCGTTCTATAAGCTTCAAGATCTGAGATTTAAGATCTGAATCGTGCAATAGGGCGTCGATCATGATGCCGAATTCCATAGGGACGACATCTGAACGTTCTTCTATCCATTTGATCGCCAGCAGCGGTCGAAGCACATAAAAATACTTCTTCACCGAAACCTCGTCGCCCTTTAGATACTCTCGAAAGCTGTTTCGAGCCATTTGCATATAATGATACATGCAAGCGGTCGGCGAGTAGCTTAGCGGCACCAGCGAGCGAAACTTCTTGATCAGTTCTTCTTCCTCGAGATAAACGGTAGGCGAACTAAGCCACTCAAGCAAAGGCGGGTTCGATTTTCGCAGAAGTCTAAGAGCCTTCCTCAAATCCCAGCCGTTGATATCAAGCTCATCATCGATCGGCACCTCGATCACATCACGTTTGTCCTCGACGTCGATTGATAGATAAAAATTCTGCTCGCGGATGTAAAGAAACCGCACATCGTAATCGCTGTTTACGGACGGAAAACCCCATGCACGGCTGCCTGATTCACAAGCATAAAATATCCGCACATTTTCCTCTTTCTCGATCTCAAGCAGTTTCGCTTTTATCGTCTCAAATATCTGCGCCATGGCACGATGTAAGTACTTTGAACCTCAGAAACCTTGAACCTACACAGCAACCGCTTCCGCCTGGAGTTTTTCGGTCTGGTAATGCGTTCGCAAGGCGTCGATAAATTCGTCGATCTGGCCTTCCATCACGAGGTCGAGCTGATGGACGGTCATTCCGATGCGGTGATCCGTAACGCGATTCTCCTTAAAATTATAAGTGCGGATCTTCTCAGAGCGGTCGCCGGAGCCGACCATCGATTTTCGTTCAGCCGAAAGAGCGTCGTGCTGTTTCTGTTCCTCGATCTCCTGCAGGCGCGCACGGAGCACTCGCATCGCTTTTTCACGATTCTTTATCTGCGATTTTTCATCCTGCATCGAAACGACAACGCCCGTCGGGAGGTGCGTGATGCGGACTGCGGAATACGTTGTATTAACGGACTGTCCGCCGGGGCCTGACGAGCAGAATGTATCGATGCGAAGGTCGTTCTGATTGATCTGAACGTCGACCTCCTCAGCTTCCGGCAGCACCGCGACGGTGATTGCCGATGTATGAATTCGGCCCTGAGTTTCGGTCTGCGGTACACGCTGTACGCGATGAACGCCGCTCTCAAAACGCATCTTCGAATAGACGTTGTCGCCCTCGATCATCGCAACAGCCTCTTTGATGCCGCCGACGCCCGTGTCGGACGCTTCCATGATCTCCATTTTCCAGCCCTGCCGCTCGGCATATCGGGCGTACATACGCAGGATCTCGGCCGCAAAGAGCGTTGCCTCGTCGCCGCCCGTTCCGGCACGGATCTCGAGGATAACGTTCTTCTCATCGTTCGGATCTTTTGGAAGCAGAAGGACCTTGAGGTCTTCCTCGGCGGTTTCGAGACGAGCTTCGAGATCAGCGGCTTCGAGGGCGGCCATCTCGCGCATCTCGTCGTCATCCGCGATCTGTTCGAGATCCCGAGCGCCTTCGAGATCCGAGCGCATCTTCTTGACCTCGCGAAACTTCTCGACGATCTCGCCAAGGCTCCGATGCTGCTTCATCGTCTTCGCATAGGCCTTCATATCGGCCATGATCTCAGGCGAAGAGATCTGAGCGGTCAGTTCCTCGTAGTTCTTTTCGATCTGTTCAAGTTTCTCAAACATACTTACATTTTGCCGCAAGGCAGGAAAACACAAGCTCGTGCGGCTATCCTTCCTTTAAACCGTTTCCGGTTCGAGCTTTAAAGATTCTTCCAAGGCTCGAATGGCAACTTCGAGCTGCTCGTTGTCGGGTTCCTGCGTCGTGATGTTCTGCAGCCAAAGGCCGGGCAGCGTCATTATCTTGAAGATCGCGCCCGATTCCTTCTTTGCGGCATAACGGATCACCTCATACGAGAGGCCTGCAACGAGCGGCATCAGGGCGATCCTTACGACGAGGTTCATCCAGAACGCATCGAACTTGATCACCGAGAAAAGCACGATCGCGATCAGCATAACGACCATCAGGAACGAGGTGCCGCAACGCGGATGCTGTCGCCGCTGGCCGGTCGCGTTCGCCGGTGTAAGGGCAAGACCTTTTTCCCAAGTAAAGACGGTCTTGTGCTCGGCTCCGTGATATTCGAACACGCGGCGAATATCCTTGATCCACGACATCGTCAAGATCATCGTTACGAAAAAGATCATTCGCACGATGCCGTCGATAAGGTTAAAGGCCAGCCACGAATGCGGCTTGATCTCCCAGATGTAAGCCTTGACGGTCGTCCACCACCCTGCGTCCGCCGTTAAAAGCGGGGCATCTGCCCAGCCTAAGGCGATGAACAGGATATTCGTCAAAAGGAGCGGTGCGGCGATGAACAAGAGAACGTTAAATAGGAGCGCGAAGGTTATCGAACCCGCGGCACTCAACGAAGATGCGGCCTTCTTCGCTTTTGAAGGTTCGCTCTCCGGCAGAACCACCTTTACAGGTGCTTTCGTGAACGAATCGTCCGTCGTGCCCGATGCAAGTGCAGGCTCAAGATCGCCCGCTGCAACCTTTTCGGTCTGCTTCTCTTCGTGGTCCTCTTCCCAGACACGAGCAGAGAAATTCAACGCTTTGACGCCCAATGCCATCGACTGGACGAGCGTTGCTCCGCCGCGAAGCACGGGAAATCTAAGCCATGAGTATTTATCGCTCCACCGAGGCAGTGCTTCGGCGGTGGTCGTGATCGAGCCGTCCTTTCGCCGGCACGCGATCGCATAGGCCGACGGAGTGCGCATCATCACGCCTTCCATTACGGCCTGGCCGCCGACGATGAGGTCGCGTTCGACCGCGAAAATCGAGTGCAGTAGTTTTAATCTTCTCTTGCCCATATCTATTGGATAATTGACGATAGAACGCCTACTTTTCGTTGCCTTTTTCTTTGTCCGGTGACCGCTCGCTCGCGAGAACAAAGCTGAAGTGGCCCGTGCTTTCGAGATAGCAATGCTTTACCGTCTTCTCGCTATCGAGTCCGTGTTCACGGAGATAACCGAGCATATCCTCCTCGGTCAGGAACTCCTGCCGCATGTTCTTATCAATGAACTTTCCGTTTTCGATCAGCAAGAGCGGCGAAGGTTCGAGAAATCTCCTCGCAAACGTTGACTTGAACCCGAGCCAATCAAAGAACACGTCCCAAACAACTATCGTAACGATCAGTATCAGAGCTTCGGTGACCGAATGTGTTTCGCCGGCCATGCCATTCTGGGCCGCATCGGCGATAACGACGATGACGAGCAGATCGCCGATACCGATCGCCCCGGCCTGCCGCCGGAACACCCTCAGAATGAAATACATTCCGAGGTACATTATCGTGCCGCGAATAACGACCTCAAGGATCGATTCCGACGGCATTAGCATCGAGTTCCAGTCGATAGCCATCGCGTTTAAACAGATAAACGAATAACGCCGCCTTGATTCTTGGCCTTTTCCTTAGGTCTTTGCTCATTTTGCAAGAAAAATGAGCGAACCAAAGGACGTCGGCGCTTCAAGGACGGCGTCAAAAATTAAACAGCTAATAGTTGTAAGTTGTGATCTGCAAGATCGCCTTCTTACTTGGCAGCCTCGGCTGCGGCACCGCGCTGATAGCGCTTGTTGAAACGATCGACGCGTCCTGCCGTATCGACAAGCTTTTGCTTGCCGGTAAAGAACGGATGGCAGTCCGAGCAAATTTCCACATGGAGGTCTTCGCCCAGCGTCGAACGCGTTTTGAAAGTGTGCCCACAGGCACAGACGACCGAGATCTCGTTGTATGACGGATGAATTTCTGGTTTCATAGTTCCTTTTCCTTCGCCGAATATAGGCGATGCGCAAGGTTATAAGCGCAAACTAACAATTTTAAGTATGACCCGGCGAAAAGTCAACTTTGCGGCGATGCTACGGTGCCGACAATGGCGGCAAGGGTGCCGACAATGGCGGCAAGCCAGAAATAAAAAGTAGAAGATCGGGCTTGCCTGTCAGAACCTCGAACCGATAGCGACGCGGGTTCCTCTATTCCACGTTCGTTTGGGCTTGCCCCATCGCAGTGCGGTCGGGCGCGCCCGACCGTCCTGGCTGAGATCAATGATGGAGCCTGCGAAGCAGGCGACAGATCTTGTCGGCGGCAGAACCGCCTCCATTGAGAGATTTTAGCGTGCACGGTCGGGCAAGCCCGACCGCACTGCCAAAGGCAAAACCCAAAGAGGCCGAAACACGACCGGTGGGGAGTGTGTCGTCCCAACCGACCGCACTGCCAAAGGGCAAGCCCGGGGCGGGACGGCAAAAGTCAAAGAGGTCAGCAAGCCATTTTGAACGCGGATCAAGCGGATATGAACGAATCCTTAAGGATCTATCCGTTTTGATTCTGCCCGACCCGCCCGATCCGCGTCAAAATGTTTCTATATTGCCAGTCGGTCAAATTCTTCAAAGAAAACATGGTTTACCGCGTATCATGTGTAATATAATGTCGTAAGAATGCGACACGTCGCCCACTCGATCTTTGACAAGATAAATAACGCGGAGTGCGGAACAGCAAAAAATTTTTGTGAAATTTACGTTTTTCGTCGCTTTTAGCTCGCTAAGTGCAATGGTGACAATAGTTATCTGTCCACTGATCGCTGAGTGGACAGGGAGTGGACAGCAGTGGGCGTAAGCGGTCAAAATGGAGTCTCTGATACTTTCGGTTCGACGTTGTTTGAAGAACTCGCTCGTCCCGTATAATTCGACTGTAGTTGGAGTGAGCGTTTATGGCGAATCTTTTTCATCTTGCCTTTCCCGTCAACGACCTTGACGCCGCAAGGGATTTCTATGGAAATGTGCTCGGTTGTCCTGAAGGCCGAAGCTCGGAAAACTGGATCGATTTCGACCTCTTCGGGCATCAGATCGTGGCGCATCTTGCTCCTGGGAGCGGCTCGCGCTCCTCGAATGCCGTTGACACCGACGAAGTGCCTGTGCCGCATTTCGGTATCGTTCTGCCGATGGCGGAGTGGAAAGCCTTCGCAGAACGTTTGCGTGAGAAAGGCGTTGAGTTCGTCATCGAACCGAAGATCCGCTTTGAGGGCTGGTTCGGCGTACAGGCGACGATGTTCTTCCTCGTCCCGAGCGGCAACTCCCTCGAGTTCATAGTGTTTTGTGACTTTGACCAGTTATTTGACAATTAATAATACTTCCTATGTCGATAAAACCAGCTGTCTTACTAAGTCTAATTGCCGCCTTGGCAGGAACGGTCATTTGCCAACATCGAACTATCGCGATCACGATGGACGACCTTCCCGTCGTCTCGACCCGAACGGACCTTGCAAACCGCCAAAAGATCACCAAAAAGCTCTTGAAACATATCACCAGGGCCAACATCCCGGTCGTTGGTTTTGTCAACGAGAATAAGCTCTACACCGACGGAAAACGTGACGAGAAGCAGGTTGACCTTCTGCGGATGTGGCTTGATGCCGGCCTCGAACTCGGAAATCACACGTATTCGCACGTGAGTCTCCATAACGTCGGGGCAGAAGAGTTCGAAGCGGATGTGATAAAGGGTGAAACGGTCACAAAGGAACTATTGGCCCAGACGGGCAAGAAGCTGCGATTCTTTCGCTATCCATACTTGATGACCGGGCGAACGCTCGAGATCAAGGCTGAGGTTGCGAAGTTTCTCGCAGGCCGCGGATATACGATCGCTCCCGTGACGTTCGACAATGCGGACTACATCTTTTCGAGGGCCTACGACAACGCCTTTGACAAAGGTGACAAGGCCCTGATGAAACGCGTAGGTGCCGCGTATGTGCCGTATATGGAATCAAAGATCGACTATTGGGAGCGGCAGTCGGTCAGATCGTTCGGTCGCGAGATCAGTGAAGTAATGCTCACCCATGCGAACTTCATCAACTCAGACTATCTTGACGACCTCATCAAAATGCTCCATCGACGTGGATACAAGTTCGTTGATCTCGAAACGGCGCTCGAAGATGAAGCCTATAGCTCGCCCGACACGTACATCGGCCGTGCCGGCATCTCCGGACTCCACCGCTGGGTGTTGACAGAAGGAAAAGGTAACGTGCTCGGCGGAGAACCGCATGTTCCCGAATTCGTAATGAAGGCGTCAGGTTTTGATTCGGAATAGATCTTGTGCGATCAGCGAGAATAGTCATCATCGGCGGCGGCGTGGTCGGTGCAAGCGTCGCATATCACCTCGCGTTGCGCGGCGAGAGAGACGTGCTCGTTCTCGAACGTGCGGCTCGGCAGGGACTGGGCTCTACAGGCCGTGCGACCGGTGGCGTGCGTGCGCAGTTCGAGACGGAAGTGAACATCCGTATGTCGCTGTATTCGATCGATCATTTTCGGAACTGCGAGTTCGAGACCGGTTACGATCCGAAGGGCTATCTATTCTTTACCACTGACAGGACCATCCATGAGGGGCTGAAAAAGAATCTTGCAAAGCAGAAAGAACTTGGCGTCGAAGGACTCGAAGTTCTCGATAGCGCAGACATAAAGAGCCTGATCCCCGCAATGAACTGCGACGACATCGTGGGCGGCGTTTTCGGCAAGCAGGACGGCTTTATCAACCCTGTGGCGGTGATGCAGGGCTTCACAAAAGGAGCGGTCGAACGCGGCACCCGGATCGAGCTTGGCCGGAAGGTAACGAGGATCAACGTAACGGGCGGACACGTTGTGAGCGTCTCAACGGATATCGGCGAGATCGCGTGCGATGCGGTCGTTGTCTGCGCCGGAGCTTGGACTCGCGAGCTTGCGGCGACCGCGGGAGTCGATGTTCCCGTCGAACCGCTGCGGCGCCAGATCGTATGGGCAAGATGTAAGGAAGCGTTGCCGCCGGATCTTCCTATGGTCATCGACGCGGGAAATGGTTTCCATTTTCGGCCGGCCGTCGATTTTTGGGAACAAGACGAAGGTTCTGCTCGGAATCGTGACATACTTTTTGCTTATCCGGACCGCGATGAGGCGCCGTCGTTCAATACGCAGTTCGACGCGGCATTCTCGGACAAGGTTTATGAACTCGCACGGCATCGGGCACAATTCCTCTTTGAATCGGAGCCGATCGTCGAAAAATGCCGAGCAGGGCTGTACGAGAATACGCCAGACCATCATGCGATCATCGGCGGATGCGGCGTGGAAGGGCTTTATTTTGC